>OLQB01002703.1_pt1 | contig 11266 bp, 11 predicted proteins | sample 1672681 | NCBI WGS metagenome assembly OLQB01 (sample SAMEA3136713, study PRJEB25190) | human gut metagenome | reverse complement strand
AAATTTTTTCTTGAATTGCAGATTTCACAGCAAAATCCCTCAGTCAGCCTGCGGCTGCCAGCTCCCTTTTCAAGGGAGCCTAACCTAATCTATAAAATTATAAAAATTACAATATACTAGAGAAAATTAGAAAAGCGGAGATTCCATACACCGGAATCTCCGCTTTTTGTAATATGTGATATATGAGCTTATTTATCCGATTCCTTATTATAGAAAAACATGACCACTGCCATGGCAATGATGATGCAATACCCCAGAATACTCAGCCAGTCCGGAATCTGCGCAAACAGCAGGAATCCCAGTCCGGCGGCAAAAATGATCTGGGTGTAGTCGTAAACAGAGATTTCCTTTGCCGGAGCGTAGCAGTACGCCGAGGTCACGCCGAACTGTCCGCCGGCTGCGGAAACGCCTGCCATAACCAGACACAGAAGCTGTTTCCACGTCATAGGCTCAAAGGCAAACAGCAGATACGGCAGCGTCACCACGCTCTGCAAGGAAGCTGTCCCGCTCGTCCGCTACCGTACCCATGACCTCGCCAGCATCGTTCCCGGAAAGTGCGACTGCGGCCTGAATTTCCCCCGCCACAGCACCATCCTCGGCCGCTCCGATGACATGATCATCTTCAGGGGCGTCAATATCTATCCCGGCCAGATCATGGACGTCATCAGCCACTACGAGGAACTCGGCGGCGAATACCAGATCCAGCTCACCCGCGACGAGGAATCCAAGGATCACATGCTCCTCACCGTTGAACGCGAGAAAGGCTACACGAACGGCATCGACGAGGGCCTTAAGGCCAGACTCGCCGATGAACTTCACAAGGCTCTCTTCGCCAGAGTCGACGTCGCTGTCACAGATCCCGGCAAGCTGCCCAGAACCTTCAGCAAGTCCAAGCGCGTGGTGGATCAGCGCTGATGGCCCGCCAGGATCATCCTTCTCCCCTTTCGCCCGCGCGCCGCGCTTTCCGGGAAGCTCCTTCCCTGCCCCGCACTGCCGGTCCGGCCCGCGGGGGAAAAAAGAAGCCCGTCCTCCGCGGCCTCGGGCACGGACGCCGGAACCGGGGCTTTATGCCCGATGAGCCCGCTCAGGGTTCCTGGAACCTTGATCCCGCGGCCCTGCCCCAGGACGGCTTCACGGTACAGGTGGCCCCCCGCGGCTTCCTCACGCCCCTCCTCGAAGAACTCGGCGACAGGACTATCACCGTCATGGGGCGGCTTGTGCTCACGCGCGGCCAGGAAAAAGCTCACTGGGCTCAGACAGCCTGGCTCGCCCCCCGCTGGATCCCGGTCACGTCCATCCGCGACGCCGCGCGCAAGCTGCGCGATATCCAGCGCAACTGGCGCGCCCACTGCCATGATCAGGACGGATGCAACCGCAGGATGGCGCTCATCGAAGAGGAACTCCCTCATGTGTCCTGCCGGCCGCTGACCTTCGGAGACCCCGCCCCCACAGCGCCACTCGGCGCCTTTACGCTCTGGACCAAGGATCTGCTCCTGGCATCGCCCGTCACCACCTCCCCCTTCCCCGATGGCGAGGTACCGTTCGTCGAGGATAAGGTAGGCCCGCCCGGACGCGCCTATCTCAAGCTGTGGGAGAGCTTTACTATCCTCGGTCAGAAACCCCGTCCTGGCGATCTGTGCCTGGATCTCGGCGCCGCCCCCGGCAGCTGGTCCTGGGTTCTCGGAGGCATGGGCTGCCGCGTGTTCAGCATCGACAAGGCTCCGCTCGCCGATGCTGTGGCTGCAATGCCGACCGTCAATCACTGTCTGGGGAGCGGATTCGGCCTGGAGCCGTCTGTCGCCGGCTCTGTCGACTGGCTTTTTTCCGATATGATCTGCTACCCGTCCCGCCTGCTCACGCTCGTCAGGCAGTGGATCGACAAAAAGGCCATGACCCACGCCCTGTGCACGCTCAAGTTTCAGGCGGAGACAGATCACGAGACGGCAAGAGCTTTCGCTGCCATCCCCGGTTCCTGGCTCGGCCACCTCTCCTGCAATAAACACGAGCTCACGTGGTTCTGGACAGCACCGGAAGCATAGCTTGACTTTTCCTCAAGATAGGATATTTTTTAAAAATCATCGCGGGGTGGAGCAGCTCGGTAGCTCGTCGGGCTCATAACCCGAAGGTCATAGGTTCAAATCCTTTCCCCGCAACCAGTAAAAATTGATCCCCTGTGAAGATTTCCTTCACAGGGGATTTTTCTTGTATGAGCACAGAAACTCTGTACTCGCACCTCACGGATTTGACGCACACCCCACGTGTGTGGGGAAGACTGCTGAACACCTTCTACGAAATGAACTCCGCCAGAAACACCCCCACGTGCGTGGGGAAGACGCTCCGGCCATGAGCAGCTCCCATGCTTCCTCGGAAACACCCCCACGTGCGTGGGGAAGACTCTATCTTGGAGTAGAAAGGCATGCCGTCCGTGGAAACACCCCCACGTGCGTGGGGAAGACGCGATGGCGTCCTGAGTGATACCCTTGCCGCCAGAAACACCCCCACGTGCGTGGGGAAGACCCTCTTCGCGTCTTCTTCTGTGCCAAAGAAGCGGAAACACCCCCACGTGCGTGGGGAAGACACCCTTGATAAGATCAAGTCGAATTCCTATCGGGAAACACCCCCACGTGCGTGGGGAAGACGAACCGTTAAGGAACGTCTTTGTGCCGTGTTCGGAAACACCCCCACGTGCGTGGGGAAGACCTACTCTAGTCCGCAGCAGCATCGGTGCCTCCGGAAACACCCCCACGTGCGTGGGGAAGACGCTATGGGCATGACCACAGCCCAGCTCGACAAGGAAACACCCCCACGTGCGTGGGGAAGACCCACGGCCAAGGACTGCACCCATGCTCAGCTCAGAAACACCCCCACGTGCGTGGGGAAGACTCTTGGAATTTATTAGCTTTTTTCCCCTTATCCTTCAATAAAGAACTAAAGTGGCACAGTAAAATCCATATAGTGGTGTAAATTCCCGTGGCAAAAAGTTGAGCCATGGGAACGCCTTCGGTATGTTTGGAATTGCACAACCACCAAAACCGAAAGGAGAACACCATGGCTCAGGTCATACTTAACTTAGAAATCGATGAAATTCTACGGGCATTTACGATAGGGGCTAAAAATGAAGAACTTCGTCTGCTGCTCCCAAGGGGGCAACGCCATGCCCGACAGAGAGTTCTCTATCAGCAGAGGCAAAACACTTACACCACAGAGGCGCACACTGGGAGCAGTAAACGGTGTGCGCACGCGTGAACTGGGACACGAATAGACAGATTCCCCCTGAATATCCCCAGATACAGAGAGCAGTCATTCAGGACTATGCCTTTGAAAACTATTCACACAATGAACAGTTTCTTCTCACGATCATGGCTGATATGATTCTGGTGGTCCCTTCATAGACGGCATACCGTCCGTATAATAACGTCTGCCGTCTATGAGCTACTTTCAGCGGCGGGACGCGAGAAGATACCCGAGCTCTAGCATCGTTCTCATCTCATTGCGGGGTGAGCAGCCCGTCTTTCCCCGTCTGGAAGCCAAAAACGGGCAGGGCGCATCTGTATGCGTCCTGCCTGTTATCCGAAGGAAACCGGAAGGATTTCCTGCCCTAGAACTTGTAGACGAGGTTCAGGGAGACGTTCTGATCAGTCTCGTGCGTGGAGGCCTGGATGTTGTAGTTCACGCCAACGGTGAAATCACCCTTTTCGAACTGCAGACCGGCCAAACCGGACCAGCTGACGGTATCCGTAATGGTATTGCGGATGCTGTCTTCGGCGTTGATGCCGGAGTAGGTAACTCTGGTCTTTGTCTTGGTATCTCCGACCGCGGGAATGATGGAGGCATCAAACTGAGGCTTGATGTTCCAGCCGCCAGCGACGATGTTCTTGGTCAGCATCACGCCCGTGGGGAACTGCACGATGTTCTGGAAGTCGTCATCCACGCTGTTCAGAGTGCGGTCGTCCACTTCCAGATCATAGCCATAGGTATGCAGGGCCGTGTAGCGCACGCCCGTATGCGGCATGATGTCCAGCCAGTCGGTCCTGAACTGATACTCACCGCGCAGCTCGGCAGTGAAAGCGCCGGTCTGCACGTCGGCATCGGCATCACCCATGCCGAGAGAGGAGGGCAGATCCATGTTCAGGCTGTGGCTGCTGATGCTGTAGCCCACGGAAGCAAGGATGTTCAGGCTGTCGCGGTTCCAGCCAGCGTACAGGTTGGCACCGCCGAAGTTGTAGTTATCATCCGTCGAAGTAACGGCGCCCTGGCTTTCAGAACGGCCGGCTCCGCCGTGCACGGCAAGGCCCATGCGGAGCATGCCGCCTCCGAACGAGCCGATTTCGGTATCGGCGCCAATGGCGAGGCCGCCGTAATTGCCGACAACGGAATCGTCAGAGACGTTCATGCCGTGAGTGTAGATATTGCCATACATGGGCGTGGCCCACACATCGGTGCCATCCTTGTGGACGCTGTTGCCGGAATCGAAGTTGCCGAGGGACATATGATGAAGGACGGTATCTGAAGCGGCGTTGGAAAGGCGGAGAGCCGTATTCTGCACACCGGCCATGACCGCGGCGCGTGAGACTTCATTGATAGTCGTGACCGCGGTCTTGTCATCAGGCATGTAGAGAGGTTCGATGGCCCGGCTCAGGAAACGCACGCCCATGGCATCGGACTCGGTATTGTTCAGGTTCTGAGAGAGCATCGCCGTCAGCGCTGTCGCCGGAATGACACCGGGAAGAGCCTGAGAGACGTCCTGCACTTCCGTCGTCACGACAACCTGGTCACCTTCCTCAGAGACAGTGCCCCTGATAAGACGGTTAGCCATGAGGTTGGCGTTACTCCAGTAAGAGTCCTGGCTCAGACCTTTGGTAATGATGTACTTCGTGTTAGCCTTGGCGTCAGTGACATAGAGCTGGGCCCCATCACCGACAGAAAGGTTGCCGCTGCCGTTAATCATGGCGTTCTGGGAAGAGACGCCGCCGTTCACCACAAGAATGGAGTCCGAACCGAATGCAGCGGTGGCATCACCGCTTACCGTACCGACATGGAGTTTTGCGCTATTACCCAGGGTAACCGGCTGGCCGAGGGCAAGCAGAGATTCACCGGAACCGGCGCTGACGCCGCCCTTATCCGGCATGGCAACAGTCGCCGCTGCGCCGCCGGAAAGAGTCATGGCGCCATTCAGCGTGAGCGAGTTCTTCATGTTGAGCTCGCCGCCGGTCATATCCACAGAGCTCTTTTCCCCGACAGTCAGGCTGTCAGCGTTCACCGTGCCGCCGGAAATATTGATCCTGCCGGCAGGGGTCCACCGGCTCGCCGGTCAGGCTGTCCACGCGGGCCAGCGGGGCGGAGGTGAGCCGCAGGAAGTTTTCAAGGAAGGGCTCCACGCCGAAGTTGGTCAATGCAGAGCCGAAGAACACGGGGCTCAGCTCACCGCGCAGCACCTTGTCCAGATCAAACTCCTCGGCAGCGCCGTCCAGCAGCTCGATCTCGTCCACCAGCTGCTGGTGCAGGTAGGGGGTCAGCAGCTCGTCCAGTGCGGGGTCGCCCAGCTCGGCCTCGGTCTCGCTGACCTTCTTCACGCCGTTGGCGCGGCCGTCGCTGGAAAAAGCCAGCACCTTGCGTGCGTTGCGGTCGAACACGCCCTTGAACTCCTTGCCGCAGCCGATGGGCCAGTTCATGGGGTAGGTCTTGATGCCCAGAATTTCTTCAATGTTCTCCATCAGCTCAAAGGGGTCGCGGGCTTCGCGGTCCATCTTGTTGATGAAGGTAAAAATGGGGATATGGCGCAGGGTGCACACCTTGAACAGCTTGATGGTCTGCGCCTCAACGCCCTTTGCGGCGTCGATGACCATGACGGCAGAGTCTGCCGCCATCAGGGTGCGGTAGGTATCCTCCGAGAAGTCCTGATGGCCGGGGGTGTCCAGAATGTTCACGCACTTGCCGGCGTAGTTGAACTGCAGCACCGAAGAGGTGACCGAGATACCACGCTGCTTTTCAATGTCCATCCAGTCGGACACGGCGTGCTTGGCGCTCTGCTTGCCCTTGACGGAACCAGCTTGATTGATGGCTCCACCGTACAGCAGCAGCTTCTCGGTAAGGGTGGTCTTACCTGCGTCGGGGTGGCTGATGATGGCGAACGTCCTGCGGCGTTCGATCTCTTCACGATTTGTCATAGATGATATTTCTCCTGAAATGGATGGAACTTCTTCCGGCATCGCTGCGCGATGCCGGAAGAAGCATTTTTACACATACGCACTTTATTCTATACGAAAACGCGTGATAATGCAAGGGTTTTCGTTATTTTTTCAGGATCAGGCAGGGCAGAGGGGCAGTTTCGGCCCAATTGGCAAAATCACACACCAGAACGGTGAAACTTTTCAGTGGAAGTGCACGCAGAAAACGCAGCACCGCCTGTTTTTCGTCCGAGCCGATGACTGCCCCGCTGTACAGGATGGCGCTCACGATGCCGCCGGGGCGCACCGCCTGCAGCGCCGCCTGCAAGGCGGGGATGCTGCTCTGCGCGGTGGAGAATACCGCATGGTCCGCCCCCGGCAGCCAGCCAAAGTTGAACATGACTGCATCGGCAGTGCCGGGCTGCACATACTGTAATAAGTCGGCGTGGCTGCCGCAGATAAGGCTGTACCGCTCGGCGGGCACATTTGCCTGTTCCAACCGGGTGCGGGTGGAGCGGATGGCTTCGGGCTGCACGTCAAAGGCCAGCACCCGCCCGGCGGGGGCGGTCAGCCCGCACAGAAAGGTGGTGTCGCCGCCGTTGCCGCAGGTGGCGTCCACGCACAGCTGCGGGTGCACCAGCCGGGCGGCTAAAAAGTCCTGCACGAACTTGACCGCTGTTAAGTCCGGGGTGCGGCGGCGCACCAGCTGCCCGCCCTCGGCGGCAAAGCCGAATTTGCCCCAGAAAGCAAGCTCAGCGGCGTTTTCCGGCAGCGGGGCGGTAAACACGGTGGCGGCTTCCCGGTCATAGCCGCCAAAGCTGCGCAATACTTCTTTTAACAGGTAGGAGCCGTAGCCCTTGCGCCGCCACCGGGGCAGGATGCACAGGGCGGCAAGCTGTGCGCCCTTGGGGGCGGGAGAAAGGCAGCACTCTCCGATGCAGTCCTTTTCTTTATACAGGGCAAACCCCTGCTCAGTGCGGTGCAGTTCCATAAAAAGCTCCTCCTTGACGGGTCGATGTTCTTCCCTTACAATAGCAAGCGGAAACGCTGCTGTCAAGGGCAGAAAACAGGACCGCATTTCACATATTCTTCACGGCGCAAGCGATTCATTTTCACATTTGACAGTTACAATAGGGACAGTTCAAAGGAACAGATGTCCCTGCGGACCGGCCTTTGAGGGAAGGATGTAGTAACATGGAAAACGAGAACAAGTGGGAATACGATTATTCCGCTTCCAATAACGAGACCGGCTACCCCAACGTGGGCAGCAGCGGCATGAACACGGCGAACCAGTATAACGAGCCGGAAGCGCAGCCCGCGCGTCCGGCCGATACCGCCCCGGCAGATGGCGGCAGCGTGCCGCCCACCCCGCCGGAGCAGCCGCAGTACAGCGCCCCGGAGCAGCCGGAAAAGCCCCGCCGCAAGAAAAAGTTCAACGGCGGAAAACTGGCACGCAGCGCCGTGGCACTGGTGCTGGCAGCCGCCATGGGCTTTGCGGGCGGCTTTGTGGGCGCAAAATACGGCGGCGGCAGCAAGGTGGTCATCCAGCAGGTGGAGCGCCCTGCCAGCTCCGACAGCAGCACCGACAGCACCGGCAATTCCATCAGCGCCACCAGCGGCACCGGCCTGAGCACCGCACAGGTAGCCGAGATGGTCAGCCCCAGTGTGGTGGTCATCACCACTGAGCAGGTGGTCTACTCCCAGTGGTCGTGGTACGGCCAGAGCCAGGTGGAGAGCGGCGCGGGCAGCGGCGTCATCATCAGCTCGGACGGCTATATCCTCACCTGCGCCCATGTGGTGAGCGGCGCTTCCAACATCACCGTGAGCATCGGCGACAAGGATTACCCCGCTACGCTGGTGGGCGAGGATACCACCAGTGATATCGCCGTGGTCAAGGTCGATGCCACCGGCCTGACCCCCGCCACCGTGGGCAACAGCGACAGCCTGAAGGTGGGCGAAAGCGTCATGGCCGTGGGTAACCCCTTGGGTGAGCTGGGCGGCACCGTGACCAGCGGCATCGTCAGCGCACTGAACCGCAGCGTCAGCATTCAGGGCTCCAGCTCTGTCAACACCATGTCCCTGATCCAGATGGATGCCTCCGTCAGCCCCGGCAACTCCGGCGGCGGCCTGTTCAACATGAACGGCGAGCTGGTGGGCATCGTCAATGCAAAGTCCTCCGACAGCGATGCCGAGGGTCTGGGCTTTGCCATCCCGGTGAATGACGCCGTCAAGGTGGCACAGGAGCTGCTGGAAAACGGCTATGTGACCGGCCGTCCCTATCTGGGCATCAGCTACTATGCCGTGACCGATGCTCAGACCGCCGCCCAGCTGGGCGTGAACGCCTATGGTGTCTACATCGTGGAGGTAGTCAAGGGCGGCCCTGCCGACAAGGCGGGCTTGCAGGCCGGTGACCGCATCGTGAGCGTAGACGGCAGCGAGGTTGCCACCCAGAGCGACCTTGGCACCCTGATGCAGAACCACAAGGCCGGTGACGCCATCGAGATCACCGTCGCACGCGGCGGTCAGATGCAGACCGTTAACGTCACCCTTGGCGAAAAGGGCGCAGAGAATAACTGAAAATAGTAAAAAGGCTGTTGCACGGAATGTGCAGCAGCCTTTTTTGTTGTGAAAATACCCCTTCCGTCTGCTCACTACGTTCGCAGCCACCTTCCCCAAGGGGACGGCTTTTGTGCTGACGGGGAACTTTGCGGCATCGCCATAAGGCGTCCCCTTGGGGGAGCTGTCAAAGCCGTCAGGCTTTGACTGAGGGGGTTCCCTCCACGACCCCTCCCGTGAAAAAGTAAATCGGGAAAATCCGCAGATTTTCCCGATTTACAAATTACAAATAATTTTTCCGCTGATGATGCGCAGAGCAACGCGGCGCGCATTCAAATCGTCTTACACCGCACCAAAAATAGTGGCGCTATACGGCGCAAGGGTGGTTTTGTTTGTAAAAACGCGGCTTGCCCCCCGCCACAGGCTGGAAGAGGTGCCATCGCTCAGCAGCTTCCACTGCCCGGCGGGCAGTGAGACGGTGCAGGCGGTGTCGGTGGGATTATAAAAGACGCACAAAGCGCTCCATGCTGCGCCGTCGCCCCAGACGGCGGGCAGCATCCAGCCCACCAGCGGCTGCTCCAGCGCAAAGAACTGCAAAGCCTCCGGGGCGTGACGGTCGGTGCTGCCCAGCCGGGGAAAGGCTGCCCGCAGCGCCAGAAGCCCCCGGTAGTAGTCCACGAGGGCGTGGTACTGCTCGGCGCGGTTCCAGTCCAGCCGGTTCAGGGCGGGAGAAGAGCGGTAACTGTTGCCTACCCCCTTTTTGGTGCGGGCGAACTCCTCGCCCGCCTGCATGAAGGGCAGGCCGAAGCTGGTCAGGTAGATGCCCGCCGCCAGCCGGTTCTGCGCCAGTGCCACGGTGTCCCGGGCGGTGAACTCCGGTTTTTCGTAGCGGACGCAGAGCAGCTTGTCCCACAGGGTAAAGTTGTCGTGGGCGGAAACATAGCTCACGATCTGGCTGGGCGCGTGGGGCGGCAGACGGTCGCTGCGGCACCATGCCGCCACCGCTGCGCCGATATCCCAGAAGCTGCCGGGCTTGCCCTCCACATAGCCCGGCTCCCGGGCATCGAAGCAGCCGCCCTTGATGGCGTCCCGGGTGTCGTCGCAGAAGATGCCCACCCGCTCGTTGAGCATGGCAAGGTTCGCTTTGTTGGCCTCGTACCGGTGCAGCTGGCTGGCACCGCCCTGCCACGGCTCACCGTACAGCAGGATGTCCCGCCCGCCGGGCAGGCTGTCCAGCGCAGTGCGCACCGCGTTGATGCTCTCGGCGTCGTATAAGCCCATCAGGTCGAACCGGAAGCCGTCGATGTGGTACTCCTTCGCCCAGTAGAGGATGGAGTCGATGAGGTACCGCCGCGCCATGGGGCGCTCGCTGGCAAACTCGTTGCCGCAGCCGCTGCCGTTGGAAAAGCTGCCGTCCGGGTTTTGCCGGAAAAAGTAATAGGGCACGGTATTGTTTAAGGGATTCTCGGTGCGGTAGGTGTGGTTATACACCACGTCCATCACCACCCCGATGCCTGCCGCGTGGAGGGCGGCGATCATCTCCCGGCACTCCCGGATGCGCACCTCGCCCCGGGTGGGGTCGGTGGAGTAGCTGCCCTCCGGTACATTGAAGTTGGTGGGGTCGTAGCCCCAGTTATACTGCCGCAGCAGGGGCTTTGCTTCGTCCACGCTGCCAAAATCAAAAATGGGCATCAGCTGGACGTATTTTACCCCCAACCGCTTGAGGTAATTCAGGCAGGTGGGGTGGATGCCGTCGCCGTGCAGGGTGGTGCCCTGCTGGGTAAAGGCCATATATTTGCCCCGCCACGCCGGGCGCACTCCGCTGGCGGCATCCTGCGAGAAGTCCCGCACGCTCACCTCCCACACGGCGCGCTGCGCCGGGGGGATATTGGGGCGCACATCCCGCTCCCACCCGGAGGGCGCGGTGCGGGCAAGGTCCACGATCATGCTGCGCACGCCGTTTACCCCCGCCGCCCGGGCGTAGGGGTCGCCGGTCTCGCGGGTGACGCCGTCCACGGTGACGGCAAAGGTATAGTAGCGGCCGTGCTGCTCCCCGGGCAGCCAGACGCTCCACACGCCCTGTGCGCCGCGCACAAGGGGTTTTGTGCCCAGCACGGTGCCGCCGTCTCCCTTGTGGTATAAGGTCACGGTGACTGCTTCGGCGGTGGGGGCCCACAGCCGCAGACAGGTGCCGCCGGGGGTGTAGTCCGGCCCAAGGGGGCCGGTATAATAGTTTTCGCGGTGGAAGGGTACGTTTTCAAACAGTGTTTTCCACTGGGCAGGCGTTTTTGCAGCCATGGTCAGCTTCATTCCTTCTTAAAAGATTCGTTATATTCAGTGTATCGGACAACAGGCTCTTTTTCAAGAGGAAATCGACTTTTACCACGGAAATCAATTTTCCGCATGAAGGCTTCCCCCGCCGCGCGGCTGTTTCCGCAGGAAACCAGCGCGGCAGCTGCCGTTTGCCGTCACGACCCCTTCCCGTGAAAAAGAGAATTTGAAAAATCCGCGGTTGCGTAGCAATGAAAGCCCCAGTGGGGCTT
>OLQB01002701.1_pt1 | contig 11271 bp, 10 predicted proteins | sample 1672681 | NCBI WGS metagenome assembly OLQB01 (sample SAMEA3136713, study PRJEB25190) | human gut metagenome | reverse complement strand
TGGTAGTAATTGAAAAAACAAATGAGAACACCTTCATTATAACATATTTCGATAGGAAATGGAACTGAATCGACAGGGCATATTATTGTTTTTGGATATAAACAAAGTAGGAATATATACAAATTATCTATAAGACAGCGATAAGATTGAAAGAAAATCCATTTGACAAACGATACACAGGAGGGTATACTGAATTAGTAGGAATTACCCGCGAACGACTAAAGGAGGAAAAAAGTATGGCAGAAACAAGACGCCTTACCGAGATGACAAAAGGGGCAGGCTGAGGAGCTAAAATAGGCCCACAGGCCCTGGCGCAGGTTCTGCACCAGTTACCGAAATTTACCGACGAAAAATTGATCGTAGGTTTTGACACCAGCGACGACGCCTTGGTCTATAAGGTTCGAGATGACCTGGCGGTCGTGCAGACCGTGGACTTTTTCCCTCCGATCGTGGACGACCCATATACCTTTGGTCAGATTGCGGCAGCCAATTCCCTCAGCGATATTTACGCGATGGGCGGAGACCCGACGCTGTCGATGAATCTGATCTGTTTCCCGACCTGCCTGCCGATGGACATTATGGCAAAAATCATGCAGGGCGGCGCGGACAAGGTCAAGGAAGCCGGAGCCATCATTGCCGGCGGGCACACCATCGAGGATTCTGAGCCGAAGTATGGACTGTGCGTCACCGGCTTCATCCATCCCGACCATGTAATGGAAAACAGCAACTGCAAGGAAGGCGACCTGCTGGTGCTGACCAAACCTTTGGGCATCGGCGTGCTGACCACCGCGAACAAAGCGCAGCTGCTGGATCAGCAGACCTATGACCAGATGGTGGAAGCGATGGCGACCCTCAACAAGTACGGCAAGGATGTGATGATGGAAGTGGGCGCAAACGCCTGCACCGACGTCACCGGCTTTGGCTTGGTAGGACACGCCAGCGAGATGGCAAAGGGAAGCGATGTGACCATCGAGCTGTTCAGCAAGGACATTCCAATTATCGAGGCGGCAATCGACTTTGCCAAAATGGGTATCATCCCATCGGGTGCATACAACAACCTGGCATTTGTAAAGGACGACGTTCAATTTGCCGACAGCGTGCCGCAGCACATCCAGGATTTGCTGGTGGACCCCATCACCTCGGGCGGTCTGCTGATTTCGCTGCCGGAGGAAAAGGCGTATGAGCTGGTGGAAAAGCTCAAAGGGGTGACCATCTGCAATGCCATCGTAGGCAGAGTGGTCAAAAAGCAGGAAAAAGCCATCGTTGTTCTGTAAGGCGGATGCAATGCAAAATAAAAGCCGATGTGACAATTTGTCACATCGGCTTTTTGCTGTTGGCAGATAGAACGATTGAATCGTCAGGATTGGTACAGGAAAAAACCTTCGGAGCGGGCAATCGTCTGCGCCAAGTTGAGCAGCTGCTGCGACGGATGGTAGAGGGAAAGGCTGAGGGCATCCCATTCAAAGACCAGCAGCGATTCCTCCTGCCAAAACAGTAGGTACAGCGAACCGGAGTGGTTTTCCATGACGGTGTCGACCGCCTGTTCAATCAACTGTGGGTTGGGCTGTTCCTTCCAGCCGTCCCACAGGGCAAAGGCGGGGAAAAAACAGAGCAGCTTGAGGAGGATATTGACGATTCGATTTTTGATTTCCTGCCGTTTTTCACTGTTGAGCAGGTGGTGCTGTATGGTGCGAAACTGCGAAAGGGCAGCCGGCGGTATCGGCTGCGGCAGAAAATCAATGGAATAGCAGGGCGTTTGCAGAAGCTCTTCGAGCCTGCGGTTTTTATCTTCCATGGGAGTCCTCCTTTTTGGAGTGGGATGTCCGATATTTCTGATAGATGGCAACCAGCAGATTGCCGACGCAAAAAAGCAGGACACAGCCGCATACCACCAGGTCGGCAGTGGTCAACAGGTTTCCGGTGATGCGTTTTGCCAGATAGTAGAGGGTCCAAATCAGGGCAAGAAGAGAAAAGGTTTTCATCAAGACGCCTCCTGTATGTACAACCAGTTGGATGGGCTGCTTTCAGTGTAACACAGGGGAGAAAAGAAAATCAATCCCGACAGATGGGAACGCGCAAAGAAAAAACCCTCGACCGATTTTGCATCGGTCGAGGGTTGCTGTTTTGGATTTATACGTTGAAGCGGAAGAGAACAACGTCGCCGTCCTGCATCACATATTCTTTGCCTTCGGAGCGGACCAGACCCTTTTCCTTGGCAGCAGCGATGGAGCCGTTGGCAATCAGGTCCTCAAAGGAAATGACCTCTGCACGGATGAAGCCGCGCTCAAAGTCGCTGTGAATCTTGCCGGCAGCCTGCGGTGCTTTGGTGCCGCGGGTGATGGTCCATGCGCGGACCTCCGGTTTGCCTGCGGTGAGGTAGGAGATGAGTCCGAGCAGGTGGTAGCCAGCCTTGATCAGACGGTCCAGACCGGATTCCTGCAAGCCCAGCTCCTCCAGGAACATCATCTTGTCCTCGGTGGACATATCGGAGATTTCCTCCTCCAGACGGGCACAGATCGGAACGACCTCCGAGTTTTCTTCGCGGGCAACCTCCAGCACCTCGTTATAGAAGGGGTTTGAATCCAGTTTGCCGTTGAAGTCGTTGTCGCTCATGTTGGCAACATAGATGATTGGCTTGTTGGAAAGCAGCGGGATGTCCGCCATAATCTGTTTTTCCTCGTCGGTAAAGTCCATGCTGCGGGCGGATTTGCCCTCCTCCAGATGGGCTTTGACGCGGTTGAGCAGATCGACCTCTGCCAGATACTTTTTGTCACCTTTGGCAGCTTTGACCGCTTTGTCGATGCGTCGGTCCAGAATGTCCAGGTCGGAGAAAATCAGCTCCAGATTGATGACCTCGATGTCGCGGCGCGGACCGATGCTGCCCTCTACATGGACAATCTCTCCGTCCTCAAAGCAGCGGACGACGTGGACGATAGCGTCCGTGTTGCGGATGTCGCCGAGAAACTTGTTGCCGAGACCTTCGCCCTGCGACGCGCCCTTGACAAGACCCGCGATATCCACGAACTCGATCGTGGCGGGGGTGTATTTCTTCGGCTGGTACATCTCCGCGAGATAGTCCAGCCGCGCGTCCGGCACAGTGACAACGCCGACGTTCGGCTCGATCGTGCAGAACGGGTAGTTCGCCGACTCCGCCCCGGCGTTCGTCAGCGCATTGAAAAGCGTGCTCTTGCCCACGTTGGGCAGACCCACGATACCTAATTTCATAGTTTTCTCTATCTCCTTAAAAAGTCTTGATTTTCAAGGGCTTCCGGAATCCGGCGTGTTTGGCTTACGCCATTTTCGCATGGACTTATATGCTAGGAAACCCTGCCTGATTCAAATTGCCGCACAGCCTGATCCAAGGATTCAGATGTGACATGGACGTATCTGTCCATCGTTGTTTTTATACTTGCGTGACCAAGCAGCTCGGAAAGGAGCATTTTGCCGATGATGGGCTGGATATTCTGCTTATATCGCTCCCGATAATTTCGCAGGGTATTCGGTGTCAAATCGCCCACAAAGTTCTCGATTCAAAATGAAAACCATGCGTCAACCGTCGTGTCCGATGGAACAAACACGTCTTCGTGCTTGTCGGCATATTTCTCCTGCTCGATCCAGTTACGCGCCTCGGGAATCGTCTGGAAATATTTCTCATGTCGTTTTCCTGCTTTGTCTACAAAACGTGCGTGATATAATCCGTCCTTTCTTTGGCAGATACCCTTGCCGCATTCTTTGCCTTTTAAGTTTTTGCCCATTGTATACTCCTTTCCCGCAGAGAGAAAAGAGTCTACTGCAACAACATAATTATAGCAGATAGGTTCTTTTCTCTCAAGCTGTTTTTACAAATTATCTTTTGCCGTCATGTAGGACTACAATACATCTTGGACAAGTGAATAAAATGATATGAAGGATATGGTCTCATGGGTTATAGTTAAGTTACCACACCAAACCAGCCCGAAAGGAGACCATATCCCTCATGAGCAAAAGTATAACACAAGACATGGCCTATCGGCAATCCCTAATGAAGTACACAGAGAAATACGGCGTCAGCTGCGCCAGCCGGAAGTACAACAAGAGCCGGTCGTACATCTATTTCTGGAAGCAGCGCTGGGACGGAAGTGTGGCGTCCCTTGCCTGCCAGTCCAGACGCCCCCACAGCCATCCCAACCAGCACACGGAGGCCGAGCTGAAACTTATCCGCGACATGCGCCGCCGGAATCCCACGCTGGGCATGATCGAGCTGTGGCACCGGCTGCGGCAGCGGGGCTACACCCGCTGTCCGGAGAGCTTGTTCCGTATTATGCGTAAAATGGGTATGTTTCCGCCAGAAAAGCCGAAAAAAGCATACAAACCAAAGCCTTATGAGCAGATGACCTACCCCGGTCAGCGCGTTCAGGTGGATGTGAAGGTGGTTCCCAGAGCCTGTGTCGCAGATCCGGAGCTTCGACTGTTCCAATACACCGCCATCGACGAGTTCACCCGCCTGCGGTTCCTGGCGGCCTATCCGGAGCAATCTACTTATTCCTCCGCGGACTTCCTGCGGAAGCTGCGGGCATGGTACGCCCGCAGAGGCATACAAGTGGAATGTGTCCAGACAGACAACGGTTTTGAGTTTACCAACCGTTTTTCGGGCAGCAAGCGTAATTTGCCGACGCTATTTGAAAAAACGGCCGCCGAACTGAATATCCGGCATAAACTGATCCGTCCTTACACGCCGCGCCACAACGGCAAGGTCGAGCGCAGCCACCGCGAGGATCAGAAACGCTTCTACTCTTGCCACTCGTTCTTTTCGCTCGACGACTTTGCAAAGCAGCTTACCGTCCACAACCGTCGTTCCAACAACTTACCCATGAGGCCTCTCCGCTGGATGTCTCCCGCCCAGGTCACTGTCCAATATGTTTGACAAACCCGCAAATATGTGCAAGAGCGCATTTGAGTTTACATTGTTTTTACGCCGAGGTCGCAGCTGCTGTTTTACCTCTCTGGCCGCAATTGGAATGTGGCCAAGTGTGTTCTGAAAACAAACTCTTAACGCAGAAAAACCGCCTCAAAAGGCGGTTTTTCCAAGTAAAGTGTCAATGGGGTACGAAAAAGATGGATTTGCGTTTTTGGTAGATGGATTTGAACCCTCGTAGAAATGTAAAAGGGTAACTGCGATAGCGAGCCGTTGTGATTGCGTTTACAACCGGACAAGCGAGTCGAGTGAAACCTTTTACGGAAAGGAGGGATCCTAAAAGATCAGCTTTGCCAACCGGCCTTAAATACGAATTTATCAAATATGGAAGCGTAGGGCAAAAAAGATGTTATAGTGAATCCATCTTGTTCTTTATTTAATACTGGCAAGAATGGATATTGCAGTCCTCTTTTCTTCTTCCCATTCTTTTGAAAAAGGAGGATATTTCTCTAAAACATCGCCAAATTTGGCTTCTAACATCTGAAGCGCACACATCATTTCCTCTAAATAATTTCTGTACTTCATGTAACAATATTTTCTGCATCTGTGAATCGTCTTTCCAAAGTTGGGGATATTACATATCATATCTTTATAAAAGCCTAGGGCATCTAATGCGACAATTATTCGCAACCAACTATTATTATATTGTTCTTCTATACTTGTTAACACTGAAATGGAATCCATAATTGTTAAGTTTGTGATAGCAATGATATATGACTCCACCATAAACTCATAATAATAATCCCCACCAGCGTTCATCACATAATCAAACAACAAATCCAGTGCATATACGTCACAGGCAAGTTCTTCATCTGGCACTTTAAAAATCTTGGCAAAATCTGGGGATTCCAGTTCTAACGAATCAGAAACAACAGAAACCGCACTCGAATAAACTGAGAAGGCATGAGGGTCCTGCCTAGCTTTGATATGTGCCAACTCATGATAGACATAAAAATTCATGACAAATGAGTGCGCAATTTCCGCTCGGTGGGATTTCAGCAAAAACCAGTTGAGGTCAAATTCTCCGGTATCACCGCTGTAATCTTCCGAAGTAATTACGTTTTCCTCTAGTTGCGCAAGATACTGTAATGCTCTTGTTGAATTCGCCGCTAACATACACTTTTCAGACAAAAGAATCGCTGCAATATTGTACAAACGTTTTTTGGGCGTTTTTATTATTTGGTCCATTATCATTGAAAAGATAGGCTGTTTGAAATCGTTCTGCCCGTACATGTAGAAAAGGAGATTCATTGCACCCAATAATTGAATATGATGTTCATCAAAGACAAGGTATTGAACTTCAGGACTGTTTGATACTCTACATGCGCATGTATGCTTATTAATTGATGAGCAGAATACTGGCTCAATATTTGCATTTTCCAACTTAAAGCCAGAAACGCCACTTTTAAGACGCAATTGGATGTTTGTTACGAATGTATCCGATACCGCCCCAATCAGAACACGATCTCCAAGTAATACATTTTGGATTGAGTTGGTCATTAATTATTCTCCATATTTATAAGATCGTTCAATTTGGCCAGGAAGGCGGTTACGGCCTTTCCTTTCCCTTCAACTACAAGTGCGTTGTTTTGCAAAGCTTTTTTTGCTTCTTTAAGAAGGTCTGGATTATTTTTAATAATATTAAGAAGATCATCAACCGAGTTGTTGATCTTAATTCCACCTAGTTTCACTATAATTTCTTGCCGAGAAAAAAACTCAATAAGCATGGGAATTTGAATTAATGCAACGATAAACTGACCAACGCTAATAATTAAGGTTGCAATTTCAACCCCTGCGCTAGAATGTGTTTCTAAACCATTAATACTATATGGTCTGAGATGATGAATTAATGAATCCATATCATGGGTACTATTCTCGATATCAATATACAGTTGATTAGTCATTATAATGTTCTCCAACTATCTTAATATTGGGGCCTTGTATTCGTACTCTCAAAGTTTTTTCCTAAGAAATGCGGCTTCCGTCTATCCTAATGCCAATCGCATTCGTCATATCGATCCATTTTTGGGCGTCAGAGTAAACTGCGGAGTTTTTGCATCAACTACAAGTGAAGTCAATTCCCATGCGGTTCGAATTGCAAAAGACGTTTAAATCTACCATTTTATGAATCGAGTGTACTCAATAACATTTTGTGTGCCAAAAACACGATTCAGATAATTCCTAAATTGATCGCTAATTGGAACTGTTATTAGAATTGCCAGTCTTTTTCGTGGTCTTGAGCAGCAAACATAAAAGAGGTTTCGATTCCGAATATACGCTTTTAAATCGTTCCCGGCAAGTTGGCTTTCTTCTTTCCATAGAATATCTTCAAATTTGTAGAGGTTCCAACCACGCCCCATTACAAGCAAAACATTGTCATACTCTTCACCTTTAACTCCATGATCTGTCGAGTACATGCCGTCAACCTTGAAAAAATTGATAGCACGAACAACCTCCTCATATTGAATAGCGTAAAACCTTGCGAGAGTCGTTTTGTGATATTCTTGGGGTTCTTCTGCCTCATATAGCTTTTTTAGTCTCTCAATCTCCGGCTGGATAGGGATCAATCGGCTGTCATATGCTGCCTTTAGAACATCGTAGATTGTTCCTTGTCTTGCAATTTCCAAGCCTCTTTTTACAGCTTGCCACTGCTTCTTCTGCTTTTTAGTCTCGATAGGTCGTCTTCCAGCACCCAATGCATCAAACATCAGCTTAGTATCATTAAGCACCAATGCATTGTACAAAGGTTCAATCCTATCTCTGAAGAAAACAAAGTGTATATCGTCCTGCTCTCTGAAATGGTCGCCAAGAGCATCAAATAAATTGGGATAGTTTTGGTGCCGAGCCAACATTCTATGGGTAATCATCAAAACCTTATTGTCTGACCCCCAACCTCTTTTCTTCAGTTTTTCTTGAACAGCATTGATGTAGCTGGAAAGAACCTGATCCGGTAAATCGTCTTTATAGTTTCTCTCTGTACTTCTCTGTCCGATGAACTCATTTGTGGTTATGACTATTATCTCTCCATCATTCTCATCCAGTGCTGATATCTGAGGGAGATTCGGACGGATTTGATTCAAAGCGTCAACGATAACTGCTTGTGATCTAAAATTCGATCCTTTTTTTATTTCTATTATGTTTTCACTTTGAATTGATCCACAAGCACCGTTTGATGCATAGATTGTTTGCCATGAATCGCCAAAGAATCCAAACTGGGGACCCTTTCCTAAGTCAATAAAATAGGTCAAGAACTTGTCAGTAATAATCTTAAACGTATCCTGATATTCGTCAATAAGAATCAACGGGTATTTGTCCGACAGTAGCATTCGAAACTTTTCTTTGTCAAGGAACCATGCAAAGATCTTGATAATGTCATCATGAAACAAGTGAAGTGTTCCATCTTCTTCTAAATAACGAATGCCAAGGTCATAGACAACTCGCTTTACTTCTTCAACTGTATGATCAGATGGGATGAAGTCCAGCTCCTTTGCTGCGACAACCAGGGAAGATCGGAAATTCTGTATATTCTCCCATGCAAAACTGTGTATTGTTGATGGAATGATGAAGCTGTCTGAAAAAATACGGGAAGCGATTACTTCTACCGCAGCATTTGTGTAAGTCAGGCAGGCAACATGTTTGCCATTTCGCTTGTATTCCTTTGCTTTATGCTTATCAATCCACTCAACAACGCCATGTAATGAATATGTCTTCCCCGATCCAGCACCAGCTTCAACTTTGAAAGATTTGCCAGATTGCAGGACTGCAATGATTTCTTCATCGATTTTATCCGCAAGCTCTTTAGCTTTTTCATAGTTTGTTTTTTCTGACATAGTCATCACGCCTTTCTATCTTCATGGATTAATCGCTTGTGTTGACGGACAGGCGCTTCTTTTTCTGGCATCTTGGCTTGATCGTTGAGCCAGATGAGGCCATCTCTGATATATGTGGGTATATGGAAATCCTCATATTTGGGATCTGTCAATAACTTAATTGCAAAATCAGTTTTGCTTTCTCCAGATTCACTTTCCTCAAACAAAGGTATTTCGGTCGCATCCTCTGCGATTCCAAACAACGCTCTATTCACATTTTGAATGGATTCCTCTAGACTTCTCGGGTATGCTCCATTTTCCTCCTTTTGAAATTCAAGGTGACGGAGTGCATTTGTTCTTTTCAATGAGTCGGTGGATAGCTCAATTACTTTCTCGATTGGAATGGGTTTCGACACGGCAATTCCATAAACATCGTGACACCACCTGTTGATCGCACCGTTTGAAGAATGTAACGCTTCCGAGCGTTGGCACTTCTTATTTCGTTCGCGGACAAAGTCAACATCCGTAAAAATCAAAGTCGGGATTTCAAGGAAATCCAGGAAATCATAAAATCTATGGGCATAAGCACCGCCGACTTCAACAAGGGAATAGTATTGCGACTGGAGGGGAGGTGTCGTATTATCGAACGCCCCCGATTCAGCGCATTTCAGTATCATTTGGGGGATAAGTAATCTTTCGGTAGCACCTTCTACAAGAATAGCTTTATCACAAAAGTACAGGTCACAATAGCTGAGTTTCAAATACTTCTGAAGAAATGCAAGATTCTCTTTCTGCTCGTCTGTCTGACCTTCTTGGTAGAAGTGCTGCAAATCTTTGCAGTTTACCCCGTTCGTTGTTCTTCGCATATACCTTACTTGCTTAAAGTCAACAGTATTCGCTACGTGAGAAGAATGAGAAGAAAGAATAGTCTGCAAATGTCTTCCAGCACCGATGGACTCTTTGAGGAACTTACTCACAAAACCTACAAATGTTGATTGCAGTTGGGGATGCATATGAGCTTCAGGCTCTTCAATAAGTAGCAAAGGTATCGTCGTTGCGTTTGCAACAACAGCCCTGGAAAACTCGGTAAGAATCAAGGAAATCTTAATTAAATTCTTATAGCCCAATCCATTATGCGTACTTGGCAAGCTTTCACCCCCGTCGGAGGAGGTGTACATTAGGTCCGTATTGCTCATTATTTGATTCTTCAGTGAGATGTTAGAACTTGCCTTCAACTTCAAATCTTCTGCTGAAGGATATCCGAAATGGATCATTCCGGCAATAATTTGATTCATGAGCGCATCAATTCTTTCCTGCGCTGAAAAGCCGACATCATCAACATATCGATTGAGTTCACTAATGATTGGACTAAAGGCCGACTCCAGTTCCTGTTCCTCGGGATTAAACACTCGATTCATCATACCAGCAAGAGGATGATCGTTTTTGTTCTCCGACTCATCGAGATTTCTTTCTGCTTCGATAGTTCGGTAAGTGAACAGTTTTCGTAACAAGCTTGAAGGTTTCTCCTGGCAATCTTCAACATTGCTCGGATTGACAGCCAAAACTTTAAGGTAAAAGAATTTGTCAAAAGAGTCTTTTACTACCGCAGCAGTTAATGCTCTGTCAAAACCCTCTTGCCCTTCATCACCCGGATTATCCTTTTGGCGAGCCTGCAGCAACTGATCATAACGGCCTTTGCAGGAGGAGAACATTTCATCTGCTTTCAATTCATCAAACCGGGCGCTGGTATTATTGTCATCTATGTCAATGATGAACGGGCTTAAGCTTCCAAGTGGCTGATCATCATCTTCCTCCGAGTAGTCGATATAAAAGGAAATGCTTGTTTCCGCAATCTGTTGTTTTACTTCCGATTGATCTATTTCTCCGGCCCAGTATTTTTCTATTACATCATAGAGACGAGATCTGCATTCGAGGGGATAATCATCTATTGAAAGCGTTTTCTCTTCATTGAGTACTTTCCTGATGAGATTAATTACGGATGTTTTGCCTGTATTGTTTTTTCCCACAATCAAAGTAAGAACACGATCGAGAAAAATGTCTATATTCGTGAGTAATCTGTAGTTTTCAATATGGATCTTCTGTAAGTACATTTTTTCCGCTCCCTTATGTCTCTTCCGTACACATAGTCTTGTTGGCTAAGCGATGACCTTGGATCTTGTTATGCTTCATTATTCTCTTACTCGAGGCTGGTTGGAAATCCGATTTTAAACCCTGACAGCTTTAGAGCAGGTTAACTGCACGAGTCCAGCAATCAGAAAAGATCCAATATACCAATATAATTATACCATAAGCTGGGGGAATAGTTCAATGAGAGAGGGAAAAAGAAATATGGCATATTTCAATATTGGTAGCAGGGCAAAAGAATATAGTTTTTAGATTTAAGTTATCAAGGCTTATTTAGTGCATACCGCCCCGCCTTATGACAGTAGCCATATGTTTTTATCTACTACAACCGCGTTAGGATCTATACGCGCAACCCGCTGGGAC
>OLQB01002695.1_pt1 | contig 11290 bp, 10 predicted proteins | sample 1672681 | NCBI WGS metagenome assembly OLQB01 (sample SAMEA3136713, study PRJEB25190) | human gut metagenome | reverse complement strand
AGAACATATCTGAGAGCTATCTGGAACAGCTTGCGGGAAAATTAAAAAAAGCAGGGTTGATCAAGAGCACGAGAGGTGCTCAGGGCGGTTACCGTCTGGCGAAACCTGCGGCCGAGATTTCAGTCGGAGATATACTGCGGGCTCTGGAAGGAGAGCTTGGAGCAGTGGACTGTCAGGGACTGAAGCCTGAGGGCGGATGTGAAAGTTCTGATTTCTGCGTGACGAAACTGGTCTGGCAGAGGATCAACGACAGCATTGCGAAAGCAGTAGATGAGATTACGCTTGAGGAGCTGATGGCAGAAGCAAAGAAAAGCCAGGAGCGGAAACGAGAGATGGAGCAGTCCGGTCAGTATATAAATTCGCAGGATAAAGCAGACACAAAGAGAAAGTGTTGAGATTGTGCCGCAGGCGGCATCAGGAGGTAAATATGAAGAAATTGATCTATTTGGACAATGCAGCAATAACAAAGACTTCAGAAGAGGTAGTAGCAGCTATGCTGCCGTACTTTACAGAATACTACGGAAACCCGTCCAGTGTTTACGAGTTTGCAAGCGAGAGCAAAAAAGCAGTTTCAAATGCAAGAAGAACGATCGCAGAGACTCTGGGAGCACAGGAAAATGAGATTTATTTCACAGCCGGTGGTTCCGAGGCAGATAACTGGGCACTGAAAGCAACGGCAGAAGCTTATCAGAGCAAAGGAAAACACATCATCACGACCAAGATCGAGCATCATGCGATCCTGCATACCGCAGAATATCTGGAAAAACGTGGTTTTGAGATCACTTACATCGGTGTGGATGAAAACGGTGTCGTAAAAGTGGATGAACTGGAAAAAGCAATTCGTCCGGATACGATCCTGATCTCCGTTATGTTTGCAAACAATGAGATCGGAACCATTCAGCCGATCAAAGAGATCGGTGAGATCGCAAAGAAACACGGCGTTCTGTTCCATACCGATGCGGTTCAGGCATACGGTCAGCTGCCGATCAATGTTGACGAGCTTCACATCGATATGTTAAGTTCCAGCGGACACAAACTGAACGGTCCGAAGGGAATCGGTTTCCTTTACATCCGCAAAGGCGTTAAGATCCGTTCTTTCGTACACGGCGGAGCACAGGAGCGTAAACGTCGTGCCGGTACGGAAAATGTTCCGGGTATTGTGGGGTACGGCAAGGCAGCAGAAATCGCAGCAAAGACCATGAAAGAGCGTACCGCAAAAGAGATCGAACTGAGAGATCATCTGATCGACCGTGTTTTGGCGGAAGTTCCTTATACCAGATTGAACGGACACAGAACCAACCGTCTGCCGAACAATGCAAACTTCAGTTTTCAGTTTGTAGAAGGTGAGTCCCTTCTGATCCTGCTGGACAACAACGGTATCTGTGCTTCCAGCGGATCTGCCTGTACATCCGGTTCTCTGGATCCGTCCCATGTACTGCTGGCGATCGGCCTGCCACACGAGATCGCACACGGTTCCCTGCGTCTGACACTGTCCGCAGAGACTACCATGGAGGACATTGATTTCGTTGTAGACTGTATCAAACAGATTATCGAAAGACTGCGAAGCATGTCTCCACTCTACGAAGATTTCGTGAAAAAGAATCAGAAATAATCCGGCAGTAAAAGACAGGATCAGATTGTACAGAGCACAGAAATAGTCAGAAAATAAGCCAGAATAAAGATAGAAAAACAAAACAGAAAATTGGAGGAAATTTTTATGTACAGCGAAAAAGTTATGGATCATTTTAATCATCCGCGTAATGTAGGCGAAATCGAAAATGCAAGTGGTGTCGGAACCGTCGGCAATGCAAAATGCGGCGATATCATGCGTATTTATCTGGACATTGACGATGACGGGATCATCCGCGATGTAAAATTTAAAACCTTTGGATGCGGAGCAGCCGTTGCAACCAGCAGCATGGCAACCGAACTGGTAAAAGGCAAAAATATCCAGGAAGCAATGCAGGTTACCAACAAAGCCGTTATGGAAGCTCTGGACGGACTGCCTCCTGTAAAAGTACACTGTTCTCTGCTTGCAGAAGAAGCCATCCATGCAGCACTGTGGGATTACGCAGAGAAACACCACATCAAGATCGAAGGACTGCAAAAGCCGAAGTCTGATATCCATGAAGGCGAAGAAGAAGAGGAAGAGGAGTACTAAGATCAGCATACAGGGTGCCGATTTTATGATCAAAGGAGTAAGGCGGAAAAGATTATGAGTAAAAAAGTAGTGGTTGGAATGTCGGGCGGAGTCGATTCATCTGTGGCAGCGATGCTGCTGAAACAGCAGGGCTATGATGTGGTCGGTGTGACGATGCAGATCTGGCAGGATGAAGCCGAGGAAGTCCAGCAGGAAAACGGTGGATGCTGCGGGTTGAGTGCGGTGGATGATGCAAGAAGAGTGGCAGAGACGATCGGTATACCATATTATGTGATGAATTTTAAAGACGATTTTCGGAAAAATGTCATGGATTATTTTGCGGATTCTTATCTGAATGGACAGACGCCGAATCCATGTATCGCCTGCAACCGCTATGTCAAGTGGGAAGCACTTCTGGAGCGGAGCCTTCAGATTGGGGCGGATTATATTGCAACCGGTCATTATGCAAGGATCGAAAAGCTGCCAAATGGGCGTTATGCGATCCGCAATTCTGTGACAGCGGCAAAAGACCAGACCTATGCTCTTTATAACCTGACACAGAGACAGCTTGCCCACACACTCATGCCGGTTGGTGATTATGAGAAACCACAGATCCGCAAACTGGCAGAAGAAGCTTATCTGCCGGTGGCACACAAGGCGGACAGCCAGGATATCTGTTTCGTACCGAATGGCGATTATGCTTCCTTTATCGAAGAATATACCGGAAAGACCGTTCCGGAAGGCAATTTTGTGACACCGGACGGGAAAATCCTCGGAAGACACAAAGGGATCATCCATTATACGGTCGGACAGCGAAAAGGTCTGGGAATTTCACTTGGAGAGAGGGCTTTTGTCACAGAGATCCGACCACAGACAAACGAAGTGGTGATCGGAAACCGTGCCCAGGCCTGTCAGACGGTTCTTCGTGCCAACCATTTAAATTTCATGGCAAGGGAAGATATTCAGGAAGAAGATCATGTATTTGCAAAGATCCGCTACAATCACAAAGGGGCATACTGCCATGTAAAGCGGACCGGAGAAGATGAGATTACCTGTACCTTTGAAGAGCCACAGCACGCGATCACGCCGGGACAGGCAGTGGTGCTCTATGAAGACGGATACGTGCTGGGCGGCGGTACGATTATATAAGTTCAAAAGTCGGCTTTCGTTTGCGGAATATCGCATGATAACGGAAGCCGCATTTTTTTAATATCGAACAGGCACGATCAAAATCAGCCGCAATACGTTCTGGGGCATGTGCATCTGATCCGATGGTGACGATCTCGCCGCCAAGTTCGCGGTAACGTTTCAGGATATCTTCGTGCGGGTTCGGGTGTCCAAGTCCGGCTGCATAGCCTCCGGTATTGATCTCCATGCCAAGTCCTTTATCAATCAGAAGACGGATGATCTCATCCAGCCAGTCACTGTATTCTTTATAAGAATAGAACTGATTTTTGTTTGGACCGTAGCGGACGACATAATCAATATGGCCGTAGACATCAAAGCAGGACATGGTATGCAGATTCTCAATGATCGATTCAAAATAAGAAATATAAGACTCTTTTTCGGTGCGTCCCTCAAAAAAAGCAGGATAGTAGGGATCCTGTCCGTTTACCACATGGGATGATCCAATCACAAAATCAAAATCCCAATTCTTTACAAGAGATTCGCAGCGCTCCTTCAGATAAGGCTGCAGACCGAGTTCGAGGCCGAATAATAATTCAATCTTGTGCTCATACTCTTCTTTGAGGGAGGTAAGCGTCTTGCAATAAGAAGGAATATCAGCTTCGAAGACCATCCCTTCGTCAATATAGTCATAGTCCATGTGCTCTGTGAAACACATGGCAGACAGTCCAAGAGAGATACCCTTTTCGACCATATCCCGCATCGGGGCGTCGGAATCGGCGGAAAAAGAGGAATGAAGATGAAAATCGGATCTCATAAAATAAAAACTCCTTTCAAAATACGACAAAATTCAGGAAAAAACACCTGATTTTTCTCTCTGTTACAAGTTTATGAGAATAAAACACAAATGTCCAGAGAAATTCGTTGAAATTATACTTGAACTTTTTACAGAAATTAGGTAGAATAGAAGAAAGTTGTGGAATCTTTAACAATAAAGACCGCAATCATACTATTTAACATAATAGGAGGAAATTAATCATGGCAGTAAAAGTAGCAATTAATGGTTTTGGACGTATCGGACGTCTTGCATTCAGACAGATGTTTGGCGCAGAAGGATATGAAGTAGTAGCTATCAACGATCTGACTTCCCCAAAAATGCTGGCACACCTGTTAAAATACGATTCATCACAGGGTAAATATGCACTGGCAGACACAGTATCAGCAGGTGAAGATTCCATCACAGTTGACGGAAAAGAGATCAAGATCTACGCTTTCCCGGATGCAAACAACTGCCCATGGGGCGAGCTGGGTGTTGACGTAGTTCTGGAGTGCTCTGGATTCTACACATCCAAAGAAAAGGCTCAGGCTCATATCAATGCAGGTGCTCGTAAAGTTGTTATCTCTGCACCAGCAGGCAATGACCTTCCGACTATCGTTTACAATGTAAACCATGAGACACTGAAAGCTGAGGATCAGATCATTTCTGCAGCTTCTTGTACAACAAACTGTCTGGCACCAATGGCTAAAGCTCTGAACGAACTGGCTCCGATCAAATCCGGTATCATGGTAACAATCCATGCTTACACAGGTGATCAGATGACTCTGGACGGACCTCAGAGAAAAGGCGATCTGAGAAGATCCCGTGCAGCAGCAGTAAACATCGTTCCGAACAGCACAGGTGCTGCAAAAGCTATCGGTCTGGTTATTCCGGAACTGAACGGCAAACTGATCGGTTCTGCACAGCGTGTACCGACCCCTACAGGTTCTACTACAATCCTGACAGCAGTTGTTGAAGGAACAGTAACTGTAGACGAAATCAACGCTAAGATGAAAGCATCTGTTACAGAATCTTACGGATACAACGAAGACGAAATCGTATCCAGCGATATCGTTGGTATGAGATATGGTTCTCTGTTTGATGCTACTCAGACAATGGTTCTGCCTCTGGACAACGGTACAACAGAAGTACAGGTTGTTTCTTGGTATGACAACGAAAACTCTTACACATCTCAGATGGTAAGAACAATCAAATACTTCTCTGAATTAGCATAATCTGTTAAATCAGACAAAGAAGACCTATCTGGGTCCGGTCTTTTGGACCGGGCCCTTTTTATCTTAGTCGGAGAAGACTCTGCGGCTAAATAAGCGGCTCCGCAAGGATGCACATTAGAAAATCCGTATGTATGATACAAGGAGGAAATAAGAATGCTTAATAAAAAGTCAGTTGATGATATCAACGTAAAAGGCAAAAGAGTCCTGGTCCGCTGTGACTTTAACGTACCTCTGAAAGATGGCAAGATCACAGACGAAAACCGTCTCGTAGCAGCTCTGCCAACTATCAAAAAACTGATCGCGGACGGCGGAAAAGTAATCCTTTGCTCTCATCTGGGCAAACCAAAGGGAGAACCGAAACCGGAACTCTCTCTGGCACCGGTAGCAGTACGTCTCTCTGAACTGCTTGGTCAGGAAGTAAAATTTGCAGCTGATCCGGAAGTCGTAGGACCGAACGCAAAAGCAGCTGTAGAAGCTATGAAAGATGGAGAAGTTGTTCTGCTTGAAAACACTCGTTACCGTGCTGAAGAAACCAAGAATGGCGAAGCATTCAGTAAAGATCTGGCATCTCTGTGTGATGTGTTCGTAAACGATGCATTTGGTACTGCTCACCGAGCACACTGCTCTAACGTAGGTGTTACCGAATATGTAGATACCGCAGTTGTTGGATATCTGATGCAGAAAGAGATTGATTTCCTGGGCAATGCAGTAGAAAATCCAGTTCGCCCGTTCGTTGCAATCCTGGGTGGTGCAAAAGTAGCAGACAAACTGAACGTTATCTCCAACCTGCTTGAGAAATGCGATACTCTGATCATCGGCGGCGGTATGGCTTATACTTTCCTGAAAGCTCAGGGCAAAGAGATTGGTAAATCTCTGGTAGACGACAGCAAGATCGACTACTGCAATGAGATGATGGCAAAAGCTGAGAAGCTTGGCAAAAAACTTCTGCTTCCGGTAGATGCAGTTGTTTCCGCAGATTTCCCGAACCCGATCGATGCTCCGATCGAAGTAGAGAACGTATCTGTAGATAATATCCCGGTTGACAAAGAAGCTATGGATATCGGAAAAGAAACAGCAGCTCTGTATGCAGATGCAGTAAAAACAGCAAAAACCGTTGTTTGGAACGGACCGATGGGTGTATTCGAAAACCCGACACTGGCAGCAGGTACGATCGCAGTAGCAAAAGCTCTGGCAGATACCGATGCAACAACCATCATCGGCGGCGGCGATTCTGCAGCAGCAGTAAACCAGCTTGGATTTGGTGACAAGATGAGCCACATCTCCACAGGCGGTGGAGCATCTCTGGAATTCCTGGAAGGAAAAGAACTGCCGGGCGTTGCAGCAGCAAACGACAAATAAAACAACGATTCAGAGCGCAAGCGGAATCGAGAGGTGGCTCTGAACCGTTTCAATAAGTAAAACTAAGGAGATCAAACGATCATGGCAAGAAAGAAAATTATCGCCGGAAACTGGAAAATGAACATGACTCCGAGCGAGGCAGTAGAATTAGTCAATACATTAAAACCACTGGTAGCAAATGACGACGTTGACGTTGTTTTCTGCGTACCGGCCATCGATATCATCCCGGTTGTAGAGGCTGCAAAAGGCTCCAACATCCAGATTGGTGCTGAAAATATGTATTTTGAGGAGAAAGGTGCTTTCACAGGCGAAATCTCCCCGGCTATGCTGACAGACGCTGGCGTGAAATACGTTGTACTTGGCCACTCTGAGAGAAGAGAATACTTCGCAGAGACCAGCGAGACCGTAAACAAAAAAATGCTGAAAGCTTTCGAGCACGGCATCACCCCGATCATGTGCTGCGGAGAAACTCTGGAGCAGAGAGAGCAGGGTGTAACGATGGATTTCATCCGTCAGCAGGTAAAGGTTGGATTCCTGAATGTAACAGCAGATCAGGCAAAAACAGCCGTTATCGCTTACGAGCCAATCTGGGCAATCGGAACCGGCAAAACTGCTACAACAGAGCAGGCTGAGGAAGTTTGCAAAGGCATCCGCGCGTGCATCGCTGAAATCTATGATGATGCAACAGCAGCAGCTATCCGTATCCAGTACGGCGGCTCTGTAAACGCAAAAACTGCACCGGAACTGTTCGCACAGGAGAACATCGACGGCGGCCTGGTAGGCGGAGCATCCCTGAAACCAGATTTCGGAGCTATCGTAAACTACAATAAATAATTGATTCTTGTACGAAATCAATAAATAAAACAGGCTAAGACGCCACCAAACACGGTGAAATTTGGCAGAAATGTCAAAGGAAAAGTGCTTGGTGGCGTTTTGCTGTTTTACGACGTGATGGCAATACCGCTCTTTAGGATCTGGCGTAATAGACTTCTGCAATGCTTTTTCGCACTTGCGGACATCTTCCACATGTGATATGATGGGAACGACAAAAGTGTCGGAAAAACCGCATGATAGAGGGAAAAAACGCGGCAAATCAGACGACGCGAAAGAAAGCATAAAGGAGAATATGATTATGGCAAGAGAAATCATTAATACAGAAAAAGCACCGGCAGCAATCGGACCTTATGTACAGGCAGTCGCAGACAACGGCCTTTTATTTATTTCCGGACAGCTTGGCTTTGATGTAGAGCATGGCAGCGTGATCCCGGAAACCGTAGAAGAGCAGGCAACCCTCTCTTTAAAGAATCTGGACGCAATCATGACAGCAGCAGGAACTGACCGCACGAAAGTGATGAAAACAACCATTTTCCTGACCGATATGAACGATTTTGCCAAGGTAAATGAAGTATACGGTGCTTTCTTTGGCGAGTCCAAACCGGCTCGTTCCTGTGTAGCAGTTGCCGCTCTTCCAAAAGCAGCAAAAGTAGAAATTGAATGCATCGTATCCCTGAAATAAGAGGGAGAGATGAGTATGGCAGAGGAAAGAGTAATTAAAATCGGAATGCTGGGTCTTGGCACCGTCGGTACCGGTGTGTACAAAGTGCTGAAAAGCCAGCAGGAGGAAATGCTTCCGAAGCTGGGAGCGCGTGTGGAGCTGAAAAAAATTCTCGTGCGCAATGTGGAAAAAGCAGCTGCAAAGGTTGATGATCCGTCGATCGTTACCATGAACTTTGAGGACATTGCCAATGACCCGGAGATTGAGATTGTTGTTGAGGTTATGGGTGGAAAACAGCCGGCTATGAATTACATTCTTGCCTGCCTGGATGCAGGAAAGAATGTTGTAACGGCAAACAAAGACCTGGTGGCATCTGAGGGTAAAAAAATCCTTGCGGCAGCAAAGAGAAACGGAAAGGATTTTCTCTACGAGGCATCCGTGGCGGGAGGAATTCCGATTATCCGTCCGGTGAAACAGTGCCTTGCAGCCAATCATATCACAGAGCTGATGGGTATTTTCAACGGTACCACAAATTTTATTCTGACAAAAATGTCGCAGGAAGGCATGGAGTTTGGCGATGCACTCCGTCTGGCGCAGGACATGGGTTATGCGGAAGCAGACCCGACCGCAGATGTGGAAGGTCTTGATGCCGGCCGGAAAGTGGCAATTCTTGCTTCAGCAGCGTTCAATTCCAGAGTGACATTTGAAGATGTTTACACCGAAGGCATTACCAAAATCACGGCGACCGATATCCAGTACGCAAAAGAGATGGGATGCACGATCAAGCTGCTCGGCGTGGCAAAAGATACCCCGGAAGGAATCGAAGCTCGCGTTCATCCGATGCTGATCGACAGCAATCATCCGCTTGCGACTGTCAATGATTCCTACAATGCCGTATTCCTGACAGGCGATGCCGTACAGGATACGATGTTTTACGGACGAGGTGCCGGAGAGCTTCCGACTGCGAGTGCTGTTGTGGGTGATATTTTCGATGTCGTGCGCAATATTTTATGGAACTGCTGCGGCAGAATCGGCTGCACATGCTACCGGGAATGCCCGATCAAGCGTGTCGGCGAAATTAAGTCGAAATATTTTGTACGCATGCAGATTGAAAATCGGTATGGAACGCTGGCATCGGTAGCTTCTGTCTTTGGAAACAACAAGGTTTCGATTGCACAGATGCTTCAGAAACGTGTCAATGGAAAATACGCCGAGATCGTCGTCATTACGGACGAGGTCAAAGAGCGCCATTTTGAGGATGCCATGCAGATTTTAGGCGGAATGTCGATGATCCAGGAGATTTCTTCGACAATCCGGGTATACTAACAAAATGTAACAATTCAGAGCCATGCGAAATGGAAGAAAAATCGCGAATCATGCTTGCATGAAGGAGCGCTTTTTCTTGAGTTTCATATGGCGAAAAGCAACATCGAGATGCAGCGTAAGCGGAATCGAGACGGGGCTCTGGATTGTTACCCAAAATTTAAGTAAAGAAGGGAATTCACAATGAGTAAAAAACCAACCGTATTAATGATTCTTGACGGATATGGACTGAATGACAAATGCGAGCATAACGCTGTCTGCGAAGCGAAAACTCCGATTATGGACCAGCTGATGAGCCAGTGCCCGTACGTAAAAGGACAGGCCAGCGGACTTGCTGTAGGTCTTCCGGACGGACAGATGGGTAACTCTGAGGTAGGCCATCTGAACATGGGCGCAGGCCGCGTTGTATATCAGGAGCTGACCAGAATCACGAAAGCAATCCAGGACGGCGATTTCTTCGAGAATGAAGAACTGGTAAAGGCTGTTGAAAATGCAAAAGCAAATAATTCCGCACTGCACCTGTTCGGACTTCTCTCTGACGGCGGTGTTCACAGCCACATCACCCACGTATTCGGACTTCTGGAGCTGGCAAAACGTAAGGGTCTCGAGAAAGTTTATGTACACTGCTTCCTGGATGGCCGTGACACTCCTCCGGCATCCGGAAAATCTTATGTAGAGCAGCTGCAGGCAAAAATGGATGAGATCGGTGTCGGCGAAATCGGCGTAATCTCCGGCCGTTACTATGCAATGGATCGTGATAACCGCTGGGATCGTGTCGAGCTGGCTTACAAAGCGCTGACAAAAGGGGAAGGCGTAGAAGGAACTGATGCGGCAGAGGCTGTTCAGGCTTCCTATGATGCTGAAAAAACTGATGAGTTCGTTCTGCCGACCGTTCTGAAAAAAGACGGAAAACCGGTTGCAACGATTCAGGATAAAGATTCTGTGATTTTCTTCAACTTCCGCCCGGACCGTGCAAGAGAGCTGACAAGAGCATTCTGTGCAGATGAGTTCACCGGATTTGAGAGAGAAAAACGTCTGGATCTGACCTACGTATGCTTCACGGAATACGATGAGACCATCCCGAACAAATCCGTTGCATTCAAAAAAGAAGAGATCACCAACACCTTCGGTGAGTATCTGGCAGCACATAACATGACGCAGGCTCGTATCGCCGAGACCGAGAAATATGCACATGTAACCTTCTTCTTCAATGGCGGCGTTGAGGAGCCAAATAAAGGTGAGGATAGAATCCTTGTAAAATCCCCGAAGGTTGCTACTTATGACCTGAAACCGGAGATGAGTGCTTACGAAGTATGCGACAAGCTGACGGATGCCATCCGTTCCCAGAAATACGATGTCATCATCATCAACTTTGCAAATCCGGATATGGTTGGCCATACCGGTGTTGAGAGCGCAGCAATCCAGGCAGTTGAGGCTGTTGATGAGTGCGTAGGCAAGGCAGTTGATGCATTAAAAGAGGTTGACGGACAGATGTTCATCTGTGCGGACCACGGAAATGCAGAGCAGCTTGTAGATTATGAGACCGGCGAGCCATACACCGCTCATACCACCAATCCGGTTCCGTTCATTCTGGTTAATGCAGACCCGAAATATACGCTTCGTGAGAACGGCTGCCTGGCAGACATCATCCCGACTCTGATCCAGCTTATGGGCATGGAGCAGCCAGCTGAGATGACTGGTAAATCACTTCTGGTTGAGAAATAATCCGCTTATACAGCTCTGTTGCTTTAAAGGGTGCTGGCTTAAATGCCAGCGCCTTTTTTTATGTCCTTTTT
>OLQB01002690.1_pt1 | contig 11296 bp, 8 predicted proteins | sample 1672681 | NCBI WGS metagenome assembly OLQB01 (sample SAMEA3136713, study PRJEB25190) | human gut metagenome | reverse complement strand
GCCAGAAATACCGCTGCTACCTGCCCCCCTTCTGCCATTTTACCCCGGAGGAATGGGAAACCAAAGGTCACGAATACGACGAAGTCCGGGACTGCTGTCTGGGCTGGGACATCACGGACTACGGTCAGGGGAATTTCGATAAGATCGGATTCTCCCTCATCACCATCCGCAACGGCAGCCAGACCATGCGGGAAAAATACCCCAAGGTCTACGTCGAGAAGCTGCTGTTCCTGAAAGAGGGACAGTATTCCCCCAACCACTTCCACTGGTACAAGACCGAGGACATCATCAACCGGGGCGGCGGAAACGTGCTGATCCGGGTGTACAATTCCCACCCCGACGAGTCCATCGACTATGAAAGCGATGTCACCGTCCATACTGACGGCAGGACTTATACCGTCCCCGCCGGAACCCAGATCCGCCTGACCCCCGGCGAGTCCATCTACATTCAGCAGTACCTGTACCACGATTTCGAGGTGGAGCCGGGTACGGGCGACGTGCTGCTGGGCGAGGTCAGCCAGTGCAATGACGATGCCAAGGACAACCGCTTCAACCCGCCCATGGGCCGCTTCCCGGCCATCGAGGAGGACGAAGCGCCTTACCGTCTGCTCTGCACCGAGTACCCCGCGGCCAAGGACTGAGTGGGTGCGTGCGATGATCGACGTAGTAGCGCTGGGCGAACTGCTCATTGATTTTGCGGCAAAGTCCACGGACAGCGCCGGATACCCCACCATGGCCGCCAACCCCGGCGGCGCCCCCGGCAATTTTCTGGCCGCGCTGAACGCCTACGGCAGAAAGACCGCGTTTCTGGGCAAGGTGGGAAACGACGCTTTCGGCAATCTGCTGCTGGGGACGCTGAACGCCGCCGGAATTGAGACGAAAGGCATTCTGGTGGACGACAGCGTGTTTACCACCCTGGCCTTTGTGACCTTCGACGAAAGCGGCGACCGCTCCTTCTCCTTCGCCCGGAAGCCCGGCGCGGACACCCAGCTGCGGTGGGAGGAAGTGGACAAGTCCCTCATTGACGAGGCCAAGGTGTTCCACTTCGGCACCCTGAGCCTGACGGACGAGCCTGTCCGCACGGCGACCCAAAAGGCGGTTGCCTACGCCAAAGCGCAGGGGAAGCTCATCAGCTGCGACCCCAATCTGCGGCTTCCCCTGTGGCCGGATGCGGACGCGGCGAAGGAGCAGATGCTCTGGAGTCTGCGTCAGGCGGACGTGGTGAAAATCAGCGACAACGAGGTGGAATTCCTCTGGAACTGCACCTCGGAAGAGGGCGCGGACAAGCTGCTGACGGAGTTCGGCGTGTCCCTTGCTATGGTGACGCTGGGGCCTGATGGCTGCCTGCTGAAAACGAGGACGGCGGCTTTCCGCGCCGTCTGCCCCAAGGTGCATCCCGTGGACACCACCGGCGCGGGGGATATCTTCGGCGGCAGCGCCATGGCAAGGCTGCTGGAGCTGGACAAGCCCGTCAGCGAGCTGACGAAAGACGACCTCAAATACATCGGCAGCTTCGCCGCCGCAGCGGCCAGCCTGTCCACAGAGCATTCCGGTGGCATTCCCAGCATCCGTGAAAAGGACGCGGTTCTGAAGGCAATGGGATAAAATCTTGACCCGGGGCGGTACGTCCCGGGTCATTATAGCTATGAAATTGAGGGGATTCCAATGACGCAGAAGCCGCGCAATGCCGACTATACAAGAGAATACAACCGCAAGGCAGTTCTCCGCATTCTCCGCCGTCAGGCCATGAGCCGGGCAGAGCTGGCGCGGGCTACGGGTCTGACACGGGCGGCGGCGTCGCTGATCGTGGAGGAGCTTCTGAACGCAGGCGTTGTGACGGAACTTGCCCCCCAGTCCGCCGGACGGGGACGCAGTGCCACGCCGTTGGCTCTGCGCCCGGACAGCTATTATGCCCTTGCGGTGGACTTAGCCAGAAAGGGCTGCACGGTGGGACTGTGCAATATCGGCGGCAACCTGCTGCAATGCCGGGAGCTGCCGGAGCAAAGCGACATGACGGACGCCATCGCCGGGGCGCTTGCGTCCCTGCTGGAATCCGTGGACAGAAGCAAGGTGCTGGGCATCGGCATCAGCGCCCCCGGCCCGCTGGACTGCGAAAACGGCCGCATTCTCAATCCGCCCCGGTTCGAGCAGTGGCACGGCATGGACATCGGCAAACGCCTGTCGGACGCGCTGGAGCTGCCCGCGTATCTGGAACACGACGTCTGCGCCATGGCGCTGCATCAGCGAAGCACTGGGCAGAGCCGGAACTTTATGCTGCTGTTCATTGACATCGGCATCGGCGCGGCCATTGTGTCCGGCGGGGAGCTGCTGGGGAATTTTACCGGCGAGCTGGGTCACACCACCATCCGCTTCGACGGGCGGCTGTGCGCCTGCGGCAACCGGGGGTGTTTGGAAACCTACGCCTCGATCCCGGCGCTGCTGGAGGGTTCCGGCTTCCGGGACTGGTTTGACCTCATTGACCATGCAGACGACCCGGAAGCGCAAAAACTTCTCGATCAGGAAGCGGTCTATCTGTCGGCAGGCTTAATTAACCTGTTGAATCTGATTCCCGTGGACAGCATTTATCTTGCGGGGGACATCTGCTGTCGGCACGAGCTTCTGATCGGGCGGCTCCAGCGGGAGATTGGCGCGAAAGCGCTGTACCGGGGCAGGAATGACACCCGCATTCTCCCGGTGGCAGATACCCCCAACATGGGCGTCCTGTCGGCGGCGGAAGTGGTTTTTTCGAGATTTTTTACGGTGTAATCAGGGATATGACCAGATTGGCCGCTCCCGCCAGCAGCATCACCAGAATGGGACTGAGCTTTGTCCTCCGCAGGAGCAGAAACGCCGCGGCGAACAGGGCGACCATATTCCAGTTCGTGCCGGAAAGACGGATCGCGCCGCTCCAGAAGGCATTGCGCAGAATCAGCACCCCCGCCGAAGCGATCATGGCGACCACTGCCGGACGCAGTGAGCCGAGGACGCTCTGCAATACCGCGATATTGCGGTATTTGAGGTAGAGCTTTGCAATCAGCGTCACCAGAATGCAGGCGGGGAGAATGCAGCCTGCGGTAGCCACCAGCGCCCCCGGAATCCCGGCAATTTTCGTTCCCACGAAGGTTGCGGAGTTGACGGCGATGGGGCCGGGGGTCATTTCCGCGATGGTCACGAGATCGGTAAATTCGCTCATGGACAGCCACTGGTGCTCGGTGACGATCTGTGCCTGAATGAGCGGCATGGCGGCGTAGCCGCCGCCGAAACTCAGCGCGCCGATTTGCAGGAAGCTGAGGAACAGCTGTAAATAGATCATTGGGCGTTCCTCCTTTGCTGGACGACCGTTCGGACGACGCCGATGGCGATACAGGCCAGAATGATATACACCGCGTTGACCTTGTAAACGTAGGTCGCTATGAATGCGGTTAACATAACAACCGTAGAGAGGACGGATTTCTGTTTCAGGACGCCGCCGCCCATGTCCAGCACCACGGACGCGATGACTGCGCCCACACCGGCCTGCATACCCGAAAGGACGCTGCTGACAATATAGTTGTCCCGGAACAGCTCGTAAAAGTAGGAGATCACCGAAATAACGAGAAACGGCGGGATGATGGTTGCAATAATGGCGGTAACAGCGCCGAGGACACCCGCCAGCTTGAAGCCCACCACGATCGCCCCGTTGACGGCGATGGCTCCGGGGGCGGACTGAGCAATGGCAATGAGATCCAGCATCTCATCCTCCTGAATCCAGTGCAGCTCATCCACAAATTTCTGCTTCATCAGCGTGACGATAACATAGCCGCCGCCGAAGGTAAACGCGCTTAAATACAGCGTGGAGAAAAACAGTTTCGCCAGAATTTTCTTTTTGCCAGTCATACTTCTACCTCCTCCTGCGACCAGTTTACCAGCACTTGACTTATTTGTAAAATAGAATTATGATATGAAATACATATAAAAAACGATATGAATGGGGGACAGCTATGACGCTGCGGCATATGAAGATTCTGGTGGAGGTCTACCGCCAGAACAGCGTGACGAAGGCGGCGCAGGCGCTGCATCTGTCCCAGCCCTCGGTGAGTCTGGCGCTGCGGGAATTGGAGGATTACTACGGCGTGACGCTGTTCGAGCGGGTGGGACGCCGGATATCCCCCACGGAGTGCGGCCGGGAATTTTACGGCTACGCCGTCCATGTGGTGTCGCTGATGGATGAGCTGGAAACCCGGATGCGCAACTGGGACGCCATCGGCACCGTCCGCATCGGGGCGACGGTCACCATCGGCACCTATCTTCTGCCGGAGTTGGTGCGGCAGTATCAGGCGGAATTCCCGGCGCTGCACGTAGACGTGCAGGTATGCCGCGCCAGTCAGGTGGAGCAGCTGGTTCTGGACAACCGCATCGATCTGGGGCTGATCGAGACCCAGCCGGAGCATGAGGAGCTGGTAGCCGTCCCCTTTTCCCGGGATGAATTGCAGGCCATCGTGCCGCCGGACTCCCCGCTCGCGGGGCGGGGGAAAGTGACCATTCAGGAGCTGGCGCAGTTTCCCTTTCTGATGCGGGAGCCGGGGAGTGCCGGAAGAAAGGCGCTGGACGGGTATCTCGCGCTGCACCGGCTCTCGGTGCAGCCCGCCTGGGAGAGCGTCAGCACGCAGGCGCTGATCAAGGCCGTCGTGGAGGGGCTGGGCGTGGCGGTACTGCCGAAACTCCTGATCCAGCGGCAATGTGGTGCCGCTTACGCTGAAAGAGCCGCTGCGGCGAACTCTGAATATTGTCTACCACAAGCGGAAATACCTCTCCGAAAGTATGCAGCGCTTCATCGCGCTGTGCCGGGAGACGGGGGAACAGTAAATGACACGGTGCAGTCCCGGTAAAAGGGACTGCACCGTGTTTGACTTAATGCATTTCTTCAATGTGGTAGATGTAATCCAGCGAGGACAGTGCCTCGATGATCTCCACGTGGGTCTTGTATTTCTTGAGTTCCTGCGAGCAGATGGTCAACGAAACGGAATACACACTCAGCCCGGAACCGGCGTAAGCCTGATTGGCTTCGATGTCGTCGATGCGCAGGCCCAGACGGCGGCTCACCGTGACGAAATCCCGCAGATACGAGCTGCTTTTCAGCTCCATGTGGACTTCAAAATGGTTGGAGCGGTTTTTCAGGTACGCTTCAAAGGCAGGGAAGCCCGCGAGGATACAGAGCAGGAAAACGTACACAATCAGCGTCAGGGCATACAGCCCCGCGCCGGTGGCGAAGCCCAGAATGCAGCAGCTCACCAGTCCCGCCGAGGTGGTCAGTCCCTTGATCTGCCCCCGGGAGGAATAGAGAATGGAATTGGCGCTGACGGAGGTGACGGCCAGCAGCGTCGCCGCCGACAGCAGCGGCAGCTTGCAGCCCAGAAGCACGTATACGTATTGATCCAGCAGCATGGACACCGTGGCGGAGAAAGCCGCAAGCACGAAGGTGCGCAGACCGGCGCTGTGCCGCTTGCTGGAGCGCTCACAGCCGATGGAGGCTGCCAGCGCCACGATCAGCGCGATGCGCAGGAGTGCCGAGCCGAGATTCAGACCCGCGCTCCAGGCACCAATCAGACCCGCAATGGGATCCTCTATGGACAGTAGTTCCTTCATTTCCGTTTCCTCCCCGGCATGGCGGTGTTGGCTTTCCCCGGCGTCCCGAAGAACGCCTCCATCTGGGCGGAATGCTCCGCCGCGGCTTCGGTGAATGCCTGTTCGTCCTCGTAATAGGGGTTGTTGTGCTTGGGCAGCTCCTGCTGAATGGCCTGAATCCGCTCAATCAGCAGCTCCACCTCGGACTTTGGCGGCTGCCCCGGCTCCGTAGCCGGAATGGGCGCAAGGTCTTCCAGCTTGTTGGAGTAGGAGCCGGACAGGTACAGCGACAGCTTGGCGCAGGCGGGGCCGATCAGTTCGTAAAGCACGCTGGACGCCAGAATGATGGTCTCCAGTGCGTTGCCCACCTCGCCGCCCAGCGTCCGGGCGCCGGTGGCCGCCAGACCGATGGCCACACCCGCCTGCGGGATCAGGGCAAGCCCCAGAAAATTGCGAACCTTTTTGTCCTTCTTCGTCACAAGGCAGCCGAGGAACGCACCGGCATACTTGCCCACGATACGCACCAGAAAATAGAGGATACCGACCACCACCAACGGCGTTGTGCCGATGCTCTCGGAGTTGTCAACCAGCGCATCCAAATCAAAGTTCAGCCCGGAACGCACGAAGAACAGCAGCAGAATGGGGGGGCTGAAATAGTTGAGCTGCTGGAACAGCCGCTTGTCGTCGGTGAGGTTTATGTAGACCATGCCCATGGACATGCACCCCAGCAGCGGGGAAACGTCCAGCATGGCGCAGATGCCGCAGAAGGCGAACAGCAGGGCGATGGAGACGATGAGCCGGTTATCCGTGGAGCGCTTGTGGAGCAGCAGCTTCAGGAAGAAGCCGAAGCCCCCGCCCAGCAGAAGCACCAGCGCGTTGATGGCCAGAGGCTTGAAGATAGCGCCGGCATGGAACGCGCCGGTGGCCGAAGCCAGCGCCACGGAAATGGCGATGCTGTAGGCAACCAACCCCACCACGTCGTCCAGCGCCACCACCTGCAACAGGGTGTCCACGAAGTCGCCCTTGGCTTGGGTCTGGCGGATGGTCATAACGGTGGAGGCCGGTGCGGTGGCCGAAGCCAGGGCGGCAAGGACGATGGAGAAATTCAGCTCCAGTCCCAGCACGAAAAAGGTGATGATAAACACCAGCACCGAGGCGAGGATTGCCTCAAAAACCGTGATGACCATGACCTTTGCGCCGCTTTTTTTCAGCGTGTCGAATTTGAAGAATTCGCCGGTGCTGAAGGCGATAAAGGCCAGCGCGATATCAGCGATGAAATCCATGCCGTCGATCACGTTTCCCGGCACCAGATTCAGGCAGTAGGGGCCGATGAGGATGCCCGCCACTATGTACGCCGTGACGTTGGGCAGCCGCAGCCGCTTGGTGACACGGGTAGCCGCGAAGCCGCAGATCAGCATGAGCGCGATGGAAACGATAATCACGGAGACGGTATCCGTAATGTGCAGCTTTTCGTAAAATGGAGTCAGCAAGGGACAACGCTCCTTTCAATATAGTTGGTATGGAGCGGTTCAGCCGCAGGAAGACAAAGCGCGCCGCAGACCGCTCCTGTTGAATTTTTATATGATACACACAAACGGAGAAAAAATCAACCCTTATTTTTTGGAATAAATGATAAATTTCAAAATCACCGCCGGAACTGCACTGCCGGGGAGAAAAACGAACGCCCGATATCCCCCCGGGGGGCTTCTCAAATCGTCGAAAGGGGGATACAATATCGGGAAACCAACTTGGGAGAGAACATCATGGAAAACTGCGCCATTGAAGATAGGGTTGTACGCTACTGGACGATACGGTCTCATGACTTTGGAGCCGTGCGGAAAAACGAATTGGGGAGCATCATGGGGCGGCGCTGGCAGGAAGAACTGGAAGCGCGGCTGCCTGAAAGGTCGCCGCTGAACATTCTGGACGTGGGCACCGGCACTGGATTTTTTGCCATTCTCATGGCGAAGCTGGGACATAAGGTGACGGGCATCGACCTGACCCCCGCCATGCTGGAGGAAGCCGCCGCCATGGCGGCGGGCCTTGGGCTGGACATTGCCTTCCGGCATATGGATGCCCAGCAGCTGGATTTCCCGGACGGCACCTTCGATGTCGTGCTCAGCCGGAATCTGACGTGGACGCTGCCGCAGCCGGAGAAAGCCTACGCCGAGTGGCACCGGGTGCTGAAACCGGGCGGGCTGCTCCTGAATTTCGACGCGGACTACGCGGCGAACGTGCGCAGCGAAAGCACCCAGAACTGCTCCGTAGCGCCGGACAGCCCCTACGGCCATGTGGGCATGACGGAAGCGCTGGTGGAGGAAAACAACGCCATCACTTTGGCGCTGGACGTGGGGCAGAAGCGGCCCGCGTGGGACGAAGCCGTGCTGAAAAAGGTCGGGTTTTCCCACTGCCGGACGGATTTGACGGTAGGCCGGCGGGTGCTGGGGGAGGCTGACCTGGTTCATGCGCCCATGTTCGGCGTGTTTGCGCAGAAATAATTTCAAACGCCGCGGGGCTTTTTGGTTCCGCGGCGTGATTTCACTATTTTCCGTAATTTTTTATCGATTTACAACCCCCGGGGGGGCTTCCGCTGTCCCCTTTCCCGTGCTAGTATATGGCTATACAAACACACGTTCCCAAAATTCCCCCTCGCTGTTCTCACAGTCGAGCGGGGGCAGGAGGATTTCATATGAACCGGTTTGCTACTTATGAGGAAGAAAATATCCACTACTGGACGCACCGCGCCCCCGGCTACTCCGGTGTAAATCAGGAGGAACTGGCAACTGACCAGAAGCGCGTCTGGGGACGCACCATTCAGGAACGGATCGCCGCCCGTTTTCCGGGACGGAAGCCCGGCTCCATCCGGGTGCTGGACGTGGGCACCGGCCCGGGCTTTTTCGCCATCATTCTGGCGAGAATGGGCTATCAGGTGACCGCCGTGGATTATACCGCCTCCATGCTGGAGGAAGCCCGGCGCAACGCGGGTGCTCTCGCGGACAAGATCGACTTTCTCCAGATGAACGCGGAGGAGCTGATGTTCGCGGATCACAGCTTTGACGTGCTGGTCACCCGGAACGTGACATGGAATCTCCACGACCCGGAGAAGGCCTACAGCCACTGGACACGGGTCCTGGCTCCCGGCGGGCTGCTGCTGAACTTCGACGCCAACTGGTACCGGTACCTGTGGGACGAGGAAGCGGAGCTGGGTCACAAGCGGGACCGGGAGAATCTGGCCGTCTCCGACGTGCGGGACGAGAACGCCGGAACGGACGTGGACGCCATGGAGGCCATTGCCCGGAAGACCCCCCTGTCCCGGCAGCACCGTCCCCAGTGGGATCTGCGTGTCCTGAGCCGCTTTGGCATTCAGGCGAGCGCCGACGAGAACATCTGGCAGCGGGTCTGGACGAAGGAGGAGCGCATCAACAACGCCTCCACGCCCATGTTCCTCATCGAGGGGCGGAAAGCGGGACTGCTGGAAAGCTGAGGAAGCACCGGCTTCCTAAAGGGGATATCCATTTTGAACAAATATATAGGCAAGCGCTTTTTGCAGCTGATCCCGGTGCTGCTGGGTATTACCTTTCTGTCCTTTGCCATGATGCGCGCCGCAGGCAGCGACGCCATTATCGAGCTGTACGGCGACAAGGGCGCGGTGGCGCAGGAGATCATCGACGCCAAACGGGCGGAGCTGGGGCTTAACCAGCCCTTTCTGACGCAATATGGCGCATGGCTGAGAGGGCTGCTGACCGGCAATATGGGCGTCAGCTACGTTTCCGGGAAGGACGTGTTCGGGACGTTTGTTTCCAAGCTCCCGGCGACGCTGCTGCTGACGGCGCTCTCCATCGGGGCGACCGTAATTATTTCCATTCCGCTGGGCATCTGGGCGGCGGTGAGGCACGACAGATTTACGGACTATTTTCTGCGGTTTTTCAGCTTTATCGGCAACAGCTTGCCGAACTTTTTTGTGGCGCTGCTGCTGATGCAGCTGTTTTCCATAAAATGGAAGCTTCTGCCCGTGATTTCCGGCGGGACGACGGTGCAGGGCGCGATCCTCCCCACCCTGACGCTGGCCATTGCCATGTCCGCCAAGTATATGCGGCAGGTCAGAGCCGCGGTGCTGGAGGAACTGAACAAGGACTACGTTCTCGGTGCGGAGGCAAGAGGCGTGCGCAGGAGGGTGATCCTATGGAAAAGCGTCCTGAAATCCGCCATGCTGACCATTCTGACCCTGCTGGCGCTGTCCATCGGCAGTCTGCTCGGCGGCACGGCCATTATTGAAAGCATCTTCATGTGGGACGGCGTGGGGAAGCTGGCGGTGGACGCCATCACCATGCGGGACTACCCCCTCATTCAGGCTTATGTGGTCTGGATGGCGATCATTTACGTGATGGTGAATCTGGTCACGGACATTCTCTACCACGTCCTCGACCCGAGAATCCGATTGGGGGTGCAGGCGGGATGAAGACCGTGACGAACCCCATTGGCACAGTCAGGCGAAACACGGTGAAAGCCCGCCTGATTCTTTTTTCCGTCCTGGCAATCGCCCTGGTTGTTTGCTCCTTCTTTTCGGAGTACCTGACGCCCTATGACCCGTACCTCCAGAATCTGGACATCGCCAAACAGTCGCCTACCAAAGCCCATCCTCTGGGAACAGACCGGTACGGACGGGATATGCTGTCCCGGGTCATTGCCGGAAGCCGGGCGAGTATTTTTTCCACGCTTTTGCTGGTAGCCATCATCACGACCCTTGGCACAGCGGTGGGCGTGACCTGCGGCTGGGTCGGCGGTTTGACCGATACGGTGCTGATGCGCGTTTCCGACGTGTTTCTGGCGTTCCCCGGCCTGGTATTCGCCCTGGCGGTGGCGGGGGTGCTGGGGGGCGGACTGCAAAACGCCATTGTCGCGCTGGCAGCGATCTCGTGGCCGAAATACGCCCGGATCGCCCGAAGCCAAACCCTTTCTCAAAAAGAAACCCAGTGGATGAAGGCCGTCCGGCTGTCCGGCAGCGGCACGGGAAAGATCATCCTCAAGCACATCCTGCCCAACATCATCGGCCCCGTTCTGGTCACAGCCATGCTGGACATTGGGACTATGATGATGGAGCTGGCGGCGCTGAGTTTTCTGGGGCTGGGCGCGAAACCGCCGATCCCCGAATGGGGCAGCATGATGAGCGACACCAGAAGTCTCATGACCACCTCCCCGTGGATCACCTTCAGCCCCGGCATTGCCATTTTCATTTCGGTGATGATCTTCAACCTTCTGGGCGACACCATCCGGGACTACGCAGACCCCAAAAGCCGGAGGTAGAACATGGAAACCTTACTGAGATACGAGCATGTGGACATCGCCTATCTGGGGCAGCCTGCCGTGGGGGATGTGAGTTTTTCCCTGTCCTCCGGCGAGATCTTAGGCATTGTGGGGGAAAGCGGCAGCGGCAAATCCACCCTGATCAAAGCGGCTATGGGTCTGCTTGGCAGTGAAGGCCGCGTCACCGGGGGGAGCATCCGGTACAAGGGACGTGACCTCACCGCGCTTCCCCAAAAGGAATTGCGCAAGCTCTGCGGCCCGGAGCTGGGCTATATCTTCCAGAGCGCGGGCAGCGCTTTCTGCCCCATCCGCACGGTGGGGGCGCAGCTGTATGAGGCCATGCGGGAACATGGCAGAATTTCCAAGGCGGCGTTTGAAGAGCGCGCGC
>OLQB01002689.1_pt1 | contig 11305 bp, 9 predicted proteins | sample 1672681 | NCBI WGS metagenome assembly OLQB01 (sample SAMEA3136713, study PRJEB25190) | human gut metagenome | reverse complement strand
TGATTGCAGGGCCCTTATTTTTTCCTTCTCTCATGACGTACTTAAAGTATAGCATCAATATGACATTATAGTTATGAAGTTTTGTTTTATGTTTTTGTCAAAATGTTGATTAACTTTGATAAATATTTTATAATAGTCAAAGAAATGGAGGTAATTTATGGAACAAGCACAAGTATTAACATTTTTAAATAACAAAAATCGTGATCTTCTATTACAATTTTGTGGGTACTCTACAACCGAACATATATCAGAAAAAAACTGCATGCTAACCGCATGCAGTTTTTCCCAAGAAGGAGTAAAAAGTTAATAGGTAAAATTTATTTATGAAAATGGATTCTCAGTCTTATAAAGCATATTCTTTGGCTGATTAAATCCAATCTCATCGACATCAACACCAATGTATTTGAATACTTCATATAAAGTTTTTCCAAAATGACCAAAAGCAACAGCTCCATGGTGTGGGAAATTCTTTTCGATCAGTACATGGCGGTAAAATCTTCCCATTTCTGGGATAGCAAATACACCAATAGATCCGAAAGATCTTGTTGCTACTGGAAGGATTTCTCCTTGTGCAACGTACGCTCTTAATTTTGTATCTGCTGTACTTTGTAAACGGAAGAATGTAATATCTCCTGGTGCGATATCACCTTCTAATGTTCCCTGTGTCACTTCTTCCGGTAATGTTCTTGCCATGATCTTCTGATATTTCATCTCACAGAAAGATAATTTAGATTTTGCTGTGTTTCCACAATGGAATCCCATAAATGTATCTTTTTGTGTATAGTCATAGTTATCTTTAATTTCTTCATTATACATATCTGCTGGTACGGAGTTGTTGATATCTAATAATGTCACAGCATCCTGACTTACAACCGTTCCAATAAATTCGCTTAATGCACCATAGATATCTACTTCACAGGATACTGGAATTCCCTGTGCTGCCAAACGACTGTTTACATAACATGGTACAAATCCAAACTGAGTCTGGAATGCAGGCCAGCATTTTCCGGCAATTGTTACATATTTTCTGTAACCTTTATGATCCCTGATCCAGTCTTTTAATGTCAGTTCATACTGTGCAAGCTTGGAAAGAATCTCTGGTTTTTTATTTCCTGCACCCAGTTCTTCTTCCATTTCTTTTATGATCGCAGGAATTCTTTCATCCCCTTCATGCTGATTAAATGCTTCAAATAAATCTAATTCTGAGTTTTCTTCAATTTCGATTCCAAGATCATATAATGGTTTGATCGGTGCATTACATGCAAGGAAGTTCAGTGGTCTTGGTCCAAAACTTATGATCTTCAATTCACTTAATGCTTTTACTGTTCTTGCGATTGGCAAAAATTCATGGATCATATCTGCACATTCTTCTGCTGTTCCTACTGGATATTCAGGAATATATGCTTTTATATTTCTTAATTTCAGATTATAACTTGCATTTAACATTCCACAATATGCATCTCCTCTTCCATCTAAGAGGTTATCACCACTTTCCTCAGCTGCTGCCACAAACATCTTTGGTCCATCAAAGTGTTTTGCAAGAAGTGTTTCTGAGATTTCTGGTCCAAAGTTTCCAAGATAAACAACTAATGCATCACATCCTGCTTTTTTAATATCTTCTAATGCCTGTACCATGTGAATCTCACTCTCCACGATACAGACTGGACATTCATAAATGTCCTCAGGATCATATTTTTCTTTATATGCTTTTATCAATGCTTCTCTTCTTGTAACTGATAAACTTTCTGGGAAGCAGTCACGACTGACTGCTACGATCCCGATCTTTGTTTTTGGCATATTATTCATACTGTTTTCCTCCTTTAATACATCAACCAAATATAACTATCTACTTTTCATTACCTTGTGCTAGACGCTTCTCACGAATTGATTTAAATACACTCTGTAAGATTACGAAGAAGCAAAGAAGTAATGCGATCACGATTCTTGTCCACCAGGATGATAATGTTCCCTGGAATGTAATGATCGTTTCAATGATACCCTTGATCAGTGATCCAAATAGTGATCCTACGACAGTTCCAACACCTCCTGTTAAAAGTGTTCCACCAATAACTGCTGCTGCGATCGCATCCATCTCAAATCCTCTGGCCTGCTCTACGAATCCACCACAAGAGTTTAAGCAGAAAGCAAATCCAGCTAATGATGCTAAAAATCCATTTAACACATAAACTTTTAATTTTGTAACTTTAGGATTTAATCCCATTAATAATGCAGACTGTTCATTTCCACCTACTGCAAATACGGCACGTCCAAATTTTGTGTATCGAAGGATCACAAAGGAAATCGCTACAACCAATAATGCAATGACAACACTTAGGTAGATATAAGGATGCATTGCAACTCCTCGGTTGTTGTAATATGTAATAAATCCAAAATAAATTCGATAGTTTGCAAGACTTAAAAATGTTGGATTTTCAATACTGATCATATCGGAACTGATCAATGCTGTAAGACCTCTGGCAAAGAACATTCCTCCAAGTGTTACGATAAATGGCTGTATTTTTAAATAAGCTACTAAAAATCCTTGAACCAATCCGAAGATCACACCAAATGCTAATACCAGAATAATTGCAACGACTGCGCTCATATGCTTCACTTCCATCATCCATGCAAGCATCATACAAACAACACCGATGACGGAACCGATCGAAATATCGATTCCTCCTGTGATCAGTACAAATGTCATACCAACGGCTGCAATGATCAATCCAGCATTACTAATGAACAAGTTTAAAAACACCTGTGGGCTTGTAAAGTTTCGATCTCCGTAAAGGATCGCACCTGCAATATAGAGCACGAAGAATAATACGATCGTAACTGCAAGCAAAAATCCATTTCCTCTAAGTTTATTTTTAATTTTCTCTACCATTGCCATTATGCCACCTTCTCTCCAGCAGTTTTTGCTGCACGTTTTGCTTTAATACGATTTAAGTATTTCTTAAATTCTGGAGACTGTAATGTCACGATTATGATAACCACGATTGCTTTATAAAGTGGAAGCTGATCTCCAGTTACTTTCATTGCATATAATGTTGTAGATAATGCCTGGATCGTGATCGCTCCAATAACACTTCCTGCGACTGAGAATTTACCACCTGCAAGAGAGTTTCCTCCAAGTGCTACTGCTAAGATCGCATCTAATTCCATCAAGTTTCCTACGTTATTTGCATCAATGGATGTGATTCTTGATGTTGCGATCATTCCTGCGATTCCTGCACAAAGTCCGCAGGCTGCATATGTGATAAAGATGATCTTTGTAGAATTCAGTCCAAACAAACGACTGGCTCTTGGGTTGATACCTACACTTTCAATATACAATTTTGTTGCTGTCTTATTTAAGAATAATGTTGCTAAAATGACTACAATGATCGCTACCAGAATCGGTGTTGGAACTGGAATATGTGGCAGAAATCCTCCTAAATACTTAAAGCTGTCCACTTTGACATATAAGTTATTTCCACCTGTGATCAACTGTGCCATTCCTCGTCCTGCGGTAAATAAGATCAAGGTTGCTACCATTGGCTGGATCTTCATATTCGCAACTAAGAATCCGTTCCACATACCACATAATACAGATACCACAAGCCCGATCAGGATTGCTGCGATCCAAGGAATTGCATATGTTTCTCCACTTCCAAGAAGATAAACAGATACAGCTCCTGATAATGCCATGATCGCTCCGACAGAGATATCAGTTCCTGCACTGGATGCTACACAAAGTGTCATACCAACTGCTAAGATGATCAATTCACTGGATCGGTTGAAAATATCGACCAGATATCCATATAACACACCATTTTTAATTGAGATTTCAAAAAATGATGGGGATTTTATAAGGTTAAATAATAATACAAGTGCCAGACATACAATTGGCCAGAAGAGGCGATATGTTGTCATCTTTTTTAATTTATCCATAATTATTTGTCACCTCCTGCGATTGCTTTCATTACATTTTCCTGTGATAATTCACTCTCTTCCAATTCTCCGACTTTCTCACCATCTCGTAAGATTCCCATGTGAGTCACGGTACGAAGCATTTCTTCTACTTCGGATGAAATAAATACAACAGACATTCCTTCATTTGCAAGTTTTACGACTAATTTCTGAATCTCTGTCTTTGTTCCAACATCAATACCTCTGGTTGGTTCATCAAGGATCAGGAAATCTGGTTCTGTCATCAGCCATCTTCCGAGGATTACTTTCTGCTGATTACCACCACTTAATGATTTGATCGGTGTTTCTCTGCTTGCTGTCTTAACCTGCAGCATCTTAATATACTTATCTGTCAACTCTTCCTGTTCTTTTCTGCTCATCAGTTTGAACATTCCTCGTTTTGCCTGAAGTGCCAAAATCATGTTTTCTCTTACAGAAAGATCTGCAATGATTCCTTCTACTTTACGATCTTCCGGACAATATGCCATTCCTTTATGCATTGCATCAATTGGTGCTTTGACATCTAATTTTTCTCCTTTGACATATAATTCTCCTCCATCTGGTTTATCTGCTCCATAAATCGCTCTTACAAGTTCAGAACGTCCAGATCCTAATAATCCAGATAATCCAACAACTTCTCCTTTATGGATCTTAATGTCAAATGGTTTGATCGTTCCTTTATGATAAAGACCTTTTGCTTCGATCACAACTTCGTCGCTTTGTTTCTTTGATGATGTTCCACTTCCTTTGATGTCTGCCAGATCATCAAATTCTTTTCCCATCATTGTTGCAACTAATTTAAATCTTGGAAGCTCTTCTGTCTTATATTCGCCTACAAAATGTCCATTCCTAAGTACTGTGATCCTGTCACAGACTGCATAGACCTGTTCCAAAAAGTGTGTTACGAATACGATCGCTGTTCCGCGTTTCTTTAGCATATTCATAACCTTAAATAATTTCTCAACTTCTCCTTCATCAAGACTTGATGTTGGTTCATCAAGGATCAATACTTTTGACTGAATGTCAACTGCTCTTGCGATCGCCACCATCTGCTGAATCGCTACGGAATAGTTTTCCAATTCCTGTGTGGCATCAATTTCTAATTCCAGATTATCAAGGATCTTCTGTGCCTGTGTATTCATCGTCTTCCAGTCGATCCTCCCCATTTTCATTGGTTCTCTTCCGATAAAGATATTTTCTGCTACCGTTAGATTTGGACACAGGTTTACTTCCTGATAAACGGTGCTGATTCCATTGTTTCCCGCTTCTTGAGGGGATGTGTTAATAATACTTTTTCCATCCATGATGATCTCACCTGTCTCAAATTCCTCAACTCCTGTAAGAACTTTGATCAGTGTAGATTTTCCTGCACCATTTTCTCCCATTAAGGCATGAATCTCTCCTTCTCTCAATGTAAGCTGTGCATCGGACAGTGCTTTCACTCCCGGGAATGTTTTATTAATATGTCGCATGGATAGAACTGTCTTCTTTTCATCACTCATGACAATTCTCCTTTCTTTTCATGATTTTTGAGCCGATTTTAATGAAAATGCCCTGATTTTTGGTATAAAAATTACAGGATAAGTCAGATTGTTCTGACCCAGAGCCTGCAATCTTTATTTGTAGTATGATTGTTAATAGTTACATGTGTGTACTTAAGGGGATTTTCAACAATGTTTATTAATATGCACGTTTGTTAATAACTTCTTTTGTAGTATTATCTTTTGTAAATACCTGCTCATCTACATACTGGATCTTATCTACTTTTTCACCTTTCATGATCTTCTTAGCTAATTCAGCTACACGAGGTCCATGAAGTGGGTTACATTCAAATTCAGCATTGATCTCTCCAGACTGAACTTTCTTTAATGCTGCTTTGATCGCATCGAAAGAAATGATCGTTACGTCTTTACCAGGTGTTTTTCCTGCTGCTTTTAATGCATCGATTGCTCCGAATGCCATGTTATCATTCTGTGCTACTACAACATCAATGTCTTTGTTCTGTTTTAAGAAAGATTCCATAACTTCCTGACCTTTTGCCTGTGTAAATTCTCCTGTCTGAGAAGCAATGATCTTGAAGTTTTTCTGATCTTTGATTCCTTCTTTAAATCCTTTTGTACGTCCGATTTCTGCAGAAGAACCAATCGTTCCCTGTAATACAGCGATGTTTACGTCACCTTTTTCTTTTCCCTTTTCTTTAATTAACCATTCAGCCGCTTTCACACCTTCTTTTTTGAAGTCTGATCCAACCCATGCTGTGATCAGTGAATCATCAGAAGTTTTGATCTGACGGTCAACTGTGATAACTGGAATGTCAGCTTTCTTTGCTTCTTTTAAAACTGTTTCCCAACCTGTTTCTGTTACAGGTGCGATTGCGATCACATCAACACCCTGTGTGATAAATTCTCTGACCGCTTTTGTCTGATTTTCCTGTTTCTGCTGAGCATCTGCAAATGATAATTTAAATCCGTTCTTTGCTGTTAATTCAGATTTCATAGACTTTGTATTCGCTACACGCCAATCACTCTCAGCTCCAACCTGTGAAAATCCGATGTTGATCTCTGAAGTTTCCTTCTTTGAAGAACCACTGTCTTTCTTGTTTCCTCCACCACAACCAGTAAGCATTGTTCCGATCATCATTGTTGCAAGTAAACCTGCAGCCACCTTCTTAATACTTCTTCTCATTATGATTTCCTCCTTTTTCTTTTTTGATTTTTTCGTTTTCCTTAATTACAAGTTATATTTTACTTGAAATTGTATTTCTTTCAATGCAATTTCTTTTGCATTCGGTGGATTATTTTATGAAATTTTTATCTTGTCTGTTTAAAGTTTGATTTTTTTTGATAATGGTTTGAATTTTTTTGATTTTTGATTATTTTTTCTCTGCTTGTCTAGTCTTCGGTACAACTACGATCACCTTAGTTCCAATATCTGGTTCACTTTCAAGGATCAACCCATATTCTTCTCCATAATATAATTTAATCCGCCGATTTACATTTGCAATTCCAAACCCTGTTGTCCTGTTTACCCATATATCTTCATACATTTCTTTATTGATCTGAACTACCTGCTCAGGCTGCATACCAACTCCATTATCTTCAACAATCAGGAATATATTATTTTCATCATCTACACTGGAAATCTTTATCATTCCTTTTTCTCTTTGTTTTTTCAATCCATGATATAATGCATTTTCTACTAATGGCTGTAAAGTGATCTTTACAATATCATTTTTCTTGATCTCATCTGGGACATCAATAGAATATTCCATAATATCCCCGTATCTTAATTGTTGTATCTTTAAATAATTTTCAACATGCTCTAATTCTTCCCTGATCGTTATCTTATCTTCTCCGTGACTTAAACTTGTACGGAAAAAGCCAGACAAGGCAGCTACCATTTCTACCACTTTGTCATCCTGATGATCAATGGCAAGCCACATGATCGTATCCAATGTATTATAAAGGAAATGTGGATTAATCTGCTCTTGTAGTAACTGCAGCTCTTTTTTTCGAAGATTTTGTTGTTCTACTTTTACATCTTCGATCAATCTCTCTACCTTTTGTGCCATATGTTCGAAATTATTTGTTAAGATCTGCAGCTCTTCTGTTGTATTTTGAGGTCCATGTACATCAAAATTTCCCTGCGCCACTTCCTTTGTCATCTCACATAACTGTCTGACTGGATAACTAATGCTTTGCGAAATCAATTTCGATAATTTCCATGTTATCAGAGACAAAAACAATACAGCGATCAATGTGATCGTGATCGTATGCATGATTTCTTTTTCCAGTTTTACACGCATACTCTCCATATTCCCAATCTCATAGTAAATGTATTCGGATACTTTTTCTTTAATGATCTCTGTAAATACATTCACATTTAATCTTAATCTCTGATTATTTTCCATATAATCGTTTTTTAGATCTGAATGTTCAATTTCTTCAATGGAAATCTTCAGATTATCCAACAGTTTTCCTATCTGTCTCGTTCTTAATTTACTTTCATCTGTTACAGCATTTTTATTCAGTTCCTTTACCAGCTCCTTCGCTTCCTTAATCTCCTCATATGGTTTCATCGCATCAAAACTCTCTGCACCGATAACAATACGATACATTTTATAATCCATATCTTCTGAAAATGAGAAATTAAACTTGCTAGCTACTGATACGTTTTTTACCGCCTCATTATAGCTTTCATTAAAATTTATCATGATAACAAGAAGCGTGATAATCCCCACTAACGCAGGAATTATCACGACCATCCTTAACCATTTTAGTTTTTTTTCTATTGAGAACTTCCGAAATCGAGCAATAAATTCTCTCACATATTTTTTCATTACATCCTCCTTGATCTATATTCACTCGGAGTACATCCTTGCGTTTTTTTAAACAGGTAGCTAAAGTAATGTGGATCCTTATATCCCACTTCATAGCTGATCTGTGATGCCTTCATATCTGTAAAACAAAGCATTTCTTTTGCTTTATCCATTCTGACTGATGTCAAAAATTCCACAAAAGATTTCCCTGTTTCTTGTTTAAACGTTGTACTAAAATGACTGCTGCTTAATCCAACCTGATCTGCAACATCACTCAACGATAATGTTTCTTCTTGATAATTTTTCACAATAAATTCTTTTGCCTCCGTTATCAATGAAGAATGTTTCTTCCCTAATCTTTCATTTCGCATTCTGATCGCTTGTCTGATAAGTTCTTCGATATACTCCGCTGCTTTCTCTCCTGTTGAAACTGCAGCGATCTGTTGTTTGTAATCCTTAAACGTGCGATCGATATTTGCTTTCTCAACTCCCATTTTCTCAACGAATTTCATAACACCTACCTGTATATTAATCAGCATATACTGACAAAACATAAAGGAATCCATATTAGATTTTCCTAATGTCTTGGTATAATCCTCTACAAATAAATGTACAGCTTCTTCTTTTCCATTTTTCAAAAACTCTTCCAGCGATTCTGAATTTACTTTGGTAAAATCTACTTGCTGCAGATCTTCTGCTCTTTCTATCTTTTCATTATCTAATTTATCAAAAAACACTGCTTCATTCCCAGAAGACTGATACTGGTATGCAAAAGCCTTGCTTGCACTATCGTAAGATTCCGAAAGGTTATGTAATCGTTCCACTGCACGTCCAATCCCTGCAAACCATTGTAGTTCTTTCTCTTTTTTCATACGCTTTGTCAATGCTGCAACATAATCTTTTGCCACTTGTATGGTTTCCTCTGTATTCTGTGCCTTGATCATTAAAACATAGCCCTCTGTTACACGGTGAAAAACAATCATATTTTCAAACTGGCTACTTACTTCTTCTACGATCGCATCTTCTTTGGTACGAAGATCATATACTGCCTCTGTATCATTCTCATTCTTTGAAAATATTTTAAATAACATAAAATTGTATGCCGGTGCCATAAGATCTATTCCAAGTTCATTCCCTTGTTCCATTAATTTAGATACAGATATCTTTCCACGAATCAGATTCCCGAAAAATTGATATCTCATATTTTTCATTTGTGTTTTTATATTTTTTTGTATTTTTTTTATATCTTCTTCCTGTCTTTTTTTCTTATCAAGCTTTTGTTTTACTTTATTTAGTGCTTCTAATAACTGCTCACCAGTTACTGGTTTGGTCAGATAATCTGTTACACCGATCTTGATCGCTTCTTTTGCATAGTCAAACTCCCCATATCCAGAAAGTATGATGATCTGTATTTTGGGCATTTTTTTCTTTAAGATATCACTTAATTCAAGTCCATCCATAAATGGCATCTTGATATCTGTGATCACGATATCTGGATGTAGTTTTTCGATCATTGGAAGAGCCATCTCACCATCTGGTGCTTCTCCCGCAAATTCAAAACCATTTTCTTCCCATTTTACGTTATTCTTTATACTCTTACGAATGATCTTTTCATCTTCTACTAAAAATACTTTGATCATATTACCTTCCTCTTTTCTAAAATATTATTATACTCTCTTATAGAATTATATTCCAGAAATAAACAAGAATATATCCATACAAATAAAAAGGGGAAGGGGATATTGTATGGATATGATTCTTATTTTTTAATTTCAATCTATATTATTCTGTTTCAAATCGGTATGTTGTCACTGCTTCATACTCTTCGCCTTTTCTTAAGATAACTCTTGGCTTTTTCTCTATATTCATAGAATTAGGCAAGAATTGTGGTTCTAATGCAACACCATCTCTGTTCTCATATGGTTTTCCAAATTTACCATCACTTCCTCCTGCCAGAAAGTTTCCTGCATATAACTGCATGCATGGAAGTGTTGTTGTGATCGTTAATTTTCGTCCACTTTCTTTATCATATAAGACTGCCTGATCTTTCTCATCCTTTAACATAAAACAATGATCATAGCCTCCAACAAATCTCAACTGTTCATCATCACCATGAATCCGTTCTCCAATCTCATGAAAACTTTTAAAATCAAATGGTGTATTCTCTACATCCAAAAACTCACCTGTTGGAAGACCATTCTCATCTGCACATGCAATCTGATCTGATTTGATCATCAATTGATGATCATAGATCTTACTGTCTTTTGCTGAAAGATTAAAATAGGAATGATTGGCTATATTGATCAGTGTGTCTTGATCTGACATTGCTTCATATTCCATCTTTAATTCATTTCCAGATAGACGATATACTATCTTTAAATAAAGACTTCCTGGAAATCCTTCTTCCATATCTGGAGAAAGATAGATAAAACGGATTCCATCTTCTAAAATCTCATAGTTAAAAATCTTCTGATTAAATCCATTTATACCACCATGAAGCGTATTCGGTCCGGAATTTACTGCAAGTTTATAGGTCTTTCCATTCAACTGAAACTCTCCATTTGCAATTCTGTTTGCAACACGTCCGATGATGCATCCTAAAAATTTATCATCTTTATGACAATCTTCCACATCTTGATATCCAAGAACGACATCTCCATAATTTCCATCTCTGTCTTTTGTGAACACAGATAAAATATGACAACCAAGGTTACTCGTGATCACTTTTATCTCATCATTTTGTAATTCAAATAAGCAGACTCCATTTTGTCTTTTTTCGATCATTTTTACTTTCATCATTTTACAACACTTTCTTTTAAATTTTATCTGATATCTTTATTGATCCATTTTCATTATTTGCCTTGGCCATAGTAAGCATTTGCCCCATGTTTTCTGAAGAAATGTTTATCCTGCAGATATTGTGGTGCTGGCTTTGCTTCTGGATTTAAATGCTCGCAACGGTATGCCATCTTTGCGACTTCTTCTAAGACAACGGCATTATGAACTGCCTCGGCTGCATCAGCTCCCCATGTAAAT
>OLQB01002685.1_pt1 | contig 11309 bp, 9 predicted proteins | sample 1672681 | NCBI WGS metagenome assembly OLQB01 (sample SAMEA3136713, study PRJEB25190) | human gut metagenome | reverse complement strand
GAGCGAATGTTCCTGCTGACCTTCCTCATTCTCAACACGGCGGACACACCCCGGCAGCTCGACAACAACATCTTCCAGACCTCCAGCATCGCGCAAAAGTATAACTGTGCGCTGACCCGGCTGGACTTTCAGCAGGAGGAAGGACTGATGAGCAGTCTCCCGCTGGGGCTGAATCAGATCGAGATTCAGCGGGGCTTGACCACCTCCAGCGTAGCGATCTTCGTCCCCTTCACCACGCAGGAGCTGTTCCAGAACGGTTCGGAGGCGCTGTACTACGGCATCAACGCCCTTTCCAACAACCTCATCATGGTAGACCGGAAGCTGCTGAAAAATCCCAACGGTCTGATTTTAGGCACTCCCGGCAGCGGCAAGTCGTTTTCGGCAAAACGTGAGATCACCAATGCGTTTCTCATCTGCCCCAAGGATGACATCATCATCTGTGACCCGGAGGGCGAATATACGCCGCTGGTGGAGCGTCTGCACGGTCAGGTCATTAAGCTGTCGCCCACCGGCAAGGGCTACGACGGTTCGCCCTGCTATATCAATCCGATGGACTTGAATCTGGATTACAGCGACGATGATAACCCGCTGAGCCTGAAATCCGACTTCATTCTGTCGCTGTGCGAGTTGATTGTCGGCGGCAAGGACGGGCTTGCCCCTGTGGAAAAGACCATCATCGACCGCTGCGTGCGCATCGTCTACCGGGACTACCTCAATGACCCGAAACCGGAGAATATGCCGCTGCTGGAGGACTTGTATAACGCCCTCCGTGCGCAGGATGAAAAGGAAGCGCAGTACATCGCCACCGCCCTGGAAATCTACGTCACCGGCTCTCTGAATGTGTTCAACCATCACACGAACGTGGATGTGAATAGCCGCATCGTCTGCTACGACATCAAGGAGCTGGGCAAGCAGCTCAAAAAAATCGGGATGCTGGTGGTGCAGGATCAGGTCTGGAACCGTGTGACCATCAACCGCGCCGCCCATAAAACGACCCGCTACTATCTTGACGAGTTCCATCTTCTTTTGAAGGAGGAACAGACGGCTTCGTACAGTGTCGAAATCTGGAAACGCTATCGCAAATGGGGCGGCATCCCCACCGGGATCACGCAAAATGTCAAAGACCTGTTATCCAGCCGCGAGGTTGAGAACATTTTTGAGAACAGCGATTTCATCTATATGCTCAATCAGGCCGCTGGCGACCGGCAGATTCTCGCAAAGCAGCTCAACATTTCGCCGCATCAGCTTTCTTATGTGACCCACTCCGGCGAGGGCGAGGGGCTGCTGTTCTACGGCAACACGATCCTGCCCTTCATTGACCACTTCCCGAAGGACACCGAGCTGTACCGCGTCATGACCACCAAACCGCAAGAGGTGGCGTCGGCATGAAAAGAGAACCGCGTTTGCAGTTTTCCGACGCCGATCTTGCCGAGCCGAAGCTGGAAAAGCCCATCAAGCGGGTGAAAAAAGCGGAGGCCAAGGCGGATAAGGCGCAGGCGAAAATCCCCAAGAAAACCGTGGTCAAAAAGGAACGCGGCTTTGATCCTGCCACCGGCAAGGTCAAAACGCAGCTCCGTTTTGAGGAAGTGGATAAGAAAAAGCCGCCCTCAAAGCTGACCCATGCCGTGCAGGATGCCCCCGCCAACCTCATTCTCTCTCAGGTTCACCGGGAGGTGCGGCAGAGCGAGGATGACAATGTAGGCGTAGAGGCCGCGCACAAGGTAGAGCAAGCCGTGGAGAGCGGCGGGCGGCTGGTGCAGTCTGCCCACCGCGCCCATCAGCTCAAGCCTTATCGTGCTGCCATCCGTGCAGAGAAAAAGCTGGAACGAGCCAATCTTGACGCGCTCCAGAAGAAAGCAGAGATCGACAGCCCCACCAGCAATCCCGTTTCCAAATGGCAGCAGAAGCAGGCAATTAAGAAGCAGTATGCCGCTGCCAAGCACAATCAGGCGGCGCAGACTACGGCAAAGGCGGCAGAGAATACCGCCAAGGCCGCGAAAAAAGCCGCTGAAAAGGCTGAGAAAGCGGGCAAATATGTGTGGGAACACCGGCGCGGCTTTGCCATTGCCGCCGCAATTCTGCTGATGCTGGCATTTCTGCTCAACGGCCTGTCCTCCTGCTCGGTGATAATGGATGGCGTCGGCTCCGGGATCGCGGCCAGTACCTATCCGTCGCAGGACGCCGATATGCTGGGTGCGGAAGCGCAGTATTGCGCGATGGAAGCAGAGCTTCAGCGCTACCTCGACACCTACGAAAGCACCCATGACTACGATGAGTACCACTTTGATCTGGACACCATCGAGCATGACCCCTATGTACTCATTTCCATAATTACGGCGCTGCATCAAGGGGAATGGACGCTGGATGAGGTGCAGGGTACGCTCCAGATGCTCTTTGACCGCCAGTACATTTTGACCGAGGATGTGGTGGTGGAAACCCGCTACCGCACAGAAACCGACACATGGACGGACGCGGACGGCAACACCCATACGGACACCTATCAGGTGCCGTATGACTACTACATCTGCACGGTCACGCTGGAAAACTTCAATCTCTCCCATGTTCCCGTTTACATTATGAGCGAAGAACAGCTCGGAATGTACGCCACCTATATGGCCACCCTCGGCAACCGTCCCGACCTGTTCCCCGGTTCAGGCTACATCGGCAAGTATGTGGAGGGCAGCTATACCGACTACGACATTCCCCCGGAGGCGCTGGACGATGAGGTATTTGCCGCCATCATCAAGGAAGCGGAAAAGTATCTCGGCTACCCCTACGTTTGGGGCGGCAGCAGTCCCTCTACCTCATTTGACTGTTCGGGCTTCGTCAGTTGGGTCATCAATCATTCCGGTTGGGATGTGGGCAGGCTGGGCGCGCAGGGACTTTGCAATATCTGTACGCCCGTATCCTCTGCCAACGTCAAACCGGGCGATCTGGTGTTTTTCACCGGAACGTATGATACCCCCGGTGTCAGCCATGTGGGTATCTACGTTGGCAACAATATGATGATCCACTGCGGAGATCCGATCTCTTATGCAAACTTAAATTCAAACTATTGGCAGTCCCATTTCTACCGCTATGGGCGCTTGCCGTAAAGGAGAGTGAACGATATGAACCCGAAAATTATGAAGCTCCGTGGAGAGCTGGAGAAGAACAAAGGCAAAATCTCTGATCTGCAAGGCCGCAACCGCGAGCTGGAAAAGCAGATTCGTGAGCTGGAGGACACCGACATCATCGGCATGGTGCGTGAGAACGGCATGACGATGGAGCAGTTTGCCGAGCTGTTCCGCCGTATGCAGGCCGCGCCTGCACCGGCCACTTCGGAAAAGGAGGCGTTGAACCATGACTAAGAACACACCACGCATTTTTATCAGCCTGCTGCTGATGCTCCTGTGCATCGGGATTCTCCCCGTTTCCGCCTTTGCCAGCGGCGGTGATTATCCTGATGATGCGCTGCCCACCGCCGAAAGCAGCGCCGCAGACACGCAGGAAACAAAACAGATCGGCACGGTCACGACCAACGGCGGCAACCTGAACGTCCGCACCGGCGCGGGACTGGACAACACCGCGTTTACGCAGCTCCCCAACGGCACGGTGGTCGATGTGATTGGCAGGGACGGCGATTGGGTAAAAATCCTGCTGCCTGCCCGTGTGGGCTATGTGTACGGCAGCTATCTGACCGTCACCGACGCCGCCGACAGTACCGTGAGCATCGGCGGCATTACGCTTCCGTTTGATGAAAAAGAGCTGGCCGACCTCTGGCAGCTCCTTGTCGGCAGCATGACGGGCGGCAGCGACGCGCTGACACCGGACGGCAATCTGACGCTGATCGACGATATTGGCTCCAGCACCAAGGCAGGAAAACAGTTCATTACGCTGGAAAGCAAGAACGGCAATGTGTTTTACATGATTATTGACCGTGACGATGAGGGCGAAGAAACCGTCCACTTCTTGAATCAGGTGGATGAGGCTGACCTGATGGCGCTGACCGGCGAGGAAGAAACGCCCGCCACTTGCTCCTGCACCACAAAATGCGTGGCCGGTGCGGTCAATACATCCTGCCCCGTCTGCGCGGTCAACATGACCGAGTGCGTGGGCAAGGAGGCAAAGCCCGAAGTCCCCGCTGAGCCGACAGAACCCGCCGCCGAGGAACCGGAGAAAAAGAGCGGCGTGGGCGGCATCCTTGTCGTTCTGCTGATCGTCGCGCTGGGCGGCGGTGCCGCGTTCTACTTCTTCAAGCAGAAAAAGGCCAAGCCGCAGACCAAGGGCAGCGCCGATCTGGACGATTATGACTACGGCGAGGACGAGGACGAATACGAGTTTGAGCCGTATGAGGACGAACCGGAACAGGATACTACGGAGGATACGAACGCATGAGATATTTCACCAACAATCCGCTGGAACGACTGATGATGCAGAAGCCGAAAGCAGCGCGGGAGGACAGCCCTCCCGACGCTGCCAAGGAACACTTCTGCTACGGCTGCAAGCGCTTCGGACAGAGCTGCGTTCGCCCCTGCTACCGTGACGTAAAGAGAATGGAGGCTGCACCATGCGCCTTGTGATCGCCGAAAAACCCTCCGTGGCGCAGAGCATCGCCGCCGTGCTGGGTGCTAAATCACGGCATGACGGGCATCTGGAGGGCGGCGGGTATATCGTGTCGTGGTGCTTCGGGCATCTGGCAGAGCTGGCCGACGCCGCCGTTTACAATGCCGATGATGCCAAATGGACGCTGGCGGCGCTGCCCATCATTCCTACCTCGTTCCGCTTCATCGTCCGCTCTGAAAAGCAGAAGCAGTTTGACATTCTGCGGGAGCTGATGCGCCGGGAGGATGTGGCAGAGGTGGTCAACGCCTGCGACGCTGGGCGCGAGGGTGAGCTGATCTTCCGCACGGTTTACTGCCTTGCGGGATGCTCCAAGCCGATTCTGCGGCTTTGGATTTCTTCAATGGAGGATGATGCCATCCGCAGCGGCTTCCAGCAGCTTAAGTCTGGGCGCGACTATGACGGCCTGCATCAATCTGCCCTGTGCCGCGCCAAGGCTGATTGGCTGGTTGGTATCAACGCCACGCGGTATTTCTCCCTGACGTATGGCCGCACATTGAACATTGGGCGCGTCATGTCGCCCACGCTGGCGCTGCTGGTACAGCGCGAGGCGGAGATCTCCGCATTTGCGGCAGAACCGTTCTACACCGTCCAGCTCGATTGCGGCTTTCCCGCCACGACAGGCCGAATGAAGGACAGGAAGGACGCCGACGCCATCGCCAACGCCTGCAAGGGCAAGGCAGTAACCGTCAAAAGCGTGGAGCGCAAGGAAAAGTCTGAGAAAGCGCCCGCGCTCTACGATTTGACCTCCCTCCAGCGCGACGCCAACCGCGTTCTCGGCTACACCTCTCAGCAGACCCTCGACTATCTCCAAGCGCTCTATGAAAAGAAGCTCTGTACCTACCCGCGCACCGACAGCCGCTTTCTGACCGACGATATGGAGGGCAGCGTCCCCGGCCTTGTCGCCGCCGCTGCCGCTGTCTGCGGCATGGAGAAGCCGCCGACCATCTGCGCCAAGCAGGTATGCAGCAGTAAAAAAGTCACCGATCACCACGCCATTGTTCCCACCATCAGCGCGGAAAAGGTAGATATGGCCTCTCTGCCGCTGGGCGAACGCGAGGTGCTGAAGCTGGCGGCAAGGGGCTTGCTTCGTGCGGTGGATGAACCACATCGCTACGCAGAAACGGTCATTACGGTGGACTGTGCCGGTCAGAGCTTCACCGCCAAGGGCAAAACCGTTCTTGCTCCCGGCTGGAAGCGCTATGAGCAGGAGCAGGCAGAGGCAGCGCCCGCGCTGCCGGTGGTAACGGAGAATCAGACGCTTTCCGTATCTGCCGCATCGGTCAAGACCGGAAAAACCACGCCGCCCAAGCATTTCACCGAGGATACGCTGCTGGCGGCGATGGAGAACGCGGGCAAGGAGGATATGCCAGATGATGCCGAGCGCAAGGGCATTGGCACCCCGGCGACCCGTTCCGGTATCATTGAAAAGCTGGTGTCCTCCGGTTTTGTGGAGCGCAGGAAGTCCAAGAAGATCACAAATCTGCTGCCCACCTCCACCGGCACGGCGCTTATCACCGTTCTGCCCGAACAGCTCCAGTCTCCGCAGCTCACCGCTGAATGGGAGCACCGCCTGAAAGAGATCGAGCGCGGCGAAATCGCCCCGGACAGCTTCATGGATGGGATCGCCGCCATGCTACATGAGCTGGTGCAGACCTACAAACCCATCCCCGGTACGGAAGTCCTGTTCCCCTCCGGGCGTGAGGTAGTCGGCAGGTGTCCCCGTTGCGGAGCCGAGGTGACGGAATCACCGAAAGGCTTTTTCTGCGAGAACCGTGCCTGTTCCTTTGTTCTCTGGAAAAACAGCCGCTTTTTCACCGCCAAGAAAAAGGCGCTGACGAAATCTCTTGCCGCTGCGCTTTTGAAAAATGGCCGCGCCCCGCTGAAAGGCTGCTACTCCGAAAAGACCGGGAAAACCTATGATGCCAGCGTTCTTCTGGAGGACGATGGACAGCGCACGGGCTATAAGATGGTGTTCGACAATGGCTGATGCGCCGCGTATGGATCACAAGCAGCTCCGCCGCGCCAAGAAGCTCATTCGGAAGCTCTGCTGTAATTACGATCACGGCAACTGCCTCGCGCTGGATGATGGAGAGCCTTGCGTCTGCGTACAGGGTATTTCCTACTCGCTGCTGTGCAACTGGTTCCGAAACGCGGTGCTTCCCGCCGACCATGAGCTGCTGGCCGACGTGATGCGGGAAAGGCCGGGAAAGCGCTGCGCCGTCTGCGGTAAGCCGGTCTATTCTTCCTCCAATCGCGCCAAATATTGCCCCGCCTGCGCCAAGCAGGAGCGCCGAAAGCAGGACGCCAAACGGAAGCGTGAACAATACTGGAACCTCCGCAAATAGAGGGCGTAAAAGCCCCGTGCCGCAAGGCTTTTTCCATGCGGAATCACAAGGGGCTGCGTCATTCTATCCGCAAGCTCAAAAACAACGTCTATCTGCGGAGAATCGCCCCTGTGCAGGATGTGTTTTCTTCTGCGCAGGGGCGCTATTTTTTCTGAAAGGAGATCATCATGGCTGAAAAACAAACCAGCAAAGACCGGATGCGGGAGATCGTTGACAGCATCGAAAACGGCATCAAGGAGCTGTTCGAGAGCGATAAGTACCGGAAGTACCTTGCCACCATGAGCCGCTTTCACCGCTACTCGGTCAATAATACCATGCTCATCTATATGCAGCGCCCCGACGCCACCCATGTGGCGGGCTTCAACAAGTGGCGCGATCAGTTCGGCAGGAACGTCCTGAAAGGCGAAAAAGGCATTCGCATCATCGCTCCTACTCCCTATAAGAAAAAGGTCGAGGAAATCAAGACCGACCCCGAAACCAATGCGCCGGTGCTGGACGCAGACGGCAAGGCCATCATTGAGGAAAAGGAAATCCGTATCCCTATGTTCAAGGTGGTATCCGTCTTTGACGTGTCGCAGACTGCGGGAAAGCCCTTGCCCCAGCTTGCCGCCGATCTGAGCGGCAATGTGCAGCAGTATGAGGTTTTCATGGAGGCGCTGCGCCGTGCTTCTCCCGTTCCGATGGAGATAAAGCCCGTTGCGCGGGATACGGACGGCTTTTTCAGCATTAAGGCGCAGAGCATCACCATCCGCGCCGGTATGAGTGAGGTGCAGACGGTATGCGCCGCCGTCCATGAGATTGCCCACGCCAAGCTCCACGACTACGAACACATGACGGAGCTTGCGGACGATGGTGAGACGATCCTTGTCCCCGGCGAAAAGAGCCGCAACACCGAGGAGGTCGAGGCCGAAAGCATCTCCTATGCGGTCTGCCAGTATTACGGCATTGAAACGGGAGAAAACAGCTTCGGCTATATCGCCACATGGTCAAAGGGCAAGGAGCTGAAAGAGCTTCGCGCCAGTCTGGAAACCATCAACAAGACTGCCTCCGAGCTGATTACGGACATTGACCGGCACTTTGCGGAGATTTGCAAGGAGCGCGGCATTTCTGTGGAGAAATCCGAGCAAGCGGAAAGCCAATTAAAAGAGAACAGCAATATGTCTGCGGCTGACTTGGCAAAAAGCATTTCAGAGCTGTATCTCGATGCGAATGGCCTTGCCTTTCTCAGCGAATTTGCAAGTCAGGAAGATTGCCTCCAGCATTTCTACGAAGATCTGTTGACAGGAGCAGATGAGATAAAAGGCTTCCTGTCCGAAACACTTGAGCAGAGCGATGAATACGCGCACAGAGCGAATGAGCTGCTGTTGGAAGTTGAGGCATTTCAGAAAAGTCACACTTCCTTAAAGGAACTCGACGCTAATGAGCGTTGGTATGCGGTTGATGGTGGGAGCAAGCATCTTCGCATAACAGAAGATGGTGCAAAATATGCCTATGAACTTTACGACAAGGACACTCTACACCTTCTGGAAAGCGGAACAGTACATGACGATGATGTAAACTTTCTTTTGGCGGCTGCGATTCGTATCTGCGAAACACATGGCTATGATAAGACCGTGCCGTTTGAAGTTTTGTCAAACAAGTTTGCAGGGATTTTGTACTCACTCGAATTGTCATCGGACGACAATCAGGTTGTTCACGAGGAGGCCGGTTCTCGTGCCGCAGGCACACTTCCAACTTCGCCAGAGCTGGAACAGGCCACACCTATGCCTGACCCCACGCTGACGGTGGACGATATGCGCAGCTATGGGTATCTGGATAGCGATATGCTCCCACTTTCCAAGGATCGGGCGGTGGAGCTGCTGGAGCATGACATCACGGTTTATATGCTCTATCCCGACAACGCCGAGGAAATGGTCTTTGAAGCCGAGGACATCATCAAGCACGACGGAATGTTCGGCGTCACAAGACCGGATTGGGATGCGGTCAAAGGCCATATCCCGCCCCGCGATGTGGAGCAGCGCTTTTTGAACAGTCCCACCGATTCTATGGCGATCTACCAACTGCGCCGGGATGCGCCGGTGGAGCTTCGTTTTGCCAATCTCGGCAGTCTGGCCGCGCCGCCTGACCCTGCCAACTATGAAGCTGTCTATACCCGTGAGGTGTACCCGGACGATGATACCGGCAGAATCCTTGAAAACTTCTACTACATTTTCAACGACGAGCGCCCCGGCGATTTTGTGGGACACAGCCTCTCCGTCAGTGACATCGTTGCGCTGAAACAGGACGGCAAGGTATCCTATCACTACTGTGACAGCATGGGATTTCAGGAGCTGCCCGCCTTTCAGAAACCGGAGAATTATCTGAAAGCCGCCGAGATGTCGATGGAGGACGATTACGGCATGATCGACGGCATTATCAACAACGGCCCCAAACAGCCCACCGTCGCCGACCTTGAAGCACAGGTCAAGGCCGGTATGTCCATCTCCTTGATGGATTTGGCAGAGGCGGCACACCGGGAAAAGAAGAAATCTGTGCTGGAGCAGCTCAAAAGCCAACCGGCCCAAGAACGTCCACACAAAACAGCGCCCAAAAAGAGCGCGGAAAAGGAGCTTTGATATGAACATCACCTTTGAAGAACGCCAGCTTATGAGCCTCTACAACACCGGCACCCGCACGGGCTTGATCGCGGCGCTGGAGGAAATGCGCGGCTACCTCGCTGCGGATGAAACGGAGCTGCGGGAGCTGACGGACAGCGCCATCGCAAAGCTGCGCAGGATGAGCGACGCGGAATATGACGCGCTCGACCTGTTCCCCGATTTTGAAAAGGAGGATATGGATGCCGAGTAAAGTACAGCTCTATGCGCAGATGGCAGACCGCACGGCGGAGCAGATCACGGGAAGCTACCAGAAGTGGACGGCATTTCTGACCACCGCCGCAAGGCTGTATAAGTACCCCTACAACGAGCAGCTCATGATCTTCGCCCAGCGCCCGGAAGCCACGGCCTGCGCGGAATACGACCTTTGGAATAAGCAGATGCGCCGCTATGTGCGGCGAGGCAGCAAGGGCATCGCCCTTGTGGATACCAGCAGCGACCAACCCAAACTCCGATATGTATTTGATGTTTCCGACACCAGCGGCGGCGAGAACTCTCGCCGCCCTTATCTTTGGGAATACCGGCAGGAGCATCGTGAGGTGGTATCTGCGGCGCTGGAGCAGCGCTTCGACGTTTCCGGTGAAAGCGGGCTTGCCGATCAGTTGGAGCGTGTGGCGGCGCAGCTTGTAGATGAATACTGGCACGACAATCGGCGCGATATTGTCGGCATCGTTGACGGTTCCTTTTTGGAGGACTATGATGAGTTCAACATCGGAGCCGCTTTTCGGAACGCCGCCGTTGTCAGCACCACCTATGCGCTGCTGTCCCGCTGCGGGATGCAGCCGGGAGATTACTTCGAGCATGAGGATTTTCTGAATGTCTTTGATTTCAACACCCCGCAGACCGTCGCCGCTCTTGGAACGGCCATCAGCCAGTCCAGCGAGCTGGTGCTGCGGCAGATCGAAGTCACCATCAAGAATTATGAGCGCGAGAAAATCGCGGAAAGGAGCGAAAGCCATGAGCGAACTGACCTACACCCGCAGCGGGGATTATCTGATTCCCGACCTGAGCCTGACCGAGCAGCCGCAAGCCCCGCTGGGCAAGTACGGCAGGATGCGGAAGGATTACCTGAAGGAGCATCGTCCGGTGCTGTGGAACAGCCTGCTGCTGTCCGAGAAGCTGTACCCCCATCTGCGGGAGATCGACGAGGCGGCGAACAACCGGCTGGAACAGATGATGCCGGAGCTGATGAAGTCGGCAGGCGTGACGGAAGCGCTGAAAGCCAGCGACCCGATGAAGTGGGTAGGGCTGATGAACACGCTGAAAGCGCAGGCCGAGGAAACGATCCTCACGGAACTGGTGTTCAGCTAAATATGTTCGATGCCCCTGCTGGGGCGCAGATGTCCTTCTTCCCCTCAGAGGCAGAACAAATTCAATCCATCGCAGAAGCGGAGAGTGTAACACCCTCCGCTTTTTCTATGTTCATTTCTCAGGATGATATTGACCACATCCTGCGCGCGGGCGGTAATGCGGATGCAGCGCGGATGAAAATTGCTGCGGAATTCTCCAAGCAAAAACCTTTAGAGGATCGCGCGGCATTTCTGAAAGCTCTTTACCACGGCGGCAACGGCCTGATTACGGATAACGGCAGGCTTTCCGCATGGTACGGGGACGATGGTATCCATATTGCAACCGGAGATACCTCTCGCTATCTTCGTTCTGCCCAAGTGATAGGCTGGGCAGATGCGGCGGAGCGTATTGAGGA
>OLQB01002675.1_pt1 | contig 11329 bp, 10 predicted proteins | sample 1672681 | NCBI WGS metagenome assembly OLQB01 (sample SAMEA3136713, study PRJEB25190) | human gut metagenome | reverse complement strand
GTTCGTTCTTTACCCGTCCGCATCATTGGAGAAGTCATTTCTGTAAAAACCTATCTATAGCAAAGGGATGTATTGCTTTTGATACATCCCTTTTCATTTCATTCAGCTAATAAAAGATGACGATAGCTTGTTACACCAGCAGCATGGTAATCAATACCTGTTAATTTTGGATTTTGCAGTGCTGTATTTCCTGCTTGATACAGCGGAACGATTGCAACGTCTTCACTTACAAGCAATTTCTCTGCTTCTGCGAAATCTTCCCATCTTTTTGCAGAATCTGCAGCATCTGTAACTTCTGCCTTTGCAAGCAAAGCATCATAGTCACTAGATACATATTGTCCAGAATTTGATGTTGATTGAGAGTTGAATAAATCCATGTATGTCTGTGGATCTGCATAGTCAGGCCCCCATCTTGTCAAACCAATATCATATTCATGGTTATTCATATCTTCCATTCTGCTCTTCTTTGGTTCACACTTCGCTGTAATTGTAAAGCCAGTCTTTTCTAAAGCATCCATAATATATGCGGCAACATTTTTAGAAACATCTGCATCTTCATACAGTAATTCTAGAGAAATGGAATCTACACCAAGCTCCTTACATGCATCTGCATATTTTTCCTTTGCCTGATCTGTATCATAAGAAAGTGTAACTTTACCCGCAACATCACGATAATCTTCTCCAGATTCATTGATTGCGGTTTGTTTTGTCACAAATCCATCCAATGCAACTGAGCCATCTTTCAATACAGAATCGCACATTGCACTCGTATCAATGGAATATGCAATAGCTTCACGTACACTCTTATTTGCTAGATATTCATTGCCAAAATTGAATGAGAGATACCATGAGTAACCAGATAAATATGTAACGAGATCATCACGATCCTTATAGTCTTCAATGACTTCACTTGTCAGTTTTACATAATCCAGGTTGCCTGCTTCATAGTCAAGAATTGCAGACTGCCCCTGGATGCAACGAAATGTAATATCATCCACATTTTCTGTGTAGTTGTCTTTATCCCAGTAAGAATCATTCTTTGTAAATGTATAGGAATCACCAACTGTCCAGCTGGACATGATATATGGACCGCAATAGAGCATATTATCACTGCTTAATGCGTACTGATCACCTTGTTCTTCAACAAATTTTTCATTCAAAGGATACAAAGACGGGAAAGCCATCAATGTCAGGAAATAATCACAAGGAAGTGAAAGTTCCACAACAAATGTATAATCATCTTCTGCTTTCCATGATTTTGCATTTGTTGTATTCGTGGAAGCTGCTGTATCAATCAAGAATGCATAGTCACTTGCTGTATTTGGATCAATCAGACGATTCCACGCATAGACAAAATCATTCGCTGTTAGAGCTGAGCCGTCACTCCACTTCACATCTTTACGAATATGGAACGTATATGTCAAAGCATCATCACTGATATCCCAGCTTTCTGCTAGATCAGGCTGTGCAATACCATTGCTGTCAAGCTGTACTAGACCAGCCATGCATAAGCCAAGAGCCTGAAAAGATGTCCCATCTGTAGCAACAGAAGAATTCATACTTGAAATATCTGTGTCTGAAGCAATCGCTACAGATTTCGTAGAAGTAGTCGCTGTAGAAGCTGCTTTGTTCGATGAATCACATCCACAAAGTAAAGCTACCGCAAGAATACTGTCAAATATCTTTTTCATAGTCTTTCTCCTCCTATTTAAAAATATGCACTCATTTTAATGAGTACATATTCAAGAAGCAAGAATAAATTGTAATTATTTTCAAATATTATGTAAATTATTACAGTATAAAATGTAACAATTTACATAAATTATTTTTCATAGTCAATACAAGCTCTGCTAACCATATGTTCCACAACATAGTTTTTGAATGCTAGATGAATTGGATCGTTCTGATATGCATTCAGATCATCTATTGTTTCAAAATCATAAATCAGACAAAGATCATAGTTATTTTCAGGTGCACAAGAAGCATTCACAACTGTCTTTCCACCTTTTGTAGAAGACAATGTATGCAATGGTTCTGCAAGTTCTAATGCTTTCTGTAAAACAGCTTCATGATTTTCCTGTTGAAGCTTAAACATACAGACGTGCTGAATCATATGTCTTATCCTTTAATTTCAAATAAGTAATGATATAAAGCACCAATCATATTGGCATCATTACCGAATTCACAAGTCACAACTTCTGGTAAAGTAGCTGGCATGAAAGCACCAGCTTCATCATAGTATGCATGCAGTTTCTTATGTAAAGATTCCATGAGTAATGGCTGCTTACTGATGCCACCACCAATCGCAACACGTTCAACATCCAATACAAACTGTAAAGAAACAATACCAGCAGCTAAAGATTCACAATATTCATCAATCGCATCCAATGCTTCCTGTTTTCCTTCATTTGCATCTGTAAACAAGATTCTTCCATTCATTCCTTCTGGATCAACACCGAGTTTCTTTGCATAGTTATCACACATGATACCAACACCATTCACTCTTGCCCACATCTTTGTCGGATCATACTTGCCAGAAAGAAGCGTTGTTGGAATACCAGAATACTCACCTGCCGCAAAAGTAGAGCCTCGGTATACTTTTCCATCAATGATAACAGCACCACCAATACCAGTGCCTAATACGATAACTGTACCATTAGAAACACCTTGCATGCTTCCTTTCCAGATTTCTGCAGCTGCTGCAGCCTTTGCATCATTTTCAACCGCAAAGTCTACAGGAATCATTTCATGCAGTTTATCCTTTAAATTCACACCATTAATGTAATTCAATGCACCACTTGTATAGAAATATCCTTTTGTCGCATCAATCTTGCCAGGTGCACTCATTGCAATTGCTTCAATATTAGAATCAGCATACTGATCATAAATGCCTTTGATAGATTCTAAAAATGCATCTAATCCATCATATGGCGTAGGTACTTCACCCTTTTCCTTGATTTCTGCATTTTCATCCATCAATGCATACTTGATGTTAGTACCGCCAACATCAATTGTTAAATAATTGCTCATATTTAATTCCCCTTTAATTTTCTTTACTTCTATTTTATATTTCATCTAGTAAAAAAACCACACAAAAAAAAGCCGGTTATCCATAAACCGTCAATTTCATTAGAAATCTACTTCATCAGGATCCAGACCAGAGCCGCCAAAATTCTCCAATGCATCGATTCTCTGCATATCTTCTGCATTGATTTCAAAATCAAATACATTACTGTTTTCTTCAATTCTTGATGGTGTTACTGACTTTGGAAGAGGCAGGACATCATGCTGAATGCACCAGCGAATGCAAATCTGTGCTACGGATTTTCCATAATGTGATGCAATTTCCTGCAAATCTGGATTTGTCAGCATTCTGCCAGTTCCAAGAGGTGACCATGCTTCCACAAGGATTCCATTGTCACGACAATATTTCACTGTTTCTTCCTGCATAAAGCCTGGATGGAATTCAATCTGATTTACCATTGGCTTTACTTCTGTCTTCATTAATGCCTCTAGATGATGCGGTTTAAAGTTAGAAACACCAATGGCTTTGATTTTTCCAGCCTTATAAAGATCTGTCATTGCTCTCCAAGTTTCAAGATTGATTTCTTCCCAGTTTTCATAGTCTTTTTTAGAAGCAGGCCAGTGAATCAAATATAGATCTAGATAATCCAAATCCAGATCAGACAATGTCTTTTCAAATGCCGCAATTGTTTTTTCATATCCACGCTGTGTATTCCATACTTTGCTTGTCACAAATAAATCTTTTCTAGCAATGCCGCTTTCTTTGATTCCTTCTCCAACACTTTCTTCATTTTTATATGCTGCAGCAGTATCAATATGACGGTATCCGCAGGCAATTGCAGCCTTCACACCATTGACAGTAACTTCACTGTCTGGTGACTGCCATGTTCCGTAACCAATTTCAGGAATCATGTATCCGTTGTTTAGTTTCATGTTTTCCATAACTTTCTCCTTATGTTTTCTTCACACAGGAAAAGAGTATCATAATCACTTTCATTCGTGTATTCATATGCTTTTTACATATTAAATTTTCCAGCTGACTGCCTGTTCTCTAGCATTTACAAAACGCTTATAAATACCATCCTGCTTCATCAATTGTTCATGATTCCCTTTTTGAACAATATGTCCCTTATCAATAACAACAATCTGATCTGCATGCTGCACTGTTTTTAATCGATGTGCAATCATGATAATTGTCTTTTCTTTTGTAAGAGCATCAATCGCATCCATCAATTCTTTCTCATTTTCTGGATCTACATTCGCTGTTGCTTCATCAAGAATAATAACTGGAGCATCCTTCATGATTGCTCGTGCAATCGATATACGCTGTTTTTCACCACCAGAAAGTGTTGCTCCACCTTCAGCAATCACAGTATTATAACCATCTGGAAGCTGCATGATAAATTCATGACAGCATGCTTTCTTTGCGGCCATAACAACTTCCTCATGCGTTGCATTCTGACAACCAAATTTAATGTTGTTTTCAATCGTATCCGCAAATAAATACACTGTCTGAAATACAAATGCAAAATTGTTCATCAAACTATTCATACTGTAATCCTTCACATCAACACCACCAAGTGTAACTTTTCCTTCATCAACATCCCAAAATCTAGCTATCAAGTTACATAATGTAGACTTCCCACCACCAGATGGTCCTACAATTGCAGTGGTAGTTTTTTCAGGAATGAAAAGTGAGACATCATCAATGATTTTTCTCTTGTCATAAGAAAATGAAATATGATCAAGTCTGATATTATGGTTTTCAGGTTTGATATCTTTCCCATCTATATCCATCGTATCTAATGCAAGGATTTCATTCGCTTTATCTACACAAACACTAACGATATGTAAAAGTGAAGAATAGTTTCCTGCAGTCTCTAAACTCGAATACAAGATAAACGCTGCAATTGTCATACCAATCGCATTTACCACACTCATAGATCCATTGATGTAAAATGCTGCACTGCACATAACAATCACTGCTCCAGTAATTTTTGTCACAACACCCTGTAGAAAATGATATGGTACAAACAACAATTCCATTTTTGTATTGATTTCAGCACATGCTTCATTCGCATCATTCAGATGCTTTGCCTGTTTTCCTAATAAATTATAAGATTTCACTTCAGATATTCCTTGAACATATTCCATAATTTGGCTGATCAGTTCTGTATCGCATTGTATCTTTTTTTCTGAATCAGACTTTCCTGCATTTTGCATAATTGCATTGATTACAAAGAAAATCAAAACTCCAATGATTGATATCAGACCAATTCTATAATCAAAGATAAGTATCATAACAATGACCATTGTTGTTTCAAGAATTCCTTGTGTCGTTAGCATTACAACTCTTGAGGCAATATCACCAAGTACTTCCATCGTATTTGTTGTAACAGAAGAAATTTCCCCAATACTGTTTTCATTAAAATATCCCATTGGAAGATAACGGAGATGTTCTGCAATTTTGATTCGTGTAAAAGCACTTGCATTGTACCCAGCTTCTGTTTGAAGGACAGATGAAAATCTTTTACAGATAATATCCACCACAATCGCAGCCATCATGATCAGCATGGATCCTGTAATATATTTATTCATATTTTCTTTACTCATGATTCCAATTAAAACATACATGATAGCTGGTATTTTCATTGCGGATGCAAGTGCTTCTACAAGTCCAATCACAATAGATAGTTTAAATTTATTTCTGTTTTCTCTACCAGAAAATCTAAAAAATTTTGCTAGAATTTCAAACATTTATGCATCCTCCTTTATAGAATCTTTTATAGAAATATGTGCATCCCACATGTTTTTATAGAGCGAGCAGGAAGTAAGAAGTTCTTCATGTGTACCCTGTGCTATGACGTTACCATCATTCACAACAAAAATCTGATCACTGTCTTTAATTGTGGAAAGACGATGTGCAATCACAATCAATGTTTTTCCAGCAACAAGTTTTGCGATAGAATTTTGTAAAATTGCTTCATTTTCAGGATCTGTATATGCTGTTGCTTCATCAAGAATAACAATTGGTGCATTCTTCAACATTGCTCTTGCAATAGAGATACGTTGTCTTTCTCCACCAGAAAGATGTCCACCCGCACCTCCAACAACAGTATCAAAACCATTTTCAAGCTGCATGATAAAATCATAGCAGCCACTTTTCTTTGTCACCGCAATAATTTCTTCATCCGTTGCATTTGGATTTCCCTGTCTGATATTTTCACGAACAGTTTCATTGAACAAATAATTATCTTGTGCAACATATGCAATTTCCTTGTTAAAATCTGCAAAAGATATTTGTTTTATATCTACCCCGCCAATTTTAATACTGCCTGCATTAACATCCCACAAAGAAGCAATTAGCTTTGCAATCGTAGACTTGCCACTTCCTGATGGACCAACAATCGCATTCACACTTCCTTCTTTGCATTCCATATTTACACCATGCAGAATTTCTCTATCATGATATCCAAAGTGAACATCTCTCAGCGATATGGAATGATCCATTGGAACTGCAATACTATTTTCAGGTCGATGCAATTCTGGCTGATCAAGAATTCCAGCAGCTTCTGATACAATAACACCAATCTTTCCTAAATCATCCGTATAAGAAAACGCAGTAATCAATGGTCCTGCAATCCCAAGAGATAAAATAATACATAATATATAATCAGAAACTACTAATGTTCCATTTGCAACATAACGTGCACCAAATGGTAAAACTGTAAGCAACGTATAAGGTGTAATAACCATCATTAGCGCATGATAAATCGAACATTTTCTCATCCATGAAATAAAAGAATTTGCATATGTCTTTGCAGCTTTTGTGAATTTATCATAAGAACTCTCTGTTTTTCCAAACGCTTTAATTACTTCAATTCCATCAATATATTCCACTGCAGCATCATTTAAATCTTTTGTTGCTTTTACCGTTTTTTCAAAGTTTGGCTGATAATCAATCATCATCCCGAAATAAGATAGAAAACCTATAATGATTGGCAATAAAGACCAAAGAGCCAATCGATAGTCAATCATGAAGAAATAAATCAATATAACGATTGGCCCAAATAGATTCGAAGTAAATTCTGGAATAACATGTGCCAGTGTAGTTTCAATGCTATCTATTCTTTCGACCATGATATTCTTAAATGTACCTGATGATGTTTCCTTAACATACCCTAGCGGTACGCGTGCCAGCTTTTCAAAACAGGCTTTTCTAATATTTGAAAGTACAGTAAATGTTGCTTTATGAGAAAGAGCAGTAGACAACGAATGGCAAAGTTCAGCAATGATAAAAGAAACTGCAATACAAATTGCTTTGATCAGATAACTGTTAAAATCCTTTTCACCTCCAAGAAACATCTTTACTATCATTGTGATAACAAAATAAGGGATGATTTTAAAAATCACATTACCTATGCCAAACACAATACTCCAAACATAATCAATTCTTTTTTGTTCAGTCCACTCTAAGATCCAATCAATTGTAGATTTTTTCTTTTTTTCTTCCATATAAACACCCTCCTTGCTTATGTTAGTTTTAACTAACTTTCAAATGATAAGTATAGGTGGCACTAGCCACCTTATAAAATGCATCAATTGTAAGATTTGCATCATTTACAACATTTGTTCCTAAAAAACATTACTTTACGCATCGAAAATATACCATTGACCCATCAATATGAATTGAAATCTGTTTATACATTTTCTCTAGAATTTCTTTCAATTGTTCTTCTGTTTGAAACGGTGGTGTAAACCACCCTTTCTTCGAAAGAATATGATTCACAAGCCAATCTGTTCTTTTACATTTTCCCTTAATGTAGAAACAAGCAATGAAAAAACCGCCAGATTTCAAAACACGCCACGTTTCCTGAAATGCTCTTTTCTTATCAGGAAAAGCGTGGAATCCATTCATAGAAATCACAGTATCAAAGGATTCATCATTCATTTGCATGTTTGATACATCACCTTGGGCACACTTGATGTGTGTATATCCATCAAATCTTTTCTTGGCTTGTGCAAGCATATCCATACTGTAATCAAGACATGTAATATGTGCATCTTTCAAAGCAATCCATTTGCGTTGTGTAAAGACTGCCGTTCCAACAGGAACATCAAGAAGACTGCCTGAAAAATCATCCGGAATATACGATAAGACCTTTTGAGCTATTTCATTATCATTTGTACCACTCCAAAACAATTTGATATACAACTTACTGAAAATATTATTCTGCGTAAGTACATCATCATATATATTTTTTGATGCTTCATATGCATCTTGTATTTTATCTACCATAGTTCATTTCATCTCTTTTCCACTCATTGATTACATTTTTGATACGAGAATCAATATCCAAACGTGTTTCAAGACATTCCTTAGGATGCTTTCTTGCAGATTGAAATGCGAATTTCATAAAGATTCCAGAGCCGATTGGAAGCATTGTTTTTAACATACTTTCCGGGAAAACAAAATGCGTTCCATATTTGTATACAATAGATTCTAATCTACATGTATGTGGATGTTCTTTCATTCTCTGTTCCATGCGACGTATATATTTTGCGGTATTCCACAACACATCATCTTCAGCACCAATTAACAACACAATTCCATGAATTCTTTCAATCTTAATCAATTCTGCCTCTGTAGTTGGGTGAGCTGTTTCTGCATCATCAAACAGTTTTTTAGAATTGATCATATCACCAGTACGCTTTGTTTCTTTCTCTACAACATGCCAATATTCTGGATGTTTGTAACAAAATGGCATATATGGAAGTGGTTCTCCTTGATACGAAAAAAGAGATTCCCCCTCAACCGGCCATTCTTTACACCCATCTTTCTTTCCCTGCATAAAACCTTGCCATATGAAGTCACTTGGGGTTAACGCAATCGTTAATGTAATGTCTTCAAAATAAGAAGCTGCAGTTAAAGCTAGTGTTCCTGTTGTAGATGCTCCGACAATTCCAATCTTTTGATTTCCATGTGATTTCAGCCATTTCATTGCATTTTCTACACACTCTAAAGGATAATTGTGATGACCATAATCCTTTTTTCCAGGCGACATCGTCATCACATGCACGCCAAGTTTGTGCAGCCATTTCACAGCAGTACGTGCCATATAATCCTCTGGATCATCTCCAATCATAGCAATCACTGCAGAATTTGAATCCGTTTTACATTTCCAGTACGCACCATAAAATCCATCTGATTTCATTTCAAAATGTTGTTTCTTCATTTCTTTTTTCCTTTCATCTATCATCAGCCAAGTGCTACATCTAAAACCATCATCAAACTAAATCCAACAGAAAAGAAAACTGCACCAATATTCGAATGTTTCCCTTGTGACATTTCAGGAATCAATTCTTCAACAACAACATAAAGCATTGCTCCTGCAGCAAAACTCAACAGATACGGCAGCAACGGTATAATTCGCTGTGAAATCAATATTGTCAATACTGCACCAATTGGCTCCACAACACCTGAAAGAACACCACCCAAAAATGCTTTTCCTTTGCTTATGCCTTCAGCTTTCAACGGCATTGATATAATTGCTCCTTCTGGGAAATTCTGAATTGCTATACCAATGGATAAGGCAAGTGCACTCGCTGCTGTAATTTGTGTATTTCCCGCAAGAAATCCAGCATACATAACACCCACTGCCATTCCTTCAGGAATATTATGTAACGTCACTGCCAGCACCATCATCGTTGTACGATTCAGTTTACTTTTTAATCCTTCAGCTTCATTACTTCCTACATGAAGATGAGGAATCAGATCATCTAATGCAAGCAGAAACAGAACACCAATCCAAAAACCAACAAATGCCGGCAGAAAAGAAAAAATTCCTAAATGTTCTGATTGTTCAATTGATGGAATCAACAAACTCCAAATAGATGCAGCTACCATAACACCTGCCGCAAATCCAGCAAGGGCACGATGTATAGATACACCAAGCGTATTCTTCATAAAGAGTACACAAGCTGCACCAAGTGTTGTTCCAGCAAACGGAATCAATATACCAAGAAATACTTCCATACGTTATTTCAATTCCTTTCTCTTGTTTTCAAAACTATTATTTTATTTGATATATTTCGCACAGCTGGAATCTTACCAATTACACGATACATAGGATGCAATTCTTTCATTCCTTCCACTAAACTGACTTCATTTTGAAATGTAAAATCAGACAATAAATTCTGCAGCTGCTTCCCATTTTTTATGCCCCATGTGAATTTTGCATTGCTACCTGCAATCGATTTTTCCTTTACGTGTTTTACAACAAATGGAGACATCGTTTCTACCATAACTGTTACATTTTGAAAGGATTGATCAATGATTGAAAACATTTTTTTCACATCATCTTCCTTCAAATACATTGTTAATCCTTCAATAATGACTAGAACATCTTCATTGTGAAAAGTAATCTCATCCACATACGTTTCATCCATTGCAGATTTTGCAATTTGATAAACTGGACCTGTTTCACTCAGAAACCTGCTTCTTAGGTTCATCGTTTCTGGTAAATCAACATTGTACCAACGGAAGTATTTTCCTTGCATTCGATAACACCTTGTATCTAGTCCACATGCAATATTGATAACAATTGTGTTTTTATGATTCTCTAAATATTGTCTAACCATTTGATCCAATACTATTGTTCTAGCGATAACACCAGAATACATAACCATATCTTGATCAGCTTTAGAAAAGTCATAGTCTATCTTTTCCACAAGTTCAACCGCAATATCGTCTCTAATTTTATGGTCAGATTTCCTTGTTTCTTTTGCCCTTGCATATAAGGTCTGTATCATCGTTTCCGCTACACCTGTTACGCTGACTTTTTCTTTCATTCCCTGTCATCCTTTTCTATCTGTTTTTCTAACAACACAATGCAATCGCATCCCTTTACGAATTTCAAATTTTTCGAGTTTCAATCCAGATTTTTCACAACATTCAGAAATCAATTCTCTTGTAGGAACACGAACATCTCCATGACCAAATAGATTTGCTAGAGGCATTTCTAATGTATTCATCAGCCATACCAAAACTTTATTTTCACTAGTTACATCACGTAGAATTAACCTTCCATTTGGACGCAGACATCGTTTCACACTATTGAAAAATGCCTGTGGAGATGGATAATGATGAAAACTCATCGAACAGATAATTGCATCAAAACAATTACTTTCAAAAGGAAAGTTCTCACAATCCCCTACAACAAACGTTGCATTTGGTATGTTTTTCTTTTGTGCCTGTGCAATCATTGCTGGTGTTAAATCTAAACCTGTATAGTGCCGTTTAGGA
>OLQB01002668.1_pt1 | contig 11347 bp, 9 predicted proteins | sample 1672681 | NCBI WGS metagenome assembly OLQB01 (sample SAMEA3136713, study PRJEB25190) | human gut metagenome | reverse complement strand
CCTTCCCTCTCGGCACACGGATGACATTGGGCAAACGGAAAATTCGCAGGAAAAGTAGGGATGCCTGGTTTTCTACATTGAAATCCCTGCGCGCTTATGGTACAATATTTTTCACAGGCGCTGTGCCGTCGGATTTGAGGCAAACTGCGTACAGGCAGGCTGCCTTTTCTTTCATCCGTCGGTTAGAGTAGGCTAACCTGTGCGCAGAACTGGAAAGGTGGAATGGACCAATTTGCATAAAAGTGTCTAATCATGTGTCGGAGGAGGTGGCCTGGTATGCAAGAAGCACAATATGATTTTCTTCACGGGCAAACGGATCGCAGCGACTTTTTCTCCCCCGCAATGCAGCAACTTTGTGGTATTATGAAAGACAATCAGGTTGCTTTGCCAAGCGATATTGGAGAAGGATATTTCCGCTATATTTCACCGTGCCCCAATATCGAGATGTATATCTGCGATGTAATGTTTTACAGGGACACAGTGTTGCGGGAGCAGGTGTACAAGGATTCTTTTTCCGTCATTTTCTCTCTTTCCGATGCGTTGGAGTGGAAGGCTTCGGGCAGAAACCAAAAAACGTTGTTGGAAAAGGGAAATTGCTGCGTATACGGCAGTGGTCTGTTTGATGCGGAAAATATCTATGAGGCAGGACAGAGATATATAGGCGTCGGGCTGAACCTGCATCCCTGTCGGTTTCGGTCTGTGATGGATGGCTTGCAGAAGAAAAAGGCTTGCACCGCCTTTAACGGGGGAAAAACCCCGCCAAAACATAGAATCACCGCTACCATAGAAGCTACGATACGCCAGATATTGCAGTGTAACTACAATGACTGTGCAAAGTCATTGTATCAAGAAGGAAAGATACTGGAACTTGTTGCAGCCTTTGCGAACGAGATGATGGATCAGAATTCTGTTGCTGTGAAGGGGTCGTTGAGCTGGGCGGATAGCGAGACGTTACTTCGGGTCAGGCGACAGATAGATGAGGGATTTCTGGAACCCGTGACCATCGCGGAGCTCTCCAAACAGCACTTTATGTGTGAATCCAAACTCCGTGAGATATTTCGAAAGCACTATGGAATCACCATATATCAATATATGTTAAATCGCCGCATGGAGCATGCCTGCGAACTGTTGTCCGCGCCCGATGCTCAGGTGAAAGACATAGCAGGGTTGGTGGGGTACAGCAACATCAGCCATTTCAGCGACGCCTTCCGAAAAAAGTTCGGATGCACTCCGAGCGAATATAAGAGGAACTTACCATTCTGAAACATAAAAGCAAAGACACAGGTGTGTTCTTTTGTGGCTACTTGGATGGAAATTACAAAGATTGCATCTTCCCTTGAAAAACCAGAATGGTAGGCAGCACATTTCGAGGAAGATCTTGCCCAGAGGAAACTATATCATTTGAAATGTGAGTTGCTCAGCAGCGGCATACACATTGATGCTAGTGCTGGGCGGAATTAACCATTCGCGCGGGGCTGCAAAACGAGCCTACGCACAAGTAAAACTTCGACCGCTGAAAAAGCAGAGCGGCGGGACAGATAAAGGCTGTCCCGCCGCTCGTGTTTTAAGGGCATATTGGCTTGATAAACCGGAAGTTACAGCGCCGCCTTTTTCCATTTTCTGATCTTAGTTCTAAAAGTTCCGAAAGGAGCAACAGTATTAACGTGAATGAACCTGTAAACTTCCCATACAGCTGCTTTTGTAGCATCATCAGCCCATTTTCTCATATGCGGCTTAAATAATTCATCCGCACTGAGCGAATCAATCATTGCGCAGATAGACTTGACATTTTCGTTCAGTTCGGCTTTCAACTCTTGAAGAGACAAATGAGCGTAGGTATCCGTGAACCACTGATACAGCTCGCCAAGTTGGTTCCATTTGAATTCGTCCGACGGCGTCTTTACTTGAAGCCCCTTCCTTTCATCTTCCTCCCATTTAAGAACCAATGTTGTCCAACCCACCTGATAGGCAAGGTTTTCTGCTGGGGTCCGGTCAACCTCATCAACCCTTTTATCTTTTAAGGCTTCTGGTATGCAATCAAACTCCGAAATATATTTATCAAATGTTTTATTGATTTCAGCTTTGAGTTCTTCTTTACTTTTGTATACTCGCAAAAAAACACCTCCATAAATTTCGGTTTGTCTATTGAGCAACAATTCTGATTATAGCATAGCTTTATGAATTATTCTATTACTGCACTGAGCATCATGGCGCTTTAGGGGAAAGACATGGCGTTTTCTGGGGGATTTTTCCTTTCGCCGACTGTATAATGGTAGGCGGTTAGAAAAGGTTGACCCCACACGGTTAAAAGACTCAGCTGTTCTGTTATTTCGCTATGCGCGCCCGTTGGTTAGCTTGCTCTAACTAAAGATTTATTACTCAGGAGGTCATCAGAATGAAAAAATTCGCAATGCTCATGTTGTACCTTGTGCTTGTGTTTGCTCTTGCAGCCTGTGCTGGAACGGATACCACGCCGCAGGGATCGGTCTCGGATACCGTCACGGTAACGGATATGAAGGGCGAGGTTGCCATCCCGGCAAATCCACAGCGCATCGTTGATGTAGCTGGCTTGACAGAGGAACTTCTTATTCTGGATATGAAGGTAATTGCCTCGGCTAATACCAGCATGTTCGATGGGGTGTCTGTCCCCAAACATCTGGCAACGCTTTTTGCCGAAAGAGGTATTGAGGTTGTCGGCAATTACTCCGGGTCTTCTTCTACCGGAGACCTGAACCTCGAAAAGATCGCGGAGTTAAAGCCTGATCTGATCATTATGAATATTCGCCACGAGAAGGTTTATGAACAACTCGCGGCTATTGCTCCCACGGTCATGATCGACGATGACATAAGCTATGTTAACTGGCGCGGAAGATTTAAGCAGCTGGGGCAGTGGTTTGATAAAGAAGCAGCCGTAGAAAAATGGCTTGCCGACTACGACGCCAAAGCTGCGGAGCTTGCGGCGAGAATCAGGGATATGATTGGGGACGAAACCTTTGCTGTATTGGAGGCCAATTCCGTTCATTTTGGTTCCTATTACATCTATCGCAGCGGCGGGCCGGGTGAGCTTGTCTACGATGAGCTGAAACTCACACCATCAGCCGGAGTACCGGAGAATGTCTGGGGTGAAGTGGTCGATGCGGAATACTTTTCCCTGATCGATGCAGATCACATCTTCTTTTTTAGCGACGACGGCAGAGCTGGAGACACGGGGAACCTTGCCGTGTGGAAGAATATGAAAGCGGTCAAAGCCGGCAACGTTTACTTTGGTATCAATGAGGATCAGTATAATATGGCTTTTACGGCGATGGGGAAGGAACTCTATTTGGAAAAACTCGCGAACGCGATTCTGAACCATGGGGACGTTGAGTAAGGAAACAGGCGCGGTTGCGGGAATATCGCAGAGACAAGAGAGATACAAACGCTCCGCGCCGGCTTTTCTGATTATTCTTGCCGCATTGGTGCTGCTGCTTGGGTTCTCAATGGTTCTCTCCGTCTGCACCGGCATTGCTGGCGGTAGCTTCAAGGCCTTTGCGGAAACGGTTATGTTCCCCGCTAAGGCTTCTGGTGTTGGAATGATTATGTTGAAAATACGTATGCCCAGGGCGCTGGCTGCCGGGCTGACAGGAATGGCCTTCGCTCTCTCCGGCGCTGTGATGCAGGGAATTACCAGAAACCCCCTGTCGGACGCCGGCCTTCTGGGGATCAATGCGGGAGCCGGTTTTTTTGTTGTACTGTCCGCAATTCTGTTTCCCGCCGCACCAGACATCGTGAAAACATGTGCCGCCTTTGCCGGAGCCGCTCTTGCGGTATTCATGGTCTATGGTTTCGGCGCCGGCAAACATAGATCCGAATCTTTCCGGTTCATTCTGGCAGGCGCTGCTGTATCAGCCCTGCTTACCGCGTTGAGTCAGGCGGTTTCTCTGGCGTTTGGAATCGTGAAATCCCTTTCTTTCTGGAGCGCGGGAAGTTTGTCCGGTGTGACATGGCAAAGCTTGAAAATGCTATCCCCGGTGATTCTCTCAGCCAGTGCACTTGGTTTGCTTTTATCGAGCCGGCTATCAGCGCTGGCACTGGGAGAAGAAAGCGCCGCCAGCTTGGGCGTAAATGTCCGCACGGTCAGGCTTTTCGGTATGCTTGTGGTGTTGCTGCTTGCGGGAGCCAGTGTATCGCTCGTGGGAGGCATCGCATTTATCGGTCTTATCGTACCGCATATATCCCGACTTCTTGTGGGCGGTGATTACCGCAGGCTGGTTCCCGTGTCTGCGCTCATGGGCGGCGTTGTGCTGGTGCTGTCGGATATTGCGGCGCGCATGATAAACGCCCCTTTTGATACGCCTGTCGGCGCACTGGTATCCATCCTCGGCGTGCCCGTCTTTTTTGCGCTTACTTTCAGGAAGGAGGGCATGGTCTTATGAAAAAGAAAACCAGACAGCTCCTTATCCTCAACGGTCTTCTTATCCTGATTGTAGCTGCGGCTATCTTATCCGTTAACAGTGGTTACGCAAGAATTCCCTTCTCAGCTGCGGTTCACAGTATATTCCAACCGCATATGGAGGGAGCCTCCGTAGTCGTAGCGCAGTTTCGCGTTCCGAGAATCGTCCTCGCCGTTCTATGTGGGATGGGTCTGGCACTTGCCGGATGCGTTATGCAGACTGTCACGGGGAATCCGCTGGCCGATCCGGGGATATTGGGCATAAACGCAGGGGCGGGATTTGCCGTTATGCTGTTCCTGACATTTTTCCCTGCACTGCATATACGTACCATGGCATACCAGCCGATATTTGCCATAGCGGGCGGGCTTTGCACAACGGGACTGCTGTATCTTTTTGCAAAGAGGAACGGAAAACTCCTCCCAATATATTTTCTGTTGGGCGGCATCGGTCTTGCGTCCCTATTTTCTTCTTTTATGCTGATCATGGCCGCGAACATGGACAACAGCAGCTATCAGCTCGTGGCAAGATGGCTTGCAGGAAATATTTGGGGAACGAGCTGGCATCAGGTTCTTGCCCTGTTGCCCTATATGCTCATACTGGTTCCTTTTCTTCTTACAAAGTCGAACATACTGGATATTCTCATTTTAGGAGAGAATACTGCCATTTCTCTGGGGATAGCCGTAGAGAGGGAGTTGAGACTGCTCCTGATTGCATCGGTGGCTCTTACCTCTGCCTGCGTTGCCGTCAGCGGAGGGGTCGGTTTTGTGGGACTGGTAGCGCCGCATATGGCACGAAGGCTGATCGGAGGCAGACACCACGCCCTTATGCCTGCCTCCATGCTGCTGGGGGCGCTGCTGTTGCTTTTGGCAGACACGTTGGGACGGTCTGCCTTTCAGCCGAGGGAGATCCCGGTTGGTATCGTGATCTCCGTGCTTTCGGCTCCGTATTTTCTGTTCCTGCTCCGCAGGTATTTTTAAGGGAGGATGTCTATGCTTTCACATATGCAGGCAAAGGGTTTGTCTGCCGGATATAACGGGGAGGCCGTCTTCAGGGGGCTTGACTTAAAAATCACGGAAGGCAGCATAACCACCTTGATAGGCTCCAACGGCTCTGGAAAATCCACCATACTGAAGACACTGTGCCGGATCATTTCCCCGGATTCCGGCGCAGTATACCTTGATGGCGAAGCGATCCACAGAATGCCGACAAAGCGTGTTGCCCAGAGACTTGCGCTGCTGCCGCAGGGAGCACAAGCCCCTGCCGGCATCACAGTCGGCGACCTTGTGGAATACGGGCGTTTTCCTTACAGGTCGGCGCTAAGCGGTCTCGGCGAAAAGGATCGGGAGATCATCCAGTGGGCTCTTGCCAGTACAGGCATGAGTTCTCTTGAACATAGAGAAATGGAGAGGCTTTCGGGAGGTCAACAACAGCGGGCATGGATCGCCATGGCGTTGGCGCAGAAAACAGGATTGCTGTTTCTGGATGAACCCACGACCTATTTGGACATCTCGCACCAACTGGATATATTGTACCTTCTGCGCCGCCTCAACCGGGAAAATGGTGTTACCATCGTAATGGTTCTTCATGATTTAAATCATGCCATCATGTTTTCCGACTATTTGGTGGCGATCAAAGACGGGATACTACACAGCGCCGGTACGCCGCAAGAGGTTATTACCCAGCAGGCGTTGCGGGAAATCTTTGATATAGAAGCGGAGGTCATTACACATCCGGTATTAAATGTTCCGGTATGCCTTCCCTTCAGGATAACGGAACAAAACAAAAAAACAGGAGGTTCGAACACATGAAAAAAGGGCTGCAATCAGTGGTGTTCTCAGTGTTGGTGGGTGCGCTGCTGCTGTGCGCCGGATGCGGCAAATCGGGAGACATCTACACGGCGGGCGTTTATACGGCTTCCGCTGAAGGTTATTCCGGTTCGGTTACCGTAGCGGTAGAGTTTGACGGGAGCAGCATATTGTCTGTACATGTCCTATCTCACAGCGAAACAGTAAATATCTCAGACCTCGCAATCGATGAACTCCCTTCCCGGATCGTGGAGGCGCAGACCTGGGATGTGGATGCCGTTTCATCTGCAACATTTACCAGCGATGCCATTCGTGAAGCGGTCAGAGATTGCCTCGCGCAGGCGGCACTCCGATGAACCATTTGCGTTGCAAAGGATATTTTGCGGTGATAGAATGGGTGAGATGAAGGGCAAGTCAAAAAATCAGCCATAGCTGCTGTTTTAAGTGCTTTTCCAGCGAAGTGCCGCAGGCATTTCGCTGGAGATTCCATATATGGCTGTATGAACTCCCTTCTATGCGCAAAAGAATATCGCGAATCCTCCAAGCAAAGGTATATGTGTTTAGTATAAAATGTGTCACTCTCATTGACAAACTCAATATGCTCAGTTATAATATACCAGCGGTATATACCATCGGTATATCAGGAGGCGTAGGAGATGGAACGAGCGGAAACTCAAAAGAAGATCCTTGAGATTGGAAAAAAAGAATTTCTGGAAAAAGGCTTCAAGGACGCATCTCTGAACCAAATCGTCGCGGAGGCAGGCTTCACGAAGGGTGCCTTCTACGGCTACTACCCGGATAAGACCGCTCTGTTTGAAGATCTTGTGGGTGAGACCGCAAAGGAGCTGCTCACCCGCTTCAAGGCGGCACAGGACGATTATTTTGACCTTGTCCCGGAGGGGAGAGCAAAAGACAGTCTGGAGCTTTCCACCCAACACCTGCACGAGCTTGTCGCGTTCATGTACGACCATTTCGACGAATTCAAGCTGATCCTCTGCCGGGCGGAGGGAACGGGCTACGCGGATTTCATCGAGGTGCTGGTAGAACTGGAGGTCGATCGATCCGAAGAATACTACGCCCTCCTCAGAAAAAACGGTATGCTCTCCGGGAGCATGACCCGTCAGCTTCATCACATGATCACAAGGGCCTACTTTACGGCGGTGTGTGAAACCATCGTCCACGATATGCCGAGAGAGGAAGCCATGAAATACGTTGATGAACTGGCTATCTTTTTCCACTCCGGCTGGAGCGGACTTTTAAGGCTCGAATGAGCCTTAAAAAAATAACCACCAGTTAGTCGTCTCTAACTGGTGCGGCGCATCCTCCAAGAATCTACATATTTTTAGAAAGGAACACGGAATATGAGCAAACAGAGAAAAGAAAAGCAGCCGCCGGTGCTGGGCAGGCTGCTGGAATACGCCGGAGGGCATAAGTGGCTGTCCGTCTTGGGCTGCGGACTGTCCGGCGTTTCGGCGGCGGCCGGCATTTTCCCGTTCGTCTTTGTCTGGTACGCAGCTAGAGGCATTTTAACGCCGGGAGGCGGCGTTCCGGCAGGGCTTGCCCGCTACGGCTGGTATGCGCTGGCGGCGGCGCTTCTGAGCGCAGCGATCTATTTCGCTGGACTTATGTGTACGCACCTTGCGGCCTTCCGGGTGGCGACGAATATGCGAAAGGCGGCGGTCGCCCATCTCATTGACCTGCCGCTGGGGTACTTTAACGCCAACCTCACGGGGCGGCTGCGCAAGCAGATCGACGACAACGCGGCGCTGACAGAAACGCTCCTTGCCCACACTATCCCCGACGCGGTGGGCGGGATCGTAACGCCGATACTGGCGGTGGGGCTGCTCTTCGTCTTTGACTGGCGCATGGGGCTTGCCTGCCTGATCCCTATGATTATCGGGCTTGCCTGCCTGATGTCCATGATGACGGGCGCCGGCATGAAGTTCTTTGAGGAATACCAGCGCGCAGGAGAGCGCATTTCCGCCGAGGCCACGGAGTATGTCCGGGGCATCCCGGTGGTCAAGGTCTTCCAGCAGACAGTTTACTCCTTCAAGAGCTTTCATGCCGCCATCCTCAGCTACCGCGACCTTGCCAGCGGCTACGCCATGATGTGCCGTATGCCCTACACGCTGTTTACGGTAGTACTGAACGCCATGTTCCTGCTTCTCATGCCCTTGGGGATGGTTCTCGTCGGCGGCGCGGCAGACGGCTGGGCGGTGCTGGCCGATCTGGTGTTCTACATTTTCTTCGCGCCCCAGCTTGCCTTTATGATGGAGCGGCTGATGTACGCGGTCAACGCACAGATGGAGGCCGCCGAGGCAGTGAACAAGCTGGAGGCGATATTGAAGGAGTCGCCCCTTCCCGAGCCTGCGGCGGACAGCGGAAGCAAGCCCGCAGACAGCGGCATTTCCTTTGAGAATGTCACCTTTTCCTATGACGGCGCAGACAGACCCGCGCTGACGAATGTGAGCTTCCACCTGCCGCAGGGGGAGGCGTGGGCACTGGTGGGCCCCTCCGGCGGCGGCAAGACCACCATCGCCCGGCTGATCCCGCGCTTTTTCGATGTGCAGGCAGGAGCGGTGCTTCTGGGCGGACGGGATGTGCACAGCATCCCCACCGCGGAGCTGATGGAGCAGATATCCTTCGTCTTTCAGGAGGTGCGCCTGTTTAAGAAGAGCATCCGAGACAACATCCACGCTGCGCGGCCGGACGCCACCGAGGCGGAGATATTACAAGCGGCGCAGCTGGCCCAGTGCGGCGATATTCTGGAAAAGACGCCGGGCGGGCTGGACGCCGTGATCGGCGCCAAGGGCGTGTACCTCTCCGGCGGCGAGATGCAGCGCATCGCGCTGGCCCGGGCGATTTTGAAGGACGCGCCCATCGTGGTGCTGGATGAGGCAAGCTCCTTTGCAGACCCGGAGAACGAGGCGAAGATACAAAAGGCCTTCGAGGCGCTAATGAAGGGCAAGACCGTGTTGATGATCGCCCACCGCCTGTCCACGGTGCGGAACATGGATCGCATCCTCGTCATCCGGGACGGCGAGATCGCCGAGGAAGGAAAGCACGACGAGCTTCTTGAAAGGGGCGGCGTATACGCCGCCATGTGGGAGGAGTACCAAAAGGCCGCGCAGTGGAAGGTGGGAGGTGCCGCATGATCGAACGCATCCGCAAAAAATACGCCATGACGGAGAAGGGCGCAAAAGACTATGTGGCCGCCGTGTTCTGGTCCGTACTGGTCAACATCAGCAAAATGCTGCCGGTGGGCGTGCTGGCCACGGCGCTCTCCGGCATCGTAGAGGCACTGACAAACGGCACCGACCCAAGGGCGGGTCTTACACTCTTTCTGGTCGCGGGCGTTCTTGCCCTCGCCGCGCTCTTTGTGACCTTCCTGATCCAGTACAAGGCCCTATACGAAGCCACCTACCGGGAAAGTGCCAACCGCCGCATCCGGCTGGCGGAGGTGCTGCGCCAGCTTCCGCTGTCCTTCTTTGGAAACCGTGACCTGACTGACCTGACCACCACCATCATGGGGGATACGGAGACGCTGGAAAAGGCATTCTCCCACTTTTACCCCGCCATGCACGGCGCGCTTATCTCCACGGCGCTGATTTCCGCAGGCATGCTGCTTTACGACTGGCGGATGGCACTGGCTCTTTTGTGGGTGGTGCCCGCGTCGCTGCTGATGGTCTATCTCTCCCGGCGCATGGAAAAGCGGCATATAAAGAAGGGCCTCGTCACCCGCCGCGCGGCCACTGACGCCATGCAGGAGGTGCTGGAGTGCGCGCCGGAGATCAAGGCGTGCAACCAGAAGGCGCGGTATATCGCCGACCTGAACCGCAGGCTGGACGAGGCGGAGCAGGACACCATCCGGGGCGAGCTGTTCACAGGCTCCGTAGTCACGGCGGCGCAGTCCTTCCTAAAGCTGGGCATCGCCACCACCGTCCTCACGGGGGTAACGCTGATGAGCCGCGGCGACTTGTCGCTGATCCCGTTTCTGATGTTCCTTATCGCCGCCACCCGTGTATATGACCCCATCGGCTCCATGTTTGCCAACATGGCCGCGGTTTTCGCCTGCGAGGTGCGTATCGAGCGTATGCAGGAGATCGAGAACGAAAAGCGCATGACCGGCATGACCGAATATGATCCTGACGGCTACGACATCCGCTTTGAGCATGTGACCTTTGCCTACCGGGAAAAAGAGGACGTGCTTCGGGACGTCTCCTTTACGGCAAAGCAGGGACAGGTGACGGCGCTGGTGGGCCCCTCCGGCGGCGGCAAGTCCACGGCAGCCAAGCTGGCAGCCCGCTTCTGGGACCCGGCGGAGGGAACGGTGCGGCTGGGCGGCGTGGACGTGTCCACGGTGGACGGCGAGGCGCTGCTGAAAAACTACGCCATCGTATTTCAGGATGTGGTGCTGTTTGCGGATACCGTGATGGAAAACATCCGCCTCGGCAAGCGGGACGCCACCGACGAGGAAGTGCTGGCGGCGGCGAAGGCGGCGCAGTGCGACGCCTTTGTATCCAAGCTGCCGGACGGCTACCATACCCTGATCGGGGAAAACGGCTCCCGGCTCTCCGGCGGTGAGCGGCAGCGCATCTCCATTGCCCGCGCCATCTTGAAGGATGCGCCGGTGATTTTGCTGGATGAGGCCACGGCCTCGCTGGATGTAGAAAACGAGACGGCGGTGCAGGCGGCGCTGTCCGGATTGATCAAGGATAAGACGGTGCTCATCATCGCGCACCGCATGCGTACCGTCATGAACGCCGACCAGATCGTCCTGCTCTCCGGCGGCCGCGTGGTTGAGATGGGTTCTCCGGCAGAGCTGTTGAAAAAGAACGGCCTGTTCCGCCACATGGCACAGCTCCAGAGCGAGAGCATGGAGTGGACGGCGTAGAACGCTGCGAGATAAACAGAATTCCAAGTACAATACTGGAAAACGAAGTGTCGAAAACAAGGAGGAGTTTATGAAAAAAATAAATAAATGGTCTGTCAGGGATGTGATCACCACGGTGCTGCTCTCCGCAGTACTGATCGTGATCCAGCTCGTTGTCAATATGGTCTGCATGGCCAACGACTTTGTCAGCATGGTGCTGTCGGTGGGGATCACCA
>OLQB01002666.1_pt1 | contig 11349 bp, 10 predicted proteins | sample 1672681 | NCBI WGS metagenome assembly OLQB01 (sample SAMEA3136713, study PRJEB25190) | human gut metagenome | reverse complement strand
ATTGGCGGGAAAACTTGCATTTGGCCTTGCGCTTGCAGCAAAAAGGCGATTTATTATATCCGGGGCTGTTTCGACCGCTGTTTTTCGCGCAGAGAAACTACAATATGCACGCCACGCACGGCTCGCTTTTGGTGGAGGTCGGCACAGAGGTGAATACGCAAAGGGAGGCGGACTACGCCGGGGAGCTGCTGGGCGAGACGATTCTGGCGGTTTTAAACGACATAGCGGAGGAATAGCGGAAAACGGACGGGGCATACTGCATGCGGAGGTGTTTTGCATGCGCAAATGTGTGTGTTCCCGCGCGTTTTTGATGTCGTTTTTCTGCACCGTGCTGGTGCTGCTGTTTGTGTTCGGTATGCTGATGGTGGACGCCGAGGGAAGACGGTTGAGCTTTAATGACAACGCCCCGCCGGCGGAAATGCTGTATCAGGCGGACGGTAAGGCATTTTTGAAAATCAACGCGTTTGAGCTGGACGCGAGAATCCCCGTGACCGGGGCAGTGAAGGTGTGGCGGTTCTTTGAAAAGTTCTTTTGTTTGCCGCAGAGTTCTAACGGCGAGCATGGTTAAAAGTCTTTAGTCAAGTTTTCTTCGAGAAAACTTGCGGATTCTTAGGGTGGCGCCCTAAGTCGCCATTCGCAATGGCGAAATCCTTTTGCCTATCCAAAAACTAAGAAGGTAACCCAGTTGCATGGGTTCCCTGAAAGAACTGCAGTGCCACCCTTTTTATAAAAGACCTACGTTTTCCACAAAAAGCGTGTCAATGGAGCCGGTTCCGAAAACCGGGAATGTGAACAAACTGCAAAAGTTTTTTTGCATGAGAATGCACAGAATTTTCAACATGACGCTATTTTGCCGAAAATCGGAAAATATACGAACAAAATCCAAGAAAAATATCGGAAATCCGCGTTTTTTCATCGAACATGGTAAACATAAATTTTTTTGCCGCGGGTTGATTTTCTATGTGGGATAAGGTATAATGGACGTGCAAGCAGCGAAAACCCTGCGGAAAACCGCATGGGCTTTGGATTTTCATTGCCTTTTCGCCCCGCTTGGCGCTCATCCGCCCGGCTTTTTTCGGGTAAAGTTCAATGAGGAGTGTCTGTCGGAACGCATCCGTTCCGCCGGACAAATATATCATGAGTGAAATTCATTTTGAGCATAAACCGGTGCTGTTCAAAGAGACCATCGAGTCCTTGAACATCGACCCGGAAGGCACCTATATAGACGGCACCGCGGGCGGCGGCGGCCACTCCGGCGCGATTTTGCAGCGCCTGACAACGGGCACGTTGCTTTCCATCGACCGCGACCCGGACGCCATTGCCGTTGTGAAAGAGCGGCTCGGTAAATATCCCGGCTCCGTCGTTGCCATGGGCAACTTCTGCGATATGGACAAGATCGCGTTAGAGCACGGTATCGTTAATGTCGACGGCGTGCTGCTCGATATCGGCGTTTCGTCCTATCAGCTCGATACCGCAGAGCGCGGCTTTTCCTACCACGCCAACGCCCCGCTCGATATGCGCATGAGCCAAAGCGGCACCTCGGCCGCAGACCTTGTAAACACACTCTCTTGGCAGGAATTGGCCGAGATCATCAGCCGTTACGGCGAAGATAAAAGCGCGGTGCGCATTGCAAAGGGCATTGTGAAAGCGCGCGAAGAAAAACCGATTGAAACTACATTAGAGCTTGCGGAGATCATCCGCGAAAGCGTGCCGGCAGCGGTGCGCCGCGCGGAGGGCCATCCGGCCAGAAGAACGTTTCAGGCGCTGCGCATTGCGGTAAACGGCGAGTTGGACGCGCTCAAGAAGGGGCTTACGGCGGCGTTCGGGCTGTTAAAGTCTGGCGGCAGGCTTTCCGTCATCACGTTCCATTCGCTTGAAGACCGCATCGTCAAGCAGCAGATGAACAAGTGGTGCGAGGGCTGCACCTGCCCGAAGGATTTCCCCGTGTGCGTGTGCGGCAACAAGCCGAAGGGCAAGCTCATCTACAAAAAGGGTCTTGCGCCGAGTGAGGAAGAGCTTCGCGAAAACCCGCGCGCCCGCAGCGCAAGGCTGCGCGTTATTGAAAAACTGTGAGATTTTGAAAAATTAGGGTATCCCTGAGAGAATACAGCTGAATTTGTTGGGATAAGTTTCCGAAAGGAGGAAACAATATGGCATCTACATCAAACGCATACGATTTTGATCTTTTCGACAGCAGAGATCACGGCAGCGCGGCACCGAAGCTTCCGGAGCCGAAAGCGCCCCAAAAACAAAAACAGAAAAACAATGTGGTGAAGCTGGATGAAAAACAGCTGCGCCGCAGTCACAGACACAGTGCAAATACGGTTAAAATGCTCATGAATCTTGCGGTGGTGCTGGTCATCGTCGGCGCCATCGGTGCGGTGGTGTTCAGTCAGGTGCAGCTCACGGAGCTCACCGATGAGATCAACACGGCGAACGAGAGCCTTTCGCAGGAGAAAAGCATTGCCATTCAGCTCGAAATGCAGGCGGCCTCCAAGCTCAATACGGAGGAGATCGAGCAGATCGCGCGCGAAAAGCTCGGCATGGAAAAGGTAGCGGACGGGCAGACCTCCTACATCAGCCTCACGCAGGATGATGAGGGCACCGTAGTGCAGGCCGAAAAGACACCGAACCTGTTGGATCGTATCTGGCAGGTCTTGCAGTCGCTCTTTTCCTGATTTAGCCTTTATACATACGAATTTTTTGCGGATACGCTGCTATTTTGCGGCATGAAAGAATACAAATGGGTTATGCGGCCCCCGGCAGAGGGGAATTTGAGAGGAGAGTTGAGAGTTTATTCTTAACTCTCATTTTTCGGTATACGGCAACTTTTGGCTGCGAATGAAGGGCGCAGCAGAAAGGACGGCATTTTTTACATGGCAAAATCAAATCGTTCCGGCGTCTGGCAGCGCACAATGGTCATCGTGGGCTTTGTGCTGGTGCTCGGGTTTGGCGCCGTTATCACAAACCTTGTCCGCCTGCAGCTTGTCAACGGCGAAACCTTAAAGACCGATGCGGTCGACCAGAGTTTGCAATCCACACAGCTTACGCCCTCGCGCGGCACCATTTACGATGCCACGGGCACAAAGGTCTTGGCGCAGAGCGCCAGCGTGTGGACGGTCGCCTTGGAGCCGAACTACATCGACGAAGGCGACGACGTGAAGATTGCAAAGGGCCTTTCCGAAATTCTAGGGCTCGATTACGACGCTGTCTTAAAAAAAGCGCAGCAGAACAGCTACTTTGTCTATGTCAAACGCAAGGTGGAGACCGAGGTGCGCGATGAGATCGTGCAGTATATCAAGGACGAAAAAATCGGCCGCGGCATCACGCTGATGGAAGACTACAAGCGCTATTATCCCTACGGCACCACGGCTTCTACGGTGCTCGGCTTCACGGGCACGGATAACCAGGGCCTTGCGGGCATTGAAACGGAATACGACAGCGAGCTTTCCGGCACGGCGGGCCGCCTTGTCAGCGCGAAGAACGCACAGGGCGATGACATGCCGTTCCAGTATGACCAATACGTGCAGGCACAGGACGGCTACGACCTTGTGCTCACGATCGACGAGACCGCACAGAGCATCGTAGAAAAGCACCTGCAGGCAGGCCTTGAAGCCTGCGGCGCGCTGGAGGGCGGCACGGCCGTTTTGATGAACGTCAAGACCGGCGCGATTTTGGCGCTTTCCACGAAGGGCGACTATGACCCGAACGACCCGTTCACCGTTTCGCAGGAGGCCGAAGACGCCATCCCGGAAAAGGTGGAAGACGCGCTGAAAAAAGCGCAGGAAAAGGAGCAGCAGGAATTAAACACCTTACAGCTCGCCATCGATAACGCCGAGACCGACGAGGCGCGCGCGGAAGCGAAAAAAGCCCTTGCGGATTACGAGCGCATCGATGTCACCACACTGCGCGACGAGCTCACCGATCAAATGTGGGGCGAGGCGCAGAACAAGCAGTGGCGAAACAAGGCCGTCAGCGATACGTACTACCCCGGTTCTGTTTTCAAAATGGTCACGGGCTCCATGGCAATGGAATCCGGCGTGGCCTCCGAAGACTCCACGTACACCTGCACCGGTCAGTGGGTGTTTGATGATCCCACCATCGACCCCATCAGCTGTTGGTACCACGCCGGTCACGGCACGGAAACGCTGGTGGACGGCATCTGCAATTCCTGCAACCCGTACATGATCTGGCTGGGTCAGAAAATGGGCCGCCGCACGTTCTTCAATTTCTTTGAAGCCTTCGGCTTTACGCAGCGCACGGGCATCGATCTGCCCGGCGAAGCAGACAGCCTTTATTTTAGCGAAGACGAGCTCAATATCGTCGAGCTTGCAACGTCTTCGTTCGGCCAGAACTTTTCTGTCACACCGATTCAGATGATCACGGCCATTGCTGCCGTGGCAAACGGCGGTTACCTTGTGCAGCCGCACGTCGTAGACCGCATGCTGGACAGCGACGGCAACATTGTCAAAACGACTGATACCAGCTACAAGCGTCAGGTCATCTCTGAAGATGTTTCCAAGCGCATGACGGCCATTCTCCAGAAAAACGCCACAAGTGAAAGCGGTAAAAACGGCTATGTCGCCGGTTACCGCGTGGCGGGCAAGACCGGTACGTCCGAAAAAGTCGCACTGTATTATCAGGATCTGGCAGAGGGCAACGACCGCGGCATGCAGTACGTCGTTTCCTACGGCGGCTACGCCCCGGCGGATGACCCGCAGTACGCCTTGCTCGTTTTCTACGACGAGCCGCAGATCGGCGGCGCGTCCGGCGGCACGCAGGCCGGCCCGATCTTCGCTGCCATCATGGAAGAGGTGCTCCCGTACCTCGGCGTAGACCCGCAGTATACGGAATCGGAATATGAAAATCTCTCCGCCACCGCGCCGAACGTCATCGGTATGACCATGGCAGAAGCGAAAAGCCATCTGGAAGAGCAGGGCTTCAGCGGCACGGTTGTCGGCGACGCCGAAGACGACGCGCTCGTCACGGTGCAGGTGCCGTCTCCGGGTGCATCTATCCCGAAGGAAGGCATGGTCGCGCTTTACACCGAAGAGCCGGATCCCGAAACGTATGTGGAGGTACCAAGCTTCATCGGCTATGACATCGATACTTGCCGCTACTTGGCGGGCCTTGCCGATGTGCAGGTGCTCGTTGTGGGCGACGGCGATTCCGGCTACGCACAAAGTCAGGATATCGCAGAGGGCACCAAGGTCAAGCGCGGCTCCGTCATCCGCATTTCGTTTGTCAGCTCCGGCGGCGTCGAAGCGGCGGGCAACACCTCAACGAACAGCGAAGAGTAAAAACATACATTGAGAGGGTAGGAAAGGAAGTTCATAACGTATGGATATTGTACTGTATTGCCTTGCAATCGTCATTGCGGCGGTCATCACAGGGCTGCTCGGTTACTTCATGGTGCCGTTTCTGCACAAGATCAAATTTGGCCAGACCATTCGAGAGGTCGGCCCCAGCTGGCATAAAAATAAACAAGGCACACCCACCATGGGCGGCATCATGTTCATCATCGGCAGCTCCGTCGCGGCGGTCATCTGCATCGCATTTTTGTGGCTGAACGGCGGCGCGGAAACGCAGCTCATGCTCGTCAAGGTCGTGGCGGGCGCGCTCATGGCGGTGGGCTTTGGTATCGTCGGTTTTTTAGATGATTACATCAGCATCAAAAAGCATCGCAACCTCGGTCTCACCGAGATTCAAAAGCTCATTTTGCAGTTCATCATCGTCGGCGCCTACCTGCTTTCCGTCGCACTTGCGGGCGGCACCACCGAAACGGTTATCCCGTTCCTTGGCTCCGTTGACCTCGGCTTCTTCTACTACATTCTGGCGGCCGTCTTCATCGTCGGCATGGTCAACGCCGTGAACTTCACAGACGGCATCGACGGCCTCAATACGTCCGTCACGCTCGTCGTCGCACTCGTCTTCTCTGTTATCGCGATGCTTTTAAACCGCGTGGGGCTTTCACTTTACGCGGCGGCCATCGTCGGTGCGATGATCGGCTTCCTGTTCTGGAACGCCAACCCGGCTAAGGTCTTCATGGGCGATACAGGCTCGCTGTTTCTCGGCGGCGCAGTGTGCGCGCTGGCGTTCGGCGTGGATATGCCGATTCTGCTCATCCTCATCGGTATTATCTATATTGTAGAGATTCTCTCTGTTGTCTTACAGGTTACATACTTTAAAACTTCGCACGGCAAACGCATTTTCAAAATGGCGCCGATTCACCACCACTTTGAAATGTGCGGCTGGAACGAGAATAAGATTTGCTTCGTGTTCAGCGGCGTTACGCTTCTTGCCGGTATCATCGGCGTACTTTTGGCGGTGTTCGGCTGCTAAACGCCTGAAAATGGGATAAAATAGAAATCAACTGAAAAAAAGGAGGTTTGCAGCAATGGCGCAGACAAGACGCTCTACGGCGCGCGGGCTTGAACAGGTCCCAAGTCGCCGGTTATCCGCCGTGCCCGCAGAAGAGGCGGCATCCGCAGCCGCAAGGCGCGGCAAACGGCGCGGGCGCATCAAATATAGAATTTTCACTTTGGGTCTCGGCCTTGACATGACCATGCTGTTTTTGATCCTTGTGCTGCTTGCCGTGGGACTTGTCATGATGTTCTCCGCAAGCTATGCCTACGCGTATTACTACTACGGAAACAGCTATTACTTCATTCTCCGTCAGGGGATGTTCGCCTTGGTTGGTGTTGTGCTGATGCTTGCCATCTCCACGTTCGATTATCACCAGCTGCATAAACTGAACCTGCCCATTTTCGCCGTCTCCATTCTTTTGCTTTTGATGGTGCTCGTCTTTAAGGGCACAAAATTAGCGCCGAACAAAGGCGGCGCGGTGCGCTGGCTGAACCTCGGCTTCGTCGAATTCCAGCCGTCCGAGATCGCAAAGTTCGCGCTCATCTTGATGTTTGCGCACCTCATCGCGCTGTACGGCGAAAGGATGAAAACCTTCCGCTACGGCTTTTTGCCGTTCTTCGGTATTTTGGGCCTCATCTGCGTGCTCGTCATCGCGGAAAAACACGTTTCCGCCACCATCATCATCTGCCTCATCGCGTTTATCATGATGTTCGTCGGCGGCACAAAGTTCCGCTATTTCGCCGTCATCGGCGGCGCGGCGGCAGCCGCCATCGGCGCGCTCGTGCTGTTTTCCTCAAAATTTGCCTACGCCATGGACCGTGTCCACGGCTGGCTTGACCCGTTCAACCCGCCGGAGGGCGTCGATACATGGCAGACGGTGCAGTCACTCTACGCCATCGGCTCCGGGCAGCTGCTCGGCGTCGGCATCGGACAGTCGAGACAAAAGTATCTCTACATCCCGGAGCCGCAAAACGACTTCGTTTTTGCCGTAGTGTGCGAGGAGCTCGGCTTCATCGGCGCGCTTATTGTCATTATCCTGTTTGCGCTTTTCATCTGGCGCGGCGTATATATCGCGCTGCATGCGCGTGACCGCTTCGGCACCATGCTGGCGCTTGGCATCACGTTCCAGTTCGGCGTTCAGGCTATCCTCAACATCTGCGTTGTCACAAACACCATCCCGAACACCGGCATCAGCCTGCCGTTCTTCAGCTTCGGCGGCACGGCGCTCATCATGCTTCTTGCGGAAATGGGCGTGCTGCTGTCGGTCTCGCGGCATTCCAATACAGAAAAAATGTAAAAGGGGTATTTAATTATGCGTGTGTTATTTGCAGGCGGCGGCACCGCCGGCCACATCAATCCGGCGCTTGCGGCGGCCGGTTATCTGCGCTCCAAGCAGCCGGATGCCGAAATCCTGTACGTCGGCAACAAGGGCGGCATGGAAGAGCGTCTTGTGCCCGCAGCGGGCTTCGATTTCAAAACCATCCGCATCTCGGGTTTTCAACGTAAATTAACGGCGAAGAACATTCGCCGCAACATCAAAACCGTGTTCCGCCTGTTCTCCTCGTCTATCGAGTCCGAGCGCATCATCAAGGCGTTTAAGCCGGATATTTGCGTCGGCACCGGCGGTTACGTCAGCGGCCCCGTCATTCGCGCCGCACAGAAGCTCGGCATTCCCACCGTCATCCACGAGCAGAACGCCTATCCCGGCATGACGACTAAAGCGCTTGCAAAGCACGCGGAGTGCGTCATGCTCGCCGTGGAGGACGCGAAAAAGTACCTCGACCGCAAAGATAACTGCGTCTTCACCGGCAACCCTGTGCGCGTTTCCGTTTTGCAGGCCGAGCGCGAAGCCGCCCGCAAGGCGCTGAATCTCGACGATCGTCCGCTTGTGCTGTCGTTCGGCGGCAGCCTCGGCGCAGCGGCGCTCAATAAAGCCGCGGCATACATGCTCGGTGAAAGCGCCAAAGAGAAGAAATATCAGCACATCCACGGCTACGGCCAGCACGATGAAAAATTCCTCGACGAAGTGCACGCAGCGGGTGTAAAGGAAGAAGAAAATCCGCAGATTCGCATGCTCGAGTACATAGACAACATGCCGGAGTGCCTCGCCGCCGCCGACCTCGTCATCGGTCGTGCCGGCGCCATCACCTTAACGGAGATCGAAGCTACGGGTAAGTGCTCCATTCTGATTCCGTCCCCGAACGTTGCCGAAAATCACCAGTTCCATAACGCCATGGCGCTCGTGAACCGCGATGCCGCCGTGATGATCGAAGAAAAAGACCTCACCGGTGAAAAGCTGTGGGAAACGGTGAACACCATCCTTTCCGAGCCGGGCCGCGCCGAAGAGATCGGCAAAAACGCGAAAGCCATGGCCGTGCTGGACGCAAATGACCGCATTTACAACATCATTTGCGAAAAAGCAAAAAAGTAAACCGTAAAACGCATTTCAGGCGGACATACCCCAAAATTTTTCCGCTGCATACTATGACCGTATCCAAAGGCGCGCTTTCTGCCGCCTTACAGAATACGGGGTGTGTATATGGAAGAATATGAACGGGAACATACGGGCTGTGCCCGGCAGGAAGCGGTTTTGGTGCGCGGCGGCAATCGCCTTTGCGGCGAGCTCACCGTGCAGGGCGCGAAAAACAGCACGCTGCCGCTGCTTGCGGCGGCACTCCTCTGTGAGGGCGAAACGGTGCTGCACAACTGCCCCGCACTGTCCGATGTGCACACGGCGGTCACCATTTTGCGGCGGCTCGGATGCCGCTGTACCTACACGGGCGATACCTTAACGGTCTGCGCGGACGGCATGACCCGCTGCGATATTCCCCACAGCCTCATGCGGGAGATGCGCTCGTCCATCGTATTTTTGGGTGCGATTCTGTCCCGCTGCGGCGAAGCAAGATTGTCGTTTCCCGGCGGGTGCGAGCTCGGCCCAAGGCCCATCGATCTGCATTTGGAGGCGCTGCGCAAGCTCGGCGCAGAAATTCGCGAAGAGCACGGCTGCCTGTTGTGCACCGCGCCCGGCGGGTTGCGCGGCGGGTTCGTCTCGCTTGCGTTTCCAAGCGTCGGCGCAACGGAAAACCTGCTGCTCGCCGCCGCCCGCGCCAAGGGCACAACGGTGCTCACAAACGCCGCGCGTGAGCCGGAGATTGAGGATCTCGCCGGGTACTTAAACCGCTGCGGCGCACACATTCACGGCGCGGGCGAAAGCTGCATTGTCATTGAAGGCGTGCCGCACCTTTACGGCAGCACATACACCGTCATGCCGGACCGCATCGCTGCCGCAACATACATGGCCGCGGCCGCCGTCACGGGCGGTACGGTGCTTCTGCGTGATGTCAACAGCGAGCACCTTTTGCCGGTTTTGTCGGCGTTTGAAAGCACCGGCTGCGCCGTGATGCAGTCCGGCAGCGAATTATTATTGCGCGCACCGCAGAGATTAAAACCCGTGCGCCACGTGCGCACCATGCCGTACCCCGGCTTCCCTACGGATGCTCAGGCGCCCGTCATGACCATGGCGGCGGTGGGGGACGGCACCAGTATTTTTGTAGAGAACATTTTTGAAAGCCGCTATAAGCATGCCGGTGAGCTCAACCGGCTCGGTGCGAAGATCAAGTTAGAGGGCAAGGTGGCTGTCATAGAGGGCGTGCCGCAGCTTTCCGGTGCGCCGGTCTCGGCAGAGGATTTGCGCGGCGGCGCGGCGCTTGTCATCGCAGGCCTTGCGGCGCAGGGCGAAACACAGGTGATGCACCCGCAGTACATCGACCGCGGCTATGCGCACTTTGAAGAGAATTTAAGGGCGCTCGGCGCAGACGTATACCGAATATAGAGCGAAAAGTAAGAGATAAAACGTGAAAAACGGAGGCTGAACATGGCGCGTACTCCACGCAGCGCAGCGGAAAAGCTCGCAATGAGAAAGAAAAAAAGCAGGGCGCTGCTCCTGTTCAATATAATCGCATTCAGCGTCGTCGTCATCGGCGCGGTCCTTTTGTGCATCTTCGTGTTTTTCAAGGTGGGCGACGTCACATTCACGTCAGATGCCGGCTACGATGAAGCCGATATCCGCCGCGTGTGCGGCATCAACGAGGGCGATAACCTCGTGCTGCTGGAAACGGAAAGCCGCGAAAAAGCGCTTGAGCACCGTTTCCCGTACATTGAAAGCGCAAAGATTGTAAAGCATATCCCTTCCACCATTGAAATTGAAATTACCCCCGCCGAAACGGCGTTTTCCGTCGCGTGCAACGCGGGTTATCTCTATGTAAGTGCTTCCGGCAAGGTGCTGGAGATCGCTTCACAGCCGTGCGAGGGCACGACTGTGGTGCTCGGGGCAAATCCCACGAACACAAAGCCCAGCGAAACGATCACGTTCGGCGATGATTCCGTCAAAGAAGTCTATAACGCCATCGCGGAGCAGATGACGAAAAACGAGACGCAGAACGTCACGGAGATCAACATGACGAACCCCTACGACCTTACGCTCACGTATGATAACCGCATCACGTTCCGTTTCGGCAACATGAACGGCATGTCCTACAAAATGGCGTTTGGCCTCGAGATGCTGCGTCAAATGGAAACGAGCGGCGAGATTACCGAGGAGACCGTCGGCTCCATCGATCTTTCCGTTGTGCCGGAGAAAAATAAGGCGTTTTACGAGGAAGACCGCACCGCAGCCTCCGCCACGCCCGCACCTGGTGATGCCGCAGGCCGCACGGACGGCTCAGACAGCACCGCAAACGGCGACGGGGAGAACGGCGATACTGCCAATCCCACGGGTGATACCGACGGCATCACGGACCCCGCAGCAGACGACAGCGGTGACAACACAGGCGACGCCGAAAACGTGTAAAAATTGGAAGCGTTCCCCTGTTTTTCACAAGTTTTTCGGGTAATTTGAACAGCCCCGACACCATAGATTTCCCGAAAACCGCTGTAAAGTAAAAATATTTGCAAAGGCTCACTTTACAGCGGTTTACGGGAAAT
>OLQB01002664.1_pt1 | contig 11351 bp, 8 predicted proteins | sample 1672681 | NCBI WGS metagenome assembly OLQB01 (sample SAMEA3136713, study PRJEB25190) | human gut metagenome | reverse complement strand
TCGCGGGCCGCAGCCACGAGCCGCAGCCCCGGGTCGGACACGCCGGGCATGCCGGCGTCCGAGCAATAAGCTACCACCTCGCCGGCAGCCACGCGTTCCACCACACCCGCAGCCCGCGAGCCGATCATCGCCTCGTCCAGCCGCGCGAGCCGCTTCTCGATCCCGAAATGCGCGAGCAGCTTCCCCGTCACCCGGGTGTCCTCCGCACACACCACATCGGCCTCGCGCAGCGCCTCAAGCGAGCGCAGCGTCATATCGCCCAAGTTCCCAATGGGCGTCGGCACGATGACGAGTTTTCCCGAAGCGTTGGCGGATTCCACTACCCCACGACCTCGGTGGTCTCCACCTCTACGGATGCCGCCACGGTCTCAGGTTCCTCAGGCGCTCCGTCGCGGGCCACCGCCCGGGCGGCGCGGGCCTCGGCCTCCTTCTCGGCCAAATTCGCCTTGGCCACGGCGATCATGAGCTTGATGCGGTTGAGCTGGTTCACCTCGCTCGCACCGGGGTCGTAGTCCACGGCCACGATGTTGCTCTCCGGGTAGCGGCGGCGCAGCTCCTTAATGGTGGCCTTGCCCACCACGTGGTTCGGCAAACAGGCGAAGGGCTGGGTGCACACCACGTTCGGGCAGCCGGAGCGAATGAGCTCCACCATCTCAGCGGTGAGCAGCCACCCCTCGCCCATGGAGTTGCACAGGGAAAGGATCTCGCTCGCGTAGTCGGCCAGCTCGTAGATGTCCGCCGGCGGATGGAAGCGACTCGACTTCTCCAGCGCGTCGTTCACGGGCTTGCGCAGCTTCTTGATGGCGGCCAGGCCGATCTTGCTCCCGAGCGCGCTCTTCTTCGACTTGCCGATAGGCTGCTGGAAGATGCCGCCGGCGATGCCGAACAGGAAGAACTCGATGAGCCCGGGCACCACGGCCTCGCAGCCCTCGCGCTCGATGACGTCCACGATCTGGTTGTTGGCCGTGGGGTGGAACTTCACCAAGATCTCGCCGACCACGCCGACGCGCGGCTTGGTTCCCTCGCCCTGTAAAGGCAGCGTGTCGAAGTCCTCGACGATCTGCTTGACCGTGCGCTTGAACTCGCCGCGCTTCACGCCGCGTTTCAGCTGGCGCTTGCACTCGGCCATCCAGTGGTCGAACAGGGCGTTCGCACTGCCGGGCTCCACCTCGTAGGGGCGCGTGCGGTACAGGCACATCATGAGCAGGTCGCCGTACTGCAGCGCCGACACCGCCTGGTAGAGCATGGCCGGCGTGATGGAGAAGCCGGGGTTCACCTCGCCTAGGTCCTTGAAGCTGATGGCGATGACCGGGATATGCGACAAGCCCACCGACTTGAGCGCCTTGCGGATGAGCGAGATGTAGTTCGTGGCACGGCAGCCGCCGCCGGTCTGCGTGATAAGTACGGCCAGCTTGTCGGTGTCGTACTTGCCGGACATGACCGCTTCCATGATCTGGCCCGTGACCAGGATGGACGGGTAGCAGATGTCGTTGTTCACGTACTTCAGGCCCGCGTCCACCGCGCCGTGGTCCACCGAGGGCAGAAGCGCCACGTTGTAGCCGGCGCGCTTGAAGATGGGCACCAGAAGCTCGAAGTGGTAGGGGGCCATCTGGGGCGCGAGGATCGTCCAGCCCTCATCGCGCATCTGCTCGGTGAACTGGGGGCGCGCGAACTCGGTGGAGGCGCCCTCGCGCTGCTCGATCTCGGCCGCGGCCACCACGCCATCGGCCTTCTCGGTGAAGCTGGCGGGCACGAGCTTATCCAGGTTGTCCAAGTCGATGCACGCAGCCGGACAGCCCCTCTCCTCGGCGGCGGCGTCGGCGGCCTCTTCGGCCTCGCGGTCGGCCTGGTCCTTCAAGGCCGCCAAAAGACTGCGCACGCGAATGCGCGCCGCGCCCAAGTTCGACACCTCGTCGATCTTCAGCACCGTGTACACCTTGCCGGCCGCCTCGAGCACCTCCTGCACCTGGTCGGTGGTCAGCGCGTCCAGGCCGCAGCCGAAGGAATTCAGCTGGATGAGGTCGAGGTCGCGCCTTTGCGTGACCACCTTGGCCGCCGCGTACAGGCGCGTGTGGTACATCCACTGATCCACCACGCGAATGGGCCGCTCCAGCTGGCCCAAGTGCGCCACGGAGTCCTCGGTGAGCACGGCCAAACCGAAGCTCGTGAGCAGCTCGGGGATGGCGTGATTGATCTCGGGATCCTGATGGTAGGGGCGCCCGGCCAGCACGATGCCGCGCGTGCCGGTCTTCTCCATCCACGCGAGGGTTTCCACACCCTTCGTGCGAATATCGCGTTTGAACGCCTCGTCCTCGGCCCAGGCCGCCTCCACCGCCGCCCGGATCTCGTCAGCCGTGAGCGCGGGGCCGCACCCGTTCGTCTCTTTCGCAAAGTTCTCCGTCAGCTCCACCACCAGGCGCTCGGCCAGCTTGTCCTTGTCGTGGTAGGGCACCCACGGCGACACGAAGGCCACATCGGTCTCGCGCAGCTCGTCGATGTTCAGGCGCAGCGCCTCGGGGTAACTCGCCACAATGGGGCAGTTGAAGTGGTTGCCGGCGGTCTCGTCCTCCTGGCGCTCCCACTTCGAACACGGCATCCAGATGAAGTCCGGATGCTTCGCAAGCAGATTCATGATGTGGCCGTGCGAGAGCTTCGCCGGATAGCACACGCTCTCGGAGGGCATCGATTCGATGCCGGCCTCGTAGGTCTTCTTCGTGGACGGGTCGGACAGCACCACCCGGTACCCCAGCTTCGTGAAGAAGGTGAACCAGAACGGGTAGTTCTCGTACATGTTGAGCGCGCGCGGGATGCCCACGGTGCCGCGGGGCGCCTCCTCGGGCGCCAGGGGCTCGTAGCCGAAGGTGCGCTCGGCCTTGTACTCGAACAGGTTCGGCACGGCCGACTTCTCGGTGCCGGTGCCCAAACTCTCGCCCTTCTCGCAGCGGTTGCCGGTGATGAAGCGGCGGTGCTTGCCCGTCGCCGCATCGATGCCGAAATCGTTCACTGTGAGCAGGCAGGCGTTCGAGCAGCCCTTGCAGCGCACGGTGCGATGCGTCGGCGCGAGCGCCTCGATCTCCTCAAGGGACAAAAGCCCACTCAGGGGCACCTTCGGGCCCAGATCCGGCGACAGCGGCACGTTCTCGGTGCGCCGGCGCGTCTCCTCGAAGCGGTCGCGGGCCAACAATGCCGCGCCGAAGGCGCCCATGTTGCCGGCGATGTCGGGGCGGATGGCGTTCACTTCGGAGAGCTGCTCGAAGGCGCGCAGCACCGCATCGTTCAAGAAGGTGCCGCCCTGCACGATGACCTTCGTGCCCACATCGTGCGGGTCGCGAATCTTGATGACCTTGAACAGGGCGTTCTTGATAACGGAAATCGCCAGACCCGCGGCGATGTCGCCCACGGTGGCGCCCTCCTTCTGGGCCTGCTTTACCTTTGAGTTCATGAAAACCGTACATCTGGTTCCAAGGTCGATAGGATTCTTTGCAAAAAGGGCTTCCTTTGCAAAATCCTGAACAGAATAGTTTAAAGACTTTGCGAAGGTCTCAATAAATGAGCCACAGCCTGAAGAGCAGGCCTCGTTGAGCACGATGTCATCGATGCGCCCATCCTTGATCTTAAAGCACTTGATATCCTGGCCGCCGATGTCGATGATGAAGTCCACATCCGGCATGAAGTACTTGGCGGCGGTGAAGTGGGCCACCGTTTCCACCAGACCGTAATCACAGCGGAAAGCGTTCTTTACCAGCTCCTCGCCGTAGCCGGTGGTGGTGACGCTGGCCACCTGCAGCCCCGGATGCTCCTTGTAAATCTTGAGCAGCTGCTCCCGGATGAGGGGCAGCGGGTTGCCGAGGTTGGGCTGATAGTTGGTGTACAAAATCTGGCTCTTTTCGTCCACCACCACCAGCTTGACGGTGGTAGAACCGGAGTCGATGCCGATATGCACCGGCCCGCAGTGGGCACTAAAAGCCACGCGGGGCACACTGTGGGACATGTGCCGTGCGTGGAAAGCCTCGTACTCCTCCTTGCTGGCGAACAGCGGCGGCTCGCTGGCATAGGTAGCAGTGGCGGCGTACTTGTCCAGCGCAGCGGCCACCTCGGTGAGCACAAACTCCTTGTCGGCATACAGAGCCGCGCCCAGCGCCACATACAGCAGGCTGTTTTCCGGGCAGGTGCCGGTCACGTTCAGCGCTTCGTCAAAGCTCTTGCGCAGCACGGTGCTGAAGGTGAGCGGGCCGCCCAGATAGAGGATATTACCCTTGATGGGGCGGCCCTGTGCCAGACCGGCGATGGTCTGGTTGACCACGGCCTTATAGATGCTGGCGGCGATATCCTCGGTGCGGGCACCCTGATTGATCAGCGGCTGCACATCGCTTTTGGCGAACACGCCGCAGCGGGAAGCGATGGTATAGGTGCGCTGCGCCTGCTCGGCAGCCTTGTTCATTTCCTCGGCGCTCATCTTCAGCAGAGTGGCCATCTGGTCGATGAATGCACCGGTGCCGCCGGCACAGCTGCCGTTCATGCGCACCTCGGTGCCGTTGGTCAGAAACAGGATCTTGGCATCCTCGCCGCCCAGCTCAATGACGCAATCGGTCTTTGGCATAAAGCGCTTGACCGCCACGCGGGTGGAGAACACCTCCTGCACAAAGGGCACGCCGCAGCTGTCGGCCAAGCCCATACCGGCAGAGCCGGAGATGCTGAGCAGCGCCTTGCGGCCATGCAGCTGCTCGGCATCAATGCGCCGCAGCAGCTCCTGCGCCTTTTCCAGAATATGACTATAATGTCGTTCGTATGTAGAATACAGCAGTTCATCATGCTCGCCCAGCACCACGCACTTGATGGTGGTGCTACCGATGTCAAGACCTACTCTCACCTTGTTTTTCCTCCTAAGGACAAATAACCGGAACATAACGCCCCGGCTGCTATGGCAAACAAGCCGTTTGCGACAAAGACCCGCAACGGCGTTTTTTCTTTTTAGCTTCCCGCATTGCGCATCTACGTCATTTTCAAACAGTACGCGTTATAAAAAACACAGCAAATGCGCTTTTGCATACATTATTATTATAATCCAATCGCGGGCGGCATTCAATCCATGTTGTCTATTTTACACGAAAAAAATAGTATTTTTTGCTCAAAAGGCTGAACTTTTTGTGAACATGTGTCGGTTTTCCCGCAAAAAAAGCCGCCGCACAGCGCTTTGTGCAGCGGCCTTATACCGGCGGAACGATTTCGAATGGCTCCGCATACGCTTTGGCTATTTTCAGCGGAAATTCCTCTCTACGCCCCACGCGTAAAAATGTTTTTGGAGTGCTCCATTCTCCTTACCGGTTCACGAAATTCAGCACCAGAACCAGCAGCAGCATGTGCACGGGGTAAAAGGCGTAGCAGGCATACTGGAAGGGCTTGCTGTGGTAGCCCTGCCGACCGCGGTACAGCCAGATGGGCACCAGTGCCAGCAGCGCCAGCCCCTGCTGGCAAAGCTCAAAGTCCATGCCGAAGAGCTGAATGGGGTACATAAGCCCGCCCAGCAGCTCCACGTTGACCCAGTACAGCGCAGCCAGCTGCCCCAGCAGACACCACCACTTGCGCCCGTGCCCGTGAAAAAAGTAGAAGATGAACACAGTCAGCACCCCTGCGCCGTAGTAGTCCACCATGCCCAGCGTGCCCAGCACCGCGCCCGCCACCACCACAAGGGCGGATACCAGCAGGTACAGTCCTGTTTTTTGCTTTTTGCGCACCGTTTCCATCAAGTGGATGCCCAGAATGCCCAAAAGCAGCGTCCAGATGACGTTCTGGTGCACCGGGTAGAACCATGTACCGCCGTACATCAAATCGAAGGGGATTTCCGAAAGCAGGGCAAACAACAGCAGACGCAGGGTGTATTTTTTCAAATCGTGGGTGTGGAAGTAGCCCTCCACCGCCATAAAGGCAAAGATGGGAAACGCCACCCGCCCGGCACAGGTCAGCCATTCCTGCGCGGGCAGCAGCGTCGCCCACAGGTGGTCCATCAGCATCAGCGCCATGGCAAGGATATGAAGGGCCGCTGCGCTCAGGTCAAAGCGGGTCGCGGCAGTGGGGCTGATTGGTTTCGTTGACATACTCGCACCTCGTCTTTTGTCGAAATTCAGTTCCTTTATCTGGAATACGAACGAGCCCCGCAAAGAATTGCAGCCCCGGTAGTTCTTTTCCCGCCGGGGCCGGCTTGCTGCTTTATTTTTTCTGCTGCGAACACCCTAGCAACAAAAAGGTAGCGCCAAGGCAGCGCCATACCACTGCCGTAGCGTGATCCCCTCCGGTAACAAAGTTCAGCGCCGCAGCAAGAAAAAACAGCAGCCCGATGAGATAAAACAGCTTACACCTTTTCATAGCTCATACCTCCGGTTTTGGTTTTCCACCGGCTATTTTGGATACGGCAAGCGCAGGGACGGCTGCCATTTTTTGTGTGCACAGGGGCGCAAAGCGCCCGCCCGGCACGCAGAAGGTGTGCGCCCGCAAAATCTGCGGGCAAAATTCATGAAGGGTGGCTTGCCTGCCTGCCCATGGAGACGTAAGCGCAAAAGCAGGAATGCGGGAAAAAGCAAGGGACGGTTTCGGCGAAAAAGCGTCTGGCGGTGGCGGAAAAGCCGAACGCAAGATTTTTTTTCATAATAGCTGGCTCGTAAGGTGAGCCGTACCAAAACTTCCTTGCGGAAATGTGCAGCGTTATAGTTCATCTGCACCTGAACCGGCAGCTGTGCACCCGGCGCTTGCCGCACCCAAAATAGCCGGTGGAACGATCATTTAGTTTTTGGCGTTTTCCAGATAGATCTCAAAGGCTTCGGCAAAGCTGGCGTTCACATCAAAGGGGACAGTGTAGTCTACCTTGGAGGTCACAAGGCAGAGGTCCAGCCGATTGGAGGTTTCGTCTGCCTGCCGGTTCAGTTTGCTCAGCGCCGCATGGATAACCTTGCGGTCGTAGTTGATGGTAGTCACCCGCTTCACATCGCAGCAGTAGGAGATCTGGTTGCCCTCGGCGTTGAAGCGGTAGCCGGTGCCTCCGCCGGAGAGCAGCTGCTCAGAACTGCGCAGGTCGTTCATCCGTTTGAAGGTGCGGGCAATGCTCTGCCGCGCGGCATTCAGGCTGACCTCGCTGTCCATATCCATGTCCAGCGCATCCTTTGCCTTGCGGATGGCGGCAAACAGGCGGCTCTTCTCCTCCAGCAGATAGAGCATGAACCGGGCAACGTCGGTGATCTGCTCTGCATATTCGGTCTGTGCTACGTCCATAACGGTCTCGTCCTCGGCCTCGGGCATCACCTTATGGCGCAGATAGGTGTTGGCCACCTTGGTCACGTTGGCATCGCAATCCAGAATGCCCTGCGCCTCGTCCAGCAGAGACTGGAGCTTGTTCTGGTAGCGGAATGCTTCCTTCAGGTTCATAGTCGTTCCCTCCATCTTGTTTTTTCTGCTTTCAGCTTACCACAGACTGCCCGCCCGCGCAAGCTTTCCGGTAAAATGAGCAAAACGCCCGCCCCGGCATGACCGGGACGGGCGTTTTGCATTTGCTGTGACACTTATTGGGATAAGAGATTGGCATTACTCAGCCGGCCACGCGCTCGGTGCGGCCTGCCTCCAGCATATAGCGCAGGAAGCCGGTCACGTCGGCGGGGTCGGTCACGGTGAGGTCAAAGCCCTTTTTGGGGGCAGTGTCCATCATCTGCAGCATGGAGCGTGCGGTAGTGTCCTTTTTCAGGTCGCAGGTCTTACCGTTGTCCAGATGCAGCAGCACACTGCCGTGGCTGGCAGAAAGCTGGCGCATGAAACGTTCCTTATCAAAATACTCGATCCGAAGCATAGGAATACCTCCTTGATGAAATGGTTTATGTTACACTTGCCGTCCAGTCCTCTTTGGACAGGCGGCGGGAGAATGGCAGTTTTGCCCGGCAGTGGAAACGCTTGCACAGCTTGCGTCCCGGCTGCCTTGGTGCTATACTGAGCTTGGAAGCTCTGATAGGATAATACCACAAAACAATCGCAAATTATAGAACAGAACCGCATAGTATATGCAACAAAACCGGCATTGGCAAAAAACATTCAAAGTATTGCGGAAAGGAATTGGTGAATATGGCATATCAGACAAGCTGTGCATCCTATACCAGCGGCCAGGTGGGGCTGTCCAGCGCTACTGCCGTGGTGGCCGATGCCGCCGGGCGGGAGCAGGCCCAGCACGGCAGCCCGCTGTTCCCTATTGCCTGCTATGCCGAGGATCTTTCCTGTTTTTCGGTGGCGTGGCACTGGCACGAGGAATTTGAGTTTATTCTGGCGGCACTGGGACCCATCCATGTGGATGTGAACAAGACCCGCCTGACCTTGCAGACCGGGCAGGGAGTGTTCATCAACTCTGGGGCGCTGCACGCGGTAGAGCCTGCCGAGGGCAGGGCGCTGCTGCACTCCGGCGTATTTCAGCCCCGGCTTGTCGGCGGCATGGACACCGTATTCTGGCAAAAACTCATCCGCCCGCTCTTGCAGCCCGGCACACCGCCCTTCTTTTTGCTGGACGAGGCCGTGCCATGGCAGCGGCAGGTGCTGCTCTGCCTGCGGGAGGCGTGGAAGGGCGTGGCGGACGAGCCTTTCGACTACGAGAACCGGGTGCGTTACCACCTTACTGCCGCCCTGCGGCTGCTCATTACCCAATGCGTCAGCGGCAAAGTGAAGGTATCGGAGCAGGAGCAGATTGCCTCGGAGCGGATGAAGCAGATGCTGCGCTATGTAGAGGAGCACTACGCTGAGGAGCTGACCGTGGAAAAACTGGCCGACTGCGTTGCCCTGAGCGAAAGTGCCTGTCTGCGCAGTTTCCGGCAGTTTTTGGGTATCACGCCCATCCAGTACGTCAAGCAGTTCCGGGTGGAAAAAGCCGCCGAGCTGCTGCGCTCCACCCGGCTCAAGACCGGCGAGGTGGGGCTGGAATGCGGTTTTTCGGACGCCAGCTACTTTATCAAGACCTTCCGGGAGATCAAGCACTGTACCCCCCGGGAGTACCGTATCCGCTTCTGCTGAGCAAAAAGTAAAAAATGCCGGGCAGCTGCAAGCTGCCCGGCTTTGCATTATAAAATCATCCCCTGCCAGCGCCCCGGCGGGATGACCGGCTCGGTGACAAAAGCTTCGGGGTTCGGAGCAAGAACATGGCGGGTGACCCGGAAAAGCCCCTCGGCGTCGCACAGGATACACTTTGCATCGCCAAATTTTGTATTCCGGGCTGCGCCGCAGTCCAGATATGCCTGTTCCAGCTTGACGAAATCCTCCGAGATGTGCGGCTGCTGTGCGTTGTAGTGGCGGCGCATATAGACGGTGTGCTGCGCCCCGGCTTCGTCCACCACGGTCATCTGCAGGGGCTTGTCGGTCAGGCGGTTCGGCACGTTCAGTACCTCCTCCACGCTATGGATAAAGGTGTTGCGGGCGTGGGTGACCCCCAGCAGCAGCACTTTGCCGTGGGCTGCCCGCAGCCGGTCGTAGCAGCCGCCGGGAGTGCAGGGGGTGTTGGCGTCCAGCTCTCCTTCCAGATACGCAGCCGCCCCCTTGCCGTAAGCCGCCATGCTGTGGGTGGGGTGCAGCGAGCGCACCACCCCGGGGCGCTGCCGGAACAGTTCCGGCAGAATGCCCACACAGCACGGGCTGCGGCGCACATCGAACACCCGGTTTTCCTCGTTGATGAACCGCCATGTGTGGGTGGGCAGCAGCAGCAAGCCCTCTGCAAAAAACTCCATCAATGCGTCCAGAACCGTGTCTGCGCCGCCCTCCACCGGGCCGATGGACTTCATGGAGGAATGGATCAGGATGGTCTCGTTCCCTGTCAGCCCCATTGCTGCAAGGTCGTGCTTGAGGTCAGCCTTTGTATATGCCATGTCGTTTCTCCTTTTTGGGCATTTTGTCTGTACCCAGTTTACCGCCTTTTGTGCGGCAAAGCAAGCACGCACGCAAAAAAGGCAAACACCCTGTTGTATTTGCCGGAGACAAGCCGGTATCTGCGGGGTGTGTGCCCTTGCAGCTTTTTTAGTAAAATCCTGTATACAGCATATCATCTCGCAGCGTTACCGCGAAACAAGCACAGCGCCTTGCAATTATAGCAATTTGACAGTTGTTTCCTGTTTTCTTTGTGCATTTGGTACAACAGTCACTTGATTGCAGCATTTTATCAGCACTTTTCCCGCATTGCAAAGTGGTATATCAGTTTTCCAGTTTCAGGAACAGTTCCGTGCGCGAGCGCGCATGCTTGTATACAAGTATTCAAATTAAGTTCCATTCCAGCATTGACATTCTGCCGCCGGAACGGTACAATGATAATAAGCTTATATTTACCGGATAAATGGAGAACAACTATGGCTACATTACAGCACACTGATGAGCTCTATCATATTCTCGAGGACGAGATCTGCGCACTGAAGATCCTGCCCGGGGAAGCACTGAGCGAAAACCAGCTGTGCAAGCGGTTCGGCGTTTCCCGCACTCCTATCCGCAGCGTTTTGCAGCGGCTGGAGCAGAACCGCTTTGTGCAGATCATTCCCTGCAAGGGCACCATCGTTACCGCCATCGACACCGGCGTGGTGGACCAGCTCATCTTCCAGCGTGTTGCGGTGGAGGGCATGGTGTTCCGGGACTTTGTGCAGAGCTGCTCGCCCATGGAGATCCTTGCGGTAGAACACCTTTATAATATGCTGCTGGAAGCCGCTGCAGGGCGCAGCGACCCGGAGAACTTTGATTTCAACCACTTCCTCAGCTGCGACCTTGCCATGCACGAGTACTGGTTCCACAAGACCAGCAAGGAGTACCTTTGGGAGCAGATGACCCGCCCGCAGGCAGACTACTCCCGCTTTATCCGTCTGGACATCGTGGGTGCACGCAACGTGTCCAGCGTCGTCAGCGAACACGCCGAGATGCTGCGCATCCTGCGTGAGAAGGATCTGGACGCCATCGAGCCGCTGATGCGCACCCACCTGTACGGCGGTGTGAGCCGTATGGGCAGCAAGATCTACTCGGACGAATACCGCATCTATTTCAACCACAGCTGAACCAGACAAAAAAGCGTCTGCGCCCCACACCCGGCAAGCCCGGGCAGGGCACAGACGCTTTTCTTTTTTCTGCTTTTCTGCGGGGCAGGGGGCACTCACGCCTCGGGCAGGAGGTCCGGGCTTTCGGCCGCCTTGCTGGCCGCGATGAACTCGGCCGCATCGTCCGGGATATCGTCCAGATCGTCGCCGCCCACATCCACGTTCAGCGGCGGCTTCTTGAACAGGATATCGTACAGGATGGGCACGATATACAAGGTCATCAGGGTGGCGTAGCTCAGGCCGCAGATGATGACGATGGCCATGCCGCTC
>OLQB01002648.1_pt1 | contig 11398 bp, 7 predicted proteins | sample 1672681 | NCBI WGS metagenome assembly OLQB01 (sample SAMEA3136713, study PRJEB25190) | human gut metagenome | reverse complement strand
CGGCAGGTCTTTACTGTGCCCTGAATCTTCCAAAAAGAAAAAAAATTCTGATGCTTACAAAGCAGGGGGCGGATCTGTCAGATTCGTTTCTGGCACAGGGCGGTATCTGCATGCTGCGTGGTGAAGATGATTATGAGGACTATTTTGAAGACACCATGCGTGCAGGGCATTATGAAAATAATAAAAGAGCGGTCAATCTGATGATCCGAAGTTCCAACGATATCATCCGTGATCTGCTGTGGAGAAATGTAGATTTTGTGCGTGCAGAGGATGGCGAGCTTGCATTTACAAGAGAAGGTGCACACTCCAGACCAAGAATCCTCTTCCATGAGGACATTACCGGAAAAGAGATTACGCAGACGCTTCTGGATCAGGTAAAGACAAAAGAAAATATTGAAATCTGTGAGTATATGACAATGGTAGATATCATATCGAAAGACAATATCTGCGGCGGTGTGATTGCAATGGATGCAAAAAATAATGTTTATCCGATCCGTTCCCAGTTTGTTGTGCTGGCATGCGGTGGTATCGGGGGTCTTTTCCAGAATTCTACCAACTATCCGCATATTGCTGGAGACGGACTTGGTATTGCAATGAAACATCAGGTGAAATTAGAGCATCTGGATTACATACAGATCCATCCGACAACTTTATTTTCACATAAACCGGGAAGACGTTTCCTGATTTCAGAATCTGTCCGTGGCGAAGGTGCACTTCTTTATGACAAAAACGGTCAGCGTTTTACGAATGAACTGCAGCCAAGGGATCTGCTCAGTCAGGCGATTTTTGAGCAGATGGAAAAGGACGGTACTGATTTTGTCTGGGAAGATATGCGTCCGCTGGGTGAAAAAACGATCATGCAGCATTTCCCGAACATTTATCAGCACTGTATTGAGGAAGGATTTGATCCGAGAAAAGAGCCGATTCCGGTTGTTCCGGCACAGCACTATTTTATGGGAGGTATCCAGGCAGATTTGAGCAGCCGGACTTCCATGCGTGGACTCTATGCCTGCGGTGAGACAAGCTGCAATGGTGTCCATGGAAAGAACCGTCTGGCAAGCAATTCGCTTCTGGAATCTCTGGTCTTTGCAAGACGGGCAGCAGATGATATGATATTTGGAGAAGCACCGGAGATGTGCAGACCGGACCGACTGGATCTGAATCAATATGAAGACCAGAATGTAATTTTGGAAGGGTATCATAAACAAGTGCTGAATGAGATAGAGAGGATGAAAAAAGCAAATGAATAGTATAACTATGAAAATGCAGGCGGATCAGCTGATCCGTATGGCACTGCAGGAAGATATCACAAGTGAAGACGTTTCTACAAATGCAGTTATGCCGACCGAGGTAAAAGGAACGGTAGATCTGATCGCAAAAGAAGACGGAATTATCGCCGGACTGGATGTCTATGCAAGAGTTTTTCAGATGTTGGATGAGAAAACGGAAATTGATTTTAAATGCAAAGACGGTGATGAGGTAAAAAAAGGTGAGCTGATGGCAACGCTTACCGGAGACATCCGTGTACTGTTATCCGGAGAACGTGTGGCACTGAATTATCTGCAGAGAATGAGCGGAATTGCCACTTATACGAGACAGGTTGCAAAACTTCTGGAAGGAAGCAAAGTAACACTTCTGGATACCAGAAAAACGACGCCAAACTGCCGTGTATTTGAAAAATATGCAGTGCGTGTGGGCGGAGGATGCAACCACAGATACAACTTATCAGACGGTGTACTTCTGAAAGATAATCACATCGGTGCAGCTGGAAGCATCACAAAAGCAATCACAATGGCAAAAGAATATGCTCCGTTTGTACGCAAAATCGAGATTGAAGTAGAAACCCTGGAGCAGGTAAAAGAAGCGGTGGAGGCCGGAGCAGATATTATCATGCTCGACAACATGACACCGGAAGCGATGAAACAGGCTGTGGAACTGATCGATGGAAGAGCACAGACGGAATGTTCCGGAAACATTACAAAAGAAAATATTGCACGCATCCGTGAAATCGGAGTTGATTTCGTATCCAGCGGAGCGTTGACACACTCTGCTCCGATTCTGGACATTTCCATGAAGAACCTTCATGCAGTCTGAAAGGAGCTGGGACTATGAATACTGCGGAAAGACGAAATGAAATTTTAAATTTTCTTCAGAATGCAGATGAACCGGTTGCTGCAAGAAAACTGGCGAGCCAGTTTGGAGTCAGCCGCCAGGTGATCGTGCAGGATATGGCAGTGATTCGTGCAGCGACTCCGGGAATTTTATCAACAACAAGAGGATATGTGATACAGCAGGACAGCAGCTGCGTCCGTGAATTTAAAGTTCGTCATGAATCGGATCAGACAGCAGAAGAAATGAATCTGATCGTGGACTGTGGCGGCAGGATCTGCAATATCAGTATCAGCCACAGAGTCTATGGAAGAGTCAGTGCAGAAATGGATATTAGGTCAAGACAGGATGTAAATGAATTTATTACCGCATTGAACAACAGTAATTCCAGTGCACTGAGTAATGCAACATCCGGTTATCACTATCATCTGGTTGAAGCAGCAAGCGAAGAGAGACTGGATCTGATCGAAGAACAACTGAAAAAAGCAGGACTCCTGGCACCGCTTCAGCCATGGGAGCAGAATACAAAACAGGAAGGAAACGAAGAATGACAATAGCAGAAATTCAGCAGGAGATCCTGCGTATGAAAAAAGAACAGGATGTATGTATTCTGGCTCATGCTTATCAAGGTCAGGAAATTCTGGAAGTAGCAGATTATATGGGAGATTCTTACGGACTGAGCGTACAGGCATCCAAAAGCAAATGCAGCGGCGTGATCATGTGCGGTGTGCGTTTTATGGCCGAGACCTGTAAAATTTTAAGCCCGGATAAAAAAGTATGGCTGCCAAACCCTGCAGCCGGATGCCCGATGGCAGAACAGCTTGATCTGGAAGGTCTTCGCACCTTAAAAGCAGAATATCCGGACTATACGGTTGTGGCGTATATCAATACAACATCAGAACTCAAGACAGAATGTGATGTATGTGTGACTTCTTCTTCAGCAGTGGAAATCTGCAGTCATCTGGAAAACGACAAAATCCTGTTTATTCCAGATCCGAACCTGGGACGCTATGTAGCGGAACAGCTTCCGGAAAAAACCTTTGCTTTTTATAAAGGAGGCTGTCCGCGACATATCGTAGTCAGTGCAAAAGATGTCGAAAAAGCAAGAGCAGCCCATTCGGATGCACTGCTTCTGGTTCACCCGGAGTGCCGTCAGGAAGTAGTGGAGAAGGCAGATTATGTCGGTTCTACGACAGGCATCATGGATTTTGCAAAGAAATCCGACAAAGAAGAATTTATCATCGGAACAGAGAACAGCATCGTAGAGCATCTGCAGTTTGCCTGTCCGGATAAAAAATTCTATCCGCTGGCAGTTCCGCTCACCTGCATGAACATGAAGATCACAACACTTATGGATGTCTATAACTGCCTGAAAGGAAGAGGCGGCGAAGAAATCCACCTTCCGCAGAACGTGCTCGAAGGGGCAGGAAGATGCATCAACCGCATGGTAGAGCTTGGTGGCTGATGGGGTAAAATCCGAAGTAAAACTTGACAAAACAGCGGATTCACGATATAGTAACTTAGACCACGCAGCCGGGGAGATAGCGGTGCCCTGTACCTGCAATCCGCTACAGCAGGGGTGATACCAATCCGAGGGTTTTTAGCTGCAAAGCTGCCTTCTATAAGTGGTGATGACGTTTGGGTCTCGTGCAACAGAAATCTGTGAACCGTGTCAGGGCAGGAATGCAGCAGCACTAAGCAGAACCTTTTGTGTGACGCGAGGGTGCCTGGATTGAGCTAACTGTAGGAGTAACGTTTGTGGCGGAAGTTCAAAGTGCGGTGCGTGGTAAAAAAATGCAAGCAAATAAAATAAGAAAAAATTCATGATTATATAAAAAAGACATACAAAACAGAAAAATCCTGCGATGTATGTCTTTTTATTATGCCAACACCTGATCGGCTGATAAAATTGCAAAGCCTCACATACGTTCGGTCTGGATACGACCCGGGTAAGAGAAAATTTAGCGGATTGCGTTTACAAGTGCCTTAATATAAGAAGGATCTGTTCCGCAGCATCCGCCGACCATGGAGGCACCAAGGTCAACAAGACGTTTCATGCTTTTGCCGAAATACTCCGGTGTCATATCATAAACAGCAATTCCCTGATCGTTGATCGTCGGCATACCGGCATTTGGTTTGGCGATGACCGGAACAGAGAGACTGCCGGCAAGATTCTGGATAATATTTTCGAGCTGATCAGGGCCTGTAGAACAATTGATACCGACCGCATCTGCACCCATCTCTTCGAGCATCGGTGCTGTCTCGAAAATATTTCCGCCAAAGAAAAGACTGCCGTCAGCCTGCATGGTCAGAGAACAGAGAATCGGAAGGTCGCAGACAGCATGTGCGGCGTCGATCACTGCCATGGTTTCGTCTGCACCGATCATCGTCTCAGCGATCAGCAGATCCACGCCTGCATCCACCAGAGCGGTGATCTGTTCCTCATAGGCAGAAAGAAGCTCATCGTATTCAGCATCCATTTTGCTGGTCGTGGTGATATCTCCGGCGATCAGAGCCTTTCCCTGTACGGCTTCTTTTGAGAGAGCAACAAGGGCGTGGTTATAATGATCTACCTGACCAGAAAGACCGTGATTTGCCAGAGAGATGCGGTTTGCAGCGAAAGTAGGAGCATAGATGATCTGAGATCCTGCTTCTGCATAGGCTCTCTGAAGCTGGATGATCGTATCCGGATGTTCCAGAACCCATTTTTCGGTACATACACCTTTTGGCATACCGGCTTTCATGAGATTAGAGCCGGTCGCACCGTCCAGAATTACAGGTCCATGTTCAAAAAGTTTCTTAAAATCCTGTTTCTGCATAGATTTTCCTCCATTATACAAGAAAAAGCACTGTGAATAGAACGAGCCGTACAGTACTTTTTTGTATAAACTTATATTAATTTGAATAGTTAGCGGAGACGGAGGGATTTGAACCCTCGTGCCCCGGAGGACAACCTGATTTCGAGTCAGGCGCGTTACGGCCACTTCGCTACGTCTCCATGCGAATACGCATTTCATTATAAATGCAGCGGAAAAAATAGTCAAGCCGGAAAAAGAACAGAGAATGTATTTTTGTATGAAAAAAGTGCATAAACTGTGATAAATAAAAGCACAATGGTGAAAACTATAATATGAATAATCTCTGGATAGGAATGATACTGCTTGGGATCGTCTATGGGGCAGTCACGGGAAATATGCAGGCAGTGACAGATGCGGTATTTGCATCGGCAAAAGAGGCCGTGACGCTGTGCATCACCATGACCGGAATGATGGCACTCTGGGTTGGCGTGATGGAGATAGCCAGAGGAGCCGGGCTGATCAGAAAATGGTCCGAAAAATTAAAGCCGTTTATTCTTTTCCCGGGGATTCCAAAAGGACATAAGGCACAGGAATATATCGCGGCAAATATGATCGCAAATATTCTCGGGCTTGGATCAGCGGCAACGCCGGCGGGATTAAAAGCGATGGAAGAACTGGCAGAAATAAAAAAAGAAAAAGGTCTGCCCGAAGAAGTCGCAAGCAATGAGATGTGTACCTTCCTGATCTTAAATATTTCTTCCCTTCAGCTGATACCGGTCAGCGTGATCGCCTATCGCAGTCAGTACGGAAGCAGAAATCCCTCTGCCATCACCGGAGCGGCTATCGCAGCAACACTGGTAAGCACGGCAACGGCGGTTATTTTCTGCAAAATAAAAGAAAAAATGACAAAAGATACTTTTTGACAGTGTTATCCTGTAATAACAATCTTGAAAAAACAGGATGATTATAATATACTTAGAACCAAGGGTTAAAAGGAAAGCAGATAACTGCACTTCAGAAAATAACGGAGATAGCATATGAAGAAAAGAAATTTTCTCTCATGTCTTCTTATCATCGCCATAGTACTTGCAACCATTTCTCCGACTGTTCTGTTTGCGGCAGAAGATATTGCCCAGGATGAACAGGTGTATGATGAGACGTACACAGAAGAGACGGAGGAATATGTAGAAGAAACTCCAGAGGCATATGATTGGACGATAGAGACAAATGAATTGAAAAAATGGCCCCAGGGTCCCCGGGTAGAAGCAGAAGGTGCAACTGTCCTGGATCTGGATACAGGGGCATTTCTTTACAGCAAAAACGCAGAAGCAAAACTGTATCCGGCGAGCATCACCAAGATCATGACGATGCTGGTCGCCCTGGAACACATCAGTGACAGTGACCTGGATACAAAAGTGAAAGCATCTGAGAGTGCACTTGCTCCGATTGATTCGGACAGCAGCCAGATCTGGCTGTCCGTCGGGGAGAAAATCACAGTCCGTTCTGCCCTGTATGCGATCATGCTGGCATCTGCAAACGATGCGGCAAATGTGATCGCAGAGTACGTCGGCGGATCGATGGACAATTTTGTGAAGATGATGAATGACAAGGCAAAAGAGCTTGGCTGCGTCAACACCCACTTTGTCAATCCGCATGGTCTGCACAACAAAAAACATTATACCTGTGCCCACGATATGGCACTGATTGCTCAGGCAGCCTTTCAGATTCCGCTGTTCCGGAAAATAACAAAAACAGTCGAATACAAAATCCCGAAAACAAAATATATGAAAGAAGACCGCTGGCTGGTAAATCACCAGAAAATGCTCTATGAAGACGGTGAGTTTACTTACAAAAACTGCGAGGGCGGCAAGACGGGATTTACGGACGAAGCGTGGAACACGCTCGTTACTTATGCAAAGAAAGATGGCAAGACGCTGGTGTGTGTTGAGCTTCGCGTCAATGGTTCCTGGAAAACCTTTAATGAATCTGCGGAACTTTTAGATTACGGGTTCGACAAATTCCGCCACGAAGAGGTCGATGCGGCTCTTGATACGACAACACTCGGACAGCTGGCAGGTATCTGTCATTTCGGCACAGCATCCGTTCTGGATCAGAAAGAAGCCGGTATCCGGGCGGTCGAAGGGAAAAGTACCGTAAGCGTTACGATCCCGAAAAAACTGAAAACGGACAAGCTGAAGCGAGGTTTCTGTGACGGAAATAAGATTGTTTACAGTTATCAGGGCTGGGAAGTCGGAGAGGAAACCTTAAAGTTTAACAATCCGGCATTTGAGGTGACAAAGACAGAAATTTCAGATGCGACACTGCAGGGTCAGACAGACACAAATGGCAGTGAAACAGAGACAGCGGGAAGTACAGAAGCACCGGAAAAAGATACATCCGGCAGCAAAGGGTTCGAAGAGAAAGTTGATGAATTTATGGATAATATAACATTTGGATTCCTGAATATATGGACATCCTTCAACGGTTGGGTAGATCAGCATGAAATGCTGTCTGCGACGGTAGGGATGATCCTGATCCTGCTTATGATCCCGCTTATCGTCATCGCTTACATGCGTGACAAAAACGATAAGCTGGCAAGGAAAGAACGCGAGCAGGACAAAGAACAGCGCAGAAAGATAGAAGAAAATATAGACAGCAAATCTTTCCAGGAGATCGAGTCAGAGATTCGTTCAGAACTTGAGAAAGAGGAACGCAGAAAGCGAGAAGCCGAAGAAGAAGAGAAGCGATTACGGGAAATGGAAGAGCTGATCGACCGGCAGAAAGCAAAAGAAGCACAGGAAACAAAAGAAACAAAGGAAATAAAACCAACAGAAAAACTCGAAGAAGAGATCCTGCCGGCAGAACAGCCAAAAACAGAGGATCTGAAAAAAGAAGAGGAGGATTAAAAAGAGTATGAACTGGGTAGCACCGATCAAGGATGATACAACACTTGAAAAATTTAAACAGAAATTAAGAGAGGTAGATGACAAGTACTATATTTTATTTGAGATAGGAGTGGGGACCGGTCTGCAGCTTCAGGAGATCCTGAAATTCCGCAACAAAGACATCAGAGATAAAGACAGCATTGAAGCAAGTATCGGAACAAAAAATATCAAACGTACTTTTCAGATTCCGCAGGAACTCAAAGAGATCATCAGCCAGTATACAGAAGGCAAAGATCCGGAGGCTTATCTGATCCTCGGACATTCCGGTTCACCGGCACCGCTTTCCAGAGAACAGGCTTACCGCGTATTTAAAAACGTCGGAAAGAGCATGGGACTGAATGCGATCGGTGCACAGACAATGCGTAAAACCTTTGCATGGAGATATTACAAAGAGACAAACGATATTTACTATATCCAGAATCTTCTGAACCATGCATCACCATCGATCACTTACCGTTATATCGGAGAAAAACCAAACGTAGAAGTTGTTCTGAAAAAGATGACCCCGGAAGAAAATGAGAGAAGCCGTTACATGCTCTACAAAGACAATGCAGGAAAGAACCGTATCCATGCACTGACAGAAGAGCTGATACATATCGAAAGAGAGCTGGATAATCCGACCAATAACGACGCTTTCTACGGCAGAGTAGACTGTCTGCTCGCTGAGCTGGAAGAGCTGATGGATAACTTCAAGAACACAAAATAAAAACAGGAGAAAAAATATGGCAAAGCTCTCCCTTAGGCATGTCAGCAAACGGTATCCAAATGGATTTTGGGCGGTAAAAGATTTTAATCTCGAAATGGAAGACGGAGAGTTTGTGATACTTACCGGTTCTCCGAAATGCGGAAAATCCACCGTTCTTCGTATGATCGCCGGAGCAGAAGATGTGACGGAAGGCATCCTGGAACTGGACGGAAAATCGATTAATGACGTCGAACCAAAAGACCGGGAGATTGCCATGGTTTTTCAGTATTACAGTCTGTATAAAAATATGACCGTTTACGATAATCTTTCGTTTGGAATGAAACTGAAAAAATGTTCCACGGAGCAGATCGAAGCGGCTGTAAAAGAAGCAGCAGATATGCTGGGACTGGAAGAACTGTTAAACCGCAGGCTGAAGATTCTCTCAGAAGGACAGAAAAAGAGGGTGGCTCTTGGCAGGGCGATCATCCGCAAACCCAAACTTTTTCTGTTTGATGAGCCTTTAAATGGTCTGGACGAAAAAGTTCAGGTTCAGATCCGGACAGAAATAGAAAAATTACATGAAAGATACGGCACAACCATACTTTATGCTGCACATGATAAAGATGAAGCAAAGAAGTTTGATGCCGAAAATAATCGCATCTTGCTTTTTTAGCCGGATGCGATTATACTTTACCTATGCGGGCAAAAGACAGAATTCTGCCCGTTTCGTGAATAAGATTTCAATTTTCAGGAGGTAGAACATGGTCAAGTTATATGACGGCGGAGTTTATCTGGTAAACGGCACCGAGATCGTGGAAGATAACCATGATGCAGAAGCAATACTGAAACAAAAAATGGGCGATGGTGTTCCTTCAAAAGCAGAGGCTGCGAAGAATACAATCGCTTATAATATATTACAGGAACACAACACATCCGGTAATATGGATAAATTAAAGATTAAGTTCGACAAACTGACATCTCACGATATCACGTTTGTAGGAATCATTCAGACAGCAAGAGCGTCAGGACTGGAGAAATTCCCGATCCCTTATGTACTGACAAACTGCCATAACAGCCTCTGTGCAGTAGGCGGAACGATCAACGAGGACGACCATATGTTCGGACTTACCTGTGCAAAAAAATACGGTGGAATCTATGTACCGCCTCATCAGGCAGTTATCCATCAGTTCGCAAGAGAAATGCTGGCAGGCGGCGGAAAGATGATCCTCGGATCAGACTCCCACACACGTTACGGTGCACTGGGAACCATGGCGATGGGCGAAGGCGGACCGGAGCTTGTAAAACAGCTGCTCTCCAAAACTTACGATATCAATATGCCGGGTGTGGTAGCGATTTATCTGGACGGTGAGCCGATGAAAGGTGTCGGTCCTCAGGACGTTGCTCTGGCGATCATCGGAGCTGTCTTTGAAAATGGCTATGTAAAGAATAAAGTCATGGAATTTGTCGGACCGGGCGTAGAGAAACTGAGTGCAGATTTCCGTATCGGTGTGGATGTTATGACAACCGAAACGACCTGCCTGTCCTCCATCTGGAGAACCGATGATGACAAGATCAGAGATTTCTATGATATCCATGGCAGAAGTAAAGATTATAAAGCACTGAATCCGGGTGCAGTTACATACTATGACGGCATGGTTTATGTAAACTTAAGCGAGATCCGTCCGATGATTGCGATGCCGTTCCATCCAAGCAACACCTACACCATCGACGAGCTGAATGCAAACCTGATGGATATTCTGGACGATGTAGAGAAAAAAGCAAAAGTCAGCCTTGGCGGAGCAGTAGAATATTCTCTGAAAGATAAAGTACATAACGGCAAACTCTATGTAGAGCAGGGAATCATCGCAGGATGTGCAGGCGGCGGATTTGAAAACATCTGTGCGGCAGCCGATATCCTGAAAGGTTCCAACATCGGAGCAGATGCCTTTACGTTAAGCGTATACCCGGCAAGTACTCCTATCTATGTAGAACTGGCAAGAAACGGCAGACTGGCAGATCTGATGGCAGCAGGTGCGATCGTGAAGACAGCATTCTGCGGACCATGTTTCGGAGCAGGTGATACACCGGCAAACAATGCCCTGAGTATCCGTCACTCTACACGTAACTTCCCGAACCGTGAAGGAAGCAAACTGCAGAATGGCCAGATTTCTTCCGTAGCACTGATGGATGCACGTTCCATCGCAGCTACTGCAGCAAACAAAGGATACCTGACTGCGGCTACCGATGTGGACGTAGATTTCAGCAATCCAAAATATTACTTCGACAGTTCTATTTACGCAAACCGTGTATTTGACAGCAAGGGCGTGGCAGATCCGGATCAGGAGATCCAGTTTGGCCCGAACATCAAAGACTGGCCGGAAATGGCACCGCTGGCAGAAAATATGGTATTGAAAGTCGTATCCGAGATCCACGATCCGGTTACTACAACCGACGAGCTGATCCCATCCGGAGAGACATCTTCCTATCGTTCCAACCCGCTTGGACTGGCAGAATTTGCACTCTCCAGAAAAGATCCGGCATATGTAGGACGTGCAAAAGAAGTACAGAAAGCAGAAAAAGCCCGCGAAGCCGGAAACTGTCCATGTGAAGCTTTTGATGAACTCAAACCGGTCTGGGATGAGATCAAAAAAGCATATCCGGATATGAACAGTGAAAATACCTGTATCGGAAGCACGATCTTCGCAGTAAAACCGGGAGATGGTTCCGCACGTGAGCAGGCTGCATCCTGTCAGAAAGTACTGGGCGGCTGGGCAAACATCGCAAACGAATATGCGACAAAGAGATACCGCTCCAACCTGATCAACTGGGGTATGCTTCCATTTATCATTGACAAAGGGGAG
>OLQB01002643.1_pt1 | contig 11409 bp, 8 predicted proteins | sample 1672681 | NCBI WGS metagenome assembly OLQB01 (sample SAMEA3136713, study PRJEB25190) | human gut metagenome | reverse complement strand
ATATTTCGATAGGAACCCTCGGAAAAACGGATTTTTACCCCTGTTTCGTGCTCTGCCACCATGGCATCATCTGTAATTCCTGTCATATTCTTTTCACGAATACTGGTATATGCGTCATAAATCAGAGAATATCTGAATATCTGCGCCTGCCACTGCGCAGGGGGGTGCATGTTTCTATGATTGCACTGCAGAATCCTCGGCCGGGGATGTTCCCCGCGTTGCATTTGAGTGACAGGGAGAAGAGTTTGACCACTTCAAGGGGCATAGAGCTCCTGGCGCCCGCCGGTGGGCCAGAGGCGTTCAACGCCGCGCTGGCTGCCGGTGCCAACGCCATCTACTGCGGTTTGGGCAACAATTTCAACGCCCGCCGCGGTGCGCACAACTTTACCGAAGAGACCTTTGGCGAGGCCTGCCGCCGCGCATGCCTGCTGCTGCGCGACGCGATGGAGTACCGCTCGCTGAGCGATTTGAAGGGGCAGGAGTTTTACGGCGAATACTACGCCAAGACGAACCCGCTCGGCGCAAATGTGCCGAACCCCGTCAGCCATGTCGCCTATGGCTACGCGACGCAGATGTGCATTCTCGACAAGGAGACGGGCAAAATTAAAAAGATGGTCGCCGCGCACGATGTCGGCAAGGCCATCAACCCGCTGTCCTGCGAAGGGCAGATCGAGGGCGGCGTCGTGATGAGCATGGGCTACGCCTTGACAGAGCAGTACCCGCTCGACCACGGCAAGCCCACGGCAAAATACGGCACGCTCGGCCTGTTCCGCTCGCATCAGATCCCCGAGATCAAGGCGATCGTCATCGACAAGCCGGGATTAAACCTCGCCAACGGCGCCATCGGCATCGGTGAGATCACGTCCAGGCCCACAGCCGCCTGATCCACGATGCGGCGGATCACCGGGCCGTAGCCCTGCATCAGATAGCGCTCCAGATCCCGCCGGTTCACGGAGCGGTAGGCATTCATCACCAGGTGACGCTTGCTGCGCAGCACGTCCGTGATGGTGCGCAGCTCCTGCCGCCAGTCGCTGCCGTTGCTGCGGATGCTCTGGGCCAGGGCGGCAGCCTCCCGGTCAAAGATCCAGCGCATCAGGTCGTACACATCGTGAAAATGATAGTAAAACGTCTGGCGGTTCACACCGCACCGGGCCACAATGTCCTTGACGGTGATCTTTTCCAGGGTTTTTGTCTCCAGCAGCTGGCACAGGGCTTCCGCCAGGTCATGCTTTGCATTCATGGGCAGCAGTCCTCCTTACATAATGCCGGATTTTTCCTTGCTGCGGGCGATGAGCCGGTTCAGGGGCCGGGCCGGGTAATACAGCACCATCCCCAGCACCGCAAACAGCACGCACATAGCCGCCATCACAGCCAGATTCTTCCAGTACACGTTCTCATACCGTCCGGCGATGGTCTCCCGGAGCATGTCCATGCCATAGTGGAAGGGCATGAACTTATACAGCGTCTGGAAGATCCCGGGCAGCACGTCGATGGGATAGACGCCGCCGGAGCCCGCCACCTGGATGACCATGATGATGACGGAGGCCGCCATGCCGATGTTGTCCAGGGCATAGACCAGGGCATAGTTCATCATGGTGAAGTTCAGGCTGCACACGCAGCACGCCAGCAGGAACAGCCCCGGATACGGGCATTGGATGCCGATGTAGTAAATGCAGCCGAGGCCCGTGACCAGGGCCTGGATCATACCGATCAGGAAAAACAGCTGATACCGGCCGAAGAACCGCTGCCAGGGGCGCAGCCGGGAGAGCCCCGGCATGGGGGCGTTCACATGGAGCATGGTGGCCGTCAGCAGAGAGCCCACGAACAGGGCCAGCATGATGTAATACGGCGCCATGGAGCTGCCGTAGCTGGTGATCTCGTATACCGGCACCGTCTCCATGGACACGGGGTCGGACAGGTAGTCCGCCAGGCCCTCGGGGTCGTTTTCCAGCACCTCCACAAAGCGGCGGAAGCCGTCGCTGGTGACGATGCGGTCCATATCCTGGGCCAGCTGGCCCAGGTCGCCCCGCAGGGTGGACGACAGCTGGATGGCCCCGCTCAGGGTGGTGCCTGTGGACTGGATGGCCTCCTGATACCGGGTCAGCTTATCGCCCAGGGCCGACAGATTGCCGGATACGCTGTCAAACACGCTCTGTAGGGTCTGGAGCTTTTCCGTCACATCCCGATTCAGCTCCTCCAGCCGCTGGTTCACGCTGCCGCTGATGCGCAGGGCCGCCTCCCGCAGCTCCTGGCGGAGCGCATCCACCTTGGCCTGTACCTCCTGGCGCCAGGTCTCCAGCTGGCCGGGGTCCTCCAGCGTTTTCAGCAGGTCCCGCAGCTCGCCGATGCGGTAAATGGCGTTGCCCAGCCGCTCCTGAACGGCGGGATAACCGGCGGCAAAGTCCCGCAGCTTTTCCAGTCGCTGCTGCTGCTCCGCCAGCCGCTGGTCCAGCTGCTGGGCAGGACCGGCCAGAAAGCCCGCCACATCCTCCGCCGTTCCCACGGCGGCGGCAATGTCGTCGGCGATGACGTCGATCTGGGCGTCGATATCCTCCAGCTGCCGGGCGATCTCGGCCTCCGTCTCGTTCAGGCGGCCGATGCCCCGGTCCAGGGCGTCCTGGATGCCGGACAGGTCATTGCCGCTGACGATGCTGTCCAGGTCGCCGGTGACCACCCCGGCGCAGGCCAGGATGCTGTCCGTCTGGTCCGCCAGGGTCTGCATGGCCGTCAGCGTTTCCTCCAGGGTGCGCAGGCTGTCCTGGGCGCTGCTGAGCTTTTCAATGACCCCCTGGGACACGTCGTCCGCATCCAGGCCCAGAGCCCTGCACACGGAGCTGACGGTGGTGACGGCGTTGGTCACCGTCTCCACCACGGTGGCGTTGATCTCGTCCTGAACGGCGGTCTTGGCCTTGTTGGTGATCTTGGGGGCGATGGCGTTTTTCTTCTCGTTTTCGTAATACTCGATCTGGGGGTGCCGCAGGTCCGTGTCCAGAATGCTGACGAAGTCCCCGGTGAAGTCTGCGGGAACGATCAGGGCGGCGTAGTACCTGCCGGACCGGACACCCTCCAGGGCCTCCTCCCGGCTGTCTACAAAGTCCCAGCCCATCTGGTTGTTGCTTTTCAGGCCGTCCAGCACCATGGACCCGATGTTCAGCTTCAGGCCCAGCAGCTCATAGCCCTCATCCTCGCTGGTAACGGCCACGCGGATATTGGACGTGGCGTCGGGGCCGTAGGGGTCCCAGTTGGAAAAAATGTTGAACCATGCATACAGGCACGGGATCAGGCACAGGCCCATGATGACCACCACGGCCACCACGCTGGCGCTGATGCGCTGCCAGTCGGCCCGGAAAATTCTCCAGATATTCCTCATGACTGCACCTCCCTGGACCGCCGGTCCTGATCGCCCATAGACCGGGAAATGCGGCCCAGCTCCCGGGACATCTGCTCAAAGCCCTGGGCCAGCTGGCGGCTGCTCTCCTGCAGGTCGGACAGGGTCAGGGCCAGCTCCGGGTGCAGGGGCTCCGGCTGTACCGGGACAGAGGCGGGACGGGGCGGGACAGGCTGGGGACAAGGCGGGACAGGGGCGGGACAAGGCTCCGCCGGGGCAGGCTCCTCCGGGGCAAGCTCCTCTGGGGCAAGCTCCTCCGGGGCCGCTTCGCTCTCCTGACCCCGGCCCCGCAGCAGGGGCAGCAGCTGGGGCATGGCGCTGGGCAGCGGCGTCAGCTGGTCCAGCTCCACCTCTTTTTTGGTGATTTGCTTGACCTTGTTCTGCATTTCATAGTCGATGTATTCCACGGCAATGAGATACGCCGCGATGCCGAACATGGATACGATCCACAGCAGCAGGAAGATCACCCGGGAGCCTTCCGACAAAAACAGCAGCACCAGGAACACCAGCGGCACCAGCAGCAGGCTCAGCATTCCCTTGCGGATGCGGCGCTGATTGCCGCTGTGGAACTGAAGGACCTCCTGCAAAAGGGCCTGATACAGCTGGCTATATTTCTTTTCGTCCATAGGGAGTCCTCCTTTCTTACAGCATTTCCGTTTCTTTCAGCTTCTCCTCCATGAAATGGTTCAGTCCCATAAAGGGCTTGCGCACCAGCAGGCCGATGACCAGGGCCGCCGCGCCGAAGATCAGCAGGCAGCCGATGTTTTTCAGCCATGTGGTCCCATACAGGCCGCATACGCACTCGCGCACGGCGTCGATGGCATAGGGGAAGGGGAAGATATGATAGATTTTCTGATACACGTCCGGCAGCAGCTCAATGGGGAACGTGCCGCTGGAGCCGGCGATCTGGAGCACCATGACCACCACTACAACGGCCTTGCCCACGTCGCCGAAGGACACGGTCAGGGCGTAGATCAGCAGACTGAACACCAGGGAGGTAATGGCCCCGGTGGCAAACAGCAGCGCCGGCTCCACGCACTGGATCTTCAGCACCAGCAGGTCCCCGGCCACGATGACGGCGGCCTGAATCTGGCTCATGACGAAAAACAGAAAGTACCGGCCGAAGAACAGCTGGTGGGGCTTGGGGTCCACCAGCCCCTCCAGGCGGGCGTGGGGCTTGAGAATGGCCACCAGCATGACGCCGCCCACCCAGATGGCCAGAACGGAATAGAAGGGGGCCATGGCGCTGCCGTAGTTTGCAATGGGATACACCGGCTCCACGGTGGTCTGCACCATCTGGGAGAAGTAGGCGCCGTAATCCTCCGGGCTGCCGCCCAGGATATCCAGCAGGGTGTCCAGATAGTCCGGACTGTCGCTGTCCTCCAGGCCGCCCAGCAGGCTCCCCAGCTTGTCGATGGCCTGGCCGATGGCGTCGCGGCCCTGGGACATAAGACCGTCCAGAGTGCCGGCCGCCGCGCCGGCGGCTGCCAGCAGGTCCCGGGTATCGGCTGCCGTTCCGTGGAGGCCCTGGAGCAGACCCTCCGTCTGGTCCAGAACGTTTTTCACATCATCCGTCACATCGCCGAACACCGGCGTCAGCAGGGTGTCCGTCAGCTTCTCCAGCTGGGCCACCAAAGCGATGGTGTCCTGCAAAACGGCGGAGTTCTGCCGGATGCCGTCGGCCACGGTGTTCAGCCGGTCCCGCAGCTGATAACAGCTGTCCGCCAGGCGCTGGGCGGCGGCTGCGGCCTCGGCCCCCACGGGCCCGGCCTCCACGGCGATAGACCTGGCCCAGGCCGTGAGCTTATCGCCCATATCGTCCATGGTCTGGGCGGCGTCCCGCAGGTCCTCCTGAATCTGGGGCAGCTGAGCGTCCACGTCGATGCCGTTCAGAATTTTCTCCGCCGCGTCAAAGGCCTTGTCCAGGGCTGCCTGGGCCTTATCCAGGGCGGCGTGGACCTGGCGGTTCAGCTGGGCCACGGTGTCCAGAAGCTCCTGGCTGTCGGGGCGGTTCTGGTTGATATTCGCCACCAGGTCCGACAGGTCCTGGCGATAGCTGCTGTTGTCCTGGCCTGCGGCCTGGAAGGCGTCCACGGTCTGGGCGCAGGAGCGCAGCAGGCTCCGGGCCTGGCCCAGCAGCCCCTGAACGGAGCCCACGGGGTCGTCGCCCTTCAGCTGGTCCGACAGGTCGTTGGCTCCCCGGAAAACGGCGTCCACCACCACGTCCAGATAGCTTTTGCTGATGGTGGTTTTCAGGGACGACACCGCCGTGTCGGTGATTTTGGTGGCCACGGCGTTTTTCTTGTAGTTTTCATAATAGGTGATGGTGGGCTTGCCGGTCCACTCCGTCAGCATGTGGTACATATTATAAGAGAAGTCCTCACCGATGACCACGGCGGCGTAGTAATCCCCGGCATAGACGCCGTGCTCGGCCTCCTCCTTGGTGTCCACCGCCACCCAGTTGATGCTGGTGCTGGTGCGCAGATCGTCCACCACCTCCCGGCCCTTGTTGACCTGGGTGCCGTCCTCCTCCGTCCAGCCCTTATCCAAGGATGCCACGGCGATGCTGATGTTGCCGGTGTTGCCGTAGGGGTCCCAGTTGGAGTAGATATTCAGCCAGGCGTACAGGCTGGGCAGCAGGGCGATGGCAACCACCACCACGCAGGCGAAAAAGCACTTGCTCAGCGTCCGTATATCGGTTTTGAATACCGTCCAGATATTACGCATACTGCCTCCTTACGCGCGGCACGCCGCGCTGTATATAAAGCTGTCGTTAACAATAGTGTATCAGTATGTATTATACAGAAAGCCGCCATGATTTGTCCACACAAAACCCGTTTTTTGCCCAAAAAAACAGAAAAGAGACGGCTCCCGCCGTCTCTTTCGTTCTACTCTTTTTCTGTATCCTCCGCCACGATGCGGTAGTAGGTATTCCCCGTCAGCTTGTACACGATGGCGTACAGCAGCGCGAACACCGCAAAGCTCACCGCCGTTGTGCCGATCAGCAGCCCCCGGTTGTCCAGATTGAACAGGATCAGCAGCTTGTGGATGAACGGGAACGCGAAGCACAGGTGCACGCCCGCCAGCACCAGCGGCAGATAGAACACCGTCAGCAGCTGGCTGTTGATGCTGCGGCGGATGTCCACCTTGGTCATGCCCACCTTCTGCATGATGTCAAACCGGCTCTGATCCTCATAGCCCTCCGAAAGCTGCTTATAGTAAAGGATAGCCACTGCCGCGAAGATAAACACGATACTCAGCATGATGCCCAGGAAGAACAATCCGCCGTACATGCCGTAGAAGTCTGCCCGGTTGGCGGCCTTGGACTCCACGCTGACGCCCACGCCCCAGTCACTGCTGACGCCCGCCAGATACCCGTTCAGCGCGTCCTCCAGATTGGGCGTTGTTCCGTCGATGTTACCCTGCTGGTTTTCCGGCAGATCAGTGTCGAAGGCGTAGTGCCACGTGGCCGTGAGATACCACCCGTATTTCTCGCTCAGTCCGTCCTCCAGCTCCTGCACGAACTGCGTGAAGTGCGGCATGACCACCATCAGGGTCGGGGTGATATCCGCCGTGAAGGGGCCGCTCAGCGGCGGAATGTCCCGATCCATGACCCGGAACGTCCATTCCCCGTCGACGGTCAGGGTGTCGTAAGGGAAATCCGTCCGCAGAGCCGCCACATACACCTGCCCGTCGTTCAGCGTCAGGCTCTGCCCCGTGGCGGCGTTGTAATCCTCCAGCGGCAGGAAATGCAGCTGCGTCACACGGGTGCTGTCCGCTGCGGACGCACCGGCGTTGCCCAACCGCAGATTCCCGCCGTCCGGCAGACCGCTGACGCTGATCTCTCGGTATGTCGCCACATTACTGGTCTGCCCGCCGAAGTTGAAAACGGTGCTCTCCACACCCTGCCGCAGCTGCTCCGCCTCCGCCTCGTCCAGCGGATGATCGCTTCTGCCGTATACCGCCACGTCCATGTCGCGGGGATACCGGGCATTCACCGCGTCCTCCTGCCCCACATACAGGCAGGTGGTGGACGAGATCATCACCAGCACCATGGTGGCCAGAATGCACACCGACGCCAGCCCCGCGCCGTTGCGCTTCATGCGGTAGGCCATGGAGGACACGGACACGAAGTGCTGGGGCCGGTAGTAGTATTTTTTGTTCCTTTGCAAGCCGCGGCACAGCGTCACCGAGCCGCTGATAAACAGCAGATAGGTGGCCAGTATCACCATGATGACCGCCGCAAAGAACCACAGCAGCGCCGCCAGCGGCTCCTTGATGGACAACGACAGCGCGTAAGCGGCACCCAGCAGAACCATGCCCGCCGCCGTCAGCACCCACTGTGCCTTGGGCGGCTTCTCGCCCACGCTCTCGCTGCGCAGCAGCCCCACCGCGCTGACGCCGTGCAGCTGCCGCAGGCTGTTCAGCAGGATCAGCGTGTGGATGGCCGCAAACAACGCCGCCGCAGCCAGCAGAGACGATACGGACACCGTCAGGGTATAGGTCACGGGCACCTGCAAAAGCCGCACCATACCCAACTCCGCCAGCTTATACAGTACCATGCCCAGAAGCAGTCCCGTCCCCGTGGTCAGGCCATAGGTGATGACTGTCTCCCACAGCAGAATGCGGGCGATGTTGCCCTTGCCCATACCCAGCACATTGTACAGGCCAAACTCCCTCTCCCGGCGGCGAATGAGGAACGAGTGGGTATAGAACAAAAATATCAGCGCAAACACGGCGATGACCACCGTGCCCAGCCGCAGTATGATGGCGCTGCTGCCGCCGCCGGACATATGCTCCAGCACCGGCGAGCCGGACAGCCCCATCAGGATGTAGAACATCAGCACCATCCCGGCGCAGCTCAGCAGATACGGCAGGTACAGCCGCCTGTTTTTTCTCATGCCCGTCCAGGCCAGCCGGGCGTATAATGTCTTTTCCCTCATGCCGGCTCACCGCCCGACTGCAGCATGGTCAGCGTGTCGGAGATGCGCTGATAGAACCTGGTGTCGTCGTCCTCGCCCCGGTACAGCTGGTGGAACACCTGGCCGTCCTTGATGAACAGCACCCGGCCCGCCCGGCTGGCGGCCTTCACGGAGTGTGTCACCATCAGTATGGTCTGCCCTGCCCGGTTGATGGCGGCGAACAGCCGCAGCAGCTCGTCGGTGGAGCCGCTGTCCAGCGCACCGGTAGGCTCATCCGCCAGCAGCAGCTTTGGCTCGGTGATGATGGCCCGGGCCACTGCCGCCCGCTGCTTCTGCCCGCCGGAGACCTCATAGGGGTACTTCTTCAAAAGCTCCGTCAGTCCCAGCTCCCGGGCGACAGGCAGCAGCCGCGCCCGCATATCCTCGTAGGTCCTCCCCATCAGCACCAGCGGCAGATAGATGTTGTCCTCCAGCGTGAACGTATCCAGCAGGTTGAACTCCTGGAACACAAAACCCAGGTTGTCCCGGCGGAAGGCCGCCGCGTCCTTCTCCCGTATCTTGCCCAGCTCATGGCCGTCCAGCCGCACCGTACCCGCCGTGGGCTCGTCCAGCGCCGCCAGAATGTTCAACAGCGTGGTCTTGCCGCTGCCGGACTCACCCATGATAGCGACATACTCGCCCTGCTCCACGGTGAAGCTGACATTCCGCAGCGCCTCTACGCGGCTGCCGCCCAGCCGCGAGGTGTATACCTTCCGCAACCCACTGACTTCCAAAATGCTCATAGCATGACCTCCTTTTCCTTCGGGAGCCTCCGGCCCATCGCCCCGTCTCCCAACACGGTCAGTATACCGCGTCCCCCGCCCCCCTTCCATCGCTTTCCCTTACCTTTCCCGAACACCATTGTCACATTTCCCACCCTTTGCAAGGGCGATAATAAAATGTCGTAGGGGCCGGCGTCCTCGATGGCCCGTTTGCAGAACCTACCGGTGAACCATTGTAGGGGTGGACGACTCTGTCCACCCACTCCCCTCACTCCGCCACAAACGCCGGGCGGCCCAGCGTCAGCCTCACCGTGGTGCCCACGCCGGGCACGGACCCGATCCGTATCTCATGCCGCAGATTGCGGCATATCCGCTGGCACAGGTACAGCCCGATGCCGCTGGACCGGCGGTCCAGCCGCCCGTTCTGCCCGGTATAGCCCATGTCAAATACCCGGGGCAGGTCCTCCGGCGCGATGCCCATGCCGCTGTCCCGGATGCACAGATCGTCTCCCTCCCGGTAGATCCGGATGGTCCCGTCCTGCCCGGTGTACTTCAGGGCATTGCTCAGCAGCTGCTCCACCACAAAGGTCAGCCACTTGCCGTCCGTCACCGTCTCCCATTCCACCGGCGTGTAGTCCAGCGCGATGCGCCGGTCAATGAACTCCCCGGCGAACCGCCGCACAGCGGCGCGCACCACGTCATCCACGGCGCACGTTCGTATCACGTAGTCGCTGCCGCCCTCCTCCAACCGCAGATAGGTCAGTGCCATATCCACGTACTGCTCCACCCGGCCCAGCTCCGTCATCAGCCGCCGGGCGGCCGGGGTGTCCTCCCCCTGCAGGGTCAGGCGCATGGCGGCGATGGGCGTCTTGATCTGGTGCACCCATGCGGTGTAATAGGCCGTCATATCCTCCCACCGGGCGGCCGTAGTCCCACGCCGCAAGGCACGCCCCCAGCAGAACGCACAGCCCTGCCGGATAGCCCACCGCCGCCAGCGGCAGGCCGTACAGGGCAAAGGACACAGCAAACACCCCGACAAACAGCAGAAATGCCGCCAGCGTCAGCCGGCGCTCCTTCAGATATGCTTTGAGCAGCTCCATATCTCTCACTCCACGATGTACCCCACCCCGTGCCGGGTGGCGATAAATTCCACAAGTCCCACGCCCGCCAGCTTCCGCCGCAGGCGGTTCACATTCACCGTCAGTGTGTTCTCGTCCACAAAGCTGTCCGTCTCCCACAGCCGCTGCATCAGCTTCTCCCGGCTGACCACCTTCCCGGCGCTCTCCATCAGGCAGGACAGGATACGGTACTCGTTCTTGGTCAGCTCCACCGTCTGCCCCTGATAGGTCAGCTTCTGGTCGTCGGCGGACAGCTGTGCGCCCCGTCTCTCCCGCAGCACCGCCGGCGCCGCCATGTCATAGCTGCGCCGCAGCATGGCCTGTACCTTAGCCATCAGAACACCGCCGTCAAAGGGCTTGGCGATAAAATCGTCCGCGCCGAAGTTCATGGCCATGATGACGTTCATGTTATCACCGGCCGAGGACAAAAACAGGATGGGCGCACTGGTCTGCTTCCGCAGCTCCCGGCACCAGTGATAGCCGTCAAAGCACGGCAGGGCGATATCCAATATAATGAGGTGCGGCTGAAACTCCGCCGCCTCCGCCGTCACCGCCCGAAAGTCCCGTGCACACCGGACCTCCAGTCCCCAGCTCTCCGCCAGATGCGCCACCGCCTGGGCGATGGTCCTGTCGTCCTCCACAATAAATATACGGTACATACGCTCACATCCTTTACGCTCTTCATTATACCCTCCCTCGCCTCTGTCCCGCAAGCCCTCTTACTCTTTCAATATTGTCACATTCTCTTACCGGATTTTTTTCAAAAACAGGGTTGACAAATCCGCGCCGCCGTGTTATAACTGTACCAACCTACCGAGTTGGTGGTTGTATTTCAGAAATGAGGCGATCACATGACCCGCACTCTTGTTCTCCTGACCGGACGATGTTGACTCCTTTTCCTTTCATTCCACACAACAACATCTGACTATAAACGATAAAGGAGATAAACACTATGTCTAACATCTACACTTCCGCTGACCAGCTGATCGGCAAGACTCCCCTGCTGGAGCTGACCCATATCGAAAAGGCCCATGACCTCAAGGCGAAGATCGTCGCCAAGCTGGAGTACTTCAACCCCGCCGGCAGCGTCAAGGACCGTATCGCCAAGGCCATGATCGACGACGCCGAGGCCAAGGGGCTGCTGAAGGCCGGCAGCGTCATCATTGAGCCCACCTCCGGCAACACCGGCATCGGCCTGGCCTCCGTGGCCGCCGCCCGGG
>OLQB01002629.1_pt1 | contig 11448 bp, 11 predicted proteins | sample 1672681 | NCBI WGS metagenome assembly OLQB01 (sample SAMEA3136713, study PRJEB25190) | human gut metagenome | reverse complement strand
TGGTGTTACGGGCATCGTTGCGTGAGCAGAAGCGTAATATTGCCGTTATAGAAGCAAGATTGTATAACAGCATGGGCGAACTCTGTACGGAGGCTACATGTACCTATTTTACTTTCCCGCAGGAAAAGGCGGAAAAGGAAATGTGTTTTCATCATTGTGATGTAGAACCGGATGAAATCTTACCTCTTGTTTGATGAAAATGAAAGAAAAATCAAACTTTTTGTGATAAATCCTTGCTTGTTTAAAATAAATCGTTTACATTTGTCGCATTAGAAATAGAAAAAGTATGAAGAATATCGTTGCACATCATCACCATTATCACCCTGACGAATAACCCGGTGGGCGTATGAGGATATGTGTATCACGAAGAACATATAATGAACGAGGCTTACCGAACATTGGTAAACCTCGTTTTTTATTTGCAAACCATAAATATAAATAATATCATGTTAAGAATTGCAGTACAGGCCAAAGGCCGTCTTTTTGACGAAACAATGTCGTTCCTTGAAGAATCGGATATTAAACTAAGCGCAACGAAGCGCACGTTACTGGTACAGTCTTCCAACTTTCCTTTGGAAGTATTGTTTTTGCGCGATGATGATATTCCGCAAACAGTAGCTACGGGAGTTGCCGATTTGGGCATTGTCGGTGAAAACGAGTTCATGGAAAAGGCGGAAGATGCTGAGATTGTAAAGCGTTTGGGATTTAGCAAATGCCGTCTGTCATTGGCTTTGCCTAAGGATATTGAATATACGGGCCCGCAATGGTTTGAGGGTAGGAAGATTGCCACTTCGTATCCAGGCATTCTTTCCCGATACCTCAAAGAACAGGGGGTGAGAGCGGAAATACACGTGATTACCGGTTCGGTAGAGGTCTCTCCGGGTATTGGCCTGGCTGATGCAATTTTTGATATTGTAAGCTCCGGCTCTACTTTGGTGAGCAACCGCCTGAAAGAAGTAGAAGTAGTGATGAAATCCGAGGCTCTGTTAATTGGCAACAAGAATATGAGTGAGGAGAAGAAGGAGATTCTGGATGAATTGTTGTTCCGTATGAATGCGGTAAAGACAGCGGAAGACAAGAAATACGTGCTGATGAATGCGCCGAAAGAAAAACTGGATGAAATTATAGCCGTACTTCCGGGTATGAAGAGCCCTACGGTGATGCCGTTGGCGCAAGAGGGCTGGTGCTCCGTACATACAGTGCTGGATGAAAAATGTTTCTGGGAGATTATCGGTAAATTGAAGACATTGGGAGCGGAAGGTATTCTGGTTTTGCCGATTGAAAAAATGATACTTTAAATGTTGATGGTATGAATTTAATTACTAATCCTGATAAATCTCAGTGGGCGGAATTGCTGAAACGTCCGGTGATGAATACGGAGAACCTTTTTGATACGGTACGGGCTATTATAGACCGTGTAAAAACGGAAGGTGACCGTGCCGTATTGGAATACGAAGAAAAATTTGATAAGGTGGCTCTGACTGCATTGGCTGTGACGGAAGCGGAGCAGGCGGAAGCGGAAGCGTCGGTAGGCGAGGAATTGAAAAAAGCCATTCGTCTGGCCAAACGGAATATAGAGACGTTTCATGCGGCACAACGCTTCGAAAGTAAACGGGTAGAGACTCAGCCGGGAGTTACTTGTTGGCAGAAAGCTGTTGCCATAGAGAAAGTGGGGTTGTATATCCCCGGTGGAACGGCTCCACTCTTTTCCACTGTATTGATGCTGGCTGTTCCGGCAAAGATTGCAGGATGTAAGGAGATTGTGCTCTGTACTCCTCCGGGCAAGGATGGAAAAGTACATCCGGCCGTTTTGTTTGCGGCTAAGGTGGCGGGAGTAAACCGTATTTTTAAGGCGGGAGGCGTGCAAGCCATTGCAGCGATGGCTTATGGTACGGAGAGCATACCGAAAGTGTATAAGATTTTTGGTCCGGGCAATCAGTATGTCACAGCTGCCAAGCAATTGGTCAGCTTGCGTGATGTAGCGATTGATATGCCTGCCGGGCCTTCAGAGGTGGAGGTACTGGCGGATGAGACGGCTAATCCTGCTTTTGTAGCGGCTGACTTGCTGAGCCAGGCTGAACATGGCGTAGACAGTCAGGCGATGTTGATTACCACCTCTTCGGCATTGCAACAGGCGGTGAAAGAAGAAGTGGAGCGCCAGTTGGCTTTGTTGCCCCGTAAAGAGATTGCGGAAAAGTCTCTTGCCAACAGTAAGCTGATTGTGGTGCGTAATATGGACGAGGCTATTGAGTTGACCAATTCCTATGCGCCGGAGCATCTCATTATCGAAACGGCAGAATATATGTCTGTTGCAGAACGTATAGTTAATGCCGGTTCGGTCTTTTTGGGCTCTCTCACTCCGGAAAGCGCCGGAGACTATGCTTCGGGCACTAACCACACGCTTCCTACGAATGGTTATGCCAAAGCGTACAGTGGCGTCAGCCTTGACAGTTTTATACGTAAGATAACTTTCCAGGAGATTAAGCCGGAAGGAATACGTACCATTGGCCCGGCTATTGAGGAAATGGCTGCTAATGAGTTTTTGAATGCCCATAAGAATGCTGTGACTGTCCGGCTTGCGGAATTAAAATTGAAAAATGATATTCTCTAAATTATAAATCAGAAATCTGCATGAGAACCTTAGAAGAACTTACCCGGCCGAATATCTGGCGTTTGAAACCTTATTCTTCGGCACGTGATGAATATAATGGAGCTGCCGCATCTGTTTTTCTTGATGCGAATGAAAATCCGTATAACATGCCGCACAACCGCTATCCGGATCCGATGCAACGGGAGTTGAAACATGAACTGTCCAGAATAAAGAAGATAAGTCCCGAACATATCTTTTTGGGTAATGGCAGCGATGAGGCAATAGATCTTGTTTTCCGTGCTTTTTGTGAACCGCGCATAGATAATGTGGTGGCCATAGATCCTACGTACGGTATGTATCAAGTGTGTGCAGAGGTCAACGATGTGGAGTACCGCAAAGTATTGTTGGATGAAAATTTTCAGTTTTCGGCAGACAAGCTGCTGGCGGCTGCGGATGAGCACACAAAGTTGATTTTTCTTTGTTCTCCCAATAACCCTACGGGAAATGATTTGCTCCGTAATGAAATAGAGAAAATTATCCTCGGTTTTAGTGGATTGGTGATATTGGATGAGGCCTATAATGACTTTTCGGAAGCACCTTCTTTCCTGAGTGAGCTGGATAAATATCCCAATCTGATTGTACTTCAGACTTTCTCCAAAGCATGGGGGTGTGCTGCCATACGTTTAGGCATGGCTTTTGCTTCGCAGGAGGTTATTTCGATTCTCAACAAAATAAAGTATCCCTATAACGTGAATCAACTGACTCAGAAACAGGCGTTGGAGATGTTGCACCGTTACTATGAAATAGAACGTTGGGTGAAGACACTGAAAGAAGGACGTGAAAATCTGGAAGAGGAGTTTGCAAAATTGCCTTGTACGGTGAAAATATTCCCTTCCGATGCGAACTTCTTCTTGGTGCGGGTGACGGATGCGGTGAGGATTTATAATTATCTGGTAGGTGAAGGTATCATTGTCCGTAATCGTAACTCAGTGTCACTTTGTGGAAACTGTTTGAGGGTAACGGTGGGGACGAGATTGGAAAATGAAAAACTGCTTGAGGCGTTAAGAAAAATATGAAGAAAGTACTTTTTATAGATCGTGACGGAACGTTGGTTATTGAACCACCTGTGGATTATCAGTTGGATTCGTTGGAAAAACTGGAGTTTTATCCGAAAGTAATGCGTAATCTTGGCTTTGTACGCAGCAAACTGGATTTTGAGTTTGTAATGGTTACCAATCAGGATGGGTTGGGTACGGCATCTTTTCCGGAAGAAACTTTTTGGCCGGCACATAACCTGATGATGAAAACCTTGGAAGGCGAAGGAGTTACGTTCGATGATATATGCATAGACCGTAGTATGCCCGAAGACAATGCGCCAACTCGTAAGCCGCGCACAGGTATGCTGACGAAGTATCTTGGAAATCCCGATTACGACTTGGTGAATAGTTTTGTGATAGGCGACCGCACTACGGATGTGGAATTGGCGAAGAATCTGGGTTGTCGTGCTATTTTCTTGCAGGAGGATACGAACATGCTGAAACCGAAGTCTGCCGGTGGTGAAGCCGCCTGTGAAGGCTTGGAAGATGTCTGTGCATTGGCTACCAAAGACTGGGATAAGGTGGCAGAGTTCCTTTTTGCCGGTGAGAGAAAGGCAGAGGTGCGCCGTATCACGAAAGAGACGAATATTTATGTAGCCGTAAATCTGGACGGTAACGGTCGTTGTGATATTCATACCGGACTGGGCTTTTTCGACCATATGCTGGAACAGATAGGAAAACATGGCGGCATGGATCTGACCATTCATGTAAAAGGTGATTTGGAAGTGGATGAGCATCATACGATAGAAGATACTGCCCTTGCTTTAGGTGATTGCCTTAATCGGGCGTTGGGGAATAAACGAGGCATAGAGCGTTATGGTTATGCTTTGCCTATGGATGATTGTTTGTGTCAAGTATGCCTTGATTTTGGCGGGCGCCCCTGGTTGGTATGGGATGCTGAGTTTAAACGTGAAAAAATAGGGGAGATGCCTACGGAAATGTTCTTGCATTTCTTTAAATCATTAAGCGATGCAGCCAAAATGAATCTTAATATCAAGGCAGAAGGTCAGAATGAGCATCATAAGATAGAGGGAATCTTTAAAGCGCTGGCGAGAGCCTTGAAGATGGCTGTAAAGCGGGATATCTATCATTATGAATTGCCAAGCTCAAAGGGGGTATTGTAATTATCACATTCATTTATCGTCCGCAAATGAACAGGGGGAGTGTCCGATTTCGGACACTCCCCCTTGTGTAATGCCCTCCTGACCGCTTGGCACACTCTTTGTCTTTCTATCAGCGATAATTTTAAAGATTGAACATGAAAAAGAGTATTTTACTTGCAGCTTGTTTTTTGATGACACTGACTGTTGCTGCGCAGAATGATACATTGGCTAACGAACGCGACATCACATTGGCGGAAGCTATTGCATTGGCCCGTACACAGTCTGTAGATGCTGCGGTGGCATTGAATGAGTTGAAAACAGCTTATTGGGAATATCGTACTTTCCGTGCGGATTTGCTTCCGGAAATGAATTTTGAAGCCACTATTCCCAGCTATAATAAGAAGTATAATTCTTATCAGCAGGATAACGGTGCTTATACATTTGTACGTAATAATTATATGGAAATGAATGGTGAAGTTTCTATCGATCAGAATATTTGGTTGACCGGTGGTAAACTCTCATTGAATACCTCTCTTGATTTCTTGAAACAACTGGATGGAGATAAATCAAAACGATATATGTCTGTTCCTGTGGCATTGACTTTGGAACAACCTATTTTCGGAGTGAATACAATTAAATGGAACCGCCGCATCGAACCGGTGAGATACGCTGAAGCTAAAGCCGCATTTCTTACTGCAACCGAAGAGGTAACCATGACTACTATCAACTATTTTTTCAATTTGTTGTTGGCTAAGGAAAATGTAGGCATCGCCCGACAGAATCTGAAGAATGCAGATAAACTGTATGAAGTGGCTAAGGCAAAGCGTAGTATGGGGCAGATCAGTGAAAATGATTTGTTGCAATTGGAACTGAATGTATTGAATGCCCGTTCTACGTTGACTGAAAATGAAAGCAACTTGAAAAGTAATATGTTCAAACTCCGTTCATTTCTAGCATTAGGAGAAGATGAGGAATTGGAACCGGTTGTTCCCGAGACGATTCCGACTGTATTGCTGAACTATCCGGATGTTTTGGACAAAGCACTTGCCAATAATTCATTTGCGCACAATATTCGTCGCCGCCAGTTGGAAGCAGATTTTGAAGTGGCTAAGGCGAAAGGTAATTTACGTGAAATCAAGCTCTATGCACAGGTAGGTTTTACAGGAACAGACAATGAATTTAATAGTGCATACCGCCGTTTGAAAGATAACCAGATTGTAGAAGTTGGTTTTAAAATTCCTATTCTTGACTGGGGAAAACGTCGTGGTCAGGTAAAGATAGCTCAAAGTAACCGCGATGTGACCGAAAGCAAGTTACGTCAGGAAACCATGAATTTCAATCAGAATCTGTTTATCCTTGTAGAACAGTTCAATAACCAGCAGGCCCAGTTGCAGATAGCAGACGATGCGGACAAGATTGCCCAGAAACGTTACAGCACCAATGTGGAAACCTTCATGGTCGGTAAAATCTCGACATTGGATTTGAATGATTCCCAGTCAAAGAAAGATGAGGCTCGTCAGAAGCATATCAATGAGTTGTTCTATTATTGGTACTATTATTACCAGTTGCGCAGCTTGACATTGTGGGATTTCAATACCAATACTAATATTGATGCCGATTTCGAAAAGATTATCAAACAATAGGATTTTTACTATTCAATTCTGTTTGAATATAAAATGGGGTTGTCTTTGTACTTATTAAAATAATAATTTCTACATTTGCAGCATTATGATATTAATTATAGACGATGACAGTGCCATTCGTTCTTCTCTGAGCTTTATGCTAAAAAGGGCGAAATATGATGTGCAGGCCGTACCGGGTCCCAAAGAGGCTATTGAAATAGTCCGTTCGGTTGCGCCCCAGTTAATCTTGATGGATATGAACTTCACCCTGTCCACCAGTGGTGAAGAAGGATTGACGCTTTTGAAACAGGTCAAAGTGTTCCGGCCCGATGTTCCCGTTATATTGATGACAGCATGGGGAAGTATCCAGCTTGCCGTGCAAGGGATGCAGGCAGGTGCATTTGACTTTATTACCAAGCCTTGGAACAACGTGGCGTTGATGCAACGGATAGAAACGGCTTTGGAACTGACTTCACAAGATAAGAAAGCAGAGGTTCCGGTGGAAGATAATGACGGCTTCGACCGTAGCCATATCATTGGAAAGAGTAAAGCACTGATGGATGTGCTGGCCACGATCAAGCGGATAGCGCGTACCAACGCATCGGTCTTGATTACCGGTGAAAGTGGTACAGGTAAGGAGTTGATAGCCGAAGCGGTACATTTGAACAGTCCCCGTAGCAAGAAACCTTTTGTGAAAGTGAACTTGGGAGGAATTTCTCATACTTTGTTCGAGAGTGAAATGTTCGGTCATAAGAAAGGTGCGTTTACGGATGCCACAGCCGACAGGGTAGGACGTTTTGAACTGGCTGATAAGGGTACGATTTTCTTGGATGAGATTGGCGATTTGGATTTAAGCTGTCAGGTGAAACTGCTTCGCGTGTTACAAGAACAGACTTTTGAAGTCTTGGGCGACAGCCGTCCCCGTAAAGTCGATATCCGTGTGGTCAGTGCGACGAATGCCGATTTACGACAGATGGTGCAGGAACACACCTTCCGCGAGGATTTGTTCTATCGTATTAATTTAATTACGGTGCATCTTCCGGCATTACGCGAACGCCGTGAGGATATTCCGTTATTGGTCCGTCATTTCGCCGACAAACAATGTGAATCGAACGGTCTTCCCAAAGTGGAATTTACTTCTGAAGCGATGGATTATTTAAGCCGTTTGCCTTATCCGGGTAATATCCGTGAATTAAAGAATTTGGTGGAACGTACCTTGCTGGTCAGTGGAAAGGAAATATTGACTGCGGATGATTTTAAATCACAATACCAGCATCCTATAGAACAGAAGGTGACAACGAATCTGCAAGGCATGACCTTGGAGGAGATAGAAAAGCAGACTATTCTGCAAACGCTTGAAAAGTATAACAATAATATGTCACAGGTTGCCATAGCCTTAGGAATCAGCCGGGCCGCTCTTTATCGCCGTTTGGAGAAATACAATATACAAGTGAATGATTAGCAAAAACGGAACCGGATAAAATATGAAACTGAAATTCTTGTTCTTCTTTTTAGCATTACTGTTGACAGCAGTATGGACTATCCTGCTCGTTCTTACATTGAAGGAACGCGGTGCGTTGTTTTATATAGGAGAGGGAGTTATTACATTCAGTCTTGTGTTTCTGGTTTATTTCTATCGCAAAGTCGTGAAACCGCTTGATATCATCGGCAACGGTATGGAACTTCTTCGTGAGCAGGATTTCAGCAGTAGGCTGACTCCTGTCGGACAAAAGGAAGCCGACCGCATTGTGTTGGTTTTCAACCGCATGATGGAGCAGTTGAAAGACGAGCGGCTTCGGTTGCGTGAGCAGAATCATTTTCTTGACCTGCTGGTCAGCGCTTCTCCCATGGGAGTTGTCATACTGACTTTGGACGGACATATTTCCATGCTAAATGCTGCAGCTCTTCGTTTTTTGGATTATTCTTCGGCAGAGGAAGTCAGAGGCCGATTGCTGTGCGAGTTGGCTTCCCCTTTGGCCGAAGAAATAGAACGTATTCCCAAAGATACTACTGAAACAATTCGTCTGAGCGACTCCATGATTTACCGCTGTTCCCGGCTTTCTTTTGTTGACAGAGGATTCTCTCATCCGTTTATTCTGGTGGAAAGTCTGACTTCCGAGGTGGTGAAAGCAGAGAAAAAGGCATACGAAAAAGTGATCCGTATGATAGCACATGAGGTGAATAATACGACTGCGGGCATTACCTCTACTCTTGATACGGTGGATGGCGCTTTGGAATGTATGGAGGATACGGAAGACTTGCGCGAAGTGATGAAAGTCTGCATAGAGCGTTGCTACAGCATGAGCCGTTTTATCACAAATTTTGCCAATGTGGTGAAGATTCCCGAGCCTCAATTACAATCAGTGGACTTGAATGACCGCGTAGCCGCTTGCAAGACATTTATGGAAACGGTTTGCCGTAACCGTAAGATTACGCTGCATCTTGATTTATGTAAAGAGAATCCTGAAGTGATGATGGATACTTCTCTGTTTGAGCAAGTACTAGTCAACATTATCAAGAATGCGGCTGAAAGTATCGGGGAAACAGGAGATATCTTTATCCGTACTTCCGTATCACCTACGATGTTGGAAATTGCTGATACCGGTGCCGGTATCAGTAAAGAGGTGGAAACCAAACTGTTCAGTCCTTTCTTCTCCACCAAGCCTAACGGACAGGGTATCGGTCTTATTTTTATTCGTGAAGTTTTGATAAAACATGGGTGTACTTTCTCTCTTCGTACCTATCCGGATAAACTGACCCGTTTCCGTATCCGTTTCTGATGATTTTCTACCACTTTACCACGCTGATGCTTCCGCAAGGAAGTGAAAAGGGAGGGTTTATAGTAAATGTCTTTCGGGTGTTTCTTTGTGTGCTGTTGGTTCTTTCGAAATCTCAGTTCAAAATGAAAACTCTTTTTATTATGCTAAGTCGTCCGCGATGAAAAATGTTTAATCAGGATTGAATGAAATCGGTTTGTTTGGTTTATCTTCACAATATTATGTGCTAAATAATTAAATTATGAAATACCCTATCGGCATACAGACTTTTAGTCAAATCCGTGAAAACGGATATGTTTATGTGGATAAGACCGACCTTATCTACCAGTCGGTGAGTAGAGGAAGTATTTATTTTTTCAGCCGTCCGCGCCGTTTCGGCAAAAGTATTATGAAGGGCGGAAAGAGGTGAGGTAATATCCGGACAAGCCTGAAAATATCCTGTAGTTTGGAATAAGTAAGTAACGTTATAAAATAGCTTGATACATTATTTTATTCATCGTTATCAGTCCAAATCCACAAAAAAGTTGGGAGCGTTTATGCCCTCATGCTCTCACTGTATATGTAACATGTTGATCATGAATAATTTGTGTAGTTGTGGTAAAAATAGTTGCTCTCCCTTATGCCCTCACTAATCTCTCATGCCCTCACTACGTTTTGAAGCATATTTCTGTATAACATGCTTGTTGTCAGCTATATATTCTTTTTTTGTAGGATATTCCGGCTTGATATAAAGTAGGGCGTTTTCTGGCTTTTTATCGTAAAAAGTGTGTGTAAAGGGTTTGTACTTCTATGGAGTGTGATCGCAAAGTTCCCGGTATTTCCGGCAGTGGTAAAAAGATCAAGACGTTTTTAAAAAAGCTCTTGTTCTTTTCTAAATACATCCTGTTGTTTTTATGTATCAGTTTTTTGCTTGTATAGTCCGATATCTTGTTACAAGATTCGGTAAATACTACCTCAAGTTTCCAGAATTGTATAGCCAAGATCTGTAGATTCTTGTTATATGATTTATTTGCTGTTGCTGCTTATGTGATCAAAAAAGCAGTTGAAGAAAAAGAGGGAGCATCGTTTGTTACGATACCCCCTTCTTTAATTTATCAGAGTTTTATCAGGTAGCAATGATTATTTTACTTCCAAGATAACTACGCGGTTCAAATAGTTCTTACCAAACATGTTATCTGTTCCACCCATAGCAACTTTTTCAAGCTGGCTTTCTTTTACGCCTTCTGCAACCAATGCATCGTAAACAGCCTGAGCACGTTTTTCAGACAAAGTCTGGTTGAATGAAGCAGATCCTGTAGCTTTATCAGCGAAACCTGCAATTTTGTACTTAGCGTTAGGATTAGCTTTGATTGCTTTAGCCATTAACTGTACATTAACCATACCTTCCGAACTGATTTTTGCTTTACCGATCTTGAAGAAGATAGCAACTTCTGCAGCGCTAGGAACTTCTTTAATCACTTCCTTGACTACTTCTTTCGGAACTTCACGAACCACTTCCTTGATCACTTCTTTTTCTACTACACGGTCTTCAACTTTAGCAAACTTCTTGCCACCAAAGATGTAGCTGACACCAGCTGTCAACATACCTGTTCCTTCAGCTTTACGGTGGCTACTGATATTACCAAAGATAGAAGGAGCGATGGCGCCGCGAGCTTCAACATCGATAGCCCAATATTTGTTAATGTTGAACTTCAAGCCTACACCGGCGGATGCACCAATACGTGCTCTTGCTTTGCTTTCACCTTCGGGAACCATTGTTCCATCATTCTTGATTGTTACGTTCTGTGACTTAGCTACGGAAAGCATAGGACCAGCAAAACCATATACTTCAAAAAAACGGCTAGGATTAGCACCTGCAAACAGAGTTGACAAGTTTACCATAGCGTCAATGTTAGCTCCTACGTAGTTCTTGTTGTGTTCGTAGTAACTGTTATCCAAACACAAGTGTTGTGTGATACCATTTACCTGACCACGTATCCCCCATGTGGGAGTAATTAACTTACCCAAAGAGATGCTGAAGTGAGGAGCCAGCTTATTGAAACCATCGTTTTCAATAGCGTGGATACCTCCACCTACACTGACGAAGATGTTATCGCTCCATTTCGGAGTATAATAGTTGGTGTCTTGTGCTTTAAGAGTAGTAGCACAAGCACCTGCCATCAGAAGCGACAGAGTTAATACTTTATATTTCATTTTACTATAATTTTTTGGTGAATTATTATTCTACGTGTTGGTTTAAACTGATTGATTATTTACCAG
>OLQB01002627.1_pt1 | contig 11450 bp, 10 predicted proteins | sample 1672681 | NCBI WGS metagenome assembly OLQB01 (sample SAMEA3136713, study PRJEB25190) | human gut metagenome | reverse complement strand
GATGTAAATTCGCTCCATCTAGAAACTTTACTTTGAATTTCTTCTTTCGATAATGATTCATCGCTCCAATGCTGCCATTCCCAAAAAGTAACATCTCCAAACAGGGTATAGGCAACCCGTTTTGCTTCATCACCCGTCAAGTAATGAGGAGCAACTTCTAGGACAGGCATATTGGGGCATTGTGGAGTATCAACAATATCCACATTGAACTCAACAGAATTATCTGTACTATAGAATATTTCAGATAATGCTGTTCCCGTTGTTACACTGGAGGCTTGGCTGTCTGGTGCCGAAATCATAATATTTTCCTCAAACTTGCCATCATTCTTTCCGATTACAACGGCATTACTCGGACTTTCCTGACACCCTGGCAGAATAAAAGATAACATTATTGCTGTGGCAAGCACTAAATATCCAGGCTTAATTTTACTCACAATTTTTCCTCCCCGATAATAGGGTTCATAATAATTGGCATCAAGGAGCCGGACAAGATGCCCGGCTCCTGCTACACAAATTAGCGATAGGGATGGAATTCGTAACTGGTGTCAACTGTTGCGTTATTGCTTGTGCCATAGTAGTACACAAAGGTAGGTGAACTACTCTGAGAAGCGATAAAAACGTTCCAACCGTTTTCTGTTACTACCAGCCTGTCACAGTTCGTTTCTTCAAACCACCCATCTCTTCGACTGAGTTTTGTTGCGATGTTGCTCCAGGTATTGGCTCCAACAATGTAATCAACTTTAGTCCCCATGGTACTTCTTTGGTACGCACCGACCGCAGCTCTGGTTTTGCTTCCCCATATCCCGTCGTGTGTACTGCCAGCCATTTCATCTTGGGTATCGGGATAGGAGAACAAAAAGCGCTGGAGCGCCCACAAGTATTTTGGGTAATAACTTGCATAATACTCGCTGACAGGCTTAAAACTTCCCATTTCTGTACGCCAGGATTCTGCCGCAGATGCAGGCAGTACGAGAATGCTTATGAGTAGTCCCACGGTCAAGATTAATAAGAATCCTTTTTTCATACGTTGTTTCTCCTTATGCTCATGTGCATTTGCTACCATTTTCCCCCCAAACCACTGGTAGCATATGGCTTGATAAAAGTCATCTATCGTGCACATATGGATGACTTTGGAGGACTCTATTATGAACTGCTGATCAGGCAGGTTCATACTTTTAGGGATCGGTATTCTTGGCGTAAGAATAGCATGCCTTTATTTGAAATGCCATTATATTGGCATAAGTCGATAAAAAATCGTCACAAAATGCGAAAAAACTGTGGACACCGGTAATGGTGCCCACAGCTGTCAGTTTTTCTTAGAAAATAGTAATGTCAGTTGTTTGAGAATTTTGCGCTGCTGGGTTGGAAGAGTATACCCGCGCCTTTATCAAAAAGTCCTATTCTTGAAACATCCGGGTCAGGTTTCCAATGAACTTTAATTGCGCTTGACGCAATTCTTCGGCTGACATATTGTCCGCATTCAAAATCGTCATGAGATCGTTGATTAAGTCCTGCTGCTGAGAGGATAAGGCAGTTGAGTCATTAGGCTGAGGTTCATTTAAGCCTACCAAATCATCCAGCGATAAGTGATAAAGCTTGGCCAGGGAAATCAGAACATCGGTTGGGGGAATCTGAACCCCCTGTTCATAGCTCCCGATTGCAGCCTTGCTTTTATGGATTTGTTCTCCTAACTGCTTCTGTGTTAATCCGCGACTTTTTCGGAGGGCTTTTAATCGTTCCCCCAAATCCTGCATGGCTAAAACCCCTGTCCTTCAATTTCTGTTATATTACCACGAGAAAGTCTAATAATTATGGGCTTTACTTTTTACAAAGCATAATTATAATGGTATATATAAATTGCCATTGCGTTAGTGGGAGCGACTATATTATTATGGATGAACAATTCACAATAAAACGACACAAAAAACAGACAAAATGGGTGAATGATATGTATCATTTGATTCTATGCGATGACGACGCTGATACCCTCGAAAGGATAAAGGAGCAGACCACGTACATCTTGTCCAATATGCAGATTAAGTTCAAAATATTTGCTTTTACTGCGTTTGAAGATATCAGTGAGTATATTATGAAACAATGTGATATTGCGATTCTGGACATTGACTTCTCCAAGCGACAGTATTGCGGGATCGATATTGCCAAAAAGCTTCGGGAAATCAAAAAGGACGCTGTAATTATTTTCGCTACAAACTTTATAGAATACGCACCGGAGGGCTATGAGGTTCGTGCCTTCCGATATGTTATGAAAAAGGATATTCGAGAAAAGCTCCCTGGCTATCTTAACGAGGCAGTTTCTTTACTAAAAAATGAAGGTGAAACCGTTAAATTACAGAATAATGGGGAAATCGTCAGCTATGCACTGAAGGATATTCTGTATATCGAGTCAAATCAACATACTGTTTATGTGCATCTGGTTCCGCCAAAGGGCCAAAAGGAAAAGTGCTACCAATTCTATGCATCAATTGGAAAACTTGAGAGAGAGCTAACGCCAAAAGGCTTCCTGCGCGTTCATAAAAGTTTTTTGGTAAATGTTATGCATATACAGAAGTATCAGTGTCAGAGCGTTCTCCTAGACAACGGAACCGTGCTGAATGCAAGTCCCGCCCGGTATTCGGGACAAAAGGAGCAGTATTTATTCTGGAAGGGAAAGATTCTGAATGATTGAGCTTATCAACGCAGTTTGGACTTTCCTGGAACTGCTCTGTTTGTTTATTGTTAGTGACAGTATGCTTAAACCAAGAGAAAATAAGCGGATTGTTGCGCTGGTTTTCTCGCTGGTTTTTGGGGGATGCTTTGGAATTTGCAACTTTTATACGGGCAGTCTACCATTGTCCTATTTAAGCATTCCTTTATGGACGCTATTGATTTGCGGCTGCTTTCACGTAAATGTCGCATATGTTATAATCAGCTTGGTCTATTTCTTGGGCTTATCCTTCATCACGGACACAATTGCCAGTGGATGCGTTTGCTTCTTTGCGGGTATTCAAATTGCAGAGCTGCCGAACCATGCATTTTTGTACATATCTACAGCAACAGCAAGCAAGGCAATTGAAGCATTTATTGCGTTCCTTTTCAACAAGATTTCCCGACAATTTCGAGGAACTCCCATCCATCTACGGTGGGTCTGCTTAGCAATGCTGTTCCCTGCAGTTAGTATTTTGATTTTGATGATACTCTTTGGCTCTGTATCCTTGGTAAAAGAAGCGCCATATGTAGCTTTGGAACTTGGTATAGCCATTGCGGCGGGCAATATTGGAATTGTGTATCTAATCTTTCAATTGGAGAAAAGTGTTCAGGCAAATCACCGCACGGCGCTCATGACACAGCAGATGGAACTTCAATCCGAAAGTATATCTGCCCTTGAACAAAATTATCGCAAGCAACGCAAAGCGACTCATGAATTCCTACACCATCTGGAAGTTTTAGACGGTCTGCTGGGGCAGATGCGAATTGATGATGCCGAAGCCTATATTCGGCAACTACAAGAACAGGAATCTGCAAGGATCTTTGCGATTAATTCCCACAATCCAATTATTGATGTCATCCTAAATCAAAAATTCCAGACTGCCCAGCAGGAATCGGTAGATATGCAGGTTAAAGTCAACGACCTCTCCAATATACCGCTGTCTACACAAGACTTGGCCATTCTTCTTTCCAATCTATTAGACAATGCAATAGAGGCATGTAAAGCAAACGATGGAGCCGAGCAAATCTTTTTCACAATGCTGGACGGTAACCCCATCACTTTAAGCATTGCAAATACGTCCAAACCGGTCAAAATTGTGAATGGTCACATTCCATCCACGAAGAAAGAGCCTGCTCACGGCTATGGACTGTTAAATGTACACGATATTCTCACGCAATTACATGCTGAGTATTCTATTCGGTATGAGGCCGGCTGGTTTCGCTTTACGGCCGAGATTCCCAAGGAATAGTTTAATGTGAATGCTGTCTCGTAAAGAGACAGCATTTTTACGTGTTCGTGACGACTTTTTGTCGGTTCGTGTCAAAATAAGTGAAATAACTGAGTCAGTATTCTAAAATATCTCTGGAAAGAGGGGATATGTGTTGCATAAAACATTAGAACGTTTCGTACAAAAGTATGAGCTTGTCCCTGCGGAGGATATGCCAGTCCTTGTTTACTCATTAGAAAAGGTAATCCTGAATTATGCGTCCCTTATCCCCATGCTGCTATTTGGAATTCTTGTGGCAGATTTATGGACTGCAATCGGTTTCCTTGGAGCGTTCTACTATCTACGAAGTATAACGAACGGCCTGCATGTTTCAACGCCGTTAAAATGCTTTGTTTATTCCCTCATCTTAGAGGCCCTGTGGCTGAGGTGCATCCCCATTATACTGGGCAGCGCCAAGTGGCCGTTTTTGGTAATACCTTCCGCATTGTGTGTGATTTGGTACTTAGCACCATTTAATCATCCCAACTTGCAATTGTCCAAAGAAGAGGTTTTGGCTGTGAAGCAATGTGCGCGCAAGCGGCTTGCGTGTTTGTCGTGTATTATATTTGGATGCCATTATTTGAAGCTGACAGAATTATGTAACGGGCTAATACTTGGGCTTGCGCTGGACGCGGCATTGCTGTGTATGGCATATATCAAAAACTGGAGGAATCATTATGGTCAAAAAGAAGCATGTGACAGTTGACGCTGTTGTAAAAAGGGTTGCCAAGAATCTTGTCGACGGTGAACGAGGCGAATGGCCGCCTAGATGCAGCACTCTTCTCTATCAGCCGGTGCGGCCAGTGAAAACCACCGAACAGAAAAAGGGCTAAATCTACAAGTTAGGGTATCAACAGCTTATACTCGCAGAGGATCTATCTTGGACTCAAATAGATAGTTCTCTGCGAGTTTTTTCAAAGTAGAAGATATTCTATCAATGGGTATGTAAATTACTGCATTCTCCCTTGCTTTAATAAAGAAAACATAGAAAGGGTATGTTACTATGTTATTCTACGATTGGATTGGAATTGCCTTCTCTGCTGTATTGCTTGTTCTTGCAATCATCTCTTCATGTTTGGCGGGGAGCATGAGGGCAAACACAAACGATATTATTATAGACTATTATATCCGGATAAATAGAAAATACATCCGTTCAAGTATTTGGTTCCTTGCCGCATTTTATTGGCTTACACTTTGCTCTATTTTTTCGACAATTGTTGTGATCTATTTGTGTGCATACCCAACTGCTGGGCAAGATACCAAAAGGGTTTTCTTATATTCGGTTATCTCTTTGTTTTGCACAATCGTCAATTTTGTGACAAACCCACGGGATATTTCTACAACTTATCGTAAATGCCATATTTTGTTTGATGAAGCAATTCTATGTGCACGAAATGGACACGATAATGATCCTACGTGGTCAGCATGCGAGAGAAGATACTTCTGCTTGTATCGAGTAGATCATATAATGGAAGAAATGCTTGCAAACGTAATTAAGTAAATTACATAAACGCTTGCCAACGTTCAAGGCTGGACGGCTAGCCAAAAGAACGAATTTTCCGTGAGTGGGCGCAGTTTAAAATCCACGAAGCTCCGTCCCTTTCGGGATCTGATAAATTGGCACACTATTTTAGAATGAAGAACTTCAGCAATTTGGGCTTGTTTAATACAAGATTTAAACAATCGACTCATTATGCAAAATGGAGCAGAATTCCTTAAGAGTTCTGCCCCATTTTTATAACGGAAATCTTTGATTTGTGTGTCAGTTGAAGAATGTAAGACCCACAAGTTATCGGTTAGCAATCCGCAAGTCTAATTATATTGTGCAGTTGGCCTCCGCAATATTGTTCAGCGAGTAAAATGGGCTCGCGCTGAGCATTCATCAATGCCATATTATTCTTAACGTACAGATGCCACTTTATATATCGAAAACCCAATTCTCAAATTAGATTTTCACCTTCAGGCTTTCAGACGCTCGCGGGCATCCCATACCCCAGAATGACGCTGCTTCCCAGAGAATACTGGTTCTGCCGACACATATCTCTGGAATTGCCCTCTACCGTATAGACTACGTTATTTTCTACCCGCTCCACAATTCCCACATGATCCGGCACACCATCCTGGGTTGCCCAGTCGAAGAAAATGAGCATCCCTGGCATCGGTTCCGCAGAGCCGTCCAGCCAGAGGCCGCGCTGCTGGAACCACTGCATTCCAAAGACGCAGCCGGAGAATTTTGGATAAGCACCGCTGTCCAGATATCCGCACTGGTCGGCACACCAGCTGACAAAGCAGGCGCACCATTCCACACGACTGGTAAAGCCGTACCAGATCCAATAGGGTTCGCCGCCCACATTGCCTATCTGGGTCAGTGCCACATCTACAATGGCGTCCCCATCTTCCGGGGTATAGAACACCTTGCCGATTGGGTAGTACCGCAGCACATGGGGGACATACTGCTTGTCCCCATAACTGTTCCAGCCCATTTGTTCTGCCATTTTCATGGAAAACTCAACGGCATTGGCACGGGAGTATTCACCGTATTTCTGCAAGGCCCATGTGATGTAACCGCTGCCAAAGTTATAGCCTTGGAGCGCCAGCTGAATATGTTCCAGATCAATGGGGCTTTCGGCTCCTGCCGCCTGTAAACAGTCCGCCAGATTCTGGATGCCTACTGCAATGGAATACTCCGGGTCAGTGATACCTCCGGGCGTTCTGGGGTACTGGGTATTGTACCCGCATTCGGAGGCTTGCATGGGGTCATTTCCTCTGCCGCCGGATTCCTGCATCATGACGGCCTGAATCAGCAGAACATAATCCGGAATACCATATTGCTTGGCGTATTTGCGGATGACCGGCTCATAGGCTTCCACCTCTGCACTGAGGGGCAGGGTTTCCATGGAATCATCCTGACTTCCAAAGATAGCAGCGCCGCAGCCAATCAGGACGACAATTACGATCACAAGAACAGCCGCAACACCGCCTGCGCCAATGGCGGCGTAAAGCGCCTTTACCGCTTCTGCCGCAGAGCGTGCCAGCTTGGCCGTCAGCTCTGCGGCCTTTTTTGCAGCCAGCGCGGCACGGCGTCCAGCGGTGGCTGCGGCATGAACACTTTTTTGCGCAGCAGCGGTGGCGGCCTTTTGGGCTTTCTGGGCAGCATGTTTTGCGGTTGTGTCGGACACTTTCTTTGCGGCTCTCTCGGAGGTCTTGATCGGAACGGAAGAATTCCTAGTACGAATGGGCAGGTCGGATTTCTTCTTGATCGGGATTTCCTTTTTCCTGGGGGTATCACCCGGAGAAAAAGAAGTGTTATGGAAACCATTTGAGACTTGCGCAGATTCAGTTACGACGGTGTCAGACGCTTTTGAAGTACAGGGGCTTGCTTGAGTGGCTTCCACCTGTTGGGAGAAGTGGGTACGCTCGAATCCCAGTTCCTCCTCCTTCTGCTGCTTTTTCCGACCAATAATGTCCTGCGCAGCAGCTTTTCGCGCCGCCTGTTGTGCGGGAAAGATGCCGGATTCGGCTACGGAATTGTCCGTTACATGCTCCCGTGTGCGGATGGAGGCAGTATCTTGCGTAGCTCTGCCGCGTACTTCCCGACGATTTTGGAAAACCTCCCGTGCGACTTCCTGCCGACCGGCGTTTTCCGCGGACACTGTGGATTTCGGGGTGCTGTCACGGTGGCGAACAGAGCGAATTTCATGCTGCAATAATGACCCTGCATCCCGAACGGTATCCTCTGCCGTCCGGGAGACTTTTTCCTCTGCATAATTGCTGGGGGATTCCGATTGCTCTGACTGCCGGTGAACTGCTTGTTCCTGTTTGGCGCGGACAAAACCGCGCTGCATCTGCTGTTGGGCAGTGTTCAATACCGGCTGACTTTTATGTTTCGTCTTAATTTCCGGCATAGCTTGCCCTCCAATCAGGACTGACCGGCGAACCGCCCTTCACCGGGGCGGGTGGTCATAAGCTGGTAGAGCTTGGTATTTTTCGGAAAACGGTTGATGAAAGGGACCAGGGCACTGCCGTATTTGATAAGTCCGGAACCTGCCTCCACATTGGTGATGTAGTTCATCTGCTCATTGGAGATATTCAAGAGCCTGCCCAGCTTCTCCCGGTCAGATGCCGCCTGATTCAGCATGACAATGAACTCGGAGTTCGAGAGCATGGTGCTGGCCTGCACGGAATCCAGCAGGTACTCCACATTCTGGGTGATGGCCGTAGGGAAGGCATTGCGCTTTCGGAACTGCCGCCATGCGGAGTTGAAAAAGGCAGCGGAGAACTCGTTTTCAAAAACCACATGGAACTCGTCAATGAATACATGGGTGCGTTTGCCCTTCTTCCAGTTCTGGGTCACACGGTTCAGCATGGTATCCGTGATGACCAGCAGGCCGGTGGGCTTCAGCTGCGCCCCCAGACCGTGAATGTCGAATACAACCACACGCTTGTCAAGGTCTACATTGCTCTGCTTGCCGAAGATGTCCAGAGAGCCGGTGGTGTACAGTTCCAGAGAAAGGGCGATCTGTTTGGCCTCCGGTTCCGGCTGCTCCAGCAGGGTGTCCCGTAAGGTGCAGAGGGTGGGGATGGTGCCGGAGAAAGCGGCATTGCGGTAGACCATGGTGATGCACCGGTCAATGATGGACTTGTGCTGGGGGCCGACGCCTTTCTTGTCGATCTGCTCGATCAGGGACATGATGAACTCGGACTTGACCACGATGGGGTTGTTCTCCCCATAGCCGTCCACCATGTACATGGCGTTGAGCCGATCCCGCCCGCCTGCGGAAACATGGATCACGGAACCCATATCCCCCATGGCCTCCACCAAAGGGGCGTACTCCCCTTCGGGATCGCAGACAAGAATATCGTCCTCGGTGTTCAGCATCAGGAAAGTCATAAGTTCTTTGGCAGAGAAAGACTTGCCGGAACCGGGAACGCCCAGCAGAAACGCGGACTGGTTCAGCAGATTCTCCTTGTTGCACATGATAAGGTTATGGGAGATGGCGTTTTCCCCGAAGTAGATACCGCCTTTATCCATGATTTCCTGCACCTTAAAGGGCATGAACACCGCAAGGCTTTCCGTGGTCAGAGTGCGGAAGGCGTTGAGCTTCCGGGTGCCAATGGGAAGCACGGTGTTCAATCCGTCCATTTGCTGATATTTGAGAACCGCCATCTGGCACATCCGTTTTCTTGCTGTGGAGAGAATGGCATCCGTATCCGCGTCCAGCTGCTCTTTGGTGTCGGCGGTAATGACCATGGTCAGGATGCCGAAGATCATCCGCTGGTCACGGGTGGTCAGGTCGTCCAGAAACTCCTTGCTTTCCTTGCGCTGCAATTCCATGTCATAGGGAACAACGGCGGAGAAATTGTTGTTGCTGTTCTGACGGCGCTGCCAGTTGGTAATGTTCGTCTCCACACCCAGCAGCCGGTTTTCCACCTCACGGACGGCTTCATCTGTGGGAATGGGAACCATGTCGATGGAGAGCATCATGTCCCGGTTCAGGTCGGTCAGCTCGGACACGAAATCATCCTGAATATAGCTGGCGTAGTCCTTGAGATACAGCACCCTCGCAAACCGATCCCCAATCTGGAGATAGTCGCTGTGCCGTTCCATGGAATCCGGGCAGATGTAGTCCCGGAAGCTGTGACCCTTCCGGGCAGAGTCCCGCAGAGAGAAGCGGAACTCATTTTCTTCTCCCCTGCGGTAGAAGCGGTGAAGAATTTGCAGCCGTTCCATGGCATTCATGGAGCCGCAGGTGGAGCCAAGGGCAGCGAAGTGAGAGGACAGGTCTGCTTCCACACGGGCAAAGAAGCTCCGGGCGGCATCCACATCCTTTTTGCGGACGGAAACTGTCAAAAATTTCTCCTGGACAATGCCGTTGCCATTGGTGGCCTTGTCCAGAAGCATCTGGTTGTATTCCTCCCGGTAGTCGTCCAGGCCGTCCCACTGCATGGGCATGAGGATGGACTTTTCAAAATTGATCTGGCTCATCTTATGGTTGAAGATGGTGATTTTTGTGGTAGCTCCGCAATCCAGACTGTTGATAAGGGCAGAGTAGCCCCGGAACATCTTTTCTTTGTCCGGCTCCGAGGCCACCTGATAATTGATGTCCGTGAAGCGGAAGGTTTTTGCGTACCGCCCACCAGTGAGGAAGATCCCGTCCTCCCAGATTTTCTGAATGGGGATCACGTCCTGGACACGTCGGGGAATGACATATTTCTCCCGGTCCTGTCGCACCAAAGTACGAATGGATTTCATCATTTCTTATACGCCTCCTTTTCGTGGTTAGAGATGGTGTTCTCCAACAGCTTGTAGTAGAGATTGTCCGGCTCAGAAATAAGCCGCTTTGGATCCAGCAATTCCGAACGAATCCAGGCCCAGGCCAATTGCTCGGCGGTCATGCCGTGGTAGTTGACAAAGCCCATGGCCGCAAAGGGTGCGGCTCCCAGAATACACATCCAGCTGACGGTTTCCGTGCCCACATAGGGCTTTAGCAGAAAGTACAGTCCCACGGCAACCAGCATTGCCGCCAGCGAGAAACCGCACTGCCGCATGGAGAGGCCAAAGAACATGGATTCACTGTAGGACTGGATCTCTTTGTTGATTTTTACTTCCAATGGTTTCCTCCTTGTTGTGTAAAAGAAAAACGCCTCCCGATTTGGAAGGCGTTGAAATATGGCTAGGGAACTTTTTAACGAAATATCGTTCAAAAAGTTCCCTAGTATTACAGTATAATAAAAAGTGGGCAGATATGCTTTGCCTGCCAATGACCCGGTGGGGTGCTTACTTTTCGCCCAGCAGCCAATCCAGCAGATTCAGAGATTTGATCCCATTGTAGGATCTGATGAAGTCCCGATCCATGGACAAAACGATTTTTTCGTAATTGTCCGGAATCATTTGCAGGGGCCGCAGTTCCCGCTCTCGGGTTTCCGGGGAAAGCATACTTTCCGTTACCTGAATGTAAACCTTGTCCTCTGGCTTTTCCGCTACGAAGTCCACTTCGGTATCGCCTACTTTTCCGATATATACCCGGTAGTCCCGGCGAAGCAGCTCCAGATAGACGATGTTTTCCAGAATATGCCCCCGATCTGCATCCCGGTAGCCCAGCAGCATATTCCGGAAGCCCATGTCGATGATATAGTTCTTTCCCAGCGTTTTCAGCAGTTGCTTTCCCTTCACATCATAGCGGCCAACAGAAAAGAAAATATAGGCACTGTGGAGCATGGAGATATACTTCTCAACAGTTTTCCCCGCCACATTCCGTCCTTTAATATCGCCCTCGTTGTACAGTACATTTCCAATGCTGCTGGGAGAATTGATACTGCCAATATTGGAGCAGAGAAACAGCATGATTTTCTGAAGCATCGCCTGATCGGCACCCTCATTGCGCTGTAAAATATCACGCAGGACGACCGTGGAATAGATGCCCTCCAATGCCTGATTGCTTCGGGCTTCATTGAACTGGTACTCCCGTAGAATCG
>OLQB01002622.1_pt1 | contig 11466 bp, 10 predicted proteins | sample 1672681 | NCBI WGS metagenome assembly OLQB01 (sample SAMEA3136713, study PRJEB25190) | human gut metagenome | reverse complement strand
CTGCCGCACCTCGCTCGCCGTATCGGCACTTAGAATTATGCGGTATTGCCCTGAAAAAAGGATCAATCAGTGATGCAGAATACAGAACATACCGCCGCGCCGCTGCTGGTGCGCGGGGGCCGGGTTTATGACGCCGTTCACCCGGAACCACAGCAGATCGACCTGCTGCTGGAAAACGGCCGCATTGTTGCCATGGGGCATGAACTGAACGTGCCCGCCGATATCGCCGTGCTGGATGCTGCCGGGCTGGATATTTTCCCCGGTTTTGTGGATGCGCACACCCATATCGGCCTGGATGGTTATGGCATCGGGTACGAAGGCTGCGACTACAACGAGATGAATGACATCTGGACCCCGCAGCTGCGCGCCATTGACGGCATCAACCCTCGCGATCCCTCCTTTGCCCATGCACGGGAAGCAGGCATTACCTGCGTGTGCACCGGGCCGGGCAGCGCTAATGTGCTGGGCGGTACCTTTACCGCCATCAAGACGGTGGGCGAGCGTGTGGACAACATGATCGTCAAGGAAGCCGTTGCCATGAAATGCGCCTTTGGCGAAAACCCCAAGCGCTGCTATAAAGATAAATGCGATTCTACCCGCATGTCCACCGCTGCGTTCCTGCGCGGGGCGCTGGCTTCCGCCAGGGATTACGGCGCCCGCAAGGCTGCCGCCAACGGCGATGTGACCAAAATGCCCGCTTATAACCAAAAGCTGGAAGCCTTGCTGCCGGTGCTGGACCACACCATTCCCCTGAAAGCCCATGCACACCAGGCCAACGATATCTTTACCGCCATCCGCATTGCCAAAGAGTTTGATGTGGGCCTGACGCTGGAACATGTGACCGAAGGCCACCTGATCGTGGACGAACTGGCCAAGGAAAGCAATATCCCCATGGCCGTCGGCCCCAGCCTGACCTTTGCCAGCAAGTTTGAACTGCAGAACAAATCCTGGGAAACGCCGGGCGTTTTGGCAAAAGCGGGCTGCCATGTTTCCATCATCACCGATAACTCGGTCATTCCGCAGCAGTACCTGCCGCTGTGCGCCGGTATGGCGGTCAAAGCCGGCATGGATCCGTTTGCCGCGCTGCAGGCCATCACCATCAACCCGGCCAAGCACATCGGCATTGCTGACCGTGTTGGCTCCATCGAGGTCGGCAAGGATGCAGACCTGGTGCTGACCGATGGCTGCCCGTTTGAGGTTATGACCAACGTGAAAGCCGTTCTGATCAACGGCGCAGTGGTCAGCCAGAAATAAAAAGCACTGCACCGATGTAAAAAATAGGCTGGCATCTTGCAAACAGCAGGGTGCTGTGCTATAATATCCACAGAACAGCAAAGGCGCTGTCCGATAGCATTGCTATACGGACAGCGCCTTTTTTGGTTCAATAGGAATTACCACGGATGGAATGAGAGTGAGAAATATGGAAAAGAATCCTCGTTATGTCGAAATCGATTACGCCAAATACGCGCCCGATATCCCGGAGGATCAGCTGGAAGCTTATTACGGCCTGCCCAAACATGTACAATTCTGTAATGAATGCGTGATGAGCAACCAGAAGCCGAACTCCTGCTATGAATTTGAACATACGATCAAGTCCATTAAAAAGACGATGGTCATTCAGGACGACGGCACCTGCGATGCCTGCCATGCCTGCCACAATAAGGCTAACGGCCATATCGACTGGGCCCTGCGCGAAAAAGAGCTGCGTGAGCTGTGCGATGAATACCGCAAAAATGACGGCAGCTATGACTGCCTGGTGCCCGGCTCCGGCGGCAAGGACAGCTTTTATGCCGCTCACATCCTGAAATACAAATACGGCATGCACCCCCTGACGGTGACTTGGGCACCGCATATCTACACCCCCTGGGGCTGGGATAACATGCAGGCCTGGATCCACGCCGGGTTTGATAACTACCTGTGTACCCCCAACGGCATGACCCACCGTCTGCTGACCCGTTTGGCGACCGAGAACCTGTTCCACCCGTTCCAGCCGTTCATTTTGGGCCAAAAGCAGCTTGCCCCCAAGATGGCCGCCAAGTTCGGCATTCCCCTGGTGTTCTATGGCGAGAACGAGGCCGAGTTCGGCAACCCCATTGCGGATAATAACTCTGCCCTGCGTGACGAGCACTTTTTTGCCGTCAATGATTATGACCATATCTACCTGGGCGGTGTCAGCCTGCGCCAGCTGGAAGAGGATTATAAGGTGGATAAAGCCGACCTGGCCATCTACCTGCCGTCCGAAACTTCCAACCTGGAGAAAAACCATGTTCAGGTGCGCTACCTTGGCTATTACGAAAAATGGCATCCGCAGGGCGCCTACTATTACAGTGTAGAACACGGCGGCTTCCGCCCCGCACCGGAGCGCACCCAGGGCACCTATTCCAAGTATAACTCCATCGATGATAAGATCGACGACTTCTTCTATTACACCACCTACATCAAGTACGGCATCGGCCGCACCACCTATGACGCTGCACAGGAGATCCGCAACGAGGAAATCACCCTGGAAGAGGGCAAGGCGCTGTGCAAAAAGTTTGACGGCGAGTATCCCGACCGCTTTGAAAAAGAGATCTTCCAGTATCTGTCCCTGGACCGCCAGCACTTCCCGTGGGCCAGCCAGCTGTTTGAACAGCCCAAAATGGACCGCGAATACTTTATGCACCTGGCCGACCGTTTCCGCAGTCCCCACCTTTGGAAATGGGAGGACAACATGTGGAAACTGCGTCACACCCCCTACGAGGGCGACAGCGAAGTGCTTTGGGGCGACCCGAAGGGCACCCACCACGAAATATAAGGCCAAGGGCAATACCGCATAATTCTAAGTGCCGATACGGCGAGCGAGGTGCGGCAGATGCCAAGCCAAAAGCGCAGATAATACTGGATGTCTTATCGAGCATTTTGGCAACGCAGATGCCGTGCCGCAGCCGCCGGAGCGGTGCTTAAGCCGTAAGGCGGGAATTGTGCGGTGTTGCCATAGAGCTCTGGAACTGAGGAATTTTTTATGGCTAAGAAAAAAATCCGCCTGATTGCACGGCTGGATGTCAAGGATACCAACCTCGTCAAAGGCATCCAGTTGGAGGGCCTGCGCAAGCTGGGGGATCCCAACCTGTTTGCACGGGAATATTATGAGCAGGGCATTGACGAGCTGCTGTACATTGATATTGTGGCCAGCCTGTATAACCGTAACAACCTTTCGGATATTGTGCGCAAAACCGTGGATGATGTGTATATCCCGGTCTGCGTGGGCGGCGGTCTGCGCAGCGTCGAGGATGTGCGCCACATTCTTTCCATGGGGGCGGATAAGGTTGCCATCAACACGGCGGCCATCAAACGCCCGGAGCTGATCACCGAGGTTGCCAACGCCTTTGGCAGCCAGTGCATGGTGCTTTCCATCCAGGCCAAGCGCAACCGCACCTGGCCCGGCAAGTGGGAAGCTTATTATGACAACGGCCGCGCCCATTCTGGTTATGATGTAGTGGAATGGGCCAAACGCGGCGTGGCGCTTGGGGCAGGGGAGATCCTGCTGATGAGCGTGGACAACGAGGGCCTGCAGCGCGGCATGGACCTGGAACTGATCGAGGCTGTGACCAAGGCGGTCAATGTGCCGGTCATCTGCGGCGGCGGTGTTGGCTGCGGGGATGACATTGTGGACGGTGCCAAAGCCGGTGCCGATGCTGTGGCCTGCGCCGCAGTGCTGCACTATAAAAAAGAAACCGTGCAGGAACTGAAAGATGAAATCCGCGCAGGCGGGGTGGAGGTGCGCCGGGTATGAAAGCAACAGTGATCGATTACGGTCTATCCAACCTGCTCAGCGTGCAGCATGCGTTCGCCCATTTTGGGGCAGAAGTACAGGTGACCAGCAGCCCGGCAGATGTTCTGGCAGCCGATGCCCTGGTGCTGCCCGGCGTGGGCGCTTTCCAGGACGGCATGCAGGGGCTGGAACAGCTGGGGCTGATCGAGCCCATCAAGCAAAAGACGGCCCAGGGTACCCTGTTGCTGGGTATCTGCCTTGGGATGCAGATGCTGTTTGACGAATCCGAAGAATTCGGCCTGCACAAGGGCCTTGGCCTGATTCCCGGCCGCGTGGTGCGCATCCCGGATGTGGACGCGGACGGCAGCCCCCAGCGGGTGCCGCACATCAGCTGGAACCCACTGTACCCGGCGGGCGGCCGCCCGGATTTTTCCGGTACCGCCTTGCAGAATGTGCAGCCGGGACAGGAATGCTATTTTATCCACTCTTATGAAGCAAAGCCTGCAGCGGAGGAATACCGCCTGGCCGATACCGTGTATGGCGGCCGCAAGGTGTGCGCCGCTGCCCAAAAGGGCTGCGTGATCGGCACCCAGTTCCACCCGGAAAAATCCGGCCCGGTGGGGCTTGGCATCATCAAAGCCTACCTGGACCTGTGCGCCCAGGCAGAATAACAGGGAAATAAAACGGATTTTCAAACGTAAGATAATCCAATGCCGGGGAACGTTCTGCGCGAGCGTTCCCCTTTTTGTTGTTGGTTTTGCTAAACTGATGGGTGAATTTTGGGCGGAGTTGTACAATTTGGTGCAAATTTGCCTGCAAAAATGGCACCAAAAGTCCATAAAAGTCCGAAAAATGGTCATTTATCTATTCCCAAGGACAAAAGTTTGGTGTATAATAACACCTGTAGCTTGGTTAATTAAATGACAATCTTTCTGGAGAGGTGTCTGTGCATGAAAAAGCTGATATTGGTCACAAGCCCGCCGGCCTGCGGAAAAACCTTTATTTCCAAGCAGCTGGCAAAAGCGCTGAACCACGTTGTCTATCTGGATAAGGATACCTTGATCCCTTTGTCTAAGCAAATCTTTGCGGTGGCGCACCAGCCGTATGACCGCAGCAGCATCTTTTTTGAAAAATATATCCGTGACCTGGAATATCGTGTGGTTCTGGACCTTGCTATGGAAGCGCTGGAGTACGATGATATTGTGCTGATTAACGCCCCCTTTACGCAGGAGATCCGTGACCTTGACTATATTACCACCCTGCGTGCCGAGCTGAAAAAGAAGCAGGCGGAGCTGGTTGTAATTTGGGTAGATACTAACCCCGAAGTGTGCCACCAGCGCATGATCGACCGCGCCAGCGACCGTGACATGTGGAAGCTGAACCACTGGGACGAATATATCCTGGGTGTCAACTTTAACCCGCCGCTCAGCTTAAAGCTGGAAAACCAGCCCGATTCGCTGCTGATCTTCCACAATTCTTCCGATGAAGAGTTTGAAGAGAGCATGAAAACCATTGTTGCCCAGTTGGAAGCCGCTGTGGCCAACCGTGTGGAGATCCCGCGCACCCGGTATTGATACTGTCTGTTTTTTTATTCCCATTGTGCCGCTTTGGCATGATGGGATTTTTTATTTGCTGTCTGAAATTGCTTTAATTGCTTTTACCGCCGGGGTATGGTATAATCTATTCTGTATCAATCTGCAAAGCAGGGCGCTGCTTTGCGGCAAAAATCAACAGCAAAAGGGGCAGGGCATATGGCAAAGGATCTTCTGGTCGGTTCCACCGGTTTTGTGGGGGGCAACCTGGCGGCAAAACATGCGTTTGCCGCGGTATGCCATTCCACCGATATTGCCGCGCAGTTCGGTGCCAAGCCGGATCTGTGCGTGTACGCCGGGGTGCCCGCCGCCATGTTTTTGGCGAATGCAGACCCGGATGCCGACCTTGCCGTAATGGCCGCCGCGCGGGAAAACCTGCGCCAGATCGCCCCCAAACAGCTGGTGCTGATCTCCTCCATCGCTGTCTATGCCGACAGCAGGGGAAAGGACGAGCAGAGCCCCATGACACCGGACGGCCTGCCCGCCTATGGCCGCAACCGCCTGCAGCTGGAACGATGGGTGCGGGAGGATTACCCCAATGCGCTGATTGTGCGGCTGCCTGCCCTATACGGCATTGGGCTGAAAAAGAACTTTTTGTTTGACCTGCACACCATCACCCCGGCTATGCTCAAGCCGGAAAAATATACCGAACTTGCACAAAAATCCCCCCTGGTACGGGATGGCTATACCCCGGCAGATAACGGCTTTTATAAGCTCAACGGTGCGGTGGATGCCGCGGCCCTGCGGGAATTTTTTGCGGGCAATGATTTTAACGCCCTTGCCTTCACGGATTCCCGCAGCCGTTACCAGTTCTATCACCTGGCCCGCCTGTGGCAGGATGTGCAGACCGCACTGCAAAACGGCCTGACCACCCTCAACCTGACCACCCCGCCCGTTACGGCGGCGGAGGTTTACACCACAGTGACCGGCAAAGCCGACTGGCAGAACGAGCTGCCCAAGCCCCCGTTTGATTATGACCTGCGCAGCCGGCATGCTGCGCTGCTGGGCGGGGCGGACGGATACCTGTGTACAAAACAGCAGGAGCTGGATGAAATCTGCGCCTTTATGCGCGCATGGAGGAACTGAGGATGTCCGAACTGAAACTTGCAATTTCCAATATTGCGTGGGATAAAGCGGATGACGAAGCTGTTTACGCTGCCATGCAGCAGAACGGCTTTACCGGGCTGGAAATTGCCCCCACCCGTATTTTCCCGGAATATCCGTATGAAAACCTGACCGGAGCCGCTCTGTTCGGCGGCTACCTGCTCAACCGCTGGGGGTTCCATGTACCCAGCATGCAAAGCATCTGGTACGGCCAGACCGGCAATATTTTTGACCCCGTGCAAGCCGAAGAATTGCTGGATTATACCGCCGAGGCGTTCCAGTTTGCCCACACCATCAACTGCCCCAGTCTGGTGTTCGGCTGCCCCAAAAACCGCCGCCTGGACCCGCCGCACACCGCGGCGGAGGGCGATGCCTTTTTTGCCAAGGCCGGTGCGCTGGCGTCCCACTATGATGTGGTGCTTGCCATTGAGGCCAACCCCCCGGTATACACCAACTACCTGAACAATACAGCCGATGCTTTTGCCATGGTCAAACGGCTGCAAAGCCCCGGCCTTGCGGTTAATCTGGACCTTTCCACCATGATCTCCAACGGCGAGCGCCTGCGGGATTTTGTGGATGATATCAAATACGTCAGCCATGTTCATATCAGTGAGCCGGGGCTGGAACCCATTGTTCCGCGCCAGGAACACAAAGAACTTGCCATGCTGCTGAAAGCCGTTGGCTACAGCGGCGATGTTTCCATTGAGATGAAGCGGACGGATGTGGAAACCGTCCGCAAGACCCTTGCCTATATTGCGGAGGTGTTTGCATGAGCCTGCAGCCAGTGCCGATCCAGAATGTTCCCGGCGTGCCGGATTATACCTGCACCGCCTTTTTGCCCAAAAGCAGCGATTACTGCCTGCTGATCCCCGTCATCAATGAGGGCTCCCGCATTTTGACCGAGTTGGGCCGCGCCCAGAAAGCCGGGGTGGACCGTTTGGTGGATATTGTCATCTGCGACGGCGGCTCCACCGATGGCAGCATGAACCCCGATACGCTGGAGCTGTACGGGGTGAACACCCTGCTGGTCAAAACCGGCCCCGGCAAACAGGGTGCCCAGCTGCGCATGGGCCTGCATTTTGCCCTGACCTTTGGCTATAAGGGCGTGCTGACCATTGACGGCAACAATAAGGATTCCATCGAGGATGTTCCGGAATTTGTTGCCAAGCTGAAAGAAGGCTATGACCTTGTGCAGGGCAGCCGGTTTATCCCCGGCGGTCATGCCATCAATACGCCCAAAACGCGCTATGCGGCGGTACGGCTGATCCATGCGCCAATCATCAGCGCGGCAGCCCACCAGTGGTTTACCGATACCACCAACGCTTACCGCGCCTACAGCCGCGAATACCTGACCCACCCCGATGTGCAGCCGCTGCGGGATGTGTTTATGGGGTACGAGCTGCTGGCCTACCTCAGCATTCGTGCCACTCAGCTGGGTCTGCGCGCCTGCGAGGTCCCCGTGACCCGCGCATACCCGGCATCCGGCAAAACGCCGACCAAGATCAGCGGCTTTAAGGGCAACAGCAATCTGCTGCAGGTGCTGTTTGCCGCCGCAACGGGCAAGTATAACCCGTAATCGGGCATGGGTGCCCGGCATAGTAATAGATTATCGGAGGTCCTGTGCATGACAGTGGATAAAATCATTATTGGTGCTGGCCTGTATGGCCTGTACGCAGCCCAAAAGTGCGGCGCGGCAGGCCAGCGGGTACTGGTGCTGGAGCGGGACCCCGCCCCGTTCATGCGCGCGACCTATATCAATCAGGCCCGCGTACACATGGGCTACCATTACCCGCGCAGCTACTCCACGGCCATCAAGAGCGCACATTACTTCCAGCGCTTCTGCCGGGATTATGATTTCTGCCTGCACACAAGCTTTGACCAGATCTATGCCACCAGCGCACATTTCAGCTGGACCAATGCGGCCGAATTCCGCCGCTTCTGCGCCGCGGCCAAGATCCGCTGTGATGATGTTGCCCCGGAGCGCTACTTTAATAACGGTATGTGCGATGGCGCATTTTTGACCACCGAGTATACTTATGATGCCCAGGTGCTGAAAAACTGGTTTCTGGAACAGCTGGCAAAGCTGCCCAATGTGCAGGTTCTGTACAGCCATAAGCCGGACAAAATTGAAAAAGCCGGCAGCGTGTGGCGGGTAACGGCAGGGGATACCACGGTGGAAGCACCGTTCATCCTGAACGCAACCTATGCGGGCGTGAACGATATCCACGCCATGCTGGGCCTGCCGCCGTTCAAAATCAAATACGAAAAGTGCGAGATCATCCTGTGCACGGTGGATGAGCGGCTGAAAAATACCGGCATTACCGTGATGGACGGCCCGTTTTTCAGCCTGATGCCCTTTGGCCAGACCGGCCTGCACAGCCTGACCAGTGTGACCTTTACTCCCCACGAAACCAGCTATGATGCGGTAGCAACCTTCCCCTGCCAGCAGCAGAGCGAGGGCAGATGCAGGCCGGGCAGCCTGTATAACTGCAACGAATGCCCGGCTAAGCCGCAGAGCGCCTGGCCCTACATGAGCCAGCTGGCCCGCAAATACCTGAAAGAAGAGTACGGCTTTGCTTATCAGGGCAGCCTGTTCAGTATGAAGCCGATTTTGAAAGCCAGCGAAATAGATGATTCCCGCCCCACCGTGGTGCGCGTGATGAACACCGAACCGATGCTGGTCAGCGTACTTTCCGGCAAGATCAACACCGTGTATGACCTGGACGAGGTATTGAACGTATGAGTGTGACAAATAAAGAAAAGAATTTTATCTCGGCTGTGGTCTACCTGCACAACGATGGTGCCCAGGCCGTGCGGTTTTTTAAGGCGCTGAACGCCGTGCTGGACCAGCACTTTGAACAGTATGAGCTGGTTGCCGTGGATGACGCCTGCGCCGATGATACCATCCCCACCCTGCGGGACTGGGCCAAAGCGCTGGAAAAGCCGCTGACCATCCTGCACCTGAGCCTGCACCAGGGGCGCGAGACCGCCATGAACGCGGGCCTGGATGCCGCGATCGGCGATTATGTGTATGAGTTTGACTCCACCCAGACACCGTACCCCATTGAGCTGGTGTTTGAAGCTTACCGTGCCGCTATGGCGGGCAGCGATATTGTATCCGTCTGCCCGCGGTCCACGGCTGGCAGCAGCAAAATGTTCTACCGCGTGTTCAACGGCAACAGCCATTCGGCTTACAAGCTGCGCACCGATGCGTTCCGCCTGGTCAGCCGCCGCGCCATCAACCGCGTGCATGCTTCCAGTGAAACGCTGCCCTACCGCAAAGCGGCCTATGCGGCATCCGGCTTAAAAATGACCGATCTGGAATTTGATGGCCGCCTGACTGATAATTCCGGCGGGCGCTTTGCCCTTGCCATGGACAGTCTGGCGCTGTATACCGATGCCGGGTATAAGCTCAGTGCAGGCATTGCCATCGTGATGATGTTCCTGGCGCTGGCGGAGCTGGCCTACACGCTGATCATTTTCTGCGCCGGGCACCCCATTGAAGGGTGGACCACCATGATGTTTGTGCTGACCCTTGGCTTTGCCGGGCTGTTTGCTGTGCTGACCATCATCATCAAATATCTTTCGCTGCTGGTGGACCTGGTGTTCAAAAAGCAGAACTACCTGATCGAGAGCATCGAGAAAATCCAAAAGTAAACCCTGCACAGGCGGGGAAGGGAGGGAGCCACCGCATTGATGCAGCAATATGACCAGCGCCGCCTGCGGCTGTTTGCGGTGGTGCTCTTTCTGGGAATCATGGCGGCCAACCTGGGGCGCTATCTGATCTTTGACGGCCTGTACCTGTGGGATGCCCGCCTGCGCTGGCAGGAGTGTGCCTATGTGCTGCACGGGCTGAACCCCTTTGATGTGATGCACAGCCGCGTGCCGTCCATCGAATCTATCGGCTGGCTGGATGCTTCCCTGGGGGGCACAGTGCCCTGGGCCTATGTGCTGGGCAATGTAATCAACCCCGGCTTTTTGCCGTACAGCGCGATGTGCGTGTACATTCTGGCGTTGGATTTTATCGCTCCGCTTGTCACGGCGCTGTGCATGGGCCGCTTTTTGCTGCGCCACCGCTATGTGCAGGATAAATACATGGCCGTGCTGGCATCGCTGCTGGTGTTTGCCCCCAGCATGTGGGCCAATGCGGTGCTGTTTGGCAACCAGAGCGGCATTGTGTGCTGCTGTGTTATCCTTTCCATGTGCGTGCTGGAGGACAGTGAGACTTTGGCGGGCCTGCTGCTGGCTGTTGCCATGTGCAAACCGCAGGTGGCGTTTGTGTTTTTGTTCCCGCTGCTCTGCAAAAAGCACTGGAAAGCAATAACCGTTACCTCCGGCACTGTGCTGGGGTCCTGGCTGCTGGCGGCCATTTTAACCGAAAGCAGCCCCATCTCCATGCTGACAGATATCATGGACCAGGGGTTGAGCTATAATACCTCTTATTATGGGCTGTTCAACTTTTTGTTGGGCTTTGGCATCTCCACCAGGGTGGTTCTCCTGCTGGATGTCGCTGTGGGCGGTGTGATTCTGCTGGCTGCTGCGGCCTGGATGTTCCGCAAAAAGCTGGATAATGACTGGCTGCTCTGGTACGCCGTTACCGCGGTGGTTTCCGTTATGTGGTTTTATAAGCAGAGCCATGATTATATCATTCTGGCGCTGCCTGCCATCGCTATTTTCTGCCTGCCGCATATCAGCCTGCCCGCATGGGGCAGTATCCTGATTTTGCTGGTGGATGTCATTGCCTTTGCGGTACCCAAAGTCTGCACCCTGCTGTGCGGCCTGCCGAAAGATGTGGTTTCGCCCTGGGCTAAACTGCTGGAAACGGTGGCCATTATGGCAACACTGTACTATGTGTTCCAGTCTGCCAAGCGCCATGCGGCGGCATTGCAGCAGGCGAGCCAGAATGGATAATTCCATAGGAGCACACATTGTGCGCCCGCTGCCCTGGCTGGAATAAACGCCTTGCTTAGGGCAATACCGCATAATTCTAAGTGCCGATACGGCGAGCGAGGTGCGGCA
>OLQB01002617.1_pt1 | contig 11476 bp, 9 predicted proteins | sample 1672681 | NCBI WGS metagenome assembly OLQB01 (sample SAMEA3136713, study PRJEB25190) | human gut metagenome | reverse complement strand
GGATCGTGCCACCTTATTTAATCTTCTGATCGGGCTAAATGGCTACACAGTATGCAGTGGTGTAATTGACAAAAAGTTGAATGGAAAAGATATTATTGCCGTTCCTCTTGCTGACGAAAGTGATATGCGGATTGGGTATATTACACATAAAAAAAGGATGTTAAGCAGATTAGGGACAACTTATCTGGATGCCTTGAAAAAATATCTGCAATAAAAAACTTCTGGAAGCAGTTTTCCTGTTTCCAGAAGTTTTTGTTTTAAAACAAACATACAATTCCATGCACAATAAATGCAGCAACCCATGCAATCACGCACTGAAAGATCACAACACCGATCGCCCATTTACCACCAAGTTCTCTTTTAATAGAAGCAATCGCTGCCACACACGGTGGATACAAAAGACAGAAAATCAAAAGTGCTGCTGCACCGGCTGTATTTATCACCGCTGTCAGTGCTGCTGTTGACCCAAACAAAATCGAAAGAGTGGAGACGACACTCTCTTTTGCCATAAATCCGGAAATCAGTGCCGTTGATATTCTCCAATCACCAAATCCAAGTGGAATGAATACAGGTGCGATCATACCTGCTACCGTTGCAAGGATACTTGTCTGTGAATCTGTCACCATATTCAGATGCAGATCAAAGCTCTGCAGGAACCAGATCACGATCGTTGCACCAAAAATAACGGTAAATGCTCTCTGCAGGAAGTCCTTTGCTTTTTCCCAGAGAAGCTGACCAACATTTTTCGCTCCCGGCATACGATAATTCGGAAGCTCCATAACAAACGGAACAGGTTCTCCTTTGAACATCGTCCCTTTCATTGCAAGTGCAGTAAGGATTCCCATCAGGATTCCGAAGAAATAGAGACCAATCATTACAATTGCACCCTTCCCCGGGAAAAACGCCGCTGTAAAGAATGCATAGATCGGAAGTTTTGCTGAACAACTCATAAACGGAGTCAGCATAATCGTCATTTTACGATCACGCTCTGAAGAAAGTGTCCGGCTCGCCATAACTCCCGGTACTGTACATCCAAATCCGATCAGCATCGGTACAATACTTCTTCCGGAAAGACCAATCTTTCGCAAAAGTTTATCCATAATAAACGCAACCCTTGCCATATATCCACTGTCCTCCAGCATCGAAAGGAAAAAGAACAGTGTAACAATGATCGGCAGGAAACTCAGCACGCTTCCAACCCCCTGAAAGATTCCATCTACAATCAGTGACTTTAATACGCCATTGACTCCTGCCGCATCCAGTGCCTGACTGCAGGCTACAATCACCTGGTCAATTCCCTGTTGCAGAAGATCCTGCAAAAATGCTCCGATCACATTAAATGTGAGCCAGAATACCAGTCCCATAATTGCGATAAATGCCGGAATCCCGGTATATTTTCCTGTCAGAACCTGATCAATCTTCCTGCTCCGCACCCGCTCCCTGCTCTCATGTGGCTTTAAGACCGTATCTTCACAGGCACGCTGGATATAGTTAAAACGCATTCCCGCTACTGCCGATGAACGGTCTACCTTGCATTCTTCTTCCATCTGCAGATTGATATGTTCCAGAAGTTCCTTTTCATTCTGGCTCAGCTTTAATTTTTCCAGGACAAGCTCATCATTCTCTGCCAGTTTGCTTGCTGCAAATCTGACCGGGATCCCTGCTTCCTTTGCATGATCTTCAATCAGATGCATGATCGCATGAATGCATCTGTGAACCGCACTTTCCTGACCTTCAGCAGAGCAAAAATCCACTTCCTCCGGTGCTTCCTGATATTTTGCGACATGCAGTGCATGTTCTACCAGTTCCGCAATTCCTTCTCCCTTTGCTGCCGAGATTGGTACAACCGGTACTCCGAGAAATGCTTCCAGCTCATTCACACGCACAGAACCTCCGTTCACACGCATCTCATCCATCATATTCAGCGCAACAACCATTGGGATCTCAAGTTCCATAAGCTGCATCGTCAGATACATATTCCGTTCAATATTGGTTGCATCTACAATATTGATGATTCCTTTCGGTTTATCCTGAAGCAGAAATTCTCTTGTAACAATTTCCTCACTGCTATACGGAGACATAGAATAAATTCCCGGAAGATCGGTAATACGGGTATTGGGATGTTCCTTGATCACACCGTCTTTTCTGTCAACCGTAACACCTGGGAAATTTCCCACATGCTGATTCGATCCGGTCAGCTGGTTGAACAGCGTTGTTTTTCCACAATTCTGATTTCCAACCAATGCAAACGTAAGTGTCGTATTCTCCGGTAACGGATGCTCTGTTTTCTTCTCATGAAAAATGCCTGCTTCTCCATACCCCGGATGCTGTGCATCTCCTAACGGTTGTCTGCCTTCCTTCTTCTTATAATGCGGCTCATGGGCCGGCGTAATTTCAATCTGTCCGGCATCCTCCAGACGGATCGTAAGTTCATAACCATGGATTCTGATCTCAACCGGATCCCCCATCGGCGCATACTTTACAATCGTTACTTCTGTTCCCTGGATCAATCCCATATCCAGAAAATGCTGCCTGAGTGCACCATTTCCTCCTACGGAAAGAATCGTAGCTGTCTTTCCGACTTGTAATTCTTTTAATGTCATTCCTCTATCTGTCTCCTTTGGCAAAACCATTTATTGATAATTTATATCATTATCATATCAGTCCTGTAGGTAGTCATTCAAGAATAACATTCGTTTTTTCTAACTAATTTCATCGTCTGCAAATTGTTTTATTCCGTAGCCTCTCTAAACCGGTACCCTACTCCGATTTCTGTCAGAATAAATCTGCAATTTCCGGGATCCTTTTCTATCTTCCTTCGCAGTGCTGCCATAAATACCCTCAGGTTGGCTGCTTCTACTCCCTGTGCACTGCCCCAGATCTGGCTGAGAATATAATTATGTGTCAGTACCTTTCCCCTGTTGTCGATCAATAGTTTCAAAATTTTATATTCCATCGGAGTCAGATGAACTTCTTTCCCATCTATCGATACCTGATGTTTTTCCCAGTCCACTTTCAGATAATCACACTGAAAGATTTTTTCTTTCTTTTCTTCCGGAATCTGGTTACTCTTTCTGAGCGCCACACGGATTCTGGCAAGCAGTTCGCCCATATAAAACGGTTTTGTCACATAATCATCTGCCCCCAGATCCAGTGCCTGTATTTTTTCTTCCTCTTCCTGTCTTGCACTGACCACAATGATCGGTATCTTCGAGATTTCTCTTACATTTTTTATAATCTCAATCCCGTCACCATCCGGAAGTCCAAGATCCAGAATGATCATATCTGGTCTGTTTGCATAGAACAGTGCATTTGCTTCTCCACATGTCTTCGCAATCACATAATCATAGTCTTCTTTCTTAAGACTCATCGAGATAAAGTTAATAATATATTTATCGTCTTCCACAATTAAAATTTTATGCTTATCTGCCATCTGTACTTACCTGCCTTGCCTCCAACCAGAACATGAACCTTGCTCCGCCTTCTTTTCTGTTCTCTGCACAAATATTTCCACCATGTGCATTTACTACCGCTTTACATATAGCCAATCCCAGTCCGATTCCTCTTTGTCTGTCCCCTTTTTCGTCTGACCTTGTAACAAATTCGTCAAAAATATTTTCTTTCAGATCTTCCTGAATCCCGTCTCCGTCATCTTCTACACTGATCCACACTTTCCCTGCATCATATCTGGCTTCTATACAGATCCATCCATTTTCCCCTGTATGCTTCATCGCATTATCCAGAAGATTGACCAGCACCTGGACCATCAGTTTTCCATCTACATTTACAACAATCAGCTCCGACGGAAGTTTAATTTCAAACCTCCTCTTTTCCCGGAGTCCTATGATATGTGATACGGCTTCATAGATCAGATCATCCACTACTTCCTGGTTTTTCCGGATCTCAAATTCTTCACTTTCCAGCTTTGTCATATTCAAAATATTTTCCATCAGGCGCATCAGCCATACAGACTGCTCCTGTATCTCTCCTGCCAGTTCCTTTCTGACTCCGGCATCCAACTCATCCGCCTCTTTTAAGAGTCCTGCAGCTCCCATAATTCCGGTCAAAGGTGTCCTGAAATCATGGGATATACTTCTCAGCATATTGCTTTTCAGCTTTTCTCTTTCCATCTGTGCCCTTGTTTCCTCTGCAATACGCACCTGATTATGAAATCGTACCATAATACTTGCGGAAATGAATCCTGTGATAAGGAAAAATACCAGACGTACCACATCATTCTGATCCGTCATCGCAAATGTATGCACCGGCACTGTAAAAAAATAATTAAACAGCAGCACACTGCATACAGAAGCCATCATTCCATACAGATAACCGGTAGTTGTAACTGTTATGACCAGTACACCCACAATATAGATCATCAGAATATTTTCTTTTCGAATTCCATAACTCTGGAGAAAAAAAGACAAAAATGTTGCAACCGCCATGATCGCAATCGACTGCACCATATATTTTACTCTCTTTTTTGTCATTTTCTTTCCCCCATCATTCATCATTTTATACTTGCAAGCAGACGGTCAATATCCTTTGTAAGACCTACTACAAGCAGATGATCCTTCTCATGCATCACATAATCCGCTCTCGGAAGGACCACCACCTCTGTATTTTTCTTTATTCCAAATACATTTATATGATAGTTTGCCCTTATATCCGCTTCTTCTATCGTCCGCCCGATCCATGCAGCCTTCGGCTGGATTTCAAAAATCGAATAATCCTTACTGAGTTCAAAATAGTCAAAAACATGATTTGCACTGTATTTTACAGCCAGTCGCTCTGCAATATCCCGATCCGGATAAAAGACTTCATCCGCTCCGTTTCTCAATAAGAATTTTGCATGAATATCCCTGTTTGCCTTACTGACAACATGTTTGGCTCCAAGCTCTTTTACCAGGCTTGTTATCTCCAGACTGCTCTGGAAATTTGATCCGATGCACACAAAGCAAAGATCGAAATTTCCTACTCCAAGACTTCTTAATACTTCTTCATTTGTACAGTCCCCTACCCGTACTGCTGTTGCGTATTCCAACAAATCCGGTGTCTTTTTTTCATCTTTATCGATGACCATTACCTCATTTCCCCGATTTGCCATATCCATACACAGATGATGGCCAAATCTTCCAAGTCCAATAATCAATACTGATTTCATTTTTCTACTCCTTATTCTATCCTATCGTAATTTCTTCTACCGGTTTCCGGATCGGTGCTTCATGTCTGTGCCCTTTCAATGAAAGCGCAAATGTCAGACTTCCTATTCTTCCGCAAAACATCAGAAATACCAGCATCATTCTTGATGCCATGCATACATCTCTTGTGATTCCCGCAGACATTCCCACTGTTCCCATTGCAGAAAAGACTTCAAACATCACATCCGCCAAAGAAAACGGCTGCATAATTTCCATGAAGATCGTTCCTGTTAGTATAAGGAACAAATTCGTACACATTACAACACTGGCCTTTCTGATCGCAGTTTCATCCAGTCTTCTGTTAAATACATTACAACCGGCTGCTTCCATCAGATTTGCACGCACAAATACAATAAGAACCACTACGGTTGTCGTCTTAATTCCACCTGCTGTAGATCCCGGGCTTCCTCCTATGAACATGAGCACTATAGTCAAAAGCTTGCTCTCCGGTGTCAGTGCTGCTGTGTCTACTGTATTGAAGCCTGCCGTTCTCGCCGTAACTGAGCCGAATAACGATGCAAATACGGCACCCGGTGTGTCCATGCCTGCTATGGTATTGTTTTTTTCAAAAATATACATAAACAGTCCGCCGCCGAAGACAAGTATCAGTGTGGTTGATATTACTATCTTGGCGTGGAGCGAGTATCTGCTAAGCTTAAACTTTTTGATTCTGACCTCATTCCATATGGTAAAACCGATACCACCTATGATGATAAGCAGCATAATTGTGATATTGACTAACGGGTCTGCGGCATATTTTGTAAACGATGAGTACTCCTCGTTTATGCCCATCAGGTCAAAGCCCGCATTGCAAAATGCAGATATCGAGTGGAACACCGAGAAATACATGCCTCTTAATATGCCAAAATCCGGTATGAAGCGGATTGCTAAAAGCACCGCTCCTATGCCTTCGATAAGGAAGGTTCCCCTTATTATCACGCTGAAAAGCCTAACTATTCCACCAATCTCGAGTGCATTGACGCTCTCCTGCATCAGATCCCTCTGTCTGAGTCCGATTTTTTTGTGCAGAAGCATGGAAAATGCCACACCGATTGAGATGAAGCCCATGCCTCCTATCTGAATCAGCACCAGAATTACAAGCTGCCCTATGATACTCCAGTGTCTGAAGGTGTCAAACACAACAAGACCTGTCACACAGGTTGCGCTTGTTGCCGTAAAAAGTGAGTCCAGAAAATTGGTCCATTGTCCGTCTCTCGAAGAAAACGGAAGGCTAAGCATTATAGCCCCTGATAATATTGTCAGAAAAAAGCCAACTGCGATGTATCTGAACTCTGACAGGTTCTTATGTCGTTTTTTTATGTCATGTTTTATATCGTTCATATCCAATCCTAACTATTTGCTGCAGAATGTATTATTGTCAGCTTACAGAAGCTGTTTGTATATATCCCTCTTGCTGACACCTCTGTCCTTTGCCACGAGCTTCATGGCTTCCTTCCTGTCGATGCCCTGTGACTCATAGTGTGCCATATGCGCTTCAAGAGGCATGGCTTCCCAGCTTTCCTGCTGCTCCTTTGCTATTTCAGCCACGTTTCTGCCACAGATCACAAGCACATATTCACCTCTTGGCTCCTGTGTCCTTGAACGCTCCAAAAGCTCCGAAAATGTAGTCTGCACCTTTTCCTCGTGCTTTTTCGTAAGCTCCCTGCACACGGTAAGCTCTCTGTCTCCGAGCGCATTGTAAAGCTCTGTGACCGTCTTTATAAGATGATGGGGTGCCTCGTAGATGATGATTGTCCGAGTCTCGTTTTTAAGCTCCTCAATGACGCGCGCGCGTTCCTTTTTATCCCTCGGCAAAAATGCCTCAAACGCAAACCTCCTTGTCGGCCTGCCCGACATGGTGAGCGCTGTAATGCACGCTGCTGCCCCGGGAAGCGAGGTAACAGGCACGCCCTCCTCGTAGCAGATGCGCACGATGTCCTCACCCGGGTCAGAAATGCCGGGTGTTCCTGCATCGGTGATGAGGGCTATATTTTTGCCCTCCTTAAGCTTTGCCACAAGCTGGTAGGCTTTATCTATCTTGTTGAACTCATGATAGCTCGTCATGGGTGTCTTTATCTCAAAATGATTGAGCAGCTTTATGGAGTTTCTCGTATCCTCCGCTGCGATGAGGTCTACCTCCTTAAGTGTGCGCAGCACACGAAATGTGATGTCCTCCAGATTTCCTATCGGAGTTGCGCACAGATACAGTGTTCCTGTCATATGATTCTCCTGTTATTTTCCGTTATTCCGAGGCTTATCGCCGTATATCTCATATATCTCATCCGTGTATACATTAGGCTCCTTGTATACAACTAACGGTTTTTCGATGGTTATACGGCTTTTGCCGCCCTTTAATCCCTCTATGAGCACCATGTTCGGCTCCCTGTCCGCGTAGGGATGCACAAGGCGCATTCGCTTTGGCTCGATATGATATTTCATCATCGTGTTAAAGATCTCTGCCAGCCTGAATGGTCTGTGAACCATGTAAAAACGCCCATTGAATTTGAGCATTTTTGCGCTCTCCCTGACTATATCGTCAAGTGTACACCTGACCTCGTGGCGCGCTATAGTCATGGCATCGTCTGCATTTTTGATACCGTGCTGACCTATCATATACGGCGGATTTACCGTCACCACCTCCACGGACTCTCGACCGAAAATCTCCGATGCATTGCACACATCTCCCTCTTCTATGGTCACTTTGTCCTCGAGATGGTTATATTTCACACTTCTTCTCGCCAAGTCTGCACACTGAGGCTGAAGCTCGAGCCCGCTGTAATGCTCTCCGTTATTCTTTGCCTCAAGAAGTATCGGAATCACACCGTTTCCGGTGCACAAATCCACAGCTCTCTCGCCGCGCTTTACCTTTGCATAGTCAGATAAAAGCACGGCGTCTATGCCGAAGCAGAACAGCTTTGGATCCTGTATGAGCCTATAGCCCTTGCGGCACAAATCGTCCAGTCGCTCATTACTGTGTATCAGTGCTTCCATTGTCTTTGTCCCTGTTGTTATCTTTATTATACTCTTTATTATAGTTTTTGTTCTTGTAATCCTTATTGCGGTTGTATTTCTGCTTGTTTGGTCTGTTTTTGCCGCCCTTGTACGACTTTTTGTAACCGTCCTTATTTTCTCTGCCGGCATTTGCAGCATTTACTTCATTTGTCTCATTTGCAGAAGCTTCCGCTGCCTCTATGTCCGCCCTGTACGGACGTCTTTCTCTGTTGTCACGCTTATCACGGCGCTCGCGATATTCATTTTTGTTGTCACGGTGTCCACGGTTTCTCTGCGGTTTCTCCTGTGACTTATCCTCCATCGTCTCGTCGCCGCTATCCTCGAGATCCTTGAGCTCGCGAAGCTCCTCCTCGGTGAGCTTTACATCCTTTTTCTGGCGTGGCTTTAAGCGCAGATCATCTACAGTGTACTCACGAAGCTCCTTCTCCTCGCCGTTGTCAATGACAACACGCACGAGCTGCCTGAGCACGCTGACTGACTTGACCTCTCCGATGATTCCATCAGGTGTCTTGACCTTTTCTCCTACCGACGGCATTCTGCTGTTCAGATACTCATATGTATCCTGCTCATACTTGAGACAGCACATAAGCCTTCCGCACACACCGGATATCTTGGTTGGATTGAGCGAGAGATTCTGCTCCTTTGCCATCTTTATGGAAACCGGCACAAAATCTGCCATATAAGAATGACAGCAGAGCGGTCTGCCGCATATTCCGATGCCGCCCATCATCTTGGTCTCATCCCTGACACCGATCTGACGAAGCTCGATTCTCGTGCGGAATACCGCTGCCAGATCCTTTACAAGCTCCCTGAAGTCAATTCTGCCGTCCGCTGTAAAGTAAAACAGCAGCTTGTTTCCGTCAAAGGTATACTCTGCATCCACCAGCTTCATCTCAAGTCCGTGCTTGATGATTTTCTCCTTGCAGATGGCAAATGCCTCTTTTTCCTTTTCCTTATTTCTCTCAACCGTTTTCTCATCCTCATCGGTTGCCACTCTGATGACAGGCTTAAGCGGTGAAACCACCTTATCATCATCCACCTCCTTCGGCGGAATGAGGACAGTCCCCATCTCTATGCCTCTTGCTGTCTCCACAATAACATGCATTGCCATGTCGAGGTCGAAATCAGCCGGGTCAAAGTAATATATTTTGCCTGCTGTCCTGAATCTGATACCAACTATTTTTGTCATGTGATTAGTTCTCCTTTATGGTCATAAGCAGCAGCTCAATTACCAGGTCAAAATTGACGTTTGCGTTAATTCTTATCTTCGCCTTCTCAAGTGCCTCAAGTATTGCCTCGATTCCCTGATAGGAATGCTTTGCTGCCTGTTTCTTTATATCATAGACCTCATCCTTGAATATGAGTCCGTTAACATCGTTTGTCGCCTTCATATACAGCACATCTCTGTACCACACCATAATCAGGTCAAAATAATCCTGCACCTTAAGCTTGTACTCAGCTATCTGCTTTACCGCTGCGCCCAGCTCGTAGAGATCTATGTCATCGAGGCGCTTTATAAGCGACAGTGCTGACTCCTTTAGCTCGTTGAACTCGTCTGATGAGGCGAGCTTAACAGCCTTTCCGACGATGCCCTGTGCAAATGCGGCACTGATATCTGCCTGATAATCCGGAATATGCTTTTCGTTCATCAGGTATGCCTTTATCACCTCGTCCTTTACCGACTTCATATTGAGTGTGATGCAGCGCGACCTGATGGTCTGCAGAAAACTGTCTGCATTGGTGGTGAGAAGCATGATGACCGCATATGCCGGTGGCTCCTCAATGGTCTTTAAAAGCGCGTTCTGCGCCTGCTGGTTCATTTTTTCAGCCTCATCCACTATGTAAATCTTGTATTTACTGCTGTACGGCTTTATCACTATATCGTTGTTGAGCTGTGTCCTGATGTCGTCAACCGATATGTTGTTGGGCTTTTCATGACTGACATATATGATATCAGGATGATTGTGGTCATCTGCCTGGTGGCACGATTTGCACTCTCCACAACCGTCTGTGCCCTCCTTCTCACACTGCAGTGCCCTGGCAAATGCCTCGGCTATCATCATTTTGCCGGACAGCTGTGGTCCGTTTATTATATATGCATGTGAGACCTTTCCCATTGATATGGCATTTTGCAGATGCTCTATTATCTGCTCATTTCCTACTATATCCTTAAATCCTGCCATAGCTGCTGCCTCCTTATTCGTTTCCGGTTACATTTATGTGCAGGCCGTAACCATTTTCCTACTCTGCAATTAAGAACTCTGTCGTATGTATGCTGAAATCTCGGCAAGCACAGTGTCCATATCATCATTTACGAAACGGTGTGTAATACCCGCCTCACGCAGCTTGTCCTCAGAAAAATCTGATGCGTCTGCCAGAAAACGACGGCACATCTCCTCATATTTAGGCACCTGCTGCCCCTTTTCCCGGTGAATGGCGCGTATCAGACGATCGCCGTCCTCCACCTCCACATAGATTGGCAGTACCTTGTCACTGCCAAAATAATCGCGTATCTTTGTGTAAGACTCCAGTGTTCCGACTGTCAGATAGCTTTTGCAGCGAAGGTCTATATCATCATCGTTTACCGTGAAATACTTCCACACGCCGTACACTGTATTGTACTCTCGAAGCTCTATGATGCGCCCCTGTGCACTGAGCCTTTTTACATCCTCTTCATTGCAGAAATGATAATCCTTATCCTGTGTCTCTCCGTCCCTTATCGGGCGCGTGGTATACGGGATAATCCTGCTAAGCATTAGGGAATCATCCTGCAGTATTTTGTTGTATATAGTGTCCTTGCCTGATGCGCTTTTTCCCATCACGCAGAAAATCTTACCCATCTGTAAACCTCTTAATATTGTAATTAGTATAAATACGATTGTTTGCTATGTCAAACTGTTGCTTACAGCACAGCAACAAACTTCCACATATTGGCATCCGGATCAAAGTACAGGCCATCCACTTCAAGAGCTGAATTTACAGCCTTTATTACATCATCTATGAGCTTGTCGTTCATTATCTCTCCCGGCACCACAAGCGGTATCCCCGGCGGATATATATTTATAAAGGCACCGCTCACCTTCCCGCTTGCCTTAAAGGCATAGACCGCCTGATGGTCTGCATCATATGCGTCATACATTTCCATTGCGGCAGGCAGCTTTTGATATATATCTGTGTCCATTTTGACAGGCTGGTAAAATTTATGTACTACGCCCTCCTGCTTTAATATATCATAAAACTCTTCAAAATCAGACTTATATTTT
>OLQB01002613.1_pt1 | contig 11491 bp, 9 predicted proteins | sample 1672681 | NCBI WGS metagenome assembly OLQB01 (sample SAMEA3136713, study PRJEB25190) | human gut metagenome | reverse complement strand
CACATCCGGACTTGCAGGTATTGCACACTGGATAAATACATATTATCACCTGAAAAATGAGAAACAGGGAGACAAGAATTCCATTTTAGTTGTAGAATTGAAGAAGTGGGTTGACGCGGAATATGAATCCGGCCGTGTGACCGTACTCACAGATCAGGAACTAATCCGGGAGATTGAGAGAATCTGTGACGAAAAGGGGATTACAATCTAACGAAATTCAGGAGAGAGATAAAATGGAAGAGTATTCATTGAGAAGTCAGGTTTTTCAGACCATCAGAGATGACATTCTGAAAGGTAAGTATGAAGAAAATGACGAACTCAGGGAAGCAACATTGGGGAAGGAACTTGGAGTTAGCCGTACACCGGTAAGAGAGGCACTTAGACAGCTGGAACTGGAGGGACTGGTGAACATCATCCCAAATAAAGGAGCTTATGTTACCGGTATTTCCGATAAGGATGTACATGATATTTATATGATTCGTTCCATGCTGGAAGGATTATGCGTCCGTTGGGCAACAGAACATATTACACAGGAGCAGCTGGAAGAACTGGATGAGATCATTCTTTTATCCGAGTATCATATGGATAAAGGACATTCCGATCAGCTGACAGAGCTGGATGGAAGATTCCATCAGATTCTGTATGAGGCATCAAAGAGCAGGATTCTGGATCATGTGCTTTCAGATTTTCACAAATATGTACAGCTTGCAAGAAGGACTTCCGTTAAGACAGAAGAGCGTGCGATCAAGTCGATTGGTGAGCATAACGAGATCCTGAATGCCATCAAGGCGAAGGATGCGGAAAAAGCCGGCAATCTGGCAACGATCCATATTATGCATGTTATGGAGAACCTGCATATCGAAGAAAAATAGCCAAAAAGGAGACGAAGTTATGAGTAAAATTCAGATGACGACACCGATTGTTGAGATGGACGGAGATGAGATGACCAGAATTCTCTGGAAAATGATCAAAGATGAGCTGCTTCTCCCGTTTATTGACCTGAAAACGGAATATTACGATCTGGGACTGGAACACAGAAACGAGACGAACGATCAGGTAACCGTAGATTCCGCAAATGCTACCAAGAAATACGGTGTAGCAGTCAAATGTGCCACCATTACGCCGAATGCAGCGCGTATGACTGAGTACAATCTGAAAGAAATGTGGAAGAGCCCGAACGGAACGATCCGTGCCATGCTCGACGGAACCGTTTTCCGTACCCCGATTGTCGTAAAAGGCATCGAGCCGTGCGTGCGCAACTGGAAAAAACCGATCACGATTGCCCGTCATGCATACGGAGATGTCTATAAAAATGCAGAAATGCGCATTCCGGGACCGGGAAAAGCAGAGCTGGTTTATACGGCTGAGGACGGCACCGAGACAAGAGAGCTGATCCACAACTTCACCGGCGCCGGTGTCATTCAGGGCATGCACAATCTGGATAACTCCATAGAAAGCTTTGCGAAAAGCTGTTTTGAGTATGCACTGTCCACAAAACAGGATCTCTGGTTTGCGAGCAAGGATACGATTTCCAAGAAGTATGACCACCGCTTCAAGGATATCTTCCAGGAGATCTTCGATGCAGAGTACAAAGAAAAATTTGAAGAAGCAGGCATTACCTACTTCTATACTCTGATCGACGACGCCGTTGCCCGCATCATGAAAGCAGAGGGCGGATTTATCTGGGCCTGCAAGAACTACGACGGCGATGTCATGAGCGACATGGTATCCTCCGCCTTCGGTTCCCTTGCGATGATGACTTCTGTTCTCGTATCCCCGCACGGATATTACGAGTACGAGGCTGCGCACGGAACCGTACAGCGCCACTATTACCGTCACTTAAAAGGTGAGGAGACATCCACCAACTCCGTGGCCACCATTTTTGCATGGACCGGCGCACTCAGAAAACGCGGGGAAATGGATGGAAACGCAGAACTTTCTGCATTTGCAGACCGTCTGGAAAAAGCAACGATCGCAACGATCGAGAGCGGAAAAATGACAAAAGACCTTGCGCTGATCACCACCATGGAAAATCCGACCGTATTAAACAGCCGTGATTTCATCCTGGCCATCCGCGAGGAGCTGGAGAAATAATTAAACGAAGCAAAAAAGAAAGCCGATCCGGCATTCCCGCAAAAAGGGATGCGCCGGACCGGCTTTTTCTGTTTTGAATTTTTCCGGGGAAAACCAGGCCTATTCTGCAAGCTCTTCCCATTTTTCATACAGCTCTTCGAGTTCCGCGGCAATCTCTGCTTTCTTTTTGCTTAATTTCACACACTCTGCCACATTCGTTGCGACTTCCGGTTTCGACATTTCCTCATCAATTTCCGAATCGCGTGTCTCAAGCTCTTCAATTCGTTTCTCCGTCTTTTTCAGCTCGTTTTCTTTCTTGCGGAGACGTGCCTGTTCTTCTTTCTGCGCTTTCCAGTCCAGCTTTGTGGAGGAGGCTTCGGAAGGAGCCGCTGTTTCTTCCGGAGCGGCGGCATCGGCAGCAGGAGCATAGATGCGGGTCAGCTCTTCTTTTTTCTCCAGATAGTAATCGTAATTTCCGATATAGTTGACGAGTGTTTGTCCCGTCAGCTCCAGAATCCGGGTTGCAGTCTGGTTAATAAAATAACGATCGTGGGAGACATATAGCACCGTTCCGGTGTAGTCCTTCAGTGCATTTTCCAGAATCTCTTTAGAGACGATATCGAGGTGGTTGGTCGGCTCGTCGAGGATCAGGAAGTTGGCGTTCGAGAGCATCAGCTTGGCAAGGGAAATTCGTCCGCGCTCACCGCCGCTCAAGGTATGAATCGGTTGGAAGACATCGTCGTTTGTAAACAGGAAGGCGGCCAGCACATTTCGGATTTCGGTGTTTGTCAGATACGGATACGCGTCGGAAATCTCCTGGAAAATGGTCTTTTCCATGTGGAGCACCTGATGCTCCTGATCGTAGTAACCGATCTGTACACGGCTTCCAAGTGTAAAAGAGCCGGCATCCGGTCGGATGACTTCGTTTAAGATCTTTAAGATCGTCGTTTTTCCCGTTCCGTTGTTTCCGATGATTGCGACGCGCTCCCCGCGCTTGATTTCGAAATTCAGATCCTGGAAAAGCGTCTGTCCCGGGAAGGCTTTGGAGAGGTGCTCGACGGTCAGCACATCGTTTCCGCTTGTGATGCGCGGTTCCAGACGGATCCGCATATCGGAGCGTACTTCCGTCGGTTTTTCGAGAACATCCATTTTGTCCAGCATTTTTTCACGGCTCTCGGCGCGTTTGATGGATTTCTCGCGGTTGAAAGATTTCAGCTTTGCAATGACTTCTTCCTGATGGTGGATTTCCTGCTGCTGGTTGACCCAGGCATGGTAAGCGGCTTCACGGAGCATTGCTTTTTTTTGACTGTAGGCGGTATAGTTTCCCTCAAAAGTTGTTACTTTTTTATTGTCCACTTCAACGACTTTTGTGACAACGCGGTCGAGAAAGTAACGGTCATGGGAGACGATCAGGACGGCTCCGCTGTAATTTAAAAGATACGTTTCGAGCCAGGAGATCGAGTCCATATCGAGGTGGTTGGTCGGCTCGTCGAGCAGAATGATGTCCGGTTTGGTGAGCAGCAGTTTACCAAGTGCCACGCGGGTCTTCTGACCGCCGGAGAGGGAGTCCACCTGTTTTTCAAAATCGCTCTCGGAAAAGCCAAGACCTTTTAAAACACCGACGACTTCACTGCGGTACGCGTATCCGTTTTCCAGTTCAAAGGTATGGGAGAGGCGGGTGTAGGTGGAAAGAAGTTCATCCAGCTCTGCACCGGATTTTGTATTCATATCACTTTCCATCTGACGGAGGCGTTCCTCCATATCGATCAGATTCTGTTTCGCGGTCAGCACTTCCTGGTAAATGGAAAGGTGTCCGGTCAGATCCTGATGCTGGGCGAGATAGCCCATCGTCTTTCCTTTGGAGAGGATGACCTCTCCCTCATCGGCCCTCATTTCGCCGATGATGATTTTTAGCAGCGTCGATTTTCCGGCACCGTTGATGCCGACCAGTGCGGCTTTTTCGCGTTCTTCTATATGAAAAGATGCATTTTTGATAATTTCCGTTGTCCCGAATGCTTTCGAGATATTCTGACATGCAAGAATCATGTGGTTCCTCCAGATAACATATTTCTGTATTTTGACATAATACACCATCCTTATTATAGAGAGTAATACACAAAATTTCAAGAAATCTTTGACAATTTTCTATCAACCATATATAATATGAATATATGCAGGTGTAAATAAGGAGGAATTTATCTTGGAAGAAAAAGGAATTTCGCGGGCAGTTATCAAAAGACTTCCTAGATATTATCGTTACCTGGGCGAATTGCTGGAGGACGGAGTAGAACGGATCTCTTCCGGTGAGCTGAGCGAGCGGATGAAAGTGACAGCTTCCCAGATTCGCCAGGATTTAAATAATTTCGGCGGCTTCGGCCAGCAGGGGTATGGTTATAACGTGCGGTATCTGTACAGCGAGATTGGAAAAATCTTAGGTCTGGACAGAGTCCACAATATGATTTTTGTCGGAGCCGGAAATCTGGGACAGGCACTTGCCAATTATGCGGCCTTTGAAAGAAGCGGATTCAAAACGGTCGGTATTTTTGACGTCAACCCGGTATTAAAAGGAATCTCCGTGCGCGGAATTGAAATCCGCATGGCGGACGAGCTTCCGGAATTTATCAAGGAACACCATGTAGAGATTGCGGCTTTGACACTGCCAAAAGCAAAAGCGGTAGAGATGGCAGAGATTCTCGTGGACAACGGTGTAAAAGCAATCTGGAATTTTGCACATACCGATCTAAACTTAAAACTTCCGAAAGATGTGATCGTCGAGAACGTCCATCTTTCCGAAAGTCTGATGCGTCTCTCCTACAATCTGACCAGATATGAGGCGGAGCATCCAAAGAACAATTAAGAAACCAAAACAAAAGCAGGAGAGTCTTCGGGAAACCGGAGACTTTTTCTGTTCACTTTCCGGATAAGGCAGGAAAAGGAGGAAAAGCGATGAAACGGATTCTTACAGCAGCACAGATGAAGCAGGCAGACCGCAATACGATCGAAACCATGGGGGTACCGTCCCTGGTACTGATGGAGCGCGCGGCGCTGTCCTGCGTGGAGGAGCTTCAAAATGGAACATGGGATACAGGAAAAGTCCTTGCTGTGTGCGGTCCCGGAAATAATGGAGGGGACGGTGCGGCAATTGCACGGATTTTAAAGACGAAAGGGGTGGATGCGGAACTGTTCTGTCTTGGAAATCCGGAAAAATACAGTGAAGGCATGAGAGCACAGAAGAAAATTGCGGAAAATTATGGGGTCCGTGAGGTTAAGAATCCGGATTTCCGGGAATATACTGTTATCATAGATGCCATCTTTGGAATTGGCGTATCCCGTTCGCTGGCAGGGGAGTACCGGAGGGCAGTGGAAGCAATCTGCGCAAGCGGTGTTCCTGTTCTTGCCGTGGACATCCCTTCGGGGATCCACACGGATACCGGAGAGGTCCTTGATGCGGCGGTGAAAGCCAGAGCCACGGTGACATTTGCCTGTGCAAAGCCAGGGCTTCTTTTTGATCCCGGAAAACGATATGCCGGAGAGGTCCTGGTCCGTGATATCGGAATCGGCTTTGATGCAGGAGAAGAGGAGACGCCCTGGTACGGTTCAGTGGAAAAAGAAGATCTGGACCGGTTTCTTACCCGCACGCCGATGGGAAATAAGGGAACCTTCGGAAAGGTGCTGGTACTTGCCGGTTCCGGTGCCATGTGCGGAGCCGCTGTTTTGTGTGCCAGGGCAGTCCTTGCATCCGGTGCCGGCATGGTAAAGGTTGTGACAGAGGAAAGAAACCGTACGCCGCTTTTCTGTGCCCTGCCGGAAGCAATGGCGGATTTCTGGAAGGAGGATGAGCCGCTTCCGGAAGAAGCCCTGCTGCAGGATCTCGCCTGGGCGGACGCTGTTGTTGCGGGACCGGGGCTTTCCAAAAGCCGGACGGCAAAAGAACTGCTCGTTTTTACGGTGCAGCACACAGAAGTTCCTCTTGTTCTGGATGCAGATGCGCTGAACCTGATTGCAGAAGATGCAGAGATTCTTTCGGGCTGCCGGGCAGAAAAAATTTTAACGCCTCATGTAGGAGAGCTTGCACGGCTGCTGCACATGACCATTGCAGAATGCCAGCGTGACCCGGCAGGAAGCGCCGGAAGGGCAGCCGAAAAATACCAGGCCTGCTGTGTACGAAAGGATTCCGTAACCGTGACAGCAGAGGAAGGGCGTGAGCAGTATTACATAAACACAAGCGGAAGCAGTGCGCTTGCGACGGCGGGAAGCGGCGATGTGCTCGCGGGAATCACAGGCGCCTTTGCAGCAAAACGTCAGTGTGAAAAAAATGAGAAAAAAATCAGCCTTGCCAAAACAGCGGCACTGGCGGCATATGCGCATGGAAAGGCGGGAGAGGCTGCGGAAGAAAAAAGCAGTGCTTCCTATGTAACAGCATCCGAGATTATCAGAGGATTGCAGTCAATCTGAGCAAAGCAGATCAGAATCACGGGTTCCCAAAAGGACTCCGGGCGGACTTTTTTGAAGTGCCGGATGAAATTTGTGAATACCTCCGGAAAAACAGGCAATATTAAATACATGGAAACGATTTTAAAAGGCGTAAAACGCCGGATCGTTATCGTATGGGAAAGCAAAACGGAAAGAATCGGAGAGTGAGCACAAGTGGTAATCAAGCGTGGCGATGTATATTATGCCGACCTGCGGCCCGTTGTGGGAAGTGAGCAGGGCGGTGTCCGTCCGGTGCTGATCATTCAGAATGACATCGGCAACCGGCACAGTCCGACGGTGATCTGTGCGGCGATTACATCGAGGATGAATAAGGCGAAGCTGCCGACACACATTGAGATCGAAGCGTCCGCCTATGGGATTGTACGGGATTCTGTTATTTTACTGGAACAGCTTCGGACGATCGATAAGAGAAGGCTGAAAGATAAAATCTGTCATCTGACGCCGGAACAGCTGGCCCTTGTGAACGAAGCACTGAAAATCAGCCTGGATCTGCCTACATAAGGGGTATTTTTGGCGCGGTTCACGGTTGACGAATGAGAAAGATCGTGCTATATTCTATATTATATGGGCTTCTGCCGTTTTTCGGGGAAACCTTTTTACAGAAAAGCAATACTTTAAATAAAGGAGACAAAAGAGGTATGTCAGGACATTCAAAATTTGCCAATATTAAGCATAAGAAAGAAAAAAACGACGCAAAAAAAGGTAAAATCTTTACCATCATCGGCCGTGAGATCGTAATCGCTGTCAAAGAGGGCGGACCGGATCCGGCAAACAACAGCAAGCTGCGTGACGTTATCGCAAAAGCAAAAGCAAACAACATGCCGAACGATACCATCGACCGCGGTATTAAAAAAGCTGCCGGAGATGCAAACGCAGACAACTACGAGCGTATCACCTACGAAGGTTATGGCCCGAATGGTATCGCGATCATCGTAGAGACTCTGACCGACAACAAGAACCGTACCGCAGCAAACGTAAGAAGCGCTTTCACCAAAGGAAACGGAAGCGTTGGAACACCGGGATGCGTATCCTACATGTTCGACAAAAAAGGCCAGATCATCATCGACAAAGAAGAGTGCGAAATGGATGCTGACGATCTGATGATGCTTGCTCTGGATGCAGGCGCAGAAGACTTCGCAGACGAAGAGGACAGCTACGAAATCATCACCGATCCGGATGACTTCTCCGCAGTACGTGAGGCTCTGGAGAAAGACGGTATCGCCATGGCAGAGGCAGACGTTACCATGATCCCACAGACCTACGTAGAACTGACCGATCCGCAGGCATTAAAAGACCTGAACCGTACCCTGGATCTGCTGGATGACGACGACGACGTACAGTACGTATACACCAACCTGGACGAGTAATTTCACTGGAAATTACATAGAATCATAAGAATCTGCGCATACTGATGAAGCTATTTTGGAATAGCAGAAAAGAGGAAATCCGTATGGCAGAATCACAGAAAAACCAGACAGAAAAAGAAAATATTGTAGAACTGAAGACCAACATTTATCTGCTGTCCATCATCGGCGAGGTGGAGGGGCATGAATCACTCGGCGAGCGCACGAAAGCGACGCGCTATGAGCACATTCTCCCTGCTCTTGCCCGTGCCGAGGAGGACAAAAGTATTGATGGTCTTCTGATTCTCCTGAATACCGTAGGCGGAGATGTGGAGGCCGGTCTTGCAATTGCAGAGATGATTGCGTCCATGCGAAAGCCTGCGGTATCGCTCGTTTTAGGGGGTGGTCATTCGATCGGTGTCCCGCTCGCCGTTGCAGCAGACTATTCGCTGATCGTGCCGAGTGCCACCATGGTCATTCATCCGGTGCGTACAAACGGCATGTTCATCGGTGTTGCACAGACGTACCGTAATATGGAAAAGACGCAGGATCGGATCACAGGTTTTGTATCGGCCCATTCTAAAATCACCAAGGAACGGCTCGAGGAGCTGATGCTCGATACGAAAATGCTGGTCAAGGATGTCGGAACAATGCTGGACGGCCCGCAGGCAGTGGAAGAAGGTCTGATCGACGAGGTCGGCGGCATTGCCCGCGCGCTCGAAAAGCTGAATGAGCTGATGAAAAAGGCAGCAGGGACAGAAAATTGACTTCACGGCGCGGCTTGTGTTTCAGGGGATTTTGTGTTAGAATGAGTTCGCTGTGAAAATTCGAACGGAAGTTTTGTCCGGACTTTCACAAAAGAGAAAAATAAGGGAACAGGATAAAAAAATGACAGTAATAGAAGCTTTATTTCTGGGCCTGATCCAAGGAATCACGGAATTCCTGCCGATCAGCAGCTCCGCACATCTGATTATCTTCCGTCATTTTATGAAGATCGAAGATACGCAGACGGTGTTTTTCAATGTGCTTTTGCACTTTGGCTCCATGATTGCAATTCTGCTCACATTTTCGAAGGAATGGAAACGTCTCTTCCTCGCGCTGTGCGGAATCATAATCGATCTGTTTCATAATTTAAAGGAACACTTTTCCAGTCAGCATCAGGAGAGAAAGCAGTACCGGAAGGTACTCGGCAGCAACTACCGTATGCTTGCTTTCCTGCTGATTCTGACCACCATCCCGACTGCTGTAATCGGCGGCATGATTCAGAGCCTTGTCACACTGACCTCCTCGAATCTGCTGGCACCTGGCGTTGGTCTGTATCTGACGGCGATTCTGCTTGTGGTGGCAGATATGCTTCCGGAGGGAGAAAAAACGCAGAAAAATTTGAAGCCGAAAGATGCACTGATTGCCGGATTCTTCCAAGGCTTTTCCACGATTCCGGGTCTTTCCCGTCTTGGTTCGACTATTTCTGCGTGTGTGATCGGCGGCATGACCCGTTCGTACGCTGTGAAATACTCTCTGATTGTGAGTGTTCCGGCGATTATCGGGGCAACGATCGTTGAAATTGCGACCATGGGAAAAAATAAAATTGTTTTTCATCCGGTATATCTGGTCGGCGTTTTCATGGCGGCACTTGCCGGTTACTTTACGATCCGCATTCTGATGCGTGTGGTGAAAAAACGGAAACTGAAATATTTTGCTTTGTACTGTCTTCTTGTCGGGACATTCTCCATTGCAGGATATTTTCTGCTGTAATACGAGAAAGGGGAGAAGTTCTGCATGGCAAATACAACAAAGGGAAGCGGGAAGACAAAGAAAAAAACTTCTGCTTCCGGAACAGCAAAAAAGAAACAGACCCAAACAACGGCCAGAAAAACAACGGCGAAAAAGAGCAGTACCGCAAAACGTACCTCCGGCACAAGGAAAAACACAGTCCGTGAGCCGATGGACGAGGGAGTGCGCGCAGAAATTATTCTGCTTTCCGTGCTTGCTGTTTCGATTCTGCTGATGCTCAGTAATTTCGGTATGGGCGGCGTGATCGGACAGGCTGTCTGCGACTTCTTTTTCGGCCTTTTCGGCGTGACAGAGTGGGCAGCACCGGTTCTGATCTTCTTTGGAACAGCATTTTACATAGCAAACAGACAGAACTTTTTAATTGTGCGGAAAACCGGGGGAGCGATCAGCTGCTTCGTCTTTTTCTGCGCTTTTATGCAGCTTCTGGCGTCCGGCTATACGAGAGATACGACATTTCTGGATTACTATTTTGACAGCGCCTACGATCATCTCGGCGGAGGAATCTTAGGAGGGTCTGTCGTGAAAATTCTCGGCATGGGATTCGGCCAGATCGGCGCGTGGGTGATTATTGTGATCGCCATCGTGATTTCCGTGATCGTGATGACGCAGAAGCCGATTCTCGCGCCGATCCATGAAAAGACGAATGACCACCGCCGGATGGCGGAGGAGCGCCGCCAGGAGCGTCTGGCGCGCCAAGCTGCGATGGAGGAAGAGGAAGGAAAAGAGCTGATTCTTGAGCCAGTGGAGGAACCGAAAAAAGCCGGGAAGAAAAAGAAATCCCGCCTTCTTTCTCATGTGGAATCGAAGGCCGATTTAAACGAAAACGATGATACCCATCAGATGGAGATGCCGGAGCTTTCGATTCACCGTGGTTCTGTGCCGGCTGAAGAGCCGGAAAAGACAGAACCGGAGATGACACGGCAAGCTGCAGAAGAGGCGAAAAAAGAGAAAACGTCTGCGGATCATACGAGAAATCCGCGGTCTTCCTATGAAGAGATCGAGGCGGATGTAGACGGCATTCGTCAGGAAATCGGGAAAAAAGCAGAGGAAAAGCGGCCGGAGTACAAAACACCGCCGATGAATCTTCTGAAAAAAGGGACGCGCGGTGCCATGGGCGATTCCGATGCGCATCTGCGGGAAGTAGCGCGGAAACTGGAGGAGACGCTGGACAGCTTCGGTGTCAAAGTTACAGTCAATAACGTAAGCTGCGGACCGACCGTCACACGGTATGAGCTGATGCCGGAACAGGGCGTGAAAGTAAGCCGGATTGTCGGATTGACCGACGATATCAAGCTGAGTCTTGCAGCAGCAGATGTCCGCATCGAGGCACCGATCCCGGGAAAATCCGCAGTCGGAATCGAGGTTCCAAATAAGACGAACACGGCCGTGATGCTGCGTGATCTTCTTGAAACACCGGAGTTTAAGAACTTTTCTTCGAATCTGGCCTTTGCTGTCGGAAAAGACATCGCCGGTCAGCCAGTCATCGCGGATATCGCGAAAATGCCTCATCTTCTGATCGCCGGTGCGACCGGTTCCGGTAAATCGGTCTGCATCAACACGCTGATTATGAGTATTATTTATAAGGCAAAACCGGAAGACGTCAAACTGATCATGATCGACCCGAAGGTCGTTGAGCTTTCTGTTTATAACGGTATTCCGCACCTTTTTATCCCTGTTGTCACAGACCCGAAAAAGGCTTCCGGAGCTCTGAACTGGGCGGTTGCGGAGATGACAGACCGTTATAACAAATTTGCGGAATTCAACGTGCGCGATATGAAAGGCTACAA
>OLQB01002611.1_pt1 | contig 11491 bp, 10 predicted proteins | sample 1672681 | NCBI WGS metagenome assembly OLQB01 (sample SAMEA3136713, study PRJEB25190) | human gut metagenome | reverse complement strand
ATTTTGTCAACTTGATTAAATAGCCAGCATTAGACAAGTTGACAAAATGTGAACAAATGCGCTACAATACCAAAATACAAAGGAGGGGGAAAATGAGGTATATAGAAATTGACGAACAGCAGAAAAATGTTCCTGTGTTTAAAAATGTAATTTATGCACTTAAGATTACTTGGAAAGCTGATAAAAGACTTCTTTTGGGCTATATTTTGCAGGAGGGCTATCCAATTCTCTGAGAAATAAAAATATCTTCAAAATATTTTGTTTTTAAAAATACTTCTTGATGTAGTAAGCCAAAATCGTGATTTTAAAACTTATGTTAAAGAACTTTTGCTTTTTGCCCTTATTTCGTTTTTTGTTAAAATCTTTCAGTGGTGGGGTATGAAAACAGAGCAGATTGCAACTAAAAGGGTACTTAAATATCTTAATAATATGGTGTTTGAAAAAGCGATAAGTCTTGATGTTTCGTGCTATGAGGACCCGGCTTTTTATGATAAATATCAGCGTGCCACTCTTGTTTTAACAAATAGTTTTTTTGATTTGATATGCTATGATTTTGCGTCTTTTATTGCTGATGTTATTGCTCTTATTTGCGTAATTACAACTGTTGCAGTAATCAATCCGGTTTATGTTCTTTTTTTGGTTCCTATATTTTTTGTATTCTTTATCGAGCTTGCAAAAAGCAAATGTGTATATAAGCGCGATATGGAAATGACAACTAACAATCGTGTTAAAGCATATGTTCAAAGAACTGTGTTTTTGCGGGATTTTTCAAAGGATATAAGAACTTCAAACATTTTTGCAGTGATTATGAAAAGGTTTGAAGCCTCAATTAAAGCCAATATCGAAATACTTAAAAGGTACGGAGTTAAACTGTTTTTATACAGTATGGTAAGTTCACTTTTCAGTGAAGTTATTCCAATTGTGGGTACTCTTTCTTACGCAGGTTATGAATTTGTTACGCTTGGCAGTATGACTGCGTCAAATTTCAGTGTCGTAATGTCATCAATAACTTCGGTCAGCATTGCTACTATTGATACTACGGAATGTTTTGATGAAATGACTCTTATGGCACTTTATTTTCAAAATTTGAGAGAGTTTTTTGAATACGAGCCAAAGATTAAAACAGGCACAAAAAAAGCTGAAAAATTTGAAAGTTTAGAGTTTAAAAATGTTTCGTTCAAATACCCAAGCGCACAAAAATATTCACTTGAAAATATCAGCTTTAAGCTTACAAAAGGGGAACGCCTTGCAATTGTAGGTGTAAACGGTGCCGGCAAATCCACTCTTGTTAAATTGATTTTAAGATTTTATGACGCTTCAAGCGGTCAAATTTTATATAACGGTGTTGATATTAAAGAGTATGAACTTTCTTCACTTCGTAATGCTTTTGCAACCGTTTTTCAGGATTATAAAAATTTTGCAATTTCCGTTTTTGAAAATGTTATGTGTCGTGAATGTGATGAAAATGATAAAAAAATTGCCGAAAAGGCACTTGAGCAAAGCGGTGCTTGGAGCAAGGTGTCAACCTTGAAATACGGCGGTGACACATCACTCACCCGTGAATTTGATGAAAACGGTGCAGGCCTTTCGGGCGGCGAAAATCAAAAGGTTTCAACTGCAAGGCTTTTTGCCAAGGATTTTGAAATAGCTGTTTTGGATGAACCAAGCTCCGCTCTTGACCCAATTGCAGAATATAAAATGTATGAAAATCTTATTGATGTAACAAAGGGTAAGACTGTTATTTTTATTTCCCACAGGCTTTCAAGTGCAGTGCTCAGTGATAATATAATCGTGCTTTCAAACGGTAAAATTATTGAACAGGGCAGTCATAATGAACTTATGAAAAACGGCGGGGAATATGAAAAAATGTTTACTCTTCAAGCCTCAAATTATGAAAAGGAGGGTGTATCTGATGAAAATTAAAGTAAAGCAAAAAGATGAGCATAGTATGTTTTCAAATATGATGTTTTTTATGTCACTCCTTTTTAAAGCGTCACCGCTTCTTGTTATCGGCGAGCTTATTTGGGGCATTATGAATAATTTACCTAGTACACTTATCAGCGTTTTAGGAATAAAATATGTTATTGATATTGCCGCTTCGGGCGAAAGGCTGAATCGTATTTATTATGTTGTTTTGGTTTGTGCAGGGTTGTTAATTATAAGCAAGCTTATTTGCTTTTTATATCGTGAATTTTTCTGGAATGTTCAAAAGGAAAAGGCATATTTTAACCTTAACCGTCAGCTTTATGAAAAGGCAAAGTCGCTTGACTTGGAGTCATATGATAATCCTGATTTTTATAATAATTTTATTTTGACTATTGAATCTTCAAGCGACAATATTCAAAATCTTTTGGGTTTAGTCAGGCGGTATTTTGCAAATGTTGTTTCACTTTTGACTGTATCGTCAATTCTTTTAACTATCGACCCGCTTTGCCTTGTAATTATACTTGGCACTATTTTGATTTTTCTTCCTATCAGCCATATTATAAGTGATTTACAGGTTGAAAGGCGAATTGAAAATACAAAATATCACAGGCGTTCCGATTATTTTCAGCGTATTTTCTATTTGCAGGATTATGCTAAAGAGGTAAGAATGAATAATATTCATCCGCTTTTAATCAGCAGGTATAATGACGCTGCCGATGATGTAATTGCCAATCAAAAGAAATATTGGACTAAAATACCAAGGCTTTATTTTATTCAGGAAATGGGCGTGCAAATAGTTGGTTTTATGTTTGTTTTGCCGCTTTATCTCGGCTATCTTGTGCTGGTTAAAAAGACGATTACACCGGGTGATTTTGTTGCAAGTTTTAACAGCGCATATTCAATTGCAATAAGTATAAATTTCCTTACCGTATGGGGTGTTGCTCAATTTGGTGAACGGGCAAAGCTGATAGAAAAATATCGTGGCTTTTTAAAAAGCGATTTCAAAATCAAAGACGGTAAAGATGTTGCAAAAATTAGAGAGCCGAAGGAAATTAAGATTGAAAATCTGTCTTTCACATATCCGGGAAATGATGAACCTACGCTTAAAAACATCAATCTTACCATTAAGCCTTATGAAAAAATTGCACTTGTAGGTTTTAACGGCGCAGGTAAAACAACGCTTACAAATCTTCTTTTAAGGCTTTATGATTCAACAAGCGGCTCAATTAAAATTGACGGCAAAAATATCAATGATGTTACAATTCAAAGCCATAGAAACAGATTTGCGGCAGTTTTTCAGGATTTTCAGCTTTTTGCTTGCTCTGTCGGTGAAAATGTTGCTTTGAGTGATATATTTGACGGTGACAGAGTTATGAATTCGCTTGAACACAGCGGCTTTACCAAACCTCTTTCGCACGGAGTTAATACCGAACTTTTAAGAGAATTTGATGATGAGGGTGTTATGCTTTCCGGCGGTGAAAGCCAAAAGGTTGCAATTGCAAGAGCGTTTTATAAAAAATGCCCTTATGTAATTCTTGATGAACCGTCGGCAAACCTTGACCCTGTTGCCGAATATAATCTTAATCAGGCAATGCTTGACGCTGCAAAGGATAAAACGGTTATCTTTATTTCACATAGGCTTTCAACTACGGTGGATGCTGATAAAATTTATGTTATGGAAAACGGTGAAATAATAGAATCAGGCTCACACGACGAACTGATGAAACTAAATAAAACTTATGCTTATATGTTTAATTTACAAGCGGAAAAATATAAGAACTGATAATAAAAAGTGCGTTCCCGTATTAAGAGAACGCACTTTTTATTTTAACGGTTATTTTCCGATTATTTTTCTTGCTTTTTTAATTTGATTTTCAATACTTGAAACGCTCGGTCCGCCTTCAACAAGCCTGTCATTAACGCATTTTTCAAGGTTTATTGCGGTGTATACACCCTCATCAAATATATCGCATACTGCTTTATATTCTTCAATAGGGAGTGTTTCAAGTGTCAACCCCTTGTCAATGCAAAGTGCAACAAGCTCACCTGTTGCCTTGTATGCATCTCTGAAAGGTAATCCCTTACCTACAAGGTAATCTGCGCAGTCGGTAGCATTTATAAATCCCTTTGCTGCGGCATTTCTCATATTATCTTTAAGAACAGTCATTGTATCAATCATCGGGGTGAAAGCGTTAAGGCACATTTTAACTGTATCAACAGCGTCAAATATTGCTTCTTTATCCTCCTGCATATCTTTATTATATGCAAGTGCGATACCTTTCATCACGGTTAAAAGCGCAGTTAAATCACCAAATACGCGCCCGCTTTTGCCCCTTACAAGTTCAGCAATATCCGGGTTTTTCTTTTGCGGCATAATGCTTGAACCGGTTGAAAATGCATCATCAAGTTCCACAAATTTGAATTCCCAGCTGCACCACATAATGATTTCTTCACTAAAGCGTGAAAGATGAACCATAATAAGTGAAAGCGCAGATGCAAGCTCAATGCAAAAATCTCTGTCCGATACACCGTCAAGGCTGTTTGACGATACACTGTCAAACCCTAAAAGTTCGGCTACCATATTTCTGTCAAGCGGGTAAGTTGTTCCTGCAAGCGCACCGGAGCCAAGCGGTAAAACATTCATTCTTCTTTTAATGTCTGCAAGCCTGTCAATATCACGAAGAAGCATTGATGCATAAGCCATAAGGTGATGACCGAAGGTTATAGGCTGTGCTCTTTGAAGATGGGTGTAACCCGGCATAATAACTGTTTTGTTTTCCTCCGCCTTGTTGCAAAGAACTTCAATAAGCGATTTAAGTTTTTCGCTTATTTCATCAATTTCTTTTTTAAGCACCATTCTTATGTCAAGTGCTACCTGGTCGTTACGCGACCTTGCGGTATGAAGCCTTTTGCCTGTTTGGCCGAGGCGTGCGGTAAGTTCACCCTCAACAAAGGTGTGAATATCTTCGGCACTCATATCTATTTCAAGTTTGCCTGACTTGATGTCATCAAGAATACCGTTTAATCCGTCAACAATCTTGTCACTTTCACTTTTTTCGATAATTCCCGTTGCGCCGAGCATTGTAGCATGTGCAATACTGCCCTTAATATCTTCTTCAAACATTCTGCTGTCGAACTTGATTGAAGAGTTAAAATCATTGGTTTCTTTTGCAAGTTCTTTTTTAAATCTGCCTTTCCAAAGCTGTGCCATATTATTCTCCTTATAACAAAATCAAGGGCGAACAGTATTGTCCGTTCGCCCGATATTATGATTTTTAATTAGTCGTTAGCTTCTCTTTTCTTGTCAAGAAGTGCTTTAACCTTAGTTGAAAGGCCGAAGAGGTTGATGAAACCTGCTGAATCAGCCTGGTTGTAAGCACCGCCGTCATCACCGAATGATGCAACATTTTCATCATAAAGTGTGTATGGTGAGGTTACGCCGGCATTCATTACATTGCCCTTGTAAAGCTTGAGTTTTACATCACCCGTAACAGTTTCCTGTGTTTTGTTAACAAATGCATCAAGAGCTTCGCGAAGAGGGGAGAACCACATTCCGTTATATACAAGTTCACCGTACTTTTCAGCAACAAGCTTTTTGTAATGTGCAGTGTCACGGTCAAGAGTAATCATTTCAAGAAGTTCATGTGCTTTATAAATAATTGTTCCGCCCGGAGTTTCATATACGCCACGGCTCTTCATACCTACAAGACGGTTTTCAACAATATCAAGAAGGCCGATACCGTTCTTTCCGCCGAGTTCGTTAAGCTTTTCCACAAGAGCAAGCGGACTGAGTTTTTCACCGTCAATTGCAACAGGTTCACCCTTTTCGAAATGAAGTGTGATATATGTAGGTTCATCAGGTGCTTTTTCAGGTGCAACACCGAGTTCAAGGAAACCGTCTTTAAGATATTGCGGTTCGTTTGCAGGGTCTTCAAGGTCAAGACCTTCGTGGCTCAAATGCCATACATTCTTATCTTTTGAATAGTTTGTTTCACGGTTTATTTTAAGCGGAATATTGTGAGCTTCTGCGTATTCGATTTCTTCTTCACGAGATTTAATATCCCACTCACGCCAAGGTGCGATGATTTCCATTTCAGGTGCAAGCGCTTTAAGTGCAAGCTCAAATCTTACTTGGTCGTTACCCTTACCTGTACATCCGTGGCAGATAGCGTCAGCACCCTCTTTAATTGCAATTTCAGCAAGTCCCTTTGCAATGCAAGGGCGAGCGTGTGAAGTGCCGAGAAGATATTCTTCATATTCTGCACCTGCTTTTACGCAAGGGAAAATATAATTTTTTACATATTCTTCTTTAAGGTCAAGAATGTAAAGTTTTGAAGCACCGGTTGCAATGGCTTTTTCTTCAAGTCCGTCAAGTTCCGTACCCTGGCCGACATCGCCTGATACTGCAACTACTTCGCAGTTGTTGTAGTTTTCCTTAAGCCAAGGAATGATGATTGATGTGTCAAGTCCGCCTGAATAGGCAAGAACTACTTTTTTAATATCCTTTTTGTTCATTGTTATATATCTCCTTTGGGAATTTTTACTTGTTGTCTACATTATAGTTATCTGTATTCAATATTGCAAGCAAATTTATAAAGTTTGTATAAATATGCACAAAAACAGATAAAATGCACCGTTGTTTTGTATAATATTACAATAAAGTAAGGCAAAAATGGCGGAAATGCTATATTTACAGCAAAAACAATTATGCATAAAAATACAAAATAATGTATATTCTATCGCAGATAATTTACGCTTTTAACTTCTTTTCCGTCTTTTACATACATTCTTGTAACTCTTCGTGATATTCGGCAAGGCAGTTCGTAGTTAAACGAATATGCCTGTTCGCTGACTTCTTCCATAGAAAGATATTCATCCCCGTCGCGACCTATAAGAGTTACCGGTGTTTCAAGTTTAACATTAGGTATATCGGTAATATCAATCATAAATTGGTCCATACATACTCTGCCTAAAATATTTGCATATTTTCCGTTAATCAAAACTTTGCCGATATTTGAAAGGCAACGCGGGTATCCGTCTGCATAACCAACCGGAATTGTAGCCACAACAATAGGCTTTTCAACCTTAAATGTTCCGCCGTATGAAATTTCGCGCCCTGCTTCAAGTGTTTTGATATGTGAAACATAAGTTTTCCATTCCATTACAGGCTTAACATCAAGCAGGTTTTCGTCAATTTCGTGTGATGGGTAAAGCCCATATAAAATAATTCCTGCTCTCACCATATCAAAACAATCATCAAAATGCATAATTCCGGCAGAATTATTAAGGTGTTTTATAGGAATTTCGATTCCTCGTTGCCTTAACATTTCAATAAATGTTTTAAATTTATTTTGCTGTTCATATGTCTTGGATAAATCTGTTTCGTCAGCAGTTGCGAAGTGAGAAAAAAGGCCCTCTGCATTTATGTTAGGTAATTTGCAAATTTCTTTGCAAATGTCTGCACTTTCTTCATCAACCTGAAAGCCTATTCGGCTCATACCGGTATCAATAGCAAAGTGAAAATCAGCTGTTTTATTTTGCCTTACAGCTTCATCTGATAATGCCTTGGCACTTTCGTAAGAAAAAACAGGTACTCTTATGTCATATTTAACGGTAATGCTGAATTCATCAGGCGAAACATAGCCCAAAACAAGTATTGGCAGTTTAATTCCCGCTTCTATAAGCTCTGTTGCTTCTTCAACACAGGCAACGCCGAAAAAATCACATTTATTTTCAATATATTTTGCTGTTTCAACAGCACCGTGGCCGTAAGCGTCGGCTTTAATTACACCGAGAATTTTGGCTTTTTTATTTACTTTTTTTGATATTGAGTCGATATTATATTCAAGTGCGTTTAAATCTATCTTAACATAAGTTCTTTCACGCATAATAATCACCATAGCCTTTCAGGTAACAAATACTTTATTAAAAATACAACTAATCTTGTTTGTCAATAGTATACTATTCTAATACTTTAAAGGTAAAAAGTAAATATCAAAGATAAATAAATATATTAAATTTTATTCATATTTTTATGCGTAGTGAAAAAGAAAGAAAGCCGAAACACTTTAAGTGTTCCGGCTTTCCCCTCTCTGTCATTACAAACTATGGAGGACCAAGAGTTTGAAATGGTGCGGTCCATTTCAAATCAACCTTATTATAGTGCAAGTTGCATAATATGTCAAGCAAAATGTTAAAATTATTTGATATATGTTACATATAATGTATAAAATTGTCGAATTATGCGATGTATTAAAAAAAGAGAAAAAATATGTACTGTATAGTCATATTTTGTTGACATAGAACGAATGTTTGTATAATATCGAACTCAAAGGTATGGTCCTTTTGCCACTCAGGTTTCTGTTTCACCCGCCAGTACCTAATAGGGCGACACCTAATAATTTTTCTGTAAAGGCAGGTCGATTTTGATGAATATTGACGAACTCGCTTATGAGTATGATAAGCAGTACAAAGTGCTTTGTGCCAAGGTTGACGGACTTAAACCGCTGCTTAGCGTATATCGCGGTGAAGATTTGGTTAGGCTTAGAAGAAAGATAAAAATTTATTATGATATGGCTTGTGAATGCAGGCGTGTATTTTTTATGTTGTCCCATTATTATGAGGAGGAAGATTTATGATTCGGTTTTTTGAAGAATATATGGGTTCATATAATCCGTTTGAAGACAGGGGATGTGACGAGCAAAGAATTTTGCGTAACTCTTTATACGCTGTTCTTCCTAAAATTGTAAAAAATGAGTTAACTCAAAAGCAGAGGCTTTGTTTTGAAATGTTTTACATAGATAAGAAAAATCAAAAAGAAATTGCAAGCATTTTACGCTTGTCACAGCCTACTGTGAGCAGGCATATCAAAAGTGCCGAAGCTATTATTGAAAAAATCGGCAGTTATTGTATTTTCAGTATAAGTAAAACAAATGAACAATGGATAAATCTTCAATAAACGCACAAATGAAGCGATACCGCAAAGCACCGCTTCTATGTGAACGACTGATACGGCTAAGGCTGTTTTAAAGATGCTTTGCACCACCTAAGCTAACAGCCGAAAAGCAAAAAGAAAAATCCCAAGCGTACTTTGCAGTGCGTTTGGGATTTAATTATATCAGTACCGCACCTGTTTATACTATGAAGCGGTGCGTATTTTTGTGAAGCATTATGCGATTATAAATGCTATAATCAACATTATTAAATATATTGCAGGCTGGTGCAAAATGTAAACCCAAAGGCTGTTTTTGCCTACCGTGCAGAGAAATTTGCTCCTTTGTTTATACATAAATTTCGGCAAATTTTCATCTTTTGCAAGTTTGCCGATAAATGCGCCAAAAAGGAATACGAACAGCCACGGAATAATTGAAAAATAGTCAGCGCTTTTAAAATTATTTGAATAAATGCCGATGGGAGCTAAAAAATCGTATTGATATAAAGCGTCAGGCAATTTGATTAAACCGAAAAGCATAGTTCTTGTGTTAATGCCGTATGTGAAAATGAATAAAAAGGCTGAAATCACGGCGCCGAGTTTGTAATTTATTTTGTTAATGATTGGCATTAAAAGCCCTGTGATAATCATACAACTTCCCAAGCAATGCAGTATGCCGAAATAAATTTTGCTCCCCTCAAAGCCGAAAAGCGGCATAATTACTGCTGTAAAAAGAGTTATAATCAAGCCTGCACCCAAAACTATAAATCCGCGCTTTATCGTATTTCTCGAAAGTCTTGAGCATATTCCCGAAATAATAATAAATACAGCCCAAAACAGCGGTTGAACGGTGCAAAGCGCATTAAAAATTTTATATCCCCAAGTAAGTCCCAATACATCGCCTACATCAAGAAAAGCGTGATGAACTATCATACATAAAATTGCAAATCCCCTTAATTCATCAAGGAAATATATTCTTTTTCGTTTTGATTTTTCTGCCATAGTGTACTCCTAAAATGTACAGATTGTGTTAATAAAAGTATAACATAAATTATTTGTATTGTATACACCGAAATTTTGTGATATAATGTTTAAGATTTTAAAGATATAATTCTGTCTTATTTTAAAAAGAGGTGTACTTTATGAAAGAATTTCACGGCGAATATAAGGGCGAAGCTCTTGTAACGGTCAATTCAACAAATACGGCTGCGGCTGTCGGTTCAGGTTCACTCCCTGTTTATGCAACTCCGATGATGCTTGCCCTTATGGAAGAAGCGACTTGCCAGGCAGTTTCACCGCTTCTTGATGACGGGGAAACCACAGTCGGCACAAAGATTGATATTACGCACGATAAAGCAAGTTCAATGGGAACTACCGTATCTGCTGTGGCCAAGCTTGAAGAAGTTGACGGCAGGCGACTTGTTTTTTCAGTCAGTGCTAAGGATAATGACGGCAATGTAATAGGCAAAGGCACAATTGAAAGATTTGTTGTTTTGGCTGATAAATTTATGAAAAAGGTAAACGGATAATGAAATATAAGGCAGTAATATTTGATTTTGACGGTACGATTTGCGATACCGGCGAAGGTATACTTAAAAGTGCAAAATATGCGCTTGATTATTATAATATTGAGGCTCCGGAATATACAGAACTTACATTTTTTATCGGCCCTCCGCTTCTTGTTACTTTTCAGGAAAAATTCGGTGTTGACGCTAATATGGCAGATAAGCTTGTAAAAAAGTACAGGGAGCGTTATACAAATAAAGGCCTTCTTGAAAGTGAACTTTATGACGGAATAAAGGAACTTCTTTCAAAGCTTAAAAAGGAAAATATCAAGCTTGGTATTGCTTCTTCAAAACCACAGGATTATGTGGAAGCTTTGCTTGACCATTATGGTGTGAAATCATATTTTGATGTTATCTGCGGCGTTACTTTTTCTGCCGATTGCGAGTCAAAAGCTAATATTATTTCACGCTGTATTAAGGAGCTTGACACCCAGGGTAACGAAACCTTAATGGTGGGCGATAAAAAATATGATATTGACGGTGCAAAGGCTAATATGATTGACAGCGTAGGTGTAATGTGGGGATACGGAAGCCGCGTTGAATTTGCTTCTGCCGGTGCAAAATTTATTGCAGAAAAGATTGATGATGTTTTTGCCATTGCTCTCGGCTATTTTGAGCAGACTCAAGATGTGCAAGGCATATTCAGCGGCAGAATTATTGATGTGCATAAGGATACCGTTATGCTCGTTGATGGGGATATTGCTGACAGGGAAGTTGTTGACCACCCGGGCGGTGTGGGAATTATCGGCTTGACTGAAGATAATGAAATCCTGCTTGTAAGGCAATTCAGGTATCCTTATAAAGAAACCATTTATGAAATTCCTGCCGGTAAGCTCGAAAAAGGCGAAGACCCTAAAGAAGCGGGTATCAGGGAATTTTCAGAGGAATGCGGAGCCGAAGCGGAGATTTTTGAATCCCTCGGCGAAATTTATCCGTCACCGGGTTACTGCGGTGAAATCATCAGGCTTTTTTATGCCAAAGGTATTACTTACGGAAAGCAGCATCTTGATGATGATGAATTTTTAGATGTAATTAAAATGCCGATTAAAGAAGTTATAACTAAAATTAT
>OLQB01002610.1_pt1 | contig 11492 bp, 9 predicted proteins | sample 1672681 | NCBI WGS metagenome assembly OLQB01 (sample SAMEA3136713, study PRJEB25190) | human gut metagenome | reverse complement strand
TGCATGGCCGGCCAGATGATCCCCGGCTTCGACAAGGCTGTGCGAGACATGGAGGTTGGCGAGACCAAGACGGTTCGCCTCGAACCCGCCGAGGCATATGGCGAGCACAACCCGGCGCTCGTGCAGAAGATGCCGCGCTCGAATGTTCCCAATGCCGATCAGCTGCCTATAGGACAGACCATCTACCTGCGCTCGGGCAGTTCGGCGCCCTTCCCCGCACGCGTTGTGGAAGTGACCGACGACTCCGTTAGTTTCGACATGAACCACGAGTTGGCAGGCCAGGCGCTCACCTTCGAGATCACCCTGGTGGAAGTCGCAGACTAACCGCCGCACGCATCGCGAGCCCGAAAGCCCCGCATCCATCCGCTTTTGCGAAGGACACGGGGCTTTCTCATTTTATGTAGTGCCTAACTGTAACCTTGAGCAAGGCGCCACGAGGCGCGCATTCCCGTCCATCTACCCGACGGCCCCACCCTCACGTGAAGCGGGCGCGTCTACTTGATGCGAGATTGCAAATCGCCGATTTTCGTCTTCGCCCTGGAATAATGATAGGCGCCGATGCCGACGAAGCCGGCCGCTACAACCGCAATCGCATAAGTGACTACGCTCGCCGCAACCGTCTCGGGGTCGAACATGCCGTTCGCTACCAAGACCTGGCGGATAATCAGGAACAGCACGAAGATGATGATGCCGCCTGCCGTCTGCATGAAGCCGCGCGTTTTCTTTTGCTCGAGCTCGGCGATTTCCTCGCGGAGCTTGCGCTCCTTCTTGCTCATTCCCTTTGCCATTTCCCACTCCTTACAGCGCCGCATGCGACGCGCGCGAACTCTAAAAAACCAATGCCATCCAGTATAGGGCAAGCTCTCGAAAAAAAGCGGGCTTCCCCCATACGAGGAAAGCCCGCCAAGATGAAACGCAAAGCAAGACGCGTTGCGAAACGCACTCCAGCAACACGAGTTCGCGATACGCACGACGCACAGCCGTCGTACGAAAAGCGGTCGCTTAAGCCTTCACCGCCTCGCACATACCCGCAGGCACGCCGCTGTCCTTGGTGGCGTCGTAGCCCTCGAGCTCTTCCTTGTCGAACTTCTTCACCATGGAGGCGTCGTAGCCGAGCTCCTTAAGCGAGTTCAGCGCCATCTCGGCATGAACCTGCTCGAGCGGCTTGCGACCAAACGTCCAGTTGTAGATGAAGAAGGTGAACAGCGCGGTGATGGCAAGGCCGGCGACCGCAAGCAGGAACGATCCCAGGTGCACGCCGGCGCCTGCGAGGTTGCCCGCAGCGAGCTCGATGCCCACGTTGAACATATTGTAGCCACCGACCGTGATCATGACGGAGAAGCCCTCGCCGGAGAAGTTGGCAAGCGCACCGGAGATTCCGAAGGGCGCGAAGATTGCGCCCAACATCCATGCCGTGATCAGGATGTGAAGCGGGGTGACCTTCTTGGTGACCCTCTTCAGACACACGAACAGGATTTGGAAGAACGCGGCGAGCAGACCGCCCACAAGGAACGCGCACACAAACAGCATGCCGCCCTCGGTCTTTGCGACGCCGAGGTTGTTATTGAACCCGACCGTGCCGCAGATCCAGCCAATCGCGATGCAGATAGCGGCGAACAGCACGTTGAACCACACGACGAACCACACACAGTTCCAGATGCACTTGCCCATCTTCTCGTTGTTCTTCGTCCAGGGACCCACGGCCTTCATGCCGACCGCCATCGCAAAGCCGGAGAACGGGAGCAGCGCGCCAAACGTCGCCCATTCCTCGACGTACTGATAGCACGCAAGGCCGCCCAGGATGCAGCCGATCACGCCCATGCTGATAAGCGTGGCGCCACCCATGAAAAACGCCATCGGCGTGCCTACGAGCACGGTCTGCCAGAACGTGAGGATCGCCTGGGCGATGAGCGCGAAGGTGCCGCCCACCAGGAAGCTGTAGATAACTGTCTTGTATGGTTTCATGACCATCCCCTTCAACTATTCTTTTGACTCCACATCGCGCGAATGCGCAAAAAACAGACACGCTTTCCCTCAAAAGCGTGAACATGCGCACGATAGACTACCCGAAAGCGCGCAATCGACCTCAACCCGCAGGGTCGAATCGACGGGTTGACTTGGCCGTGCGTCCCTGCGGCGAGAGGACGAATTTGCCCTGAGGGCATGAGAAAAGGACTGAACAGATAAGCGAATGGGGAACGCGAAAGAAAAGCGGACGCGCCTCCTACCCGGGCGGCTTCCCTGCACACGCAAAGGGGGCCGGCGGCGTGATAGCCGTCGACCCCCTTGTTGCGCAAACGCCGCCTCGCGTCTGTTGGACGCGGTAGCGTCTTTAATTCCCCGCAGCCCTTGAGGCTTGGTATTTCTCCACGAGCTTCTTCGTGACGTCGGCGGGCGCCTGCTCGTAGCCGTTGATCTGGATGCTGTACGAACCCGAGCCGCGCGTGATCGAGCGCAAATCCTTCGTGTACTTCACGACCTCAGCGTAGGGCACGCGCACGATAATCACCGTCTCGCCCTCGTCATTGGAGTCGGTGCCGACGATGCGGCCGCGGCGCGTGGAGATGTCGCCCATGACCGGACCCGCATAGTCCTCGCCCACCGTGATCTCCAGGTCGGCCATCGGCTCGAGCAGCACAGGATCGGCCTGGTCGCATGCAGCGCGGAAGCCGATGCGCGCGGCGGTTTTGAACGCCATCTCGTTAGAGTCGACGGAATGGTAGCTGCCGTCGAACACGGCGACCTTGATGTCGACCATCGGGTAACCGGCGAGCACGCCTTCCTTCATGGTCTCCTGCACACCCTTATCGACCGCGGGAATAAGGCCGCCGGGGATAGCGCCACCCTTAATCTCGTCGACGAACTCGTAGCCCGCCCCCGGATTCGGGGAGATGCGCAGCCAGCAGTCGCCGAACTGCCCGGCACCGCCCGTCTGCTTCTTATGACGACCCTCAGCCTCGGCGGTTTTGCGAATGGTCTCACGATACGGGATGCGCACCGGCACGAGACGAACATCGACGCCCGTCTGCTCCTTGCAGCGGGAAACGAGCATGTCAACCTGCGTGTCGCCCATCGCGGTGAGCACGGTCTGATGCGTTTCCTCGTTGCGCTGGATATGGATCGACGGGTCGTTTTCCGACGCGCGGGCAAGGAATGTCCCGAGCTTGTCCTCTTCCTTCTTGTTGACGGCCTCGATCGCGACCGGGTACTGCGGCACCGGCAGCGGCAGCGGATCGACGGCGATCTCGCCGGTAAGGGAAATCGTGTCGCCCGTGCGCGTCTCGGCAAGCTTCGGCACGACGATGATGTCGCCAGCCTTCGCGCTCTTCACGTCAGTAGCTTCCTTGCCCATCATGACGTAGAGATGGCCCAGGCGCTCCTTCTTGCCCGTGCGCGCGTTGATAAGCTCCATGCCGGGCTCGAGCACGCCCGAAAGCACCTTAAGGAAGCTCAAGCGGCCCACGAACGGATCGGAGAGCGTCTTGAAGGCGAAGGCCGCAGGGCGGTTCGTCTCGTCGATGGGGATGGAGGTGCCGTCGGCCATCTGGAAACGACCGTGGCTCCTTGGGTGCGGGAAGTAGGTGCAGATGTCTTCCATAAGCCCCTGAATACCCTGCTTGATGATGGTGGAGCCTACGAACACGGGAATGAACAGCTCCTGCGCGATGGCCTTGTCGAGCAGCGACTCGAGCTCGTCTTGCGTGAGCTGCTCCTCGCCTTCGAGATACTTCATCATAAGCTCGTCGTCGGCCTCGGCCACGAGGTCGCACAGCTTGTCGCGGGCCGCCTGAGCAGCATCGGCGAACTCGGCGGGAATGGGCTCGATGCGCTCGGAGTCGTCGCCCTCGCCGAAATAGCGGGCTTCCATGCGGATGATGTCGATGACGCCCTTGAAGTCAGCGTCTTGCCCGATGGGGATGGTGACCGGGCCCAAACGCGAACCGAAGCGCGCGTGGAGCGTCGCCATTGCCATGTCGAAGTCGGCGTGCTCGCGGTCGATATGGTTGATGAACACGGCTCGCGACAGGCGCATTCCCTCGGCCTCGCGCCACAGCTTGGTGGTCATGACCTGTGGGCCTGCAACGGCGTCGACCACGAAAAGCGCCATTTCAGCAGCTTGCATGGTGGACAGCGTGTCGCAGATGAAGTCGGGGTGGCCCGAAGTGTCGAGCACGTTGATTTTGTAGTCCTTGTACGGGATGGGGGCGATCGAGGTACCGATCGTGAACTTGCGCTTGATTTCCTCGGCGTCGTAGTCGAGATAGGACTTGCCGTCGTGTGTCGTACCCATGCGCGGGGTCTTGCCGGAGACGTAGAGCATCGCCTCAGCGAGCGAAGTCTTCCCCGCGCCGTCTTGACCCACCAGGACGACATTGCGCACGTGCTCAGTGGCAGGAGCTGCCATTTTGACCACCAACCTTTCGTTGCGTGGCCGCGCCCGAAAGAGCATCTTTGAGGCACAACCACTTTTAGTCTTGCACACACAAAGAACCGCTTGGTCAAGCCGACTTCGGCTTGCGTTGTAACCAGTGTAACGTACTTTCGCCCTTTTTCATCCGCTTGCCCCAAGATTTGCCCCGCACTTTGGAAAGCACTTGCATTTTACGGGGAAATGCGCGCTACACGCCCCCGCGTGAAGCCATAGGGGAAGATGGGGAAAGAGGCGCGGGAGAAGCGGTGCAGCGGGACGGGAGCAAGCAAAAGATGATCTACCTGTTAGCAAGCAATCATAGGGGAAGAGGAGATGAGCGCAACGGGACGGGGGTCGGGCAGGGGCTGCGAACGATAGAGCGACTCTCCCCATCCAAAACGAGGCTCGCGGGCGAGACGGGTGCCGGGCGATTTGACGAGAATGGGACGGAGCGATCTGCAACACATTAAGCGAGACGGATCACCCGGCTTCCGCCCCACCAAACTCCTGCCCCACTACTCTGCTGGCTTCATGCGGACAGATTCACGTCACTTGTCTCTAACACCAGGCGCCCATGCCGCGTTCGGGCACCTCCCCCTCGCCGCGTCGCCTCGAAAGGTCCCCCCAGACATGGTTGGGGCGGAAGTAGTGCGATTCGTCCCGCTGAAGCGATGCACGTTGTGGCGGTGGGGGTGCGCCCCGAAAAATACACGCGCAGAGGCGAATCCCAGCACAAAAACCGAGCTGTCCCACAAAATGAACGAGGCGTGGAAGTCAAGCCCGGCTTGGGGGGCTTGGGAGATTCTCCGACCTGGGGTTTTCCCATCGGAGAGCATTATCGCCCGAAGCCAACCGCCCGTTTCGGCGGTTTCTCCGTGGGACAGCTCGGTTTTTGTGCCACCGCGCCACTATCTTCCCAAGCACCGCCGGCAACGCCGAAGACGCCGTATAGCCCACCTCGAGGTTAGTCGAGCGTAGACCGAACATGGGCTAGAACGAGACCGACTTCTTGGTTTTGCGACTACCCTTCTTTAAAGGCGAATAAACGAGCCCATGGCCATCCCGGAAGCCGACAGGCAGCCCAACGTGTCTCAAAGCCTCACAAAGCGGCTCCAAGCTCGCATGATATCCATCGATGCCACCCGTCGACGCCTTCGCACTCCCACAAACAAAGGTCATGCGCCACGCGTTGCCACCTAGGCACCAGCCCTTGCGGTCGTAGTCTCGCTTCCAATTGCAGATGCAGACATCGCTGAAAGCTTCCTTCAAAGTCGCAACCTTGGATGGGGCCAAATGGGCAATGGGCTCGACGGGGCCGACATAGCCCCGCTCCAGCCATACCGAGGCCTCTTCGCCCTCCATTACAACCCATATGGTGCGGTGCTCTTCCAACGGAGTGTCCTCCACCCAGTAGTTGTCGATTCTCAAGTACTCGAAATCTGCGCAGGTGAGGCTCCGCCCTGCTCCTTGCGCCTCGGCCACCTCGTCCAGCTCGCACAGGAAGCACTCATGCCGTTCCCATTCCTCCCGCAGACAGCCGGCTTTGAACAGCTCGACAGCGCAAACGCATGCTGGATCAGGCGAATCGCCGCATGCGCCTTCGTCAAGGTCGCAGACGAAGCCTAGGCGCCGGCTCTCCTCGGCGCGCACAATCGAGCCCCATTTGATCATGGCATTGCCTCCCGCCACCCAGAAATCCACGAAGCCAAGTTCCCGACGCTTCGAGGCAGGCTCGCGCTCCCTCTCCCCTAGCACCAAGCGACCATGCCGCGTTCGGGCATCTTCCCCTCATCGTGCCGTCTCGAAAGGTCCCTCTGAACGTGATCGTAGTACCACCACCATCGGTAGACCGCGTCGTCGGGCTCGGTCGGGAGCTCCTCCTCGGACAGCAGAGGCTCCCCGCGCTCTTGGCGCATCTCGTTAACCCCGTCGCGCATCGCATTCATATCCCTGCCTGTGGTGCAGCGCTGAAAATCGCGCTCTGCCGGCGCCTCCAAAGACACCGTCTCGTTAGCGAGGTCGATGAGCACCTGACCGGGGCGCGACCTCCGATCGTTTTCTGGCCAATACTCGTAAACGAGAGCGACTCCGTTTCGTCGAACAAGCTCGTAAGCCACCATCGACACCACCACCCATTCCCATCAGTTGCGGACAACGCCGATTCTGCCATACGCGCGCGAAATCGTATGTACCATGTATTGGACAGATGACGAATTAGTTTGCGCTCGCCCCTAAAGAGCCCTGTGCATCTTGCCATGCTCGAGCTAGAGGAACGGCGCCCCGCTTCGGCGCTTGTCCTTCGCAATAGAGGGCGTCTATTCCCTTGCGAGGCTTCCAGTCGCACAGCCTGCGCCCGATTTGCCCGCCAAAGACATTCCCCAAAACCCCGATCAGCGGCAGAGGAAGAGGTGCGCTCGATTATTGCGCCTTCTATGGCAACAAGCAGCCTGCCTTATGCCGCGCCCCTCAAGGCGAGACAAATCACCCAATCCCCGCCTCATCTCACATTAAAAAGCAGTCTGAGTTAATTTGAGGCCCCTCAGCACTGCTGTTTTGGTGGATAATGGATAATTGCTGGTAATCCATCCACGCCAATCAGGAGGAAACATGTCAATGCAGAGAAATCTCACCCCCCCCCGCCGCAACTAAAATCGCGCTAGCGCTCACCGTCTGCGCAGCTCTACTTGCTGGACTAACGGGGTGCGAAATGCAAGGTTCGGGCCCCGAGTCAACGCAATCGCAAGAGAAAACTGCGCCGGAGGAAGTAACCGCCGTTGACAACATGGAGGTCACCGGCCTTTATGTGAATGACTCTTACATCGACGACGAGAGCGATCAGCTCAAGCTCGTATACCTCTTCTACACTGTCAAGGCAACAGACAAGAACCTTAAGGCATTCAGCAAGTCAACCGATATGAAAATCGGAGAAAATGTCTACACCTCAGAGCATAATCCTGGAGCTAGGTCGTATGCTTCCAGTTTCTATTACTCTGACTTTATTGAAGATGTTTACGTTGGCAGCGAGCTCAAGGTTCTTGAAACCTTCGAAGTACCCGTAGGTGACCTTGAAGTCGGCAAAGAAATAACCCTCCACAACGACCGAACCCCTGGAATCGATAACCTTAAGCTGTCAACAGACAGCATAGTTCATTTAGATTCCGCAGAGGCAATTGCTCAGAACGCCGATCCCGAGGGCTATGCTAGCGAGATGCAAAAACATGAGCCCGCCGACGCGGAAGCAACAGCCAGGGTCCAGAGCGCCATCAACGGGTACTACTGGAAGTACGCCCCCGCCCTTGGCACCTCCATAACGATGTACAAAACCGAGTTTTTTTCACCAAACACATTCGAAACAACAACCTCTGGCATTACTTCAGCTGGAACCTATGAGGTGGAGGCAGGCTACATTAAGCTCATCAATGACAGCAACGGATTCACTATCGAAGTCCCCTACAGTTGGGACGACGATGGTAGCATCAATCTCGATCTCGCAACCGCCTACGGCGTCCATGAGGGATAGCAATTCAATTGACGCAGAAAGAAAAAGCTTGGCTTAATATAGAAAGCAGAGCATATCAATGAGATGGGGGGGGTGACTTGCCCCACCCCCCATCTCCGACAGATCGGTCGACGGCTCAAACCGATACCTCCACCACGATGCCAACCAAACTGAAAGCTCGCAATCGATCAGCCGTTCGAGCATGTAGTTCTGCAGCATCAGCCGGGGCGACACACCCGCCGCCTTCGTCTTGTTGTTCATTAGCGCCTTGAAGTGCATGGCGTCCCTGCTCTTCACAGCAGCATCTCTGTGAACCTTCTCACCTTCGCGGCCACACCGAGCTCACCGGCGAACGACTGCAGCATCGCAGGCTGCGCCCTTCGGACGAAAAGCACGACCGGAACGCCAGCTAGAGCAGCTACAGGTCGGGCGACAACGTGCTGCGCAGCATGTCGCACAGGGTCCGTTCGGCGCCGTGGGCGCGCACCGAGTTGCCGTACGTCGGATGGGGCGGGGTCCGGAGGATTTGCCTCGCTCCGAAGCGATGCGCGTCATGACAGTAAGCGGCGTCCTGAAAAGTACACGCTCGGAAGCTAATCCTGGTACAAAACCCCCTTTTCGCATGCGCTTTTTGGGATAACTCGGTTTCCGTGCCGTTGCGCCGCGTTCCACCCCCGTCTCACCTCGCCCTCTGCCCCACCTTGCGTGCGACTATTCTGCTCGCTTCATGCGGACGCTCATGTCGATGGGCTTGGCGGTGAAGGGCGCTGTGGTGGCCAGGCCGTCAACGCCCGTCGCAGCATAGGCCGCAGCGTTTTGCAGGTTGATGCCGCCCGCCGCGATGAGCGTGAGATGAGGGTCGATCGCGCGCAGCTCGGGCACGATCGCGGCCAAATCGTCCACCGGCAGCTTGTCGAGCTGGATGCCGTCAACGCCCGCTTCCGCGAGACGGCGCGCCTCGTCGGGTCCCGCCTCCACGAACAGCTTCTTCTCCACGCAGCGGCCACGAAGGGCGGGAAGCGCCTCCAAGAACGCCTCGAAGCCGCCCATGAAGGTGATGTGATGGTCGAACACGAGCACGGTCTCGGACGCGCCCAAACGGTGTGGGAAGGCACCGCCGCAGGTGACCGCCTTCGTGAGCAGGTCTTTCACGCCCGGCATGCTCTTGCGCGTAGTGAGCACCTCGCATGCAGGGTTCGCACTGTGCGCCGCGTCCACGATCGCGCGCGTCTTGGTCGCTACGCCCGACAGGTGGTCGCACAGGTTGAGCGACACCTTCCACGCCATATGCAGCGCCGCCGCCGAGCCATCCGCACGAAGGAACGGCTCGCCCGCAACGAGGCGCTCCCCCGAACGACGCGACCAGATGACGCGCGCGCCCGTCTTTCCGAGCACGCGGGCGGCCTCCTCCACACCGGCGAGCACGCACTCTTCGCGCGTGAAGTACTCGATTTCCCCCGGTTCCTCGCCGATGCCAAGGACTTCGGTCGTAAGATCGATATAGGGCATGTCCTCCAAAATGAACTGGTCGATGCGGCCATCGGGAATAAACACGTTCATGAGGATCCTTTCCATTTGCCGTTGCGACATGTCGGCCGCAACCCGTTGATTCGGCTGTCCCGCAGGCTGAAGCGGGACAGAAAAGCGGGACGAACCACCCGACGTCCCGCACCTTTGATTCGACTCCAAGCCTAGACTTAGGCGCCCGCACATTCAACCTAGCGTCTCGATGGGAATTATCCCTCAAGCACCATAATCTGAAAAACTCGCACGGCCTTGCTCGTAAACGTCGCCTTTTCTCGAAATGAGACTAAAAATGCGTCTTGCGGGCTTTTGCCCTTTTACGCCTTCTTAAGGCAAAACGGAACGCATTGCCTACTGCCCGACACGGACCAAAGGGAACCCATATGACAACCAAGGAAGCTGTCCCGAAATCGACGCAATCGAAAAGAAATCCGCTGACATCGGCGTGCCCGACGACATCCGCGACGAGGCCGCTTCTGCTCGTGATATACCGCTTCTTCATCGGCGTCTTCGTAGGCACCGACCACCCCATCGCGACCTCGCTCATCACCGAGTTCACCCCCAAGCACCACCGCGCGATATCCATGGGCATGGTCTCGGCGGCGTGGTATTTGGGCGCTACCGTGGCTGCAATCGTCGGCTTCGCTTTGTGCGACGTCGATGGCGGATGGAGGCTCATGCTCGGCTCCGCCATCGTACCCTGCGTCTTCCTGCTGATCGGCAGGTGCAAAGTCCCCGAGTCGCCCCTGTGGCTGAAAAGCAAGGGGCGCCACGAGGAAGCGCGCCGCGTGGTGTTTCGCGTGTATGGCACCGATGTCATTCTCGAGGACGAGGAAGAGGAGCCCAAGCACAAGGCAGGCTTTGCGGAGGTGTTCTCGAAGGGATACGCCGCACGCATCGTATTTTTGGGGATTCTCACGTCATGGCCGTGGGCCTGTTGGCGCTAGGGCTGTTCCCCACCGCGCCCTTCTCGCGATGAGAGAGGCGCTCCCGCTTTGCGAGCCGTTTGCCTTAGAGCTCGGAGATAATGCGCTTCGTGCGAGCGGCGACCTCGGCCTTCACCTGCTCGAGGTCGACACCCGGGCAAACGCCGTCGCGATAGACCACCTCGCCGTCGCACATGGTGAGCACGACATCGGAGCCATGACCCGAGAACACGATGTTGACCTCGGGATTCGTCATGGGGCACCACGAAGCGCCCGTCGTGTCGAGCACCGTGAGGTCGGCCTTCATGCCCACCTTCACAAGCCCGCAGTCCTCGCGACCCTGCGCGAGCGCTCCCCCGCGCGTAGCAGCGGCGATGACCTGCTTGGGCGAGATGATCGCGGGATCGAGCTCATGCCCCTTGTAGATCGTGCCCATAAGGTACATGTCCTGGAACAGGTCGTGGTTGTTGTTCGAGGCCATGCCATCGGTGCCGAGCGCCACGTTCACACCCGCATCGAGAAGCTTCTGCACGGGCGCGAACCCGCTTGCGAGCTTCATGTTGGAGGCAGGGTTCAAGGCCACGGTCGCGCCGCGCTTGGCGAGGATCTCGATGTCCTTGTCGTCGACCCACACGCAGTGCGCCGCGATCACGGGCACGTCGAACACGCCGATGCTCTCGAAGTACTGCACGGGCGTGAGGCCGTCGTGGCGGCCCTTGCATTCCTCGTGCTCGCTTTTCGTCTCGGAGATGTGGATATGGATGGGAAGACCTGCCGCCTTCGCCACTTTCCCGATATCGGTACAGGTAATGGGGTTGGATGTGTACTCGGCATGGATGTTGTAGTCCACGCGGATACGCCCGTCCTGCGCGCCGTGGTACTGCTTGACGATGCGCTCCATCTTCTCGCACATGGGGTATTCCGCAAACGGCTTCGGCTCGAAGTAAAGCACGCTCTCGCAGACGTTCATCTTCATATGGGCCTCGCCCACCGCCTGAACGCGCTCGTCGGTGGCATAGTACATGTCCGACGCGCTGACCGAGCCGTAGCGCGCCATCTCGGCAAGGGCGAGCTTAGTCGCCCAGTAGTTGTCTTCGGGCGTCATCTTCCCCTCGAAGGGCCACACGAGGTT
>OLQB01002603.1_pt1 | contig 11501 bp, 10 predicted proteins | sample 1672681 | NCBI WGS metagenome assembly OLQB01 (sample SAMEA3136713, study PRJEB25190) | human gut metagenome | reverse complement strand
CGAAATCAGCCTGAGTTCCGGATAATTCTCCTTCAGCCAGAAAAATACTTCTTTTTCTTCCGGGCTGATACTGTCCAGAAAAACGGACTGTACCTGAAATCCATGGGTAAGGAGAAGCTTTGCAAGTCCCAGAGGTCTTGGATGAAAAAGATAATCCACAGCTATGGGAGTGTCACCGATGATCTGGTGTGCATGGGAAAGAGCCTCCTCGCATTTTCGGATCTCCGTTTTGATATCCAGGCCATTTTTACCGCCACTTTGCTGCTCCAGCAGCTCCAGCAAATACTTTTCCTGCGTCTCTATCTCCTCATAGTCAAAGCTTCCGGGCAGATATAAAAACGGCCTTCCAAGTCTCTCCGCCTGCTGCTGTACTCCGAATTTTCCTGCCGGATAGCAGTTAAGGATCAGGCTTCCCTCTCCCAGGCTCTGATAATCCTCCCAGTTCTTACAGGCCGGTGCTTCCCGGAGACGGATTCCGTTCTTTTTCAGGATCCGGCAGATATCTGCACTCTCATCCAGCACAAAATCACTGCCCAGGACTGTGACACATTCCGGATCTGCTTTCCTCTCCGGTACTGCATCATACATGGCACGGCGCAGCTTCTGATCCGGAGTCGGGCCTGTTTTCTGCATGACAGGATCCATAAAGCATCGCATAAAAAAGATCTCCGGAAATCTTTCTTCCAGTTCGCCGTAGATGCGGTCCAGATCACTTCCCAGAAAATGATGAAGACACACGGTAAAAAGCAAGACTGCCTTTGGCTTCTCATCCAGCCGGTTCAGAATGTCCGTCACTCCTTCAATGGTCACATCCTCCAGATTTCCGCCCAGAAGATCCTTTTCCTCCACGATCACAAAGGAAAAACGGTCTGCCGCATTCATCTCTGCGGCAGTCAGCACAACGCCACGCATGCAGTTATCCGCACAGACGTAGATCTGCCTTGCTTCCGGAACCAGCATTCCCGTATGTACGATATTCCAGTTTCCGTGGGCCGGGGAATTAAATTCCAGCCCCGGCTGAAAGGGAACCGGAAAAGAGGCTTCCTTTATAAATATTTCTGTTTTTCCCGAAAGCTCTCTGTTACCAACTCTTTTTAACATGAGCCTTCCTCCCTGCATGCATTCAGAATCTGCTCGGCCAGTGTCCGGTACTCCTCTGCCATCTCACAATCCGGATAAGCTTCCAGAAGAGTTTTTCCTCGATTCTCTGCTTCCAGGACCAGAGCACTTCTGGAAAGCGTTCCCACTACCCGCGTATGAAAATCCTCTGCCAGCTCCCGGACTTTTTCTTCCTCTCCCGGCACGTTCCGCCGGTTCAGGATCACGCCGCCAAGAGATGCATATCCTCTGTTTCTAAAATTATCCACTGCCATGGCAATATTTGCCCCTGCATGGATGGCCATGTTTTCTCCGGAGGTGATGATAAATACCTTATCTGCATACCCATTTCGCATGGGCATGGAAAATCCACCGCAGACAACATCTCCCAGTACATCGTAGAGAACAATGTCCGGTTTATAGGTCTCATAGGCTCCGTTTTCCTTAAGCTTCTCGAGAGCAGTAATGATACCTCTTCCCGCACATCCAAGCCCCGGTGCAGGACCGCCGGCTTCCACACAGACTACACCCCCATATCCGATCTGCACCATATCCGTAAGCTTCAGCTCCTGGCGTTTTTCGTTATAAAGCTCCAGCACAGTGGGAACTTTTTTTCCATGCCTGAGAAGGATCGTGGAATCTGCCTTGGGATCACAGCCGATCTGCATCACTTTCATTCCTTTTTCCGCAAGGGCAGCTGCCACATTGGAAACCGTAGTAGATTTTCCGATGCCGCCCTTTCCGTATACCGCAACTTTTATCATTTTCTGTCCTCCGCTTTTGTGATCACATTGGAATATGCCGTTTTGGCGGAAACTCCACTGAGGCGTCCGATCTTTCCGGATAAGGAGCTGATCACATCCTGTGGTGCGTCAATGGCAATACTGATGATATTGATGCCTTTTTCCCGGTAAGGGATCCCCATTCTCCCGATAATATATTTTCCCGCTTCATGAAGAAAACGGTTGATATCATCGATCACGTCATTGTTTTCCACAATGATCGAGATCAATGCCACTCTTGTCTCCATAAGATCTGACTCTCCTTTCCGATATTATCAGCAGATCCTCGGCAGAAGCTCTCCTCCCGGCTGCGGAAGAAGTGCCTGCGTTCCGATCTCCGTAGTCATGACAACCTTTCCCGGCTGGTCTTCCGTAACTTCACCGATAATGGCTGCGTCCCTGGAATAAGGACATTTACGCAGTGCTTCCACAATCCTTCCTGCCTCTTTCTTTGGTGCCATGATCACCATTCGTCCCTCACATGCCAGATAAAGAGGCTCCAGGCCAAGCATGCCGCAGACACCCTTTACCTCCGGAGCTACCGGAACAGCTGCTGCATCCAGGCGGATCCCTACGTTACTCTGTCCTGCGATCTCGTAAAGAACCGTTCCGACACCACCTCTTGTGGCATCACGGATCACATGAATGTTATGGGTGGCATCCAGTACATCTTTTACAGCTCCCCACAGCGGTGCGCAGTCACTTGTCACATCTGCGTCAATGCCGAAATCCTCTCTTGCCAGAAGAATGGTGCATCCATGTCTTCCCACATCACCGGTTACAATAATGGCATCTCCCGGTTTTGCCAGCTCACCGCCTACCTGAACGCCCTCCTGGATCTCACCCATTCCGGTTGTTGTGATAAACACACCGTCAACCTGACCTTTTCCTGCCACCTTAGTATCTCCGGAAACAATACGCACTCCGGCTTCTTTTGCTGTTTTTTCCATGGCTGCGGCGATCTCCTCCAGCTTCTCCATGGGAAAACCCTCCTCAATGACAAAAGCGCAGGTAAGATACATCGGTTTTGCTCCCATACAGGCAAGGTCATTAACGGTTCCGCAGATGGAAAGCTTGCCGATATTTCCCCCAGGAAAAAATGCCGGAGAAACAATAAATCCATCGGTGGATACTGCCATTTTTCCTGCAGGCGGAACCAGCACGGCCGCATCATCGGCTGTGAGATCCGGGTTTGCAAAATGCGCTTTGAATACTTCATCGATCAGTTCTGAGGTCTGACGGCCTCCGGCACCGTGTGCCATGGTCACTGTTTTATTTTCCATAATATTATCTTCTTTCTATGCTGGGTCAAAGGAATTTCATATCGGTTTCATCCTGTCAGATTTTCCGGATACGATCCTTCGTTTGTACTATATGTAATGTATCATGTTTCGCAGTCCATTAAAGCGGACATCAGTTTCCGTACATAAAATATGCGGAACATGCTCCTTCATTGGATACCATACAGGCACCTACCGGATGCTGCGGGGTACAGACCTTTCCGAATACCTTACAATCTGATGGTTTGCATTTCCCCTGAAGCACATCCCCACAGCGACAGGCCGGATTTGGTCTGCCCTGGATCGGCGGCACTGCATATTTTTTTCTGGCATCAAAGGCTTCCCACTCCTTCCGGAGCACCAGGCCGGACCCCGGGATCACACCCAGACCGCGCCATTCGGAATCACAGGGCTCCATCAGTTCTTCGATCAGCTTCTGTGCCTCCGGGCTTCCCTCACTTTTTACCACACGGGGATAGCAGTTCACAAAGAACGGTTTTCCTTCCTGAAAACGTACCAGTGCAACAGCCAGTGCCGTAAGCAGCTCCTTCGCTGTAAAGCCTGCCACCACACCACTGATGCCTTCCTCTGCCAGATGCTCGCAGAGCACAGTTCCTGTGATCGCATTGACATGTCCGGGATAAAGGAACACATCCGCACTACCCTTTAATGCCTGATAAGCCTGGGGCATGGTCTTGTTTGCCACAAGGAGCGAATAATTGGAAAGTCCGTCCTCTCCGGCCTTTTTCACGGAAAGACAGCCGGCAGGCGTGGTGGTCTCAAAGCCAACGGAAAGAAATACCACCTGCTCTTTTGGATGCTCTTTCGCATATTTTTCTGCATCTGCCGGTGAATAGACGATCCGTATCCTGGCGCCTTCTGCCCTGGCATCTGCAAGGCTTTTCTTTGTTCCCGGTACGCGGACAAGATCACCGAATGTGCAGATCGTCACCTGTTTTTCCAGAGCAAGATAAACGGCCTCGTCAATAAACCCTACCGGTGTTACACAGACCGGACATCCCGGTCCTGAGATCAGCTCCACCTGCGGCGGCAGAAGCCTACGGATCCCCAGACGGAAGATCTCGTGGGTGTGTGTTCCGCAGACCTCCATGATCCGCACCGGCGGTCCCTGATATCCTTCTATGATCTCTCTTGCTGTTTTTTTCCTCTCTTCCATCACAGCAGTTCCTCCATCAGCTGGTCTGTCTCTTCCTCGTCATCATCGGTGATCTTTGCAATGGCAACACCTGCATGCACCATCACATAATCCCCCGGCTCCAGGTCTCCCAGGAGCTGGGCGGAAACCTCTCTCTTTGCGCCGCCTGCATCCACCACTGCAGTTCCGTCACTGATTTTTACTACTTTTGCTGATAATCCTACACACATATCTGTGCCTCCCATCCTGCATTTCTGCTGTATGCTCCATGCATTATCATAAAACATTTATAATCCGTATCTGCATGATCTCATCTATATTTATCTGTGCCGCTGCACATAAGCCATCCCATACACCGCCTGTCCCAGTGCGATCCCTCCGTCATTCGGCGGGATCAGGCTGTGCTTCAGAACTTTAAACCCCATTTCCGTAAGGCCGTCATCTACCAGCTCCAGAAGCAACCGGTTCTGACACCGCCACTTAATGCCACTTTCCGGATTCCGGTCTGCCGCTCTGCTTCCTCACAGGCTGCAAGGATCTCATCTGCCAGTGCCCGGTGAAATCCATAAGCCAGCTTCCCGGGATCCTCTCCTGCAAGCCTTGCCCGGACCAGATATGCAACGATCTCACCTGTATTTAAAATAAATTTTCGTTCATCTTCAGACGCTTCTGAGATGCCTGTGCTTTCCGGAATGTCTTCCTTTTCTGACATCCGTATCTTCAGATTTTCTTCCGGATTTTTCTTCTGCATCTCCCGCTGCTTTCTCCAGGCCTCCGCCGCAAATTCCAGTGCTGTGGACGCTTCTCCCTCAAAGGTAGACGCTCTCCGGATCCCCAGGATCGCACTGACTCCGTCAAAAAGTCTTCCTGCACTGGTGGAAGTCACGGCATTGATCTTCCGCTGTGCCATAGTCACCAGTACCTTTGCTTCCTGATCTGTGCAAAGTCCCAGTTTCCGGACAGTGTCCAGGGTTTTTTCCAGATTTCCCGTATTCTGCCAGATCAGGGAAACAGCGATCCGCCAGCCTTCTTTTGCGGAAATATCTCCGCCAACCTGGACAAAGGGTTCTATACTTCCAAGCCTTGTAAATCCCTGACAGTCTGCAACCAGGAGCTCTCCGCCCCAGATGGTTCCATCGGTTCCATAGCCTGTTCCGTCAAAGGAAACCCCTATCACCTTTTCTTCGCAGTCATTTTCTGCCATGCAGGATAAAATGTGTGCATAATGATGCTGCACCCTCAGAACCGGAAGCCCTAGCTCCTCTGCCACCACTGTGGAATTATATTTAGGGTGAAGATCACAGACCACTACCTCCGGCTGCACCTCCAGAAGTGTTTCCAGCCGCCCGATCGTTTCCTTCAGGGCTTTTACCGTTCGAAGATCCTCCAGATCTCCCACATAAGGGGAAGGATAAAAACGGTTATCCACACCAATGCAGAAGGTGTTCTTAAGTTCTCCACCTGCTGCGATCACCTGGCCCTTCCAGGGTGTGGAGACCATAAACGGAAGAGGCGCATACCCGCGGGAACGGCGGATCATATAGGGTTCACCCTTATAGAAATCCATCACCGAATCGTCGGCCCGGATACGTATCTTCCTGTTGTGGGAAAGAATGCAGTCACAGAGATGGGAAAGCTCCTCTGCCGCCTCCTCATCATCTCTGCAGATCGGCGCCCCGGAAGTATTTCCGCTGGTCATTACCAGAAGCCCGGGCATCCGGATCCCATCATCGTAATGAAAAAGAAGCAGCTGAACCGGTGCATAGGGAAGCATGACACCCACCTTGGGATTCCCGGGTGCAATGCTCTCACAAAGCCTCGTTTCTCCCGGCAGCTTATCCAACAGCAGGATCGGCTTTTGATGACCGGTAAGGATCTTCTCCTGTTCCTCGCTGACCTTACAGATCTTCTTCACAGCTTCCATATCCTGCGCCATCACTGCAAAAGGCTTCACCGGACGCCGTTTCCGCTGCCGCAGCCACTGTACAGCCTCCTCACTGGTAGCATCACAGCAAAGGTGAAAACCACCGATCCCTTTGATGGCCACGATCCCACCGGAAGCAATGATCTTCCTTGTATAAGTGATAGCCTCCCGTCCCCGTTCCTCTCTTCCCGCCAGGTATACCTCAGGGCCGCAGTCATTGCAGCACACCGGCTGGGCATCATAACGTCTGGTATCCGGGTTATGGTACTCATCTGCACAGGAGGGACACATGGGAAATTCCTTCATACTGGTCCGTTCACGGTCATAAGGAAGTGAATCCAGGATCGTCAGTCTCGGACCGCAGCAGGTACAGTTGATAAAGGGATGCAGATACCGCCTGTTTTCCGGATCAAACATCTCCGCCTTACATTCATCGCAGATCGCGATATCCGGGGAGACAAAGATTTCCCCCTTTGTCTTCTCACTTTCGATGATATCAAACTGTGTAAATTTCTCCGGCTCCTCCACCGGTTCTTCAAGAAGCTTCAGGATAGCTGCACGCTTCGGTGGCTTATTCCCGATATCTGCGATAAAGGCATCCACATCCTGCTGCTTACCCTGAGCAAAAATCTCCACATAGGGTCCTTTATTGGATACACTGCCACGGATTCCTCTTGCCATAGCATGACGACTCACCGTAGGGCGAAATCCCACTCCCTGTACGATCCCGTAAACACGGATCATTTTCGTAATTTCCCGCTCCATATGTTTCTCCATTCCCTGCAGCTGTTTCCACTGATCCGGCTGCAGCATGCATGTAACTTTATATCCTGCCCTTATGGACTACCTGCATTTTCCGGATACCGCAAAATGCACTGTATCCACAAACACTCCTGAAAAAGCCTTTGTCATCCGCTTCATACATGGATCTGCAAAGATCACGTCATATCCGCCCTTCTCTGCCAGTTCCATGTAATCTTCCTCATCCCTTAATGACACATCGCCCTCCTCCAGGAGATTTTTTTCCATGGAAAACCAGCTTGCCACGGTGAGCTCTCCGTCCGCACCACGTTTCCGTAGCTCCTCTCTTATGGAACCGGCCATCACCTGCTGCTGCACGATGAGAATCTTTTTTCCTGTATAATCCATATCAGGAACCAGCTCTTCCGCCAGAGGATATCCCACCTCATAAGGTGTTCCGAAGGTTTTCTCCAGATATCTGGCACATTCCAGTGCCGCAGGAGAAACCACGATATTTTTTTCCGCAGAGGAGGCTTTTTTTACCTCATCAAGCCCGTCTCCCATTCCGTAGCAGACTGCTCTCTGTCCTCTGGCACGGAATTTTTCACAGATCTTGTCTGCTGCTTTCAGGTCACTGACATCCTGAGGTGTCATTCCGAGAATTCCTGTCTTACCAGCCTCCACAGGCAGCTTTTCCCGGGCAAAGGCTTTAAAAAGCTCCAGATAAGCCTTCCGCTCTCCCGCATCATAAAGCTCCATTCCGTTGGTATTTACTGCAAGCACCGGAAGATCTGTTTTCTTCTCGCACATCCGCCGCAGTGCCTGATGATCCGTTCCGATCACAGCAGGTACCGGTGTTCCGATAATGGCTGCAAAGCCTGCCTCCACCTTTACTGCTGCATCCACAAGCTTGGCAACCAGGCGGTCATCCCGTCCCAGGATGGCATCCATATCCCGAAGTCCTGCACTGAATACCGCACTTTTCTGTTCAAACCATCTTGGTTCATCAAAGCCGCAGACATTTCCCGCACATCCTCCTGCATCACAGATCACGATGATCCCGCCAAGCTCATACAGCACTGACACAGCTCCGGACTGATCCGGTGCAAAGGGTGTCAGATATTTCCGAAGTCCTCTCATACCTTTTCTCCCTTCTGCAAAACTTTCTCTGTCAGTGTTTCAAACAGCCTGCGTACCCCTGCATAGCCATAGGGCTGCCGGTCCTGATTCCACACGGCATTTGGCTGATCCCGGTGATAATATCCTGCATCCTTTCCTATAGTAAGGTTCACTCCGCTCCCGGACGGATCGTAATACAGCATGGTGGGTTCCATATTGGAAAAAACCTTTGTATCCGGACTCAATTCCGCAAGATGCCGTATGTATACAAAATTCTCGGCTGTGATAGTTCCGTAGATCTCCGGCACCCGGAAACCATACCGCACCAGGGCCAGGGCCAGCTCAAAGGAATCTCCGTTCATGCACTCCCCTACAGCAAAAGACGCATCCGGACAGACCTCCCGGAATCTCTCCACTGCCTCTTCTGCTGTTTTTTTATACACTTCCTGATCAAACGAGACTCCAAGAACCTGTCCCAAGGCACGATACTGATTTTCGATCTTATCTGTCTGGTAGAGCCTCCGAAGCTCAATAAAAGGAATCTTCAGCCGGTCATGAAAATCCTCCGCTGCAAACCTTGCTTCCGGATGAAGCACCAGATTAAAATTGGCCTGTGACATGGTCTGATATTCTTCATAATCCTTACATCTTGAGATCTCATGGATGGTCTTTACGCCTGCCTGCTGCAGCAGCTCATACATCTCGCAGTCATCAACCAGCGGCGAAAAAAATCCCAGAAGATTGACCACATTTCCCTTTTTCTTCTGTGGCTCAAGGAGGGAGTATAAGGACTGGCGCACATGGACCATAGGCGGCTTTCTGCCCTCACGTGTCAGTGCGTACATGTAACAGGGACGCACCGGAATATCCACCTTTTCCTCTGCCTTCCGGCAGACACGTTCCATATCCGTTCCCAGAAGTGCATCCACACAGGTGATACAGATCATCACCACAGACGGCTTCTTCTCACAGCAGTCGCAGATCTCTTTTACCGCTTTCGGGATCTTTTTCAGGTGACGGCCTGTAACAATATCCGTCTCGTCCATCATCAGATAAAAAAATCGATCATTGTACTCCGGCATGGAGCTGATAAGAGAAGTATTTCTTCCGCAGCATCCCGGTGCCACGATCAGCATAATGGAATCCGGCACTGCAAGCCCGGCTCTTTTTACGCCAAAGCCCTCCGCTCCCGGAGAGTTAAATGCCAGAGTTGCCGGAGAGCTATAGATCAGATGCTTCCCGGAGATCATCTGCGGAGGGATCGTTTCCAGCCCGCCCCGGGCCAGTTCTTCTGCAGTTGCAAAATATGCTTCCTTTTTCATATATCCTCCTTCTCCGTTTCTTCACTTTCCAATAGCTTCCTGGCCAGTGCAAAAAATTTCTCACTGATCTCAGAATTCTCATCTCCCTCGATCACCGTTTTGCCCTGATCCTCCCATCGGATGATCTCGTCACTTCTCGGGATCTCACCCACGACCGGAATATTATTTTTTTCTGCAAAAGCATTTACTTTTTCCGTTTCATTCTCCACATTCCTGTGATTCAGCACGATCCCGAAGATCCTCGCATAGCTTCGATCCTCAAAATTCCGCACAGCACTGGAAATATTATTGGCTGCATAGAGTGCCATTTTCTCTCCGGATGTGACAATGAGTACTTTTTCCGCATAGCCCTCCCGGATCGGTGCCGCAAAACCGCCGCATACTACATCTCCAAGAACATCGTAAAGCACTACATCCGGCTTCCAGGTCTCAAAAAGCTTCAGATCCTCCAGAAGCTGAAAGGTTGCGATGATACCTCTGCCTGCACAGCCAAGTCCCGGCGTGGGGCCGCCGGTCTCAATGCAGAGGACTCCACCAAAACCCTCCTTTGAAATATCCTCCAGCTTTTCCGGCTCCTCATCCTCTTCCCGCATATAATTCATTACCGGCCGCAGAGGTTCTCCCCCAAGAAGATTGATGGTGGAATCCGCCTTGGGATCACAACCGATCTGGATCACTCTCTTCCCCATGGCTGCAAAAGCCGCCGCCAGGTTGGACGTCACTGTAGACTTTCCGATACCGCCCTTTCCGTATACTGCTACCTTCAGCATAAAATCCTCCCTAATTCATTCTGTCCGCTCCCGCAGGTATTTTTCATAAAAAAAGCTCTTTCACGCACAAGGTGAAAGAGTCCCGTATTCCGCTCACAAAACAAAGTCAAACGGATATTCGCGATCCGCATTTGCTGCTTGTTCATAACCGAATAACGGCTTCGCAGCTGATTCGGTTAAGCTGTGCCGGATGAACAACGATTCCTGCTCGGATATTCCTTGCCGTCAAAGTCTGTTTCCTGCTGTATTTTGTTTTAATGCCTCATCCGGATAGAAAGAAAATATTTCGTTCCGTCTGAATTTTTCTGTTTTTATTATACAATGGTGTACATTAGTGAGTCAATTGCAACTCTGACTTTTTATACAAAAAAAGGCCCCCAGGCGAAATATTTTTAAGCATTTCGCCGAGAAGTCTTTTCTCTGATCTGCCGGCTCAGAAGCCGCGGCAAAGTTATTCTTATGATAAAGCTTTACTGGATAGAAACTACGTGATATCCTCTGTCTTCCACTACCTTCTTAAGCTCTTCGTTGGAGATCTCTCTGTCGTAGGAAACCACTGCCTCACCTTTTTTCAGGCTTACTTTTGCTGCCGCACCGTCAATGCGGTTGATCGCTCTTGTGACGCTGGCCACACAGTTCTCACAGTGCATGCCTGTGATCTTCATGGTTTTCTCACCCAGCTTGGTTCCATCCAGCTTCTTCTTCGGGATCTCCGGCTTGCTGCCGCCTCCGCAGCAGGCGCCTTCGCCCTTCAGATGTTTATATGCGCCTTTTCCGGCAAACAGCATAATGATGATAACAACGATGACAACAATTGCATTTGCCATGATTTCTTTCCCTCCTGGTTACTTATGCATTCCACTGCAGCCGGAGCAGCCGGAACAGCCCGAGCAGCCGACGGTGGTTTATGCCGTCACGAACAACCAGAAGGGCAACAAGACCAACAACCTGCGCGACGCGCAGAGCACAAAGGCGAACCTCATCCAGACCTATCAAAACGACGAGCTGGTGATTGTCAACAGCGTGTCGGATGACGGCCTCTGGTATGATGTGACCGTCGTTCGCGACGGCAACCGCGGCTATATGCGCGATTATCTGCTGACGCAGATTTCCGAAGCGGACGCGCTCAAGCGCATTGATGAGATCAACGCCGGCCAGACAACCCCGCCGAGCGAGGAGACGCAGACCCCGGCGGGCGAGGAGACGCAGACCCCGGCGGGCGAGGAAACACAGACCCCGGCGGGCGAGGAGACGCAGACCCCGGCGGGCGAGGAGACGCAGACCCCGGCGGGCGAGGAAACACAGACCC
>OLQB01002602.1_pt1 | contig 11504 bp, 7 predicted proteins | sample 1672681 | NCBI WGS metagenome assembly OLQB01 (sample SAMEA3136713, study PRJEB25190) | human gut metagenome | reverse complement strand
GCGACTAAAAGCACAAATATGGCTTATGAAGTTCACTGGCTTCGTCTGTAGTTTGCTTAATGAATTAAATAGTAACCCACTCCATTAAATCGGGGATTTCTTTTCTATAAATTCGTCCAGAGAATGCCTCATGTGGTAGTGCAATAAAGTTTGTTTCGTCAGCGCAGATAGTTTTGTATATTGGATCTGCTATGACTGTTTTTGCTTCTGCTATTGCCGCTTTTATCTCTTCTTCCGATGAAAAAAGCAATACATTTTCCCCGATATATTCTGGTTCGGTTTCTAGTGGGCAGATGACTGTAGCATCTATTCCCTGTTTGAGTGCCATCGCTGCTTTTAATGACTGGGAAATGACAGATTCGCCTATGATATAAATTCCGTTGGCTGCCCTGCTTATGTTTTTTCCTGATGATGTTACAGAGAAATATGCTGTCTGTGATTTTCCCGTCCAGGCGGCATCTATTAATTTCTCGGCAATGATACCTGCAAAGCCTTTGACTGGTGTACCGATGACATACGGTGTTGAAAATCGTTCTTCTAATACTTTTGCGGCTGGAAATCCCACGGATGAAATAACGAGGTTCACATCGGCTTCGCCGGCTTTTTGTATGTCTTCTATGCTACTTCCCATCGCAAAGGTGCTAATGATTTCAAAGTGCTTGCTTAAGAATTCTTTTATGGAATCTAAGGTGGAGTTTACGGAAAAATCAAGTGGGATTGCTCCTAAAATGTTTATTTTTATTTTGGAATTACTCTGTTTTGATTCTGTATTTTCTATTTGCTTTTGTTCCGATTGGTTTAACTTCTGCTGATTTTGCTTCTTTGTATCAGCTACTGATAATTCGTTTGATACATTTTCTATTTTTATTCCATTTTCTTTAAAATGCTCATTTGCATTCGTTGGAAGTACTAATTCTCTTGCTACTGTCTCCAGCGCCATTCCTGCTCCGCTTACATAGCTGTGCATCCCACTGGTCGGGAAATAAAAGACTGGGATTTGTGTCTGCTTTTCGATGACGCGGGCGATTCCTTCAAAGTCGGTTCCGGTCATTAAGGGAATTGGGGTGCGTACCAGGGCAATGAAACGAGGTTTTAATTCTTTGGCTGCCCGCACAATGTCATTGATGAATTTATCATCATTTCCCATAATAGCGTCCATCTGTGAAAGTCCGGAAATAAATATGAGGCTGTCCATATCATACCAGCGTGGTTCATCGTGAGTATTATAGGTAGAATTGCAGCCGGACGGGTCATGGATAACGACCATGCCGCCAAGTTCATAAAGGGCAGAACATACCCCTGATACATCTGCTGTATAGGTTGATAATGTTACCGATACTTGTTTCATAAATAAATCCTTTCATTTGTTGCAGGAATATCGTTGCAGAAATAGCACAGACAGAATACCGTCTGTCAGAGAAAACTCTACGGAGAATACGCATTACGCATATTCTCCGGAAATTTTATGTCACCGCATCAATTTTAGGCGAACTCTCCGAATCCAAATCCTCTGCAGTATTTTCCCCTTCTATCACAACCTTATTAGGAAGGCAGATGATGGAACCGCCGTGCTCGTCCACAGCATTCTGTTTTATACAGTAATGATCCGGGCAGGTTGCTTCGATCATTGTAACTTTTCCATCTTTGATCTCGCAGACATTGGTGTCTCCGATGTGGATGATCTGGTCCTGGGAAAGCGAATAGGTTCCGAATTCTTTTCCGTCAACGGTAATACGGATCGTATTATGGGAACGTTTCCCCGCAATCTGAAAACCAAGCCAGAGAACCCCCGCCAGAATCAGGATCCCGGCAATAAAAATCAATTCTTTTTTCTTCAAAACAAATCTCCATTTCTGTTACAGATTCAGAAAAATCATATCATAATCGAAATTAAAAGGCAAACATAAGTTAATGATATCTAACCATAATTCATACAGCTGTTCCCAACGGAAAGGGAGGAGTGGCGATGATTTTTCTTTTATAAAAGACATAAAACAGAAAAATTCATATTGGAAAAAGTTATAAACTACTAACAAAAGTGTAGACAAGAAAAAAAACAGGTGATATAATACCTAACTGTAAGTTAGCATCGTCTAATTTTATAAAAAAGATTAATCAAAACTAATTTATGTATATGGATAAAAACTATATAATTTATCCAAAAGACAGTTATACGCAGATTACAGGACTGGATCGAGAGCATCTGACGCAGCCATATATGTTCGCACAGTTGAGCCTGATGCAGCAATTTACGGAATTGTTATAAATACAAGGGAGAAAAGAGATGAAAAATCAGAATTTTTATATGAGAGTGATCTCCTTACTGCTGGTGATCCTGGCTGTACTTTTTTATAACAGTAGCATGAAAGCCCAGGCAAATGAAAAAGAGATCGCGGCTCTGACAGATAAGGTAGATACACTTCAGGAGCAGCAGAATGAACTTCTCAGTGCGCTGGAGACGAGTTATGTAAATCGTATGCAGAATCAGGCAGCATCTGTAGGATCAGGCAGCAGTGATGCAGATACAGCAGGCGATGACAAAACAACAGACACTTCAGACGGCAATGTATCCGATGCAGACGCAGAGGACACAGCAACCACAGATTCCGATAATGTATATAAAGATGGAACCTATACAGGAGAAGCCGAGGGATACGGCGGGACCATTCAGGTGGAGGTGACACTTACCGGTGATGAGATCACATCCATCAACGTAGTCAGCGCCCCAGGTGAGGACAGTGCATATCTTTCACAGGCAGAGAGTGTGATCGATTCCATCCTGAGTGCTCAGAGTACAGATGTGGATACCGTATCTGGAGCAACGTTCAGCTCCACAGGAATCCTAAACGCAGTGGATGCGGCACTTGGAAAGGCGGAAAACTCATGAAAAAAAGACAGCGGGAGGTAAGGCTGATGCGTGCGGGAATACAGCTGGCATTTTTTATTGCCGCCCCGTCTCTGTTTTCTACAGCCTTTGCAGGTATCAAATCGATCTTTCTTGCCATTGCGGCCGGTCAGCCGGTGGAGTGGAATTCCTTTCTGACTGTAACGGCAGTGCTTCTGATCTTTACCTGCTTTTTCGGAAGACATTTCTGCGGATATGCGTGTGCATTCGGATCTTTCGGAGATGCCGTATATGAAGGCTTTTCCTGGATCCGGATGAAATGCTTTCACAAAAAAAAGAAACCGGTTCTTTCCGAAAAAATGGTTCACGGGCTTCAGAAAGTCAAATATATCGTACTGGCACTGATCCTGCTTTCCTGCCTTACAGGTGTATACGGAAAGCTTACGGGAACCAGCCCGTGGGATGTTTTTTCCATGCTCACGGCAGGACGGCTCCCGAACAGCAAATATCTGGTGGGAATTGTGCTCCTGGTGCTGATCATTGTGGGAATGTGTACACAGGAAAGGTTTTTCTGCCAGTTTCTCTGTCCCATGGGAGCGGTTTTTGCATTAATGCCAATCCTTCCGGGTGCACTGTTTCGGAGAAACCGTGAGAAATGTCCGCCGAAATGTGGTCTCTGTAAAAAAAGATGTCCGGCTCATCTGGATATCGACGGTGACACAGGCAGATCCGGCGAATGTCTTTGCTGTCACGCATGTGCCGCAGCCTGCCCGAGAAAAAATATTCATATTGGAACAATTGAGGAAAAATGATCTATGAGATATCAGGCTCTGAAAAAGAAAACTTTTCTGGCAGCAGTTACATTTACAGGAATTGCGGTGTTGTTTCCTGTGCTGTGCATGGCTGCTTCGGAAAATGATGTACAGACATATACCGATACAGATTTTGCAATGGATACTGTGGTATCAGAAACACTCTATACCACAGGTGACGATATAAACAGTAAGCTGACAGCTGTGCTGACAGATGTGGAGACGAACCTTCTTTCCTGGACCAATGAGAAGTCCCAAATCTATAAGGTGAATGCAGACAGCGGAAAAGATACGGAGATTTCCGACGAGCTTTCCGGATACCTGAAACGTCTTCTGAAGATCGCAGAGGATTCTGACGGAGCCTTTGACCCAACCATCGGGAAGCTGATCCGCCTGTGGGATATTGGAGGGGAAAACCAGAAAATTCCGGAAGAAGCAGAAATTAAGAATGTTCTGAAGGATTCCGGATATCAGAAGATTTTTCTTGACGGAAATACGGTCCACATGGAGGAGAGCTGTTCTCTGGATCTTGGAGCAGCGGGAAAGGGTATTGGCTGTGACCTGATCCTTAAAGAACTGGAAACAAAGAAGGATGTAACAGCAGCACTTATGAATCTGGGAGGAAGCAGTGTCATGACCTACGGAAGCAAGCCGGATGGTTCTTCCTGGAATGTGGCAGTGACAGATCCCAGAGCTGAAAATGAGGATGACTATCTTGGTGTGGTTGCCTTAAATGGTACAGAATTTCTTTCCACATCCGGAGATTATGAGAAATATTTTATCGAAAATGGTGTAAGGTATCACCACATTATGGACCCATCTACCGGCTATCCGGCAGAAAGCGGAGTGACCGGGGTAACGGTAGTCTGTGACTCAGGTCTGGAGGCAGATGCGCTTTCCACAGCATGTTTTGTGCTGGGGGTGGAAAAAGGGACACAGCTGTTGAAAGCTCACGGTGCAGACGGACTTTTTGTGGATGAAGACCATCATGTGTATCTCACTGAGGGGATGAAGGAGCGGTTCAGCCTGCTTGCGGATTCCTATAGTGTGGAGGATATTGCAGAGTGAAGCTGATCTCCCGGCAATCCGGTTTATGACTGTTTGGCAGAGGGAATGCTCATATCCGCAGTACTTGCGATAGTAAACCTGGAAAGGGTTCTATAAATATATCATATTTTTAGGAGGAATAAGCAATGCAGAAGTGGAATCTATTGAAAAAAACAGCTCCATGCATTTTAAGTCTTGCAGTGGCAGCAACAACCTTTCCGACCGCTGTAATGGCATCTGATCTTGATGCAGCCGTGGTTTCCGAGGCAGAGGCAGGAGATACGGAGGATTTTAGCACAGAGGAAACGGCAGAGGATACTGAAGCTGTAGCAGAAGAAGCTATAGAGGATGCTGCAGACATAACAGAAGAAGCAGCAGAGGATGCAGCAGTGCCAGAAGCTGCTGCAGACGAGACAGAGGATATCCAGCAGGAAGATACAGCAGAGGAAGCAGACCCGTTCTCTACAGGGGAAGAGGATTTCACAGAAGGCGATGAAGTGGCGGAAGCATTTTCCGATTCTGACCAGCTGACAGGCGAGTATCAGTACGTATATGCAGGACTTACCTGGGGTGAGTACTGGGCAGCAGAAGGCGTATATGCAGCTGGAGATACAAGCTCTTCAGAAGAGAAGGATTCACATAGTGAGTTTGATACAGGAGCTTTTGATACAGTAACAAGAGCGACTGCAAATCATGGACTTCACAGAGGAAGCTATCAGACAGAAGCTACGATCATTGCTGAAGACGGAACCAGATTCGACGTATCCTACTGGGAGGATAAAGGAAGCACACTTTATCTTACAGATGGTTCCAAGGTAAAATGGAACAGAGGCAGTATAACAACAGAAGATGGAAAAACCTATACGATGGATCATTATGAGATATATGGTCTGAAATATGTCCCGGTAGCAGTTAAGACCGCAGATTTTGCAGATTTCTGCAAAAAGTATAATGTTGTACAGGATGGAGCTGTGCTCTCCGGAGGATACAGTGAAAACAATCTTCAGTATTATAAAGGCCTTGTGGCAGACGTAAATGCACAGACAAATGGTCTGAAATATGCGGAGAAAAATGGTGACGGCTTTACATTTACAGCAAGAAAATCAGACGGAACAGCTTCCGGTATCAAGGATCAGGCGTTAAAAACAGCAACAGAGATCAAGCCGAGTGTAAAAGCAGCAAGCGGAAGCTACGGCGAATTCCTCCGTGTGGATCTCAATGGAAATTATGGCGATCTTGGTGCAAATATGCAGGCTGTACGCTGGGATTATTATGGAGATGATTCCACATATACAAAATGCCTCGCTTCTTATGGAACCAAGTTTGCCGCAGATAACTGGATGCATAAAGCAATGGGAATCCAGCTTGGACTTACAAAATCTGCACGCTGCAAGCTTCCGGGAGGAACAGACGGAACAGGATACTGGAAACTGACAGTGTATGCTCTTGGATATAATGACTATACCTACAGCTTCCAGGCAACTGCAGAGAATATCGTAAATCCTACAATGGAGCCAACTGATTTTACAAGTCTTAAAACAGAAGTGGAAGCTGCAAAGGCTCTGGCAGAGGCAGATTACACAATTGCAACCTGGAAGTCCTTTGCCGGTGAGCTTCAGGAAGCAGAAGACATTCTTGCAAAAACAGATGCAAGTCAGGCTGAGGTAAATGAAGCACTTGAACATCTTCAGGGAGCAGAGAAAGAGCTTCAGAAGGTAACAGTTACACTTGATAAGACAGCAGCAGCTGTATATACAGGAAAAACAACGACTCTTAAGGCAACAACAAATGACAGCGATGCAGCAGTAACATTTAAGTCCGGCAACACAAAGGTTGCAACGGTAAGCAGCAAGGGTGTTGTTAAAGGCGTAAAAGCCGGAACAGCAGTTATCACAGCAAAGGTAGGAAATACCACAGCAACCTGCAAGGTAACAGTAAAAGCTTCTACAATTAAATTTGCAAAGGCTTCCGTAACGATCTACAAAGGAAAAACAGCAACTGTAAAAGCAACTGCAACACCATCTGCAACTGTAAAATACACAAGCAGCAACACAAAGGTTGCAACCGTAAACAGTAAAACAGGTGTTGTAAAAGGAATTAAAGCAGGAACCGTTACGATTACAGCAAAGGCAGGAGCCCTGAAGACAACCTGCAAAGTAGTTGTCAAGAATCCTGCATTCAGTCTTGTAAAATCTTCTGCAACGATCAAAAAAGGTAAAACAACAACCATCAGATCCAAAGCAACACCAGTATCCACTGTTACATACACAAGCAGCAACAAGAAAGTTGCAACCGTAACAGGCAAAGGTGTTGTAAAAGGAATCAGCAAAGGTAAAGCAACCATCACAGTTAAATGCAACGGAATTACAAAGAAATTTGTGGTAACAGTTAAATAATTTCACTGTTGAACCGAATGCGAGCACAGATATCCGGGAGCCTCTGCCGCAGACATAGAGCAATGTCTGCGGCAGAGGTCTGCTGATTTCTGAAGAGCAATGTCTGACAGAGGCCGCAAGAAAAGAGGAGAGAGTAAGGAAGCATGGAAAAAGATCTGAAAGATAAAAAGCAGGAGGAAAAAAATACTCCGAAGATACCCTGGACCAAGCTGGTCCCTGCAGCTGCTGTGATTGCGGCGCTTGTGTTTTCAGGCATAAAGGCGAAGGGCTCTGATGGAGAGACAGAAGCAGTCGGGCAGGCAGAGACGACCGTAATGTCCGCTTCAGAGCTGGAAAAATATTTCGGGTATGAAAAAGAAAATACTGTTTCTGACAGCACAGCTGAGAAAAACAGTACAACAAAAGAGAAAAGCTCATCGAAAAAAAGTTCAAAAAAAACAGCAGCGAAAAAAAGCTCAGGTACAAGAACGGTTTCCGAATCTGCAAAAAGCAATGCCGGCGCCGCAGGACAGGGAACCACGCAGACACCGGTAGCAAGCGTTCCGGCAGATGGATATAAGGACGGTACGTATGAAGGAAGCGGAACCGGATTTGGCGGGACGATCCGCGTGAGAGTAACAATCAGCGGCGGAAAGATTGCAGCCATAGATATTCTGGAGGCATCTGGAGAAACCGCGTCGTATTTTGCATCAGCTCAGGGTGTGATCAGCAGGATGATCGCCGGAAATACACCGAATGTAGATGCAGTAAGTGGAGCAACCTATTCCTCCAACGGGATTCTGGATGCTGTAAAAAAAGCCCTCAAAGAAGCGGTTAATCCGGAGTATGGAAAGAAACCCACACCAACTCCTACAAAGAAACCGATACCAAAGCCAACAGCCACACCGAAACCTACGGCAACGCCGAAACCAACAGAGACGCCGGCAGCAACCCCGACGCCGGAGCCGGACGACCCGGATGTGACGCCGGTTCCTGAAAAACCCAATGTAACTCCAACACCAGGGACAGATGAGCCGGATGCAACACCGGAGCCAACGGAAGCACCGGAACCGGTGGGAAGGTACAGAGATGGAACGTATACAGGCTCGGCTTTTGGATATGGAGGAAAAACATATCTGACAATTACGATCTCAGGAGGCCAGATCGCATCCATTGAGCAGACAAATCAGGATACACCGGAATTTTTTGATCCTGCATGGAGCACGATCTATTCTCAGATCATGGCAAACCAGTCGGCGGATGGGATCGATACTGTCAGCGGAGCCACATATTCCTCCGAAGGGATCCTGGACGCTGCACAAAAGGCCCTTGCCCAGGCAAAGAATTAACCGGGTGAACGTTGGAGCAGCTATAAACATCTGAATCTAAGCCAATAATAAGAGGTGAAAGAAACCTCTGGACTTCTTGATTTTTTTGAAGTTCAGAGGTTTTTTGCTAGGTTTCTGAAATTGCTTCTATAAATCGATAAAAAAATAACAGGAATGTATACAGAATAATAGGAAAAATATCAGAAAATATAAGCGGTTTAAATAATTTGAAATGCAAATTAGCGGGAATTAACCTGAGAAATACAATAAAATTTTTATTGCACAGGGCAATGTTTTATGTTATGTTTGAATGTGTGTAATTAAAGTTGTTATTAAAATGACAAACAACGCTGAAAGGAGAACAAATATGAGCAGTAAAATTACGATCATCGGAGCAGGAAGTGTAGGAGCAACTATCGCTTATACCTTATCACAGAGGAGTATTGCATCAGAGATTGTTCTGATCGATATTAACAAAGATAAGGCTGAAGGTGAGGTTATGGATATTGAGCAGGGAACCAGTTTCCGTGAGCCGATCTCCATCGTGGCAGGAGATTACCCGGATGCTGTAGATTCTGACATTGTGATCATCACTTCCGGTATTGCCAGAAAACCGGGACAGACTCGCATCGAGCTGACACAGACCAACGTCAACATTATGAAGAGTATTACTCCGGAGATCGTAAAGGTGGCTCCCAAAGCGCTTTATATTATCGTAAGTAATCCATGTGATATTATGACTTATGCATTTGCAAAGCTTTCCGGACTGCCGGAAAATCAGATCCTTGGTTCCGGAACCGCCCTGGATACGGCCCGTCTCCGCTGCAGACTTTCTCAGCACTACGGTGTATCTGAGAAAAACATCCACGCCTATGTATTCGGAGAGCATGGAGATACTTCCTTTGTACCGTGGTCCAGAGCCTTTGTTGCAGGTGCGACCCTTGATGAGTTTGACAAGATCGTTCATGAGGATCAGAAAGATCTGCAGCCACTTGACAGAGAAGAGGTTCTGGAGTATGTTCATACTTCAGGATCAACTGTGATCGCCAAGAAGGGTGCTACATTTTATGCGGTAGCCGTATCTGTTTGCAGACTTTGCTCGCTTCTTCTTGCAGCATCTGATACAATAGTCAGTGTATCAACCATGCTTCACGGAGAGTACGGTGTTGAAGACGTATGTCTTAGTACCATGGCTTCTATCGGACCGGAAGGTGTAAAACGTATCGTTCGTGTTCCGCTGACCGAGGAGGAGACAGAGAAGCTTCATGCGAGCGCCAATGCTCTGAAGGACGTGATCGCACAGATTGATCTTTGATAAATGTCAGAAGCTGTGTAAAGAGGAAAAAGCAGCCTCAGGCAAATTTGAAACAACGGGAGAAAGATAAAAATGGATATTATTCAGGTAATTACCAGAGAATTGAACGTTGAGAAATGGCAGGTCGAGGCAGCGGTTAAGCTGATCGATGAAGGCTGCACCATTCCTTTTATTTCCAGATACCGTAAGGAAGCAACCGGTACACTGAACGATGAACAGCTTCGTAATCTTAATGAGAGACTTACTTATTTAAGAAATCTTGAGGATAAAAAGGCTCAGGTTCTGGGCAGCATCGAGGAGCAGGGCAAGCTGACTCCGGAGCTGAAGAAACAGATCGAGGCAGCGCAGACACTCGTTGTGGTAGAGGATCTTTACCGTCCGTACCGCCCGAAGCGCCGTACACGTGCCATCATCGCCAGGGAAAAAGGTCTGGGACCTCTGGCCGACATCATCCTTCTCCAGATGACGAAGAAACCTCTTGAAGAAGAGGCAAAAGCATTTCTTTCTGAGGAAAAAGAAGTCAAAACTGTGGAAGAGGCCATCAGCGGTGCCAGAGATATCATTGCAGAACACATTTCTGATGAAGCAGATTATCGTATCAGTATCCGTAAGAGAACAATGGATAAGGGAACTATATGTTCCACCGCAAGAGATGAGAAGGAGCAGTCTGTATACGAGATGTATTATGACTTTGAGGAGCCGGTGAAAAAGCTTGCAGGTCATCGTGTCCTTGCTCTGAACCGTGGTGAGAAAGAGAAATTCCTTACTGTGAAGATCCTTGCACCTGAGGAAGAGATCATCCGTTATCTTGAAAAACAGGTGATCGTCCGCGATAATTCATACACTACACCTGTTCTGAAAGAAGCCATTGAGGACAGCTATAAACGTCTCATCGGACCGGCTATTGAGCGTGAGATCCGAAGCGCCCTTACAGAGGCAGCAGAGGACGGTGCCATCCATGTCTTTGGCAAAAATCTGGAGCAGCTTCTCATGCAGCCTCCAATTGCAGGACAGGTAGTTCTTGGCTGGGACCCTGCCTTCCGTACCGGATGCAAGCTGGCAGTGGTAGATCCTACCGGAAAGGTTCTGGATACCACAGTTATTTATCCCACAGCACCAACCAATGAGACCAAGATCCGTGCCGCAAAGGAAACCCTGAAAAAGCTTATCAGCAAATATCATGTGACACTGATCTCTGTAGGAAACGGAACGGCATCCAGAGAATCCGAGCAGATCATCGTGGAGCTTCTTAAGGAAATCCCTGAAAAGGTCCAGTATGTTATCACCAACGAGGCAGGTGCTTCTGTATATTCCGCAAGCAAGCTTGCTACGGAAGAATTCCCGAATTTCGATGTTGGACAGAGAAGCGCCGCATCCATCGCAAGACGTGTACAGGATCCGCTTGCAGAGCTTGTAAAGATTGATCCGAAATCCATCGGTGTCGGTCAGTATCAGCATGATATGAACCAGAAAAAGCTGGGAGAAGCCCTTAACGGCGTTGTGGAAGATTGTGTAAACAAGGTCGGAGTGGATCTGAATACTGCGTCTGCATCCCTTCTGGAGTATATTTCCGGAATCAGCAAGGCCATCGCAAAGAATATTGTAGCCTACCGTGAGGAAAACGGCCGTTTCCAGACAAGAAGAGAGCTTCTTAAGGTTGCCAAGCTTGGTCCGAAAGCCTTTGAGCAGTGTGCAGGTTTCACACGGATCACAGGAGGCAAAAATCCTCTGGACGCAACCAGTGTCCATCCGGAAAGCTATGACGCAGCAAAAAAACTCCTG
>OLQB01002600.1_pt1 | contig 11508 bp, 7 predicted proteins | sample 1672681 | NCBI WGS metagenome assembly OLQB01 (sample SAMEA3136713, study PRJEB25190) | human gut metagenome | reverse complement strand
GGAATATATATGAGAAGGTTTTTATTTTTAAAAAACTTTTAAAATTTTTTGATTTTTAGGGTGACAAACCGCAAATTTTGCGGAATATATATAGAGACCTTTTTTTAGGAGGAAGTTATGAAAATAAAAAAGAAGATTATTTCGGGCTTACTTACTGCCACTACTCTTGTGAGCCTTTGTGCCTTTAGTGCAGGAGCAGTAAGCACAGACAAAAAGTTTTCAGTCGAAGATGCAACGCTTATTCAGAAGAATGTTGTAGGTATGACAACATTTGATGAAAAACAAATTAAGCTGTATGACCTTAATAAAGACGGTGTGATTACCGTTGTTGATTCAACACTTGTACAGAAGATTATCGTAGGTCTGATTAAAGAGCCAACAGAAGAACAACCGACAACAGCAGAATCAACAACAGAGCCTACAACGGAAGCAGTTACAGAACCTACAACTGTTCCAAAGCCTACTACTATACCTAAAAGTGTAAAACTTGACAAGTCAAGTATCACACTTGGCACAACTGAAACCTACACATTAAAAACTACGGTTGAAAACGGAACGCTGTCACAGGTGTCGTTTACAACTGACAACAGTAAGGTTGCAGGTATTGACAATAACGGCAAAATAACTGCTGTCGGTGTCGGCACGTCAAAGATTACAGCCAAAACATATAACGGCAAGACTGCAAGCTGTACCGTAACAGTCAAAAAACTTGCTGACAGTATCACACTTAATAAAACAAGTATTACTTTAGGTGTTGGTGAAAAATATGACTTGAACAGCAGTATTCCGAACAATACAGCAGCCTACTACAGACTTTATTACTCGAATAACACCGCAATTGCTCCCGTCCAAAAGGCAGGCGGTCTTGTTACTGCAAAAACAGCCGGCACTACTACGATAAGATGTAAGCTCAACAATGGAAAAGAAGCTACTTGTAAGGTAACAGTCAAATCTGCACCTTCAAGAGTAACTGTTTCTGATAAATCTGCAACCCTTAAAGTCGGACAGAGTAAAACGCTTAAAGCTACGCTCAACAATAACGCATACAGTTATCGCAGTACTTGGACAAGCAGTAATACATATGTCGCAACGGTTAATTCAACCGGAAAAATCTCCGCTAAATCTCAAGGAACAGCAACAATCACATACAAAACCTACAACGGAAAAACCGCATCGTGCAAGCTGACTGTTTCGGGAAGTGTCGCAAAGTGTATTGATGTATCAACTTGGCAAGGCTCAATAGATTTTAACAAGGTAAAATCAGCCGGTTATGACTATGTGATTATCCGTGCAGGCTACGGTAAAGAAAAAAGCCAAAAAGACAATATGTTTGAAACAAACTACAAAAAGGCAAAATCCGCCGGTCTTAAAGTCGGAGCATATTGGTTCAGTTATGCAATGTCACCGTCAACGGCAACAGCAGAAGCAGATGCTTGCCTTAGTTGTATCAAGGGTAAAAAGTTTGAACTTCCTGTTTACTACGATATGGAATATCAGCCTGCAATGAGTACAAGCAACAGCAATTATACAAAAATGGCAGTCAATTTCTGTAACAAACTCAAAAGCAACGGCTTTAAATCGGGTGTGTATTCCTCAGCAAGCGTTTATGACTATCTGCTCAATCGCACAACCTTAAAAAATAACGGCATTTCCATTTGGAACGCAGAATGGTATACAAAGCCGTCAATCACTTGTGATGTGTGGCAGTATTCAGATAACGGTAGAATTAACGGCATATCAACAGCCGTTGACCTTAACTACATATATAACCTTAACATTTTAAATTGATAACAACTTTTTGAGAAGGTGAAATAATTGTCGTTTGGAAAGCAGTTGCTTATTGCTCGAAAAAACAAGCATATGACACAGAAACAAGTGGCAGAAGCCGTGCATATAGAACGGTCAGCCTATACCAAATGGGAAAACGATAATTATGAACCGACTTTTGCATATATCAGAGAATTAGCGAAAACATTGGAAGTTGATTACAACTTTCTGTTTTATGATGACAGCAAGACTTTTTAAGTTTTCATTGTTATTCTTCTTTTGCATCGGGCATTAATTTGTCCGATGCATCCCTACAATCCCCACTAAGGTGGTTAATAATATAAATTTACGGAGGTAAATATGATTCGTGCATCACCCATAAAAGAATACAGTAGTTTTTCTTTTTCAATATTTAAATATTTAGATGAAAGGAGAGAAAAATTTGAATGAAGTTAATTAAAAAAATGCTGTCGGTGTTCTTATGTTTGACTGTAATTATCAGCTCATTGTCTGTCGGTTTATTTTCCGTAAGTGCTGCCACGGTTACCAAAGGTACTCGTGGTGCAGACGGCAAAGGTTTTATATACAAGAAAACAGCTGAATATACTTATACAGACGCAAACGGAAAAAAGCACAGTCAGCATTATGAAGGTTGGGAAAATTTCAAGGTGCACTTTTTTGCTCCATCCGGAAAAACCTTGAATTTTTTAGACTACACACAAAGAGCGTACTGTATTGAACCGGATAAAGCATCTGAATTAACAAGTTCTGCTACTGTAAAAAGTACATCTCAATCAGCAGCTTGGAAACAGCTAACTACTGCACAGCAAAATGCAGTTAATCTGATACTTGCTTGGGGCTTTGGCGGATTTGAAGCTGCAAAGAAAGAGAAGGTTCATTATTACTATGCAACGCAGCTCTTGATTTTTGAGATTGTTGCAGGCAAGCGTAACGCATCAACTTTTGAAGCGGTTACCGGTAAGCCGTTACTTACACCTGCAAATACAATGACGGCTACGAGTTCGGCAGAAACTACGCTTGCGAATGTTACAACAGCGTACAACAATATGGTGTCTTGGTGCAAAAAGTCGGTGCGAAATCCGTCATATACAGCATCATCACTCAGTTCTGCGAAGTCGTATCAAATGTCATATAATCAATCAAACGGACAGTATTCAATCACTTTGACTGATAAGAACGGTACCGCTTCAGTAACAAAAGCATCCGATGTAATCGTCAGCAATTCAAATGTTAAGGTCAGCGTAAGCGGAAATAAGATTACATTCACTTGTTCCAAAAATCTTGGTACGACAGTTAATGTGACAATGAAAAACTCTTTTTTGAAGGAATATGGAATCAAGAGCAAAAACAGTTTGTATTTAATTACAAGTAATGACTATGCATCATATCAGACTTTTGCTCAGGGTTCTAATTATACAGTTAAAGACGGATATGTTAAGTTGACATTTCCCGATGTTGTCAAGCTGCAACTTCAAAAATCATCATCAAACACAGAGCTTACAGCCGGCAACGGTTGTTACAGCTTGTCGGGAGCTGAGTATGGCATATACACAGACAAAGCTTGTACCAAAAAAATCGGCAGTATTACAACAAATGCAAGCGGTTACGGCAGTTACAGTAAATATGTTGATTCAACAGCTTCTTACTATGCAAAAGAAACAAAAGCACCAAAAGGCTATGAGCTTGACAAAACTGTATATACATTTGTGAGTTCGGGAAAAAAAGACAGCAACGGCTATGCAATATTTAAAGCAGTTAGTCTGTCTGACAAAAAAACCGAGCCACAGGATAATCCGGTTAATGACCCTGTCGGTATTGTTTTGCAAAAGAAAAATGCAATTACAGGCGAAACGACAAGTCAAGGTCTTGGCGGTGCGGTTTTCAGCATTGAATACTACGCACAGGAAATTGACAAGGACTACGATGTTAAAGCAGATGAAACCGCTCCTGCACTTGACAGCAAAAACCTTAAAAGGACTTGGTATATTCAGACTGACGAAGATGGATATGCTGAGCTTAATAAAAACTATCTTGCAGATGGATATAACTCTGATGAATTTTATTACAACAACAACTTAATTACAGTACCTATCGGTACAGTTGTTATAAGAGAAGAAAAAGCTCCTGACGGATACTCGCTAAGTGATGTTGTGTTTTACAGAGTAATAAATGAAGAAATTGCCGGTCTTGCTCAGGACACAAATACCCCTATCAAAGTACCGATTGATGAAATGCCGGCAAAGGCATATGTGGGCATTAACAAGCTTAATCAGTCAGGTATAGGTGTCGGCGGAGCAGTATATGGCTTGTACTCTGATTCAGCTTGTGCAAGCTTGTATGACAAGCTCACAACAAGTGCTGACGGCAAGGGGACTTTTGCAAAATCGGTAGATGTCGGCAAAACATACTACATCAAAGAGCAGACCGCTCCGACAGGCTATGAGCTTGACGAAACGGTTTATCCCGTAATTGCCACAGAGGAAAACTCAACCGTTGAAACAGCCGTCATACAGACGATCTATGAGGACAGCGTAAAAGCTGACCTCAAAATCAAGAAGTCATCAACAGACGGTATCGTTTCAAATTTGTGGTTTGCTATATCAGACAACCTCGGCAACGAGTACAACGCAGTTTCGACTGACAAAAACGGTGAAGCTACAGTTAAGGGCTTGAGAGTATATGACGATAAAGGCAATAAGATAACCTATACCGTCAAGGAGCTTGGTTTTAAGACTACTTTAGGATCTCACAGCTATGGCGGTTACACTTGGACGATAAAGAAAGAAAATGCAATCAGCTACAAAGGCTCATATTATGAAGGTGTTTCAAATGCCGTGTTCAGCAATTGTGAGAATGCTTATTCAAGATACTACTATGGCAAATCATCAGAAGCAAAATCCAACGCTAACGGTAAGTCATTAACGCTTGACGAGAGCAAAACGGTTACATTTAATTTTCAGAATACAGTTTCTGAAACAGATTTAACTGTTAAAAAGACCTCATACAACGGTAAAGTGTCTGGAGTTTGGTTTGAGGTACAGGACGAAAACGGTAAATACTACGGGTCTATAGTCACAGATTCAAGCGGAACAGCTAATTATTACAGCAGGTACGGCGAAAAACTCAAAAGCTGTTTAACCGTTCCAAACTCAGCAATTTGTATTCCTATAAAATATAAGGTTGTTGAAAAAGGTTTTCTCGGCGGAAGCAGTTACTACTTCCCCGAAAATTACCTTGAAAAGGCTGAATCAGAGTGTAAGACTGCCAACAAATACGGAACAACATCTACTCTTAATTATTCCGTGTACAACGCTCCTGCAACAGGAAGTATTAACATCAATAAGACTTCCGAGGACGGAGTTATCGAGGGTTTGAGTTTTAAGCTTGAGTCTTTTGACGATGAACGAGAATTCGGTGATGACCTTATCCCTACCCCGATGGCTTATGATGCAGCCGGCAACGAGATTACAAGTATCGTTTTGACTACCGACAAAAACGGTAAAGCAAGTACAGACAATGAGCAGTTCTATGATGTCAACGGTAACAAAATTGACGGTATTCTGCCGTATGTAGTTGACCTAAACGGTTTTCAAATTACTTACAGGCTTACAGAAATCGGCATTAAACAGTCAGACGGAACATACAAGTTTCCGAGCCGTTATGAACTGAAAGATGCAGTCGAATTTACAATCTATGATACCGATGAATACAACTATACATATGATTGCGTGAACACCATCAAAACGGGTTCGTTACAGGTACAAAAAACATCTGAAGATGATGTTGTGGACGGTTTGTATTTTGAAATAAGCTGTGCTGACACAGGGTTTAACGAAAAAGTAAGCACAAACCTTGAAGGTTTAAGTCCTGAAATTTCAGACTTACCGATTTATAACAGCAATGACGAATTGCTCAAATATAAAGTAACCGAACTCGGCGAGCTTAACGATGACGGCACTTACTCTTTACCGTATAAGTATAACAAACCTAAAAGTGTAACAGTTACGCTTAATTCAGATACCGTAGTTTTTGCAAATATCAAAAACACGCTGAAAACAGGCTCTGTTAAGCTGACAAAAACAGACGGCACAAAGGCTCTTACCGGATCAGGTTGGCAACTCTATAAGTCAGACGACACTCCCATCAGCTGTTATCAGACAGGCTCAGAAACTTATATGTATAATTCAGTTGCAAAAACTGCAACCGATTATATGGCTACGAATGGTAGTTTGTCAATCAGTAATCTGCCGGTAGGTGATTACTATTTTATTGAATCTGTAACTCCGTCAGGCTATATGCCATACGGTAAAAAGGTTGAATTTACAATTTCAGCCGACAATGAAAACACACTTAACATCTCTTTAACCGTTGCCGATAACAAATCCGTGTTATCTCAAACAGGCGGCGGTGGTATTGCTCCGTTTTACTTCGTTGCCGTGGCACTCGGAGCAATGGCTATAATTTTCATCTATGACTACCATAAACACGGTAGCAAGAAATATAAAAAATCACGAAAGGAAAATCAAAAATGAAAAAGAAAATCACACGAATTCTGACAGCTATGGTACTTGCCGTTATGATGGTATTTACTGCAATTTCGTTTGCAAGTGCCGCAACAAACAACAACGCTCTTGATGAAACAAAGAAGGTTTCATTCACGCTCAATTGTTCTAAGCCCGGCTATACCTTTACGGTGTACAAGGTAGCGGAACTCAAAACAACTGAAAATCCGTATAAGACAGGCTATGATTCACTCATTCCTTCAATATCTGATGAGATTTTAAGCGGAAAGACATCGAATGTTCTCTCAGCTCTTGACGGTCTTTCTTCAATCCCGTCAACTGCTTCAACCGTTGGCACATTTACTACTTCGGCAACATCTGTAAAAAAGACTTTTTCAAGCCTTGCGCAGGGTTTGTACTACATTAAGGCTACTAACTATCCTGCCGGTGTTAAAAGCGTTACAAACTCTGTTGTATCACTTCCATATTACAATAACGGTTGGGTTTACAGCATTAATGCTATCGACCTTGCTACAAAGGTAAATGACGGTGATGTTGTAACAGGCAAGACTATCACAAACAGCACAAAGGATAATGTTAATTTTACCGATGTAAGCCTTGGTGACACAGTGAATTTTGAAATCAAGTCATCGACTGCCGGTTCAAGCGAAATGAAACTTAAATCATATACCGTATATGATGAAATGTCAGCCGGTCTTACTCTTGATAAAGACAGCGTAAAGGTTGCACTTCTCAACGCACAGGGCGGTAAGGTTGCTGACCTTACTTCAACTGATTATGCTCTCAATGTAACATCAGAAGTTGATGGTAAAGCTACAACATTTAATGTAGCTCTCACAAACGCTTATCTTCAGAAAAATGACTTTTATGCAGAGAGTGTTACTTATACATCTGTAACTTATTCAGCAAAGCTCAATAAGTACGCAATAACAGGAAAGACAGGCAACCCTAACACAGAAACAAAGCTCGTTTATTCTAACAAGAACGGTGTTGAATCAGAAGTAAACGGTAATACAGTTTATGTTTATACCTTTGCAGTAACAACAAACAAGACAGATACAGACGGAAAGGCTCTCGAAGGTGCAGAATTCAGCCTTTTCAAGACAGAAGAGGACGCAACTGCTCTTACAAATGCCATTGCAAGCGGTGTATCCGACAAGACCGGCAAGGTTACTTACTACAACACAAGTAAAGAAGAAATCAAACTTGCAAGCGGTAAATATTATATTGTCGAAACAAAAGCTCCTACAGGCTACAACATTTACGGCAAAGTTATTCCTGTGACAATTGATGTAACTTATAGCACAACATTTGTTGACGGTTCATACATCACAAACTGCCCAACAGACGGCACAGCAAGCGTTGATGTAAAGGATACAAAGGTTGTTGTACCACAGACCGGTGGTGCAGGAACAGTTATGTTCTACATTCTCGGCACAGCTTTTGCACTCGGCGGTATTGCAACATTGCTCATTCGCAGAAGAGTAAAAGCTACAAACAAGTAATTTCACATTAAACAGAAAGGAGTACAGCACATTGAAAAAATGCAGAAGCAAATGCACCTTGATAATAGGAATAATTTTTATGACTGCATCACTCTGCTTTGTGCTGTACCCTTCTGCATCAAATGCTGTCAATAGTTTTTTCGCCGCATCCACAATTAACAATTATGCCGCAAATCTTGACAGCATTTCAGCAGCCGACAGGTCACAGTACTTGTCGGCTGCTGCTGAATATAACAACAATTTGTCAGAGCTTGTCAATGGCTTTACTTATGATGTAGACAGCGTGATTGACGGATATGACGATATTCTCAATTTTGGTGACGGTCTTATAGGCTACATTGATATTTCAAAAATAAATGTAAAACTGCCTATTTACCACGGGGATGAGGATAAAGTGCTTGAAAAAGGTGTTGCTCATCTGCCAAATACAGCGTTTCCGATAGGCGGTGTAGGCAATCATTCGGTGCTTTCAGCTCACACGGGTTATCCTACGCAGGTGTTTTTTGACAATCTCAACGAGCTTGAAATCGGTGATGAAATCAAGGTGTCCGTCCTTGATGAAACGCTTACCTATGCTGTAACAGCAAAAAACATTGTTAAGCCCGACAACATATCGTTACTGTCAGTTGACGAAGAAAAAGACCTATTAAGTCTTATAACTTGTTATCCATACGGTGTAAACAGTCACAGACTTATTGTGACTGCTGAAAGAGTAAAGGATACAACTGCATCTGATACGGCAACAAAAACCGAAAACAACAATAACGGAAGTTTTGATTTTATTATTGCAGTAATTGTTATAACCGCAATTTTGGCAATTTTAGTAATTGCTGTTTCCATAAAAAATAAACGAAGGAGGAAGTAAAATGCCTGATATTACAAATGATTTTGATAATAATCCAAATACCGATAAAAGAAAACAGCGAGATGAAGAAGTCAATAATGACAATCTCCAACCCGAACAGACAAAATCCGAACCCGAATTGCTTGAACAAACGAAAAGCAAAGAATTTTCAATACCGATTTTTGCAAAGCTGTATGACAGGTGCAATCTTAAGATTGATGAGCTTAATCTAAAAAACGATAAACTCAATGCAAAAATCGAAAAACTCAACATAAAAAAGGTTCGCAGTGCTGAATTTGTTTCAACGGTTGAATCAATGAGAAATGTTGTACCAATGCCTGTGTATAAAGCATTGTCTGTTCTATCGGCTGAAAGGCGACAGAAAATAGTAAATATCAATGAGAAAATCCATTCTCATAAGCTGAACATCAAATCGAATGAGCAGAAGATTTTGAAGCAACAAAGCCGTGCTGAGAACTGCAAAAAAATCAATAAATTTCTTGACAATATGAAATCCCCTGACGGCAGGAAAGAAAACTTTGTCAAAGGTATGCAGGAATACGGGACAATGGCAATGAGGACAACCTCTGAAAAGTTTGATACTACTCAGAGCAAACTCGATGCTGCAATAAAAGCATACGGTCAAACTCATTATATGTCCGAAAAACTCAAACTGCGAAAACAAATCGACAAGCTCACCAACAAAAAAGAAAAGCTGATAAACAAGCTCAAGGCTCTTAATGAGTGGTCAGATAAGTTTGAATCGGTTAAAACTATGCCCGATAAGGAAGCTGACAATATTATCAGCAAGAGCTGTCAGAACATTGTTGATGAGTTTACAACCAACCCACAGGCTTTAAAAAAGCAGGCTGATGTAATCGTTTTATCTGCTGCAAAAGCTGTGACCGAAGAAAATTATCTCAAAAATGCCGAAATGTCGATTGAGGACGATTATGACAGCATTGACGGTATTATCAACAACGGCAATAAGCAAGAGGAGTATGACAAAGCGGCAAAAACTCCAAATAAGGAACATAATGCCGAGAAACAACCGAAGCAACCGAAAAAGTCCCTGATTTCTCGCAGTCAGATAAAGCAGAATGCGGACAAGATTGCAAAATCAGAACATCGTGAACAGGGACGGGAAGCAAAACAGGAAAGGTGATCATATGTACAAAAGGAAGTGGCATCCCAGTAAATCCGCAAAGGCAGAGTTTAAAAACAAGATGACTGAAATTGAAGATTTTTGCAACAAAAACGGTATTGACAGAAGTCTTCGCAATGACAGCTATTATTTTATGCTGAACGGTAAGAATTATCGTGTAAGCAATCACACGATTGAAGCAAGTAATGCAAAAGCATACGATGCTGTTACAGGCGAAAAAAAGCGTGATTTATATCATCCTGACGGAAGAGAAGAAGATACCGTGTACATAACAGCAAGTAAGACACGGATAATTGATATTTATAACGACCTTGCCGCAGGATATGAGCTTGACAAAAGAGGCAATCGGGTTGAGAAGATTGAAGAACCCAGGTCGAAAGCTCAGATTAAGCCGTTAATATCTCGCAGTCAGATAAAACAGAATGCGGACAAAATTGCACATACACATAACGAACAGCTTAACAACACTAAATCGAAAGAACAGGAATTATGAATATTATTTAGGGACTGTTGCATTTAGTGTAACGGCTCCTTTTGCTTTAGAGGTGAATGAAATGATTAAATTATATGGAAATGAGATATGGAACAGCAACACTCCGAATCAGTATAAAAAGGTTATTATAGCTTCTGAAAGCCAGTTTGAGAGCATAACCGATGCTCTCGAAAACGCAGGACTTAATTACTGTGGCTATATTAACAAGAACAAATCATATGTTGCGGTTGGCAGAGCTACTGTTCCGAATCTTGAAAAGTTAAATATCAGTTATGATTCAATAGTCGATTCCAACAACAGGAAATATGTAACAAACAATATCATCGGAACAACCAAATACAATGATATTGGTGATAAGATGTATCGCAAATATAATACTGATTTCGCTTACAAGGTTGCTCAAAGACTGTCAGAGCAGGATATTCCGTTTTCGGGCAGAATATTCGGTAAAAATACAACTATTACGGTTGACAATATATACAAAGATGCCATCAACGCAATTGCTCACGAAATTCGTGAGCAAAGAGAGCTTTTGTACAATGATAAAGCAGTCGAAAAAAACGAACCGTCTGCAACGGTTAAAAACAGCGTGACAGTTTCCAAAGAAGATAACACGGAAAATCTTTTTAATGCTCTTTCGGTACTGCACTATAAAGCACATCAGTTGGAGTCTTTGAATTCTACGGTTGAACTGCTCAACAACCATCCGGAGCTGATTGACACATTCAGTACGATGTTTGAAGATACTTCTGACTTTAAGCCTGAACAGTTAAATATGTTATCTATGAATTTTGTCAAGACATACTCAGGCCTTTCGGATTCTGAATTGATTCTTGCGAATACTGCTGATTTCAACGAAATTAAGCAGTCGTTCATCAACACAAATCTTGCCGATAAGCTCATTGAAAATCATGGGTATTCATATGCCCAGTCAGAACTTATAAGAGATATGGTTGATATGGGTATAGATTACGACACAATCAATTTGCTTGATTATACTTTTTCGCTTACGGAAATGCAAACTTTCATAGGTGCATACAGTCGCAGTGATTATGATTCTCTTATAAATCTTGTAACTAAGGTCAAAGGTGTTACACGAAGTGAAGTGGAAGGCATGATTTCTGACGGTACATATACCCCTGCTTTACCCGACTTTAACACTCTTGAGAAAACCCTTTATTTTCAAGAGT
>OLQB01002591.1_pt1 | contig 11536 bp, 7 predicted proteins | sample 1672681 | NCBI WGS metagenome assembly OLQB01 (sample SAMEA3136713, study PRJEB25190) | human gut metagenome | reverse complement strand
GATCCTTTTTTGCGTTTGAACTCAAATGGCATACTGGCTCGTATAGAGCTGGTAATAGAAGCCGCGGCGGGCCAGCAGCTCCGTGTGCGTGCCCTGCTCGACGATATGGCCGTGGTCGAGCACAAGGATGAGGTCGGAGTCGACGATGGTGGATAGGCGATGGGCGATAACAAAGCAGGTGCGGCCCTTCATCAGGCGGTCCATGGCCTTCTGCAGCAAAATTTCCGTGCGTGTGTCGACGTTGGACGTCGCCTCGTCCAGAATGAGCAGACGGCGGTTTGCCAGCATGGCGCGGGCAATGGTCAGCAGCTGCTTCTGTCCGCCGGAGAGGTTCGTCATGTCGTCGCCGACAACGGTGTCATAGCCCTGCGGCAGCGTGCGGATGAAGTGGTCGCAGTACGCGCGGTCGCAGGCCTCGACGATCTGCTCGCGCGTGGCCCCCGGCGTGCCGTAGGAGACGTTTTCCGCAATCGTGCCGCGGAACAGCCAGGTGTCCTGCAGCACCATGCCGAAGCCCTCGCGCAGGGCGCTGCGGTCAAAGTCACGCACATCGTGGCCATTCAGGGTGATGGAACCGGAATCCACATCATAGAAGCGCATGAGCAGCTTGACCATGGTGGTTTTGCCTGCGCCGGTGGGGCCGACAATGGCAACTTTCTGACCGGGTTTTACATCGCAGCTGAAATCCCGGATAACAGTCTTTTCCGGCGTGTAGCCAAACTTGACATGGTCAAAGGTGACCTGGCCGTCAATGCAGGCGGGGTCTGCCCGGCGGGAGGGGTCAGCGTTCTGTTCTTCTTCCGGCTCACCCAAAAATTCAAACACGCGCTCCGAAGCCGCCGCCATACTTTGCAGCATGTTGCTGACCTGGGCCAGCTGCTGGATGGGCTGGGTGAAGTTGCGCACATACTGGATGAACGCCTGGATGTCACCAATGGTGATGATGCCGCGCGCGGCAAAAATGCTGCCGGAAACGGCCACTGCTACATAGCCCAGGTTGCCCACAAAGGTCATGATGGGCTGCATCAGGCCGGAAAGGAACTGGCTTTTCCAGGCGGATTCAAACAGGCGGTTGTTGGCTTCGTCAAAATCATTCAGAACGGCATCTTCGCGATTGAATGCTTTGACCACATTGTGGCCGGAATATACTTCCTCCACCTGGCCGTTCACGGAGCCCAGAACTTTTTGCTGGGCGCGGAAATATTTCTGGCTGAACCTGACCACCAACAGCACCAGCGCCATCGAGACCGGCAGGATCAAAATGGCAATCAGCGTCATCGTGGGGCTGATGGTCAGCATCATGATGAGCACGCCGATCATGGTGGTAATGCTGGTGATCAGCTGGGTAATGCTCTGGTTCAGGCTCTGGCCCAGGGTGTCCACATCGTTGGTAATGCGGGAAAGTACCTCGCCCACGGTGCGCTTTTCAAAATAGGCAAGGGGCAGGCGGTTGATCTTTTCGCTGATCTGGCGGCGGAAGTCATAACACATCTTCTGCGAAAGCCCGCTCATGATCCAGCTCTGGCAGAAACTGAACGCAGCGGAAACCAGATACATGACCAGCAGGATCAGCAGGATTTTGCCGATATAGCCAAAGTCAATGCTGCCGGTGCCCCGCAGCTTGGCCACCCAGCCGGTGGCCAGGGCAGTGGTGGCTTTGGCCAGCACCTTGGGGCCTGCAATATTAAAAATCGTGGAAAGAACGGCAAAAACAATCACGGCAATCAGGCGGAACTTGTAGTGCCCCAGCTCTGCCAGCAGGCTGCGCATGGTGCCCTTAAAGTCTTTTGCCTTTTGGGTCGTCATTCGTCCGGGATGCGGCATCAGGCTTCCCCTCCTTTCAGGTCCAGCTCTTTGTTGCTCAGCTGGCTGCGGGCAATTTCCTGGTAAGCCGGGCAGCTTTCCATCAGCTGGGCGTGGGTGCCCTTGCCCACAATGCGGCCATCTTCCAGAACCAGAATCTGGTTGGCGTGCAGCACAGTGGAAATGCGCTGTGCCACAATAATCACGGTGGCGTCGCCGGTTTCGGCTTTCAGCGCGCGGCGCAGGGCAACATCAGTCTTGTAGTCCAGCGCGGAGAAGCTGTCATCAAACAGGTAGATCTTCGGGTGTTTGGCAATGGCGCGGGCGATGGAAAGCCGCTGCTTCTGCCCGCCGGAAACGTTGGTGCCGCCCTGGGCAATGGGGCTTTCGTACCCCTCCGGCTTGGCGGAGATGAACTCTTCCGCCTGGGCAATGCGGGCGGCGGTGCGCACATCGGCATCGGTGATATTCTCGCCGCCGAATTTCAGGTTGGAATCAATCGTGCCGCTGAACAGTACGCCCTTTTGCGGCACATACCCCAAAAGGCCGCGCAGGGTGCTCTGTGGCATCTGGCGCACATCCACGCCGTCTACCGTCACGCTGCCGCCGGTCACATCATAAAAACGGGTGATCAAATGCAGCAAACTGGTTTTGCCGCAGCCGGTGGAGCCGATAATGGCCGTGGTCTGGCCGGGTTTGGCGACAAAATCAATATCGTGCAGGGCGTCCTCGCTGGAGCCGGGGTAGGTAAAGTTGACATGATGGAATGCGACTTCGCCGTTCCAGTGGTGCTGATTGAGGTCAGCGGGGATGGCTTCCGGCACCGGGTCATGGATGGCCGGCTCGGTGGTCAGCACTTCGTCAATGCGGTCCGCGGCAACGCCGGCACGGGGCAGCATCACGGCAACCATCGTCAGCATCAGGAAGGACATCACGATCTGCATCGTGTAGGTGATAAAGGCGATCATGCTGCCCACCTGCATGGTGCCGGCATCAATCTGTTTGCCGCCGAACCAGACGATCAGCAGGGAAGTGCCGTTCATAATCAGGGTCATAAAGGGCATCATGGCGGCCATTACCCGGTTGGTGAACAGCTGGGTGCGCATCAGGTCGGTGTTGGCGGCGTCAAAGCGTGCTTCCTCGTGCTGTTCGCGGCTGAATGCGCGGATGGGCATAATGCCGGTCAAAATCTCGCGGGATACCAGGTTCAGCCGGTCCACCAGCTTTTGCATGATCCTGAACTTGGGCATGGCAAACTGCATCAATACCGTAATCAGCGCCAGCAGCAAAGCGACGGCCAGCACAATGATCCAGGTCAGGCTGGAACCCGCCTGCGCCACATGGATGATGCCGCCAATGCCAAGGATGGGGGCATACGCCACCATGCGCAGCAAAATTACGCAGGTCATCTGGATCTGCTGTACATCGTTGGTGGTGCGGGTGATGAGGGATGCGGTGGAAAACTTGTCCGTTTCAGAGGCAGAAAAGCTGACCACCCGGCGGAACACACCGCGGCGCAGATCCCGTGCAATGGCAGCCGCCACGCGGGAAGCAAGCAGCCCCACCAGAACCGCGGCGGCAACCATCAACAGGGTTAGCCCCAGCATCCGGCCGCCGGTCTGCATCAGGTAGTTCATCTGTACCGCATCGCTGATGCCAAGGGCCTGATATTCCAGCCCCACCAGCAGCACTGCCTGGGCTGAAAGCCCGCTCAGCTCACTTTCGCCGGCCTGACCCATGGCTGCGGCCAGCTGGGCCTGTACGGCATCCCGGCTGAAACCGGGCATCTGGGTCATGGCCGCAAACTGGGCGGTAACGGTATCCAGCGCGGCGGCATCCGGGGCGTTGCCCTCCCCGGCTGCCTGAGCGGAAGCCAGATAGAGCACAATATCCGGGATGGAAAATACCTCCGCCAGCGTATCCCGGTCCGCATCGGCCCGCAGCAGGCGGACCGTATAGGGGGATGCGAGCTTTTTCTGTAAGCTGGCAGCGGAGGAGAGTGCGTTGTCGGTGCCGCCCGGCTGGGTGTAAGCGGCTTCCACCGCGGCGGCGTCCGCGTCCGTCATCAGCAGCTCCAGCACCTGCAGGGTGGAATCCCGCACTACTTCTGGCACAGCGTCCGCAATGCCGGACTGTTGGATGCCGGTATCCACAATTTTGCTGGTGTAGTCCGGCAGGGTCAAATCGCCGTATGCCTGCACCAACAGCAGGGCAATAATAACAAGGCAGGCCGCCCAGTGTTTGGCCAGATGTTTGAAAATTTTTGTCATGGCATCTTCTCCTTTTCGGCCAGCAGCTTTTCGTTCTGGCGCTCAATGGCCTGCAGCAGGGTTTCGGCATCCTTTGCAAACTGCTGGCAAAATTCTTCGCCCAGGTCATCCATAATGCCGGTGATGTAATCATTCAGACGGCTTTCGCAGATCAGGCGGGATTCCTCCCCTTTTGGGGTGATGCGCACCAGAGTGCGGCGGCGGTCATTGGGATCGGTCTGGCGCTGGGCCAGGCCATCCTGCTCCAGTGTGCGCAGTCCGCGGGAAATCGCCGGCAGCGGCTGCTTGAAAATCTCCGCCAGGTCCGAAACATACACGGCACCATCCTGGCCGCGCACCTCAATGGCGTGGTTCAGCCCTTCCAGAATGCCAAGATGCAGCTTGGGGGCGTTGGCAAGGCTTAAAGACGCCCCGCGGCGCACAGACTTTTTCAGCCGGTCAAGATAGCGCATCACGGCTTTGCTGCGCTGGTCACCAATATGTCCCTCCATAAAGGTTCTCCTTTCTGTTGCTATATGTAAATAGTTGGCATATGTTAAGCATGTGGAAACAGTATAGCCCCGCAGCCGAAAAAATGCAACGGCTACGGGGCTGTGTTTTAAATTTGTTTACAAACTACTTATAAATCAAAGTCACCGGTAAACAGCTGCACCCAATAGGGGTGGCCATCCACCATAGTGTAGCCAACGCCGATGCAGTCATAGTTTTCGTTCAGGATGTTGGCGCGGTGGCCGGAGCTGTTCATCCAGTCATTCATCACGATCTCCGGGGTTCTCTGGCCCATGGCAATGTTTTCGCCGGCATAGCCATAGTCAATGCCCAGGTGCCACAAAATGGTAAAGCATTCAGAACCGTTGGGGCGGGTGTGGCTGTATCGCTGGGAAAGCTCCTTGGCGCGGGCCGCGGCGGCAACCATCAGGCCATCGTGCTTGAGCAGGGGCTGCAGCCCGCGGGAGGTGCGCTCCTGGTTGACCAGCTCGATCACGCGGTCTGCCATGGCTTCCTCGCTGGCTGTAATGCTGGCCTGCATCACGCCGGTATCAACATCAAAAAGGTACAGATTGCCGTCGATCGTCACAATGCCTTTGGCCATGGTGCCGTACACCTGGTCAAAGTAATAGGTGCCGTTTGCGTTGGTATCCCAGCCTTTTACCATGTGGCCGTTGGCGTCATACCGCACCCACTTGCCGGTGCCGTCTGCGTTTTCGGCCCAGTCGCCGGCTTCGGATTCCTGGTACACATCCTTGCTGACGGCTTTAGCACCCTGCTGCACGTTATCCAGCCAGTACCAGGCATCGGAGGCCGGATCATAGATTTCTTTGCCGCGGTAGGCTGCATTATTGGGATCATAACCCTGGCGCTTGCCAGCCTCGTACCAGTAATCTTTGCCGTCCATGCTGTGCCACATCAGGTTGCAGCCAATGCCGGTGGTGGTATCAAAGCTGCAGGGCAGGTTGTCCACCACAATATCGCCCTTGGCCATGGCGCCGGTGACAAGGTCAAAGTAATAGGTGCCGTCATCGTTGGTATCCCACCCTTTGATCATATGGCCGTTGGCATCATAGCGCACCCATTTGCCGCCGTTGGATTCCTGGTATACATCCTTGCTGACGGCTTTTGCGCCGCCCTGGTCGGCGTCCAGCCAGTACCAGGCGTCGGAATCGGGGTCGTAAATCTCTTTGCCGCGGCCGGTGGTACCCTGTTTCACGCCGTTCTCGTACCAGTAATCCTTGCCGTTCACAGTTTTCCAACCGGTGTAGGTGGAAACACTGTCGGCGGTTTCCGGCGTGGCGGTCTCTTCCGCCAAAGCGGGCAGTGCAGCAGCACTGCACAGCAATACGGCGGTCAGAACGGCCGCGCAGCGAAAACGAAATTGCATGGGATATTCCTCCTGCATGTACTTCTTTTATAAATGTGTTGATCGGAATATTTCAACTCTCTTTTGCGGGGTTCGGGGATGCCTTGATTACGCCAAGGCCCAAATCACTGGATAGCGGCGCGCAGTATTTCCAGCAGCGGGGTGATCATCCCGGCTGCAGCGGGACCGCCAAAGTTCACGATGCCGCGCAGCGGCATGGAATCCAGCATCTGAGCTACGGCTTCGCTGCTGGCAATCTCGCTGCCGCCTGCGTTGCCGCCGGTCAGGGCATTGCCCGCCTGTGCCAGCACCTGCTGGATGATGGCAGCCGTGCGGTCATCCTTGGAAAGCTCGCCGATGGTGGTGTTTTCGTCAATCACGAACGGGCGGCGGCGCGGGGTGCTGAACCGCACGCTGAGCGTTGCGTGGATATCCCGGCTGGAATGGCCCAGCAAAATCTTGTACTCGCCTGGGGCGGCGTACCAGCTGCCCAGCGTTTCGTCATAGTAGCTCAAATCCTGCGCGGTCAGGGTGAACTCTACCTGCTTTTCCTCGCCAGGTTCCAGCTTGACCTTCACGAACTTGCGCAGCTCCTTGGGCGGGCGGCCGGTGGTGCCGGTGCAGTCTGCCACATACAGCTGCACAACTTCCTTGCCGGGCATCATGCCAACATTCTTCACGCTCACCCGTACCCGCACGCTGTCGCCCTCGGCAAACTCGTCCGCCGTCAGCTGGGCATTGCGGTACACAAACCCTGTGTAGGAAAGCCCGTGCCCAAACGGCCACAGCACCGGCATCTTGCGGGCATCGTACCAGCGGTAGCCGACATACACGCCCTCGCGGTATTCCACATGGCGGCCGTCACCGGGGAAGTCGAGATAACACGGGGTATCTTCCAGCCGCAGGGGCCAGGTTTCCGGCAGGCGGCCGCTGGGGTTGGCATCGCCCCACAGCAGGGCGTCCGCCGCAGCGCCAACACCTTCGCCGCCCAGATACATGCACAGCACGGCGTTCACATCGTTGGCCCAGGGGCATTCCACCGGGGAACCGGTGTGCAGCACCACAACAGTGTTTTTCTGCACGGCGGCCACGCGGGCAATCAGGTTGTTCTGGCTTTCCGGCAGGCGCATATGGCTGCGGTCAAAGCCTTCGCTTTCAAAAGATTCCGGCAGGCCCGCAAAGATCACCGCCGCGTCAGCTTCCGCTGCGGCGGAAACCGCGCGCAGGAACTCTTCCTCCTCCCGCTGGTCTAGATCAGCGGGGAAGCCCTCCACATAGCTCACCCGGCGGCCATGGCTTTCGGCCATTTCCAGCGCGCTGTCCACCCTGATGGTGTTGATGTGGCTGGAGCCGCCGCCCTGATAGCGCGGCGTTTTGGCAAAGCCGCCGATGTATACTACCTTGCTGCCCTTTTTCAGCGGCAGCACACCGCGGTTCTGCAAAAGCACGGCGCATTCCTTGGCCAGCTCTGCGGCGATGGTGTGGTCGCCTTTCAGGTCCAGCTCCGGGGCCGGGGCGGCAGCTTCGTCCGCCGCGCGGAACACAATGTTCAAAATGCGGATCACAGCCTTGTCCAGCGCGGCTTCGCTCAAGGTGCCGGCTTTAACGGCAGCCACGATCTTGGCGTCATTGACACCGCCGGAACCGGGCATTTCCAGGTCAAGCCCAGCCGCAACACCCTTTACACGGTCAGCTACAGCGCCCCAGTCGGACATCACAAAGCCCTTAAAGTTCCACTCGGTGCGCAGGATATCGGTCAGCAGCATGCGGCTTTCGCTGGCAAATACATCGTTCACGCGGTTGTAGCTGCACATCACCGTCCAGGGCTGGGATTTCTTGACGGCAGTTTCAAATGCAGGCAGGTAAATTTCGCGCAGCGTACGCTCCGTCATGTCGGACGATGCGCTCATGCGGCGGTACTCCTGGCTGTTGGCGGCAAAATGCTTGATGGAGGTACCAACCCCCTGGCTCTGTACGCCATTGATGTACCCGGCGGCCAGCTCACCGGCCAGCACCGGGTCTTCGGAGTAATATTCAAAGTTGCGGCCGCACAGCGGGCTGCGCTTGATGTTTATGGCAGGCCCCAGCACAACGCCAACGCCGAACGCGCGGGCTTCCCGCCCGATGGCCGCACCCTCCCGGCGGGCCAGGTCGGGGTCAAAGCTGGCGGCAACGGAGCACCCGGCGGGGAAGCAGACCGCCTTGCGGCTGTGGTTGGGGTCGTTCCGTTCCGGGTCCTGGGTGCGCAGGCCGTGCGGGCCGTCCGAGACCATCAGGGTGGGAATGCCCAGGCGTTCCACGGTTTTGGTGTGCCAGAAATCCGCGCCGGAGCAAAGCCCAGCCTTTTCTTCCAGCGTGAGCTGGGCAACCAGTTCGGGAATGTTGTGTTCCATCAAAAAGTCATCCTCCTTTTGTCCACCAGCTGCGGGTGGGGGGGGGCAAGGGCAGGTGGCGGTTGTTCGGGCAGTGGAAACGTGCCGGATACACCGTTCCGCCCACGCTGCCTCCGGGGTGTGCCAAAATGGACACACACCCCCATATTTTGTATCATTATACACCACTTTGCACGCGAAAAGATAGCCTTTTTATTAAAAAATGTAAAGTCTGAAAACTTTTTCTGTGCAGGATGTTGGTGCGTCTGGCATTGTATTTCTCCTCTGTTTCGTGTAAAATTTAAAACTAGGATATACGGCGGCAAAAACGTTTTTGGGGCTGTATTTCAGGGAGGAAAAAATGAAAAAAGATAAACGGATTTTGGCCCTTGTTTTGGCGGCGGCCATGATGGGCACCACTGCGCTTCCGGTTTGGGCCCAGACCCCGGAAACGGCGGACAGCAGCGTGGTGGAAGTGGAAGGCACGCTGGAAAACATCATAGCTGCCCGTGAAGCACTGGCTGCGCAGCCGGCAACGCTGGCGGAGGATGACAACAACATTCAGGCGGCGCAGACCATGGTGGAGCGCGTGGCCAATGCCGTAAAGAACCATACGGAAACAGCAGAGAAAGTAAATATCAAAGACCTGAACTTGGATAAAGATCTGGTGCTTTCCACCCTGGCTGACTTGAATGCGCGTGTGGAAGGCGGCGAGGCCATCAGCAAATTGTCCTGCTATTATAGCAGAAATACCGGGCTGGCGGTGGCAATCGGCCTTGAATACTGCACGGCGCAGGATGTTGCCGCCATGCAGGTAAAGCTGGACCAGCTGGTGGACCAGGCCAACACCCTGTGCCAGACGGATCTGGAAAAGGTGTTCTATGTGCATGAATGGCTGGTGCAGAACATTGCCTATGACCGGGAACACCTTAGTGATGATGTGCAGGACGACCACAACCTGCGCGGCGCCCTGCTGGAAGGGACTGCCGTCTGTGACGGTTACGCCAAAACGTATGCCCTTACCCTGCGCAAGCTGGGTATCACTGGTGTGCTGGTAACCAGTAAAGATATCGGCCATGCGTGGAACATGGTCGAGCTGGACGGGAACTGGTACCAGGTGGACTGCACCTGGGATGACCCGGTGGACGGTTCGGATCAGCTGGGATATTGCATGCATAAACACCTGCTGTGTACCACAGAGGAGATGAACACCAACCATAACGATGACGGCGATGACAGCGTTGCCTTTGACCTGGAAAATCTTGGTACGCAGAACATCGTGAACCTGGCCACGGACGATACCTATGAAAACACCTGGTGGAAAGACAAAAAGAGTGCAATCTTCCCGTGCGGGGGCGACTGGTACTATGCGTCCGGCGAACGCCTTTTCTGGCGTGATGACCTGGGCGACTGTGATTCCAACCTGGCGCATGAAGATGATTCGGGTGTGGTTGCCGGCAGTATTGCGCTGGACGGAACGCTGCTGGTCGCCACGGACAAACAAGCGTGCGAGCAGAGCAGCTGGATCAAACAATATGAACTGGATCCGGCCAGCCATGAAGTGACCGAGAAAAAGAAGGAAAGTCTCCAAAGCATCGGCATTGCGGCCCAGTGGGATGGCATTTATTATGCCGTAAGCCAGCAGGAATACCACCAGGATGTGCGCCAGTATATCAAGACAAGGGATATCCCGGTCCCCACAGCAACCCCGACTGCTGTACCTACCGCAACGCCTACTGCAACGCCTACTGCAGCGCCTACCGCAACGCCTACTGCAACACCTACCGCAACGCCTACTGCAGCGCCTACTGCAACGCCTACTGCAGCGCCTACCGCGACACCTACGGCGACCCCCACTGCAACGCCGGTCAAGCCGACTGCTACACCTACCGCTACCCCTGTGAAACCCACCGCAACCCCTGCCAGCGGCTATACCGGTTGGAAAACCGTGAACGGCAAGGACTACTGGTACGAAAACGGCGTAAAGCAGGGCACCACTGGCCGCGGCAAGGAAATTTATGACCCCGATTCCGACGCCTGGTGCTGGCTGGACGCCGACCGGGGCGGCGCAAAAGCCGTCAGCAAGGATGTTTACCAGGAATCCAACGGCGGCAAATGGGTGCGCTATGATGCCAACGGCCATATGATCAAAGGGTGGGATACCAACGATGACGGTACCTATTACTTTGACCTTGTCACCGGTGCCATGACCAAGGGTGATGCAACGATCGACGGCCTGCCCTGCAGCTTTGATACGGTGACCGGTATTGGCATGAACTGCGCATGGAAGCGCATAAACGGCAAATTCAACTTTCGAAGCGGCGAAACAGTTGAACGCAAAGCAAAGCGGGGGAATAAGCAGCACTGCTGCAAGCGGGAACAAAACAGCAAGTGACGGAAGCTTTAATGCGGTGATTGTGCAGCAGAAAAGAATCGACAGATACAGAACCGCAGCTGCAATGCGCCGCAGTGTGCAGCTTTGTGCAAAATCTTTTTTTACTGCAAAATCATCATCGAGCCCCGCTGCTTTCTTTTCTTCGGGTTTGGGGTTATGCTTCATCTGCGTTTAAAATCCTTAACTCCCGGTTTTTTGTGTTCGGAAACAATTTCATCGGCAACATCCGTTTCGGTATACCCGCGCATTCGCGCTTTTGTGTTCAGAACAAGTCTGTGTGCACATACATCGCGGAAAACTGCGGCAACATCGTCCGCCGTAACATAGTCGCGGCGGGAAAGATAAGCATATGCTTTTGCGGCACGGCTCACCGCCAACGCACCGCGGGGGCTGATTCCGAACTGAACCGATTCGTGATGCCGCGTCTGCTCGGCAAGTTCGGCTATGTATTCGTAAACTTCATCGCATATGAATGTTTGTCGAACAACGTCGATTGTTTGCACCAGTTCATTGGATGAGCATACGGCTTTTACATCGTCAAGCGGGTCGGAACGGTGTCTGTCCCGCAGTATTTCAACTTGACTTTTAATGTCGGGATAACCCATGCTCAGTTTGAACATGAACCTATCCAGCTGAGAAACGGGCAGCAGCTGCGTTCCTGCCGACCCGATCGGATTTTCGGTTGCAAGAACGATGAACGGGGACGGAAGTTTATGGGTTGTTCCGTCAACTGTAACTTTTCCTTCCTCCATCGCTTCAAGCAGAGCGGATTGGGTTTTGCTTGAGGTACGGTTGATTTCATCCGCAACAAGAAGATTTGTCATAACCGCTCCGGGCT
>OLQB01002577.1_pt1 | contig 11573 bp, 9 predicted proteins | sample 1672681 | NCBI WGS metagenome assembly OLQB01 (sample SAMEA3136713, study PRJEB25190) | human gut metagenome | reverse complement strand
GGCTGCTCGACCATGTTCCAGTTGTCGATGAACACAAGGATCGCAATAGAATAGAGGGCGCTCCGGCACTGCGGCAGGCAGATGTTCCAGAAGATGTGCCACTCGTTCGCGCCATCGATCTTGGCCGATTCAATGACAGCCATGGGGATGCGGCGCATGAATTTGGTGAGCAGAAACACCGAGAACGGCGCGAACGCGCCGGGCAGGAAGATCGCCCACCGGGTATTGAGCAGGTGCAGCCAGTCACTGACCAGATAGTTCGGCACCAGCGTGACCTGATACGGCATGAGCATCAGGATCACATAGAAGAAAAACAGACTGTCGCGCACCTTACCGCGCCAGCGCGTGAAGCCGTAGGCCGCAATGGACGCGACCATGAGCTGCGCGAAGACGATCGGTGCGGTCAGAATCACCGAGTTCCAGAATTTCAGCAGATAATCCGGACTTTTGAGCAGAACCGTGAAATACTGCGTGAAGCTGACCTTATCGGGGATAAACTTGAGATTGATGGTCTTGGAGATATAACTCTTGCCGTCGTTGGCGTTCTCGAAGACCTGACCGTAGCTGGCTGTGATCTCGCTCTGGGTCATGAATGAATTCGTGATCGTCAGAACCGTCGGCAGCAGAAACAGGAGTGCAAAGACAGCGCAGAGAATAAAGCACGTCGCACGGGAAAAATACCGTTTTTTCTTTCTCATCCCTCCACGTCCTTTCCGAAGATGTTCTCCACAAAGAACAAAAGCGCAATGAGAATGACGATCACGATTGCCAGCAGCACTGCCGCGGCGGAAAGCCGCTGATAATCGGCGGAGTTGAACATGTTGTTCATGAAATGCTGCATCATGTAAAGCCCGTCGTAGGGGTAATTGCCGGTCAGAAGATAAATTTCCCGGAAGACCTTGAACGAGTTGATGATGGACAGGATCGTCACGAACAGCACCGTCGGGGACAGGTACCGGAGCTTGATGTGGAAGAACTGATACGCCGCCGACGCCCCCTCGACCTCCGCAACCTCGAGAAGTTCGCGCGGGATATTGCTGAGCGCGGCCATGAACAGGATCATGTTATAGCCGAGGTTTTTCCACAAAAACAACACGACAATGACGACCATGCAGTAATCCGATTTCAGCCAGTCGATTTTGTCCGCGCCGAACACGGCCAGAAATTCATTGACGACGCCGTTATAGTGGAACAGCACCTGCCAGATCAGAATGATGGACGCGATGGGCACCATCATGGGGCTGAGGAAAAACGTGCGGAACTCGCTCTTAAGCGGAATGCGCGCCTCGAGCATCAGCGCCAGTCCCAAAGACAGCACGACCGCCAGCGGCACGGAAAGGCCGGTGAACGTGAACGTATTCTTGACCGCGATCTTGAACGCGCCGTTCTGCCAGACGTTGATATAGTTTTTGAGACCCGCAAAGCTGTGGTCGGTCAGACCCGCGGTGAAGGAATAGTAGACGACGATCAGGAACGGGATGATATAAAACGCCAGCATACCAAGAAAGCTTGGCCCGGAGAAGCACATCGACGCGAGAAAATCGCGCACTTTGTTATTCATCCGCGTCCAAAGCCCTTTCCCGGACGGTCTTGTTTCATATTTCCCGCGTGACCGGAGAGAAAGCTTCTGCACGTTTTTCGTGTCTCCTTTGCGTTGGAAAATGCTCATAACTCCCGACCGAATCTCAATCGGAATTTATCGGCATTTTCGTTTTTCAGGGAATTCGTATGCTCACGCATTCCAGCGTAGGGGCGGACGACTCTGTCCGCCCGCAGTATGCAGTGACTTTTCGGAAATCCACGGCAAATTCGCAGCATTGCTCGGGCCGACAGAGTCGTCGGCCCCTGCAGGCTGCTCCGCAGCTTCCCCCTTGCCGCGTTAGGCGCGGCAAGGGGAGCTTTTTTTGTTGTTTTACCGCTGCTCCTGTACGTACAGGTTCACGCGGCTCTGGATCATGTTGGCAGTGGTCTGAACATCCTTGTCTCCGGCAAAGTAGGCGGCGACCTCGTCGGTGATGATGTCGAGGATCTCCTGATCGTAGTCATAGACGCTGTGCGTGTTGCTGATCACGCCCAGGATCTGGTCAATGTCCTCCTGCGTCAGCGCATAGACATCCTTATAGACCGTTTCGCCGTTTTCCATGGTCTCATAGCTGCCCCGGATAGCCTTGTCGGGCTCGCCGTCGCCGTCCCAGTCGACCTGTTCGCCGTTTTCGTCCAGCTGGTACTGCTCGGTCATGATGTCGGTCATTTCTGCGTCAAACGCGGCCTGACTGATGGGGAAGCCGTAATAGTAATTGTCCTCGTCTATCGTGTTCATCTTTTTGATGATCGAGCAGACGAAGTCCCACGCGGCGTCGGGGTATTTCGTGACGGAGGAAATGGCCATCGGCATCTGAAGCTCGAACGAGCTGCCGGAGCCGTCCTCGGTCGGATATCCGGTAAAGGTGATCTTGTCGCGGATCGCGTAGACGTTCCAGATATAGGAGTCAAAGCTGTACATCCCGGTCGTCGACATGAGCTGCTTGCCGTTCGTGATGCGGGTCGCGTCAGATTCCCACATCGCGTCGTCAACGGCAATATCGGCGGAGGAAGCATAGGCAATCGCGCCGTCACCGTCACTGGTTTCTGCCGGGAAGGAATTGCAGAAGGCCAGCAGCTGCTGGAACGCCTCGGAGTCAAACTCGCACTTGCCCGTCGTCCAGTCGACGAAAGCAGACAGGTTGCGGGACAGGCAGTTCGACAGAGCCGTGTTCTTCGTCCAGCCGTCAGAGAAGACCGTTGCGCCCTCCTGCAGCTGCGTCATGGCGTCCTGCACGGCAGCGACGTTCCATGTGTCATACTGGCTCGCGATGGAGGACAGCGCGTAGGCCGTCTGCACGGAGAAGCTGGTGGGCAGCTCATAGAGCTTGCCGTCCTTTTCCAGCGCACTCATGACCTGTGGGACAAAATAGTCGCGGCTCAGGCCGTTTCCGCCGTCCATGAAGGTATTGAGGTCGGCGATGACGCCCTTGGCGGCGTATTTATCAATCGGCAGGTTGCTGGTCAGGAAGATATCCGGCACGCTGCCGCTGATGATCTCGGTGGTGAGCTTGGTGACGCCGGCGTTGTAATCGTCGTCGGTCGCGTACTCGCTGTAGTCGACGACATTGATGCGGTACTCGTCGTTCGTCTTGTTGTATTCGACGATCATGCTGCGCAGGTTCCAGTCGAGATACATGCACGCGAGCGTCAGAACCTTCTTTTCCTTGATCTCAGACGCGTCCACACGGTGCAGGACGATCAGCTGATAGGTCGTGGGGTCGGTGCTCCAGTCCTGCATGAGGGCGGCCACGCGGCTGTCGGAGAGCATGGCATAGCCCGACATATTGTTGGTGTCAACGTCGCAGGCCAGCCAGTCGACGAGCTTCTCCTTCGTGTCCGTTTTGGCGGCATAGCCATAGATGTTATTATTGTAGGTGTAGTAGAAGTCATAGGCATCGTCGCCCGGGAGGATGCTCCCCACGTTGGACGGCAGCTTGACCTTCTCGCCCCAATCCTTCGTTTCCAGATCGATGGGGACGAAATACTGGCCGTTTTCATCGGCGGCATTCACGTCGTCCGTGTAGTTGTACCACATAACGCCAACCTGCTGTGCGTTCAGCCGGCACAGACTGCCGTTATACTGGCTGCCGTCGAGCTTGAACTGCACGTTGCCCTCTGCATCGAGGACGTAAATATTATTATAGTCGCTGACGTAGAGATTGCCGGCGGCGTCGACAGCAAACGACGAAAGATTGCTACTCATGCCGTCCTCGGTGTCATCTGCATTCGTATCGGAAAGATCGATGCTTGCAATCGTGCTGCCGTCGGCGGCAACATGCATCAGATACGAGCCGCCGATATCTGTGGAGGGGTAGTTCCACTTGCTGTCCGTGTTGGGGTCAAAATCGTCGGGCAGCTCATACTGCGTCGCATAGACGTTTACAAGCATCCAGAGCGTCCCGTCGTCCGAGCCGATCATGTTGTAGCAGTTGACGCTGCCCTCCGCTCCCTCCGGAACCTCCGGCAGCTGCAGGTTGGAAAGCTCTGTGCATATGCCGGTATCCGGGTCAATGGTCAGAACGCCCAAGCAGGAGTCGTAATACGACCAGGTTTCGCCCGTGTCGGGGTCAGTGTTGGTGATTTCTTCCCCCTGCATGCTGGCCGTCAGATAGAGCGTCGTTCCGGCGGCGCAGATCTGGTTGACGTACTGCACGCCGTCCGGAACGGCAAGGTCGAAATAATCGGCCTTATAGGCGTATTTTGCCGTTGTCTGGGAGGGCTTGGTCTGGTCGATCAGAGAATTGCCCGGATCGGTCTTGCCGGGATCCTTCGTCCCGTCCTTTGAGCAGCCTGCGAACAGGCCCACGATCATCAGCGCCGCAAGCAGCAACGCAAAAATCCGTTTTGTTTTCATGTAATACTCCTTTTCATTTCATGCCCAATGTCCATAATCTATATCTTGTGCTGACGCACAGTACAGGCGGCCTATCTTGCCGTCTGTATCATACCAAAACAAAGACGCAAAAGAAAGCCCGGCGTTGCATTTTTCATATTTTTTTAAGAACTGGCTTCGCCTGCACCCGGCGGAATGCAGTGGATTGTCGGCGAATTCGTAGGTTTCCGCGCATTCGATTGTAGGGGTCGATGCCCACATCGACCCGTTGGGCAACCGCGAATTCGCCGGAGATTCCCGTAAAATTGGTGCATTCTGCCGGGCCGATGTAGGCATCGGCCCCTACAGGGTGCTGCGCAAATCTGACAGTCTGCCGCTTTACTCCGACGGCATTGCCTCTGTCTGAATGGGCAGGATGACCTCGGCGGTAAATTTTCCGTTTTCCGTGTAGCGCTTGAAGCCGCCGGCCATCTGGGCCATGATCTTTGCACAGGTGCGCAGGCCGATCTTATTGGACTCGATGCGGCCGGAGGCGGGGTTCACGCTGTTCGACAGGCAGATGTGCAGTGCGCCGTCTTCGATCAGGGCGGCGATGGCGACAGACTGGGCGGGGTCGGCATATTTGCGGATGTTGTCGAAGAGATTGTCGAGCACCCGCTTCAGATACATCACGTCGGCCTCGATCTGCACCTCCTGCTGCGGCAGCAGCAGCTGCACCATAAAGCCCTGCTGCTGCAGCTGGACACGGCTCTCGCCCAGCAGCTGCTCCAGAAGCAGCCGCGCGTCATAGATTTCCATCTGCATGGGCAGCTCCTTACAGCCGAACAGCAGCGAATACCGGAACAGCTCATCCGTCAGCGTCTTGAGCTGCTCGGCCTTGCCGTAGGCAGCGTCCAGATAGCTTTGTAGCTCGTCTTCCGAGCGGTACTGCCCGTTTTTCGCAAGATCGAGATAGCCGAGCAGCGCGGTAAGCGGGTTGCGGATGTCGTGCGACATGGCGGTGATGAGGTCGCTGTTCTGCTGCAGGGCACGCTGCTCCTCGCTGGTCTTGCGCAGGAGCGACAGGCGCATCTGCTCGACGCTGGCTGTCAGCTGTGAGATCTCGTCGCGGCCCTTCGGCTCGAGCTGCAAGTAGAGATTGCCCGCGCCGATGGACTGCACCTCCTGCGAGATGGCGACGACTCTGCGCGCGATGCGGCGGTTATACGCCAGCAGCGTCAGCGCCAGAACCGCGCAGCCCAGCAGCAGCGAAACGATCCACAACAGATCGTAGAGCCCGGAATCGGAATTATCATAGATCACGGCGTAAAACGTGCCGTCGCGGAACACGATGGGATAGACGACGCTGGCCATCTGCTCCTTGAGCGAATACGCGTCGACCGCCGCGCTGTCCGCGCCCCACCAGCCGATCTCGAGGATCTGCCGCTGGTCGTGGTAGAGCATGATATAATAGTTTTTTCTCGACTCGCCCCAGCGGGCCAGCATATCCGTGTCGCGCGTGGAGATGCTGTTCTGCCGCACAAAGGACTGGAACTCCTGCGCAGCCCTGTTCGTGCGCTTCAAAACAGCCTTGTCGCTCATATAGCTGCGTTCGATGATCTGCTCGCCGGTGAAGTTCGCCAGCAGGCAGACGCACACACCCAGTACCAGCCCCAGCAGCAGCACAAACAGCGGCTTGACGCTCAGCGAAACAAAATGCTTCTTCTTTTCAGTCAATCTGATAGCCCTTTCCCCAGACGGTGCGGATCAGGCGCGGGTTGGCCGGATCCTCCTCCAGCTTCTTGCGCAGGTTCACAATATGCACCATCACGGTATTGTTTGACGCCGGCATATATGTCTCATGCCAGACCGTCTCATAGATCGTGCGCACCGGCACGACACGGCCCCGGTTCTCCGCCAGGCAGTGGAGAATGGAAAACTCCGTCTCCGTCAGCTCCAGCGGCTGGCCGTTTACCAGCACGCGCCGGTTTTCCTCGTCGAGCACGATGCCGGGCCGGAGCGTCCGCCCGCTCGATTTGCTCTTATACACCCGGTAGCGCCGCAGCAGCGACTCGACCTTCATCATCAGCTCCGCGTGGGAAAACGGCTTGGCGAGAAAATCGTCGCCGCCGGAATCATATGCGCGGCGCTTGTCGCCCTCCTGCGTCTTGGCGGTCAGAAACAGGACCGGGGCTGTGGAATACGACCGGATGCGGCTGCACGCGTCATAGCCGCCCAGCTCCGGCATCATGATATCCATTAAAATAAGATCAAGCTCCGGGTGCTGCCGGACCTGCTCGACCGCCTCCGCGCCCGTCGCGGCCTCCAACACGGTATAACCGCCCGTCTCCAACAAGATCCGGCAGATACGCCGGATATCCGGCTCGTCGTCTACCACCAGAATGCGGATCGCCTCTTCCATGGCTGTTCCCTCCTTTTTGTGGCGCTATTATATCACACTTCCGCAAGCTTCCGGGCAGAATTAAGAATTTTTAAGACATTTTTTATCCCGTGCGCAAAACTGCGTGACGAAACGGGGAAAGCGTGCTATACTATAATAACTTGAGCATAGATGCACGCGCCCGTGCATCACCTCACAAATCACCCGCCATAGGAACCGCAAATGGAGCTTTTATACACCGACAATCGAATCGTCGTCTGTCTCAAGCCTGCGGGCGTTTTGTCCACTGACGAGCCGGGCGGTATGCCGGAGCTGCTGCGCCGGGCGCTGGGAGAGGACGAAACCGGCTGCGTGCGCGTCGTGCACCGGCTCGACCGGCCCGTGGGCGGCGTGATGGTCTACGCGCGGTCGCGCATGGCTGACAGCATCCTGTCCCGGCAGGTGCAGGCGCATACATTTGAAAAGGACTATCTCGCCGTATTGGAGGGGATCCCGGACGCGCCGGAGGGCGTTCTGGCCGATCTTCTCACGCGCGACGCAGCGAAAAAGCAAACCTTCGTCACGCACACCCCCGGCCCGGACGCACGGCCTGCCCGGCTTTCGTACCGGGTGCTTGGCGTGAAGGACGGGCGCGCGCTTGTGCGTATCCGGCTGGAAACCGGCAGGACGCATCAGATCCGCGCGCAGTTTTCCTCCCGCAGCCTGCCGCTCTGCGGCGACCGGAAATACGGCGCACAGTCAGACGGCCCGCTCGGCCTCTGGTCGTATCAAATCGCGTTTTTCCACCCGCAGACGAATGAACGCCTCGTCTTCGCGCATGACCCGTCGCAGGCTGAACCGTGGCTCGCATTTTTTGACACTCTGAAAGAGAAATAGGAGGGCACCATCCCCATGGCAGCAACAAAAGCAAATTCGATCGTGATGACCGAGGGCAGACCCCTGCCGCAGATCATCCGCTTTTCCGTCCCGCTGGCGCTGACCGGCATTTTACAGCTGCTGTTCAACGCCGCCGACGTCATTGTCGTCGGCAAATTTGACAGCAGCACGGCCCTTGCCGCCGTCGGCGCAACAACGTCGCTTATCAACCTGCTCATCGGCGCGTTCATCGGCATTTCCGTCGGCGTCAACATCCTTGTTGCCCGTTATCTCGGCTGCCGGGATGATGAGCGCGTCTCCCGCTCCGTGCACACCTCGGTCGTGCTGGGGCTTGGGCTTGGCGTCGTGGTCTTCCTGCTGGGCTTTTTCCTGGCCAGTCCCCTGCTCCGCCTGATGGATACGCCGGAGGACGTTCTGCCCCTGTCCGACCGGTATTTGCAAATTTACTTCATCGGCGTGCCCGCCTCGCTTCTGTATAACTTCTGCGCGGCGGTGCTGCGGGCCTTCGGCGACACAAAAAAGCCGTTTTTCTTCCTGTCCATCTCCGGCACAGTCAATGTGCTGCTGAATCTGTTCTTCGTGATCGTCTGCCGTCTCGGCGTGGCGGGCGTCGCGATCGCAACCGTCGTCTCGCAGTATCTCGCGCTGGCGCTCGTGCTCGTCTGCCTGATGCGGCTGGAGGGCTGCGCGCAGCTGGAACTCAAAAAACTCCGCTTTTACCCGGACGAGGCCCTGCGCATGATCCAGATCGGCCTGCCTGCGGGTCTTCAGTCCGTAATTTTCAACATTTCCAATGTCATGATCCAGTCCTCGATCAACTCCTTTGGCGCGGACGTGGTCGCGGCGAACACGGCGGCAGGCAATCTCGACTCGTTCATTTATACGGCCTGCAACTCCGTTTATCACGCCTCCATGACCTTTACCAGCCAGAATCTCGGCGCGGGCAAGCCGGAGCGCATCAAGCCCGTCTACCGCGACTGCATTCTGACCGTGCTGCTCATCGGCGTGCCGATGTGTGCGCTGCTGTACTTCTTCGGCCAGCCGCTGCTCGGCATTTACATTGCAAAGGACGACCCGGCCTATGCCTCCGTCATTGCCAGCGGCATGGTGCGCGTGACGTATATGGGCATGACCTATTTCGTCTGCGGCATCATGGAGACGTGCTGCGGCATGGTGCGCGGGCTTGGCCGGAGCTGGATGCCGATGGTCGTGACGATCTTCGGTGCGTGCGTGCTGCGCATCATCTGGATCTACACGATCTTCCAGACGCACCACACGCTTGACGTTTTGTATCTGTCCTACCCTGTCAGCTGGGTCGTGACGAGCGCGGTGCACGTGCTCTGCTTTGTTCTGATCTACCGCCGCATGATGGCGCGGTGGAACACGCATAAGGAGGAAGAAAATGCGAGTTATTGACATTGAAGACGTTGTCTATGCCATGCGGAACCAGACGCAGTTCGTTCTGCGCTGTGAGGAGGTCTTTCACGACAAGATCAGCTCCGCTGCCGCCGCGATCCTGAGCGCACAGCCGCGCAAGCCCTTCGTCTGCCTGACCGGCCCCTCCGGCTCCGGCAAGACGACGACGGCGATGCGCCTGCAGGCGTATCTTGAAAATCTGGGCGTCAAGGTCTGTCTTTTGAGCATGGACAATTTCTTTCTGCCGCTCTCCGAGCGGCCAAAGGACTTGACCGACTGGGAGTCGCCCCTGTGCGTCAACCGGGAGCTGCTGCTTGACACCATCGACCGGCTGTCGAACGGCGAGACGGTGCAGGTGCCGTGGTACGACTTTCCCAACAACCGCACCGGCGGCTACACCCCCATGCAGGGCAGCCGCGAGGCTGTGATCATCGCCGAGGGCATCCATATGCTCAATCCCCTGCTCTTCGATCCCATCCGCGACCGCGCCACCGGCATTTACGTTGCGCCCAGAACGCGTATCATCACGTCCGGCGACCGCATCATCCACCCCGAACAGGTGCGCGTGGCGCGCCGTATGATCCGCAATTATCAGGGCCGCGGCAATTCCCTGCGCGACACGATCCTCCGCGCCGAATCCGTCAACGCGGGCGAACAGAAGTATATCGCGCCCAACAAACCCAACGCCTCCATCCACATCGACTCGTTCCACGATTACGAGCTGTGCATTCTGGCAAAATACCTGCGCCAGATCCCACAGTTCGCGTCCGATCTGGACGACGCGTTTATTGCGGAGCACGGCCTGACCGTCCTGATGGACGTGGTGCGGAGCCTGCCGCCGCTCGATACGCCGTATGTCCCGCGCGACTCCATCGTGCGCGAGTTTGTCGGCGGAAGCATTTTCCAATACTGACACAAAGGAGAACACACACATGACAGTCGTTGAACGCTTTTTGAAGCTCGTTTCCTATCCCACGACCTCGGACGAAGCGTCCGAGACGTGCCCGTCCACCGCGCGGCAGCTTGCGCTTGCGCAGGAGCTTGTCCGCCAGATGCAGGACATGGGCATTGCCGACGTGCACGTCGATCAGGACGGCTACGTCTACGGCACCGTGCCGGCGAACTGTGACAAAAAAATCCCCGTCTATGGCCTCATCGCCCACATGGACACCTCGCCCGACGCCCCCGGCGAGAACATCCGCGCACGCATCACAGAGCCTTACGACGGCGGCGATATTGTCCTGAACGAAGAGAAGCACATCATGCTTTCTCCGAAGGAATACCCGCAGCTGAAAAATTCCGTCGGCAAGCGCCTGATCGTCACGGACGGCACGACGCTGCTCGGCGCGGACGACAAGGCGGGCGTGGCGGAGATCCTGTCCGCCGCGCAGCTGCTGCTCACGTCCGGCAAGCCGCACGGCACTGTCAGGCTGGCCTTTACGCCCGACGAGGAGATCGGCCGCGGTGCCGACCGGTTTGATGTCAAGGGCTTCGGCGCGGATTACGCCTATACCGTCGACGGCGGCGCACTCGGCGAACTGGAATACGAAAACTTCAATGCCGCCAGTGCGAAAATCGAACTTCGCGGCAAGTCCATCCACCCCGGCTCTGCGAAGGGCCAGATGGTCAACGCCGCGCTCGTCGCCATGGAGCTGCACGGCCTGCTCCCGGCGCTGGAGACGCCGTATTACACGGAAAATTACGAGGGCTTTTACCATCTTGTCGCCATGCGCGGCGAGACGGAGCAGGCGGAGCTGCAATACATCATCCGCGACCACGACCGCGCGAAATTTGAAGCGCGCAAGGCCGTCATGGAAAAAGCCTGCGCGGAAATTGACCGCCGCTACGGCGCAGGCACCGCTGTTCTCACGCTGCGCGACAGCTATTACAACATGAAGGAGAAGATCGCCCCGTGTATGTTCCTGATCGAGAACGCGAAAAAGGCGATGGAATCCGTCGGCGTCACGCCGAAGGTCGTCCCCATCCGCGGCGGCACGGACGGCGCACGCCTGTCCTTTGAGGGCCTCCCCTGCCCGAACCTGTGCACCGGCGGCGAAAACTTCCACGGCCGCTTTGAGTACATCCCCGCAGACGACATGGAAACCATCACGAACCTTCTGGCCCAACTCATGTGGCAGCTTGCCGAGTGATCTGCAAACCAAAAAATCCGCTCCACGGCGGATTTTTCGGCATATTAAGAGCAAGGATGATATTCGCATGGATTTGGAATACAGTAAGGCCGTCGGCGCGGCGATCCGGGCCGCATGGCTTGCGCGGGGCACGACGCAGGAGCAGCTTGCGGCAAAGGCACAGCCTGCAGGCTGTGATCTGACCCGCAGTGCATTGGCAAAAATCGAATGCGGCCAGCGCAGCGTTTATCCCGATGAATTAAAAGCGCTCCACGAAGCGCTTCAGATCCCCTATGAGGCCAATGTCATCAACTTAAGACCATAGACGGTTTGTTTTACGCAAAAACCGTTGAAA
>OLQB01002569.1_pt1 | contig 11602 bp, 9 predicted proteins | sample 1672681 | NCBI WGS metagenome assembly OLQB01 (sample SAMEA3136713, study PRJEB25190) | human gut metagenome | reverse complement strand
GTGACTTGGGAATGGGGGCACCGGGGTTACCGTCGAGGGCGTGGATTTCTGCCTGGCGGATGTCGGCGCAGCCAACACCAAGGGTGGCAGCCTTTGTGATGTAGGGAACCTCTTCTACCTGGTAGTACATCATGTCGCAAACGTAGGCATCCATAAGAACCGGATCCACAGCTGCCAGAACGCGGTTCATCTCTACGGGGTTGCCGCCATCTTCGAAATCCAGATCGCCGCAAATGTTGTCTACCACGATGAAATCCTGGTGGATAGCAAGTCCCAGGTGGGCAATGGGGTCATGAAGACCTAATGCGTGGAAACGGCGCTTCTCAGAATTAGGAAGAAGACCTTTCATGTTCTTCAATGCACAGGTGATTTTGGTCTGACAGTGACCTTTTAGTACCGGAACATTAATAAGGAAGTCCAGGTCAAGGACACTTTTGCAGATGTTTAAGGTCATATCGCCACATTGTACAGGCACACCCTTTTCCTTTTGCATGTCAAGGAACGGAACGTTATATTTTTCACAGAGGGACTTGAAACCACAGACTTCGTAGGATTCGGAGGTCTTATCTCCTACCCAGGAACCTTCCATGATCACCAGATTGGAAAAACCTTTTTCCTGAAGATATTCTACGATTCCGGCGACTACCTCTGGGTGAGTGGTGCCGCCCCAGTAGGCTTCCATGGGGGCGACCAAGTTTGGCTTGATGCCGATCCGCATATTGTACAAACCAAATTCTGAATTCTGTTTTTCCACAGAATCCGAAGAATAAAAACAGTCCACTTCTGCTTTAGAGCTGTCAATAAGACTGCTCTTTGTTTCAAACTTCTTCTCTTATTTCTATTAACTCACTTATGCAGCGTTTGAAATTTTCCGAAAAACACCTACATTATAAATTCCCGTATCAAAAGTTTCTATTTTATTACCATTGCTATCAAACAAAGTACATTCTGTATAATTTCCATACTCATCCTTCTGTCTGTCAGCAGTAATATATGCACCATCTTCAGATATTTCACAACTATCATAGCTACATGGGACTATTAATTCTCCATTCGAACCAAGCATTCCGTAATTTGCCCCATCATAAACTCCCACTATATCCGGCACTGTATATGAAAGCATATATTTCTGATATTCTGTGTTAACTACCTCGCCTGACTTTAAGATCAACATACCATGTTTTTTCTCTTCGTTATTGCCAGCAATATACTTCTCATTTACTTCATGATTATCATGAGTTTCTGAAAACAGATATTCACCATTTGAATCAATAACATTCCAGTTCTCATTAATCCCTACTTCATAAAGATTTGAATCCATCTGCCAACACTCATCTGCATTTGTAAGAAAACGCTCATTTCCATAAATGTCTACTATAAAAACAGCATTATCTTTCATTGCATAGGTCTCATTATCATACGAAAAATTCCCTAATTCATCATATTGACATGGTACTTCCAGATTACCTTCCAAATCTATAGCGCCATAATATCCTTCAGAATTTTCAACAACTAAACGATTCATTCCACATTGTGAATTTATATCATAATATTCCATTGGCACAATAGTTTCTCCATATTCATTTATTTTTTCCATACTCAATATAGTCACTTTGACTATGAATATTATGAAACGAAACCGTTGTATTTGCAAGTCATACAAAAAAGAAGAACTCACTTGGAATTCTTCTTCATTCTTGTATATTTTCTTCCTAGATTTGTTTCAAGGAATCTTTTCAGCTGTTCTTCATCCTGTAAAGAGAAGTCTAATTCTTTGCTTCTATAGTCATCTGGCTTTTTTTCGTTCTGAGATTCTACTGTAAAGAATACCGCAATGACATTTTTTCTTTTTTCATAGTCATATGCACGTACTTCACTCCAAGGAATCATCTTTCCTCCAGTAACTAACCCTTCTTCACCAACGCCATCTCTAACAACCATGTATACAGATACCGCAATGATTGTACCTGTTAGACGGAAGATATCAAACATAGACATGCTTGCACCTTGTGTAAACATAGAGAGAACAGATAACACTCCTACAACAAGGAACAAGATTCGCATTGTTGACCATTGCTGATCAGCAATGATAACTTTGCCATTTAATTTCTTCCAGCGGAAGAATAGTGGAATGGATAAACCAATAAAAACCACACCAATAACGATATTGATAATATCATTTAAACCAAGATTCATTTTTCTACCTCTTAAACTCAATGAAGCTATTATACCATAGAGTATACTTAAAATATTCATGATTATATCTAAAATATTTAAAGAGCATCTCATTCACAATTAGAATAAAATGATAGATGAAAAATTAAGGAGTTAGAAATCATGAATACAATTGAAGCAGTTCGCTCACTCATTCGCTATGGTTTAGACACAGAACTTATTGAAGAAAGTGATATCTTTTATGTAACAAATGCATTGCTCGATACAATGAAATTAGATGTAGATGCTTCTTTCCATCCTGAAAGTGGAGAAGCACACCCTCTAGAAGAAATCTTGAAAGTATTATTAGATGATGCTGCAGATAGAGGTGTGATTGAAAACGGTATTGCATCTAGAGATTTGTTTGATACTAGACTGATGAATTGTTTAACACCAAGACCAAGTCAGGTAAGACACACATTCGATGCTCTTTATAAGGAATCTCCTGAAAAAGCTACGGATTATTTCTATAAACTCAGTTGTGATTCTGACTATATTCGCCGTTATCGCATCGCAAAAGATCGTAAATGGGTTACATCTACAAAATATGGTGATTTAGATATTACAATCAACTTATCCAAACCTGAAAAAGATCCAAAGGCAATTGCTGCTGCCGCAAATCAAAGCCAGAATCGTTATCCTGTTGATCTTCTCTGTCACGAAAATGAAGGCTTTGCGGGAAGACTTGATCATCCAGCACGTTTTACATTAAGACAGATTCCATTGACGCTGGATCATGAAGCATGGTTCATGCAGTATAGCCCATATGTTTATTATAATGAGCATTGCATCGTTCTTTCTGAAGCACACCGTCCAATGAAGATTGAAAAGGCAACATTTACACGCCTTCTTGAATTCTTAGACATTTTCCCTCATTACACAATTGGATCTAACTCTGATCTTCCAATCTGTGGTGGTTCTATCTTATCTCACGAACATTTCCAGGGTGGCAATTATACATTTGCGATGGCAAAAGCACCTTTGCGTAAACCTGTTACATTCCAAGGATTTGAAGATGTTGAAGCTGGCATTGTTGAATGGCCAATGTCTGTGATTCGTCTAGATGGCAAAGACCCTTCAAGAATCGTAGAACTTGCAGATCATATTTTAGAAACATGGAAAAACTACAGTGATGATAATTGTGGTATTAAAGCATTCACAAACGATACACCACATAATACAATCACTCCAATTGCGAGAATGAAAGATGGCAAGTATGAATTGGACCTTGTCTTAAGAAACAATCTGACAAGTGAACAATACCCTCTTGGCATTTTCCATCCACACCCACATCTGCATCACATCAAGAAAGAAAATATTGGTTTGATTGAAGTTATGGGTCTTGCAGTTCTTCCAGCTAGATTACTCAATGAAATGGAAGAATTAAAAAAAGCAATTCTAAACAACGAAGATATCGCTTCTAATACAGCAATCGCTTCTCATGCTGTATGGGCTGAAGGCATCAAGCAGAAATATACAGATATCAATTCAGGCAATATTGATTCCATTATTCAGGATGAAATTGGTTATGTATTTGCGGAAGTATTGGAAAATGCTGGTATCTATAAAGACGATGAAAATGGTCGCAATGGATTTGATGCATTTATCGCAAAAATAAACGAATAAATAAAAAAGCAGGATAGATTTTAGTCTATCCTGTTTTCATATCTATTGTACAGAGAATAAATATCGATCATCATTTGCATCTACAACAATTGTCTTGTTTGCAATGTTATCTGTAGAAAGAATGACTTTCGCAATTTCTGTTTCAATTGCACGCTGGATATGTCTTCTCATTGGTCTAGCACCAAATTGAGGATCCACACCAAGCTTGATAATTCTTTCTTTTGCTTTCTCTGTAACTTCTAGAGTAATATCTTTTTCTTTCAATCTATCAGCAAGCAAGCCTAAGAACTTATCCGCAATCTTCTTCTGTACTTCAACACCTAATGCATTGAATACAATGATTTCATCAATACGGTTGACAAATTCTGGTTTAAAGAATGCATGTACTGCATCTTCATAATGCTTTCTACGCGTTTCTTCATCTTTTTCAAAAGCATATTCACTGCCAAGGTTACTTGTCATGATAATGATCGTATTCTTGAAGTCTACCGTTACACCTTTAGAATCTGTAATTCTTCCATCATCCAATATCTGAAGCAGGATATTAAATACATCTGGATGTGCCTTTTCCACTTCATCAAGAAGAACAATGGAATATGGATGTCTTCTAACAGCTTCTGTTAACTGACCACCTTCTTCGTATCCAACGTATCCTGGAGGAGCACCAATTAATCTAGAAACACTGAATTTCTCCATGTATTCACTCATATCGATTCTGACAATATTGCTTTCATCATCGAATAACTGCTGTGCCAGCGCTTTAGCAACTTCAGTTTTACCTACACCTGTAGGGCCCAGGAACATGAAGGAACCAAGTGGACGATTTTCATCTTGAATGTTTGCCTTAGAACGCATAATTGCATCTGTAACAAGTTCAAGGGCTTCATCTTGTCCCATAACACGTTTAGCAAGGAAATCTTTGAGATGCAGAATTTTATCTTTTTCACTGGACTTCAGCCTTGAAATATCAATATGCGTCCATCTAGAAACGATCTCATTGATTTCTTCTTCATCAACAACTCTTTTCAGCATAGAATCAGATGCAGATTCATCTGTATTCATAGAATCCTTAATTTTCTTTTCTAATGCAGGAATTGTTGAATATAATAGCTGACCAGCCTTATCATAGTCGTTTTTTTCTCGTGCAAGATCATATTGTTTTTTGGCTTCTTCTAGTTCATTCTGATAGGAAGCGATAGATTTATCACTTTCCTTTTCAGCATTCCATTTAGAAATACCAGCTTCAAGCTTTTCATTGACATCTGCAAGTTCTTTTTCAATTTCAGCTTTTCTTGCTAATGACTTATCATCTTTTTCTTTCTTCAATGATTTCAATTCCATATCCAGAAGTTTCTGTTTACGATCGAGTTCATATAATTCTGTAGGCATAGAATCTAGTTCTACACGAATGGATGAGCAAGCTTCATCAACAAGATCAATTGCCTTATCAGGCAAGAAACGATCAGTAATATAACGATCAGAAAGTTTAGCTGCCGCAACAAGTGCTTCATCTTTAATCGTTACATGATGATAATTTTCAAAACGTTCTTTCAAGCCTCTTAAGATTGCAATCGTATCATCTACTGTTGGTTCATTGACAAGAACTTTCTGAAATCTTCTTTCCAGAGCTCTGTCTTTTTCAATGTATTGACGATATTCATTGAATGTCGTTGCACCAATACATCTCAATTCTCCTCTAGCAAGCAATGGTTTCAACAAGTTCGCCGCATCCATGGATCCTTCTGTTTTTCCAGCACCAACAAGGTTATGAATTTCATCAATAAACAGAATAATATCTCCATTTGCCTTTTGAACCTGTTTTAAAACACCTTTGAGTCTTTCTTCAAATTCACCTCTGTATTTTGCACCAGCAATCAAAGCACCCATATCCAGTTCAATGAGTTTTTTATTCTTCAATCCTTCTGGTACTTCATCATGGTAGATACGCTGTGCCAATCCTTCACAGATTGCTGTTTTACCAACACCTGGTTCACCAATCAATACAGGGTTGTTTTTTGTTTTACGAGATAAAATTTCAATCACACGTCTGATTTCTTCATCTCTACCGATGACAGGATCAATTTTGTGATCTTTCACTTCTTGTACCAAATCTCTGCCATATTTACTTAAGGCATCAAGTTGGCTTTCATTTGTTTTTTCGTCCATCTTCATACCTCCTCTTCTATCATTTTCTGCTTTGATGATATCTTTTAATGTGAAATGCAGCGTATTCATAAGTTCGTTTACAACTGGTGCATTTGTTTCAAAGATACCAATCAACAGATCCGCAGCACTCATATATGTATCGCCAAGTTTTTTCATATAATCCATAGCGTACTGATATGCCTGCTGAAGATAACGATCAATACTCAAGTCATTTGCTCCATCTACACTTGCCATGTTAGATAGTGATCTTTTCACAATCGTCAGAAATTTAGATTTTGGAACATTGATTCTTTCAAATATTCCATCCAGGTTGTCATCTTCACACATTGCACATAGAACATGTTCTACTGTAATCTGTGAATGATGATTTTCCTGTGCTTTTGTAACTGCATTATTAATAATTAGTTGGAGAATTTCAGTCATGATTTCAGGATTCATGATACCACCTCCTTTAAAGTTTCTTATTTAAACTGGTTTTTAAATTTTGTCCAAAGTGTTTCAGACTTGGAGGATTCTTGTAACTCCTGTAACTGTTTATAGAGTTCTTTTTCTTTTCTAGAAAGGTCATCGTTTACTTTTATGCGAACAGTAACGATTTCATCACCCTTCTTGCCACCTCTAAGATCAACAACACCTTTGCCTTTAAGTCTTAACTTTGTACCATCCTGTGTACCTGCAGGGATCTTCATAGAAACATCCCCATCAATTGTAGGTACATCTACTGAAGTACCAATCGTAGCATCTACTGCACTGACTGGGATATCAAGATAAATATCTTTACCATCTCTTACAAAATACTTATGTGGCTGTACATTGATTTCGATATAGAGATCACCATTTGGTCCACCATTGCTTCCTCTACTGCCCTTGCCAGCAACTCTTAACTGCTGACCACTGGAAATACCTGCAGGAATCTTGATTTCAACTGGTGAAGTCTTACGAGTGTAACCTTGTCCATGACATACATGACAAGCCTTTCTTACGTGTTTCCCTGTTCCATGACAATCTGGGCAAGGACTTTGTGTACGCATCATGCCAAACAAAGACTGTTGAACAGATTCAACATAGCCTGTACCATGACATCTTGGACAGTTTTCAATATCGCTCGGACTTTCAGCACCTGTTCCATGACAATGTTCACACTGCTCATCAAATGTCAAATTCAAAGTTTCTGTTTTACCAAAACATGCATCCATAAAGGAAATAGATATTCTTCTAAATACATCTTCACCTTTTTGAGGACCTTGTTTTGCTCTTGATCTAGATGAAGATGAGAAACCACCCATACCAGATCCAAAGATATCTCCAAAAATATCTCCAAAGTCGCTGAAGTTACCAGAAGAGAATCCAGAGAATCCGCCTCCAAATCCATTGCCACCAGCTGCTTGTGGATCTACACCTGCAAAACCAAACTGATCATATGCCTGTCTTTTTTTAGGATCAGACAATACTTCATTTGCTTCATTGACTTCTTTAAATTTTTCAGCGGCATCAGGTTCTTTATTCAAATCCGGATGATACTTCTTAGCGAGCTTTCGATAGGCTCGTTTGATTTCATCATCGGTTGCATTTTTGGATACGCCTAATACCTCATAGTAATCTCGCTTATCTGCCATACAAAACCTCACTTATTCTTTGAAATAAGAATGCGGAAATTACATTCCGCATTCATTATGATTAATTCTTTTCTTTGAAATCAGCATCTACAACATCATCATTAGAGGATGAAGTATTGCCAGCTGATGCGGAAGGATCAGCCTGTGCACCTTGCTGCTGGTACATCTGTTGTGCCATAGCATTTGCTGCCTGTTCAAGAGCTTCCATCTTTGACTTCAATGTTTCCATATCATTCTTGTCAATTGCTTCCTGCAATTCATCTCTGAGCTTCTTAACTTCAGCCTTCTGATCTTCACTTACATTTGCATTGTCGCTCTTTAATGTTTCATCGATCTGGTTGATGAAAGCTTCAGCCTTGTTCTTTGTTTCGATTTCTTCCTTACGCTTGTCATCTTCAGCCTTATGTTCTTCAGCTTCTCTAACCATTCTATCGATTTCATCATCACTTAATCCAGAAGAGTTCTGAATTGTAATGTGCTGTTCCTTATTTGTACCCTTATCCAATGCAGATACCTTAACAATACCATTAACGTCGATATCAAACTTAACTTCGATCTGTGGAACACCACGTCTAGCTGGTGCGATACCATCTAACTGGAAGTTACCAAGTGTCTTGTTGTCTGCAGCCATTGGTCTTTCACCCTGTAATACGTGGATATCTACTGCTGGCTGGTTATCTGCTGCTGTTGAGAATACCTGAGACTTGCTTGTTGGGATTGTAGTATTTCTTGGAATCAATACTGTCATAACACCGCCAAGTGTTTCAATACCTAAGCTTAATGGAGTAACGTCAAGTAATAATACGTCCTTAACATCACCACTGATGACACCACCCTGAATTGCAGCACCTAAAGCTACACATTCATCTGGGTTAACGGACTTGTTAGGTTCTTTACCAAGTTCTTTTTTTACAGCTTCCTGCACAGCAGGAATACGTGTAGAACCACCTACAAGTAATACCTGATCAAGATCACTGGCATTCAATCCAGCATCTCTTAATGCATTCTTTACAGGAACCATTGTTCTATCAACAAGATCCTTTGTCATAGCATCAAACTGTGCTCTTGTTAATGTTGCTTCTAAGTGTAATGGACCTTCAGGACCTGCAGAAATGAATGGTAAGGAAATCTGTGTCTGAACTGTTCCAGATAGATCCTTCTTAGCCTTTTCACTTGCTTCCTTCAATCTCTGTAAAGCCATCTTGTCAGCCTTAAGATCAATGTTATGTTCTTTCTTGAAGTTATCAGCTAACCAGTCAATGATCTTTTCATCAAAGTCATCACCTCCAAGATGTGTATCACCTGCTGTAGATAATACTTCAAATGTTCCATCTGCGATATCAAGAATAGATACATCGAATGTACCACCACCAAGATCGTATACAAGAATCTTGTGTTCAGTATTCTGATCCTTATCAAGACCAAATGCTAATGCAGATGCTGTTGGTTCATTGATAATTCTTTCAACTTCTAATCCAGCAATCTTACCTGCATCCTTTGTTGCCTGACGCTGTGCGTCGTTGAAGTATGCAGGAACTGTAATAACAGCCTTGTCTACCTTTTCACCAAGATATGCTTCAGCATAATCCTTCAAGTAAGAAAGGATCATAGCGGATACTTCCTGTGGTGTATACTGCTTTCCTTCAAGTTCAACTTTCTTGTCTGTACCCATTAAACGCTTTACAGAATAAACTGTGTTCTTGTTTGTGATCAGCTGTCTTTTTGCAGCATCACCAACAATTCTTTCACCATTTTTAAAAGCTACAACAGAAGGAGTTGTTCTATTACCTTCAGGGTTAGCAATTACCTTTGCTTCCTTGCCTTCCATAACTGCTACGCAGCTGTTTGTAGTACCTAAGTCAATACCAATAATCTTACTCATATTCTTATTACCTCCCGGTTATTCGCTAACCTTTACCATAGCCGCTCTTAAGATGCGGTCTTTCAATTTATATCCTTTTTGCAGTACTTCTGTTACCATTCCTGGTTCTACACCTTCTTTAGCTTCTGTCATTAAAGCCTGATGCCAGTTACCATCGAATGGCTGTCCAAGTGCTTCGATTTCTGTAACGCCTTCTTTTTCAAGGCAAGTCTTCAGCTGGTTGTAGATCATTTCTACCCCTTTACGATACGCTTCATCCTGTGTTGCCTGTGCCAATGCTCTTTCGCAGTTATCCAATACAGGTAATACTTCTTTTGCGAATGACTGAATATGATACTTCTGTTTCTGTTCATATTCGTTCATCAGTCTCTTTCTTGTATTTTCTGTATCTGCATAAGCCATAGCATACGCATTTTTGAGTTTTGCGATTTCTTCATCTTTCTTTTTGATTTCTTCATTTAATGAAGCAATCACATCTTCACTTGTTTCTTTTGTTTCTTCTGTTTTTTCTGTTTCAACGTTTTCTTCTGTTTCTTCAGCGACGACAGCCTCGTCCTTTTCTTCAACTTTCTTTTCGTCTTTATTCACTATCATCACCTCCAGTTTTATACATTTTTTCTATCATTCTTGCCGCATATTCAACCATGCTGACAACTTTGTCATAATTCATTCTGCTAGGTCCAATAACCATGAATTCACCAGTTTCGTCACCATTGACTTTAAACTTGCTTCTAACGACTGCCAAATCGTTATACCATGTCAATTCTGCACCACTTCTTGTAGATACAGCCACCGCATTTTCATTGGTATTCATCTTTTTCCATACCGATGCATCATTGAACATTGTCATCATTTTTTTCAGCTTGTTAATATCTTCAAACTCCGGCTGATATAACATCCGATCTTTTCCAGAGAAGTAGACATTATCAGAAGCAAACTTGACAAACGCTTTTACAAAAGCTGTAAATAACATTTCATGACGCTGTACGACACTGCCGAGATCTGGCTTGATGGATTCCATCTTTTCTGCTAGATCTGTGATTGGTGTTCCTTTGAGCCTTTGATTCAGAATATCCGTACATGTTTCAATATCCTTGAATGGAATATCTTCATCAAAGTGGAAATTCTTTGTTTCTGTATGGCCTGAATCTGTAATAAAGACACATACCGCATTTCTTTCATCAATTGGGAACAATTTAATATGTTCCAGTCTTTGTGAAGAAGCATCCGGACCAATTGCACCGCTTGTCATATTTGTCATATCACTTAAGATCTGACAGCTTTGTTGAATTGCATCTTCAACATTCAGGTTACTTGTTTCAAATGCATTTCTAATTGCGACTTCCATTTTCTTATCCAGTGAAGATTCGCTCAGTAGATTTTCGCAATAGAATTTATAACCCATTGTTGAAGGAACTCTTCCTGAAGATGTATGTGTTTTTTCAAGATATCCCATTTCTTCAAGTGCCTGCAGATCATTACGGATCGTAGCACTGGAGTATGGCAGATGATATCTTGTCTGTAATGTTTTCGAGCCAACTGGTTCAGCGTTTTGAATGAAGTCATCCACAACAGCCTTGAATATTTCAATTCTTCTTGGCGTCAGCATTCCATACACCTCCTTTTTTAGCACTCTTTCTTCGTGCCTGCTAGTATAGTATACCTTTGAATTAGCAGAGTCAAGATTTGAGTGCTAAATTCTTTCAATTCTTTTTCTTTTTCACTCAACATGTTGTACATAAAGACAACTTCCTGATGGTTGGCATCAATTTTGGAGAGGATTTGTCTGGAGAATTCGTCCATGGCCATGATCTTGTCATTGCAAAGATGATTCATCCGTTCCTCAGTCGTATCCACTAATTCATCCTGTCTCTCGGATAAAATTTCTCCGACACGTTCTTTGATTTTTTCTTCTTCTCTCTCTGTCCAAAGTTCGGAACTTAAGCTTTCCTTTTCCCCCTCTGCATAACTGCTATTCTTTTTTGCCACAAAGCAGCTTACACACAGGCAGATAAAGCCAATAATAATCAATATGATTTCTATCGCTGTCATAATCCATCCTTCTTCTTAAATCGTAATATCAAAACTTCCGGTTGAA
>OLQB01002567.1_pt1 | contig 11605 bp, 7 predicted proteins | sample 1672681 | NCBI WGS metagenome assembly OLQB01 (sample SAMEA3136713, study PRJEB25190) | human gut metagenome | reverse complement strand
TTGTAGGAGCACATCACCGTCCACGGCTTCGCCTTTTTCACGGATGTTTCAAAGGCGGGGAAATAGATTTCCCGCAGCGTCCGCTCATCGGCGTTGGAGCTGGAGCTCATGCGGCGGTGCTCCTGATTGTTGGCGGCAAAGTGCTTGATGGAGGTGCCCACATTGCGGCTCTGCACACCGTTAATATAGGCGGCAGACATTTCACCCGCCAGATAGGGATCCTCAGAAAAATACTCAAAATTTCTTCCGCACAGAGGGGAACGCTTGATATTGACAGCCGGGCCCAGAACCACGCTGAGCTTTTCATGCTGGCAGCTGTCGCCGATGGCTTCGCCCATTTTCCGGATCAGATCCCGGTCGAAGGACGCTGCCGTGGCGGAGGCTGCCGGCATACACACAGCCTTGATGCTGTCATTCATGCCCAGGTGATCCCCTTTGTCATCCTGCTTGCGCAAACCATGCGGGCCGTCGCTGACCATCACGGAGGGAACTCCCAGACGCTCGACGGATTTGGTATGCCAAAAATCCAGACCGGAGCACAGGCCGGCCTTCTCTTCCAGAGTCATTTGGGAAACCAGTGCTTTAATTTCCATAATACATACTCCTTGTACGAGCTTGCCGCAGCGTTGAGGGCTAAGATTTCCGCAATGCTGCGGTAATGGCTGATACTATTTCAGTTCTACCGTGCTCAGATCCCATTCCTCATGAATCTTGGGAACGTCGCTGATCAGGCGCTTGGTATACGCGGCCTTGGGATTGAGGATGACCTCGTCCGCCTTGCCGAATTCCACAAACCTGCCATGCTCCATGATATAAACGGTATCGGAAATGTAATACGCCAGGCCAATATCGTGGGTGATGAAGATAACGGTCATGCCGATCTCATCGCGCAGCTGTAGCAGCATATCCAGAATGGTGGCGCGGGAGCAGGCGTCAACCATGGAGGTCGGCTCGTCCGCCAGCAAAATCTTGGGCTTGAGCAGGAAAATACGGGCGATCATCAGACGCTGCATCTGGCCGCCGGAGAGCTCGAAGGGATACTTATTGGTCAGCTCCGCGAACTTCAGGTTTACAAAGGAGCAGGCTTCGGTCATCATTTCGATCTTCTTCTCCTTGGGGAGATGCTTGCCGCCGCGCATGTTAATGCAGTCGAGAAGCACGGTGTCAATTTTATTGAAGGTATTGAAGGAAGAGAAGGGATCCTGGAAAATGGCCTGAATGCCTCTCCAGTATTCCTTTTTCTTTCTGTGGGAGGAAACGTCCCGGAGCTTGCCCTGGAACAGGATCTCCCCTTCCGTCTGATTCAGCAGACCCAGCAGCATTTTGGACAGGGTGGTCTTACCGGAGCCGGACTCACCGACGATGGAGACGAACTCGCCCTCGTGAAAGTCAAAGTCCACATGGTCAACAGCCACGGTTTTCTTTTCGCCAAGTCCGAATACCTTGGTTACCCCGTGGCCGGACAGGCAAAGCGGTGCGTTGGTGAAATCCTTCGTTTTCGGAACGTAATCACTCATGGCTGTACACCTCCTTCAATTCATCCTGACCCAGCAGGCAGCGGTACATACGTCCGTCGCCGAGATCCTTTTCGGGGATGGCGCTGTAGCGGCACTCAGGCCGGGCGTACTTGCACCGCTCGGCAAAACGACAGCCCTGAGGCGGTTTTTTCAGGTTGGGCGGCGTACCGGGAATCGCAGTCAGCTTGTGTCCGCGCGTGCCCTCCTCGGGAACCAGAATGGAGCTCATCAAGCCGTGGGAGTACGGATGCACGGGATCGAACACCATTTCTTCCGCAGTGCCCTTTTCCACAATCTGTCCGGCGTACATGACCATGATGTCATCGGTCACATTGTAGAGCAGAGGCAGTTCGTGGGTGATGAACAGCATGGACTTGATATAGCCCTTTTCCATCAGCTCCCGCATCATCTTGATAACCATCTTCTGAGAGGTCACGTCCAGCGCGGAGGAAGGTTCGTCGGCAATCAGAACCTTGGGGTTCAGAATGGTAGACACAGCGATGACGGTACGCTGCTTCATACCGCCGGACAGCTCCACCGCGTGTTTATCCAGCACCTCGGGCGGCAGACCCAGTTCCGCAAACCGTGCTTCCGCCAACTCCCGGATCAGCTTCTTGTCTTTCTTGGGGTCATGTGCCCGCACCACGTCCTCGATAAAGCGGATGATTCTCTGGGTTGGGTTCAGGGCGTTCATGGCAGCTTGGGGAATGTAGGCAATTTCCGTGCCGAGGATGCTCTTACGGACATCATCCGGCTTCATGCCGGAGATATTTCTGCCGTCGATGACGATATCGCCGCTCATATAGTGCAGAGGCGGGAAATAGTAGCCCATCATAGAAAGCGCCAGCGTGGATTTTCCGCAGCCGGACTCGCCCGCGATGCCCAGGGACTTGCCTTCCTCGATTTTGAAGGAGACGCCGTCCACGGCGTAAACATCCTCGTGGAAGCGGGTCACATATTTGGTTTTGAGGTTTCTGACCTCCAGCATTACTTTACCCATTGCGTCGTCCTCCTTAGTCTCTCAGGGTGGGATTGAATACCTGGTCGAGACCCGTGTTCATCAGATTCAAAGAGAAAGAGATGAGGGTGATGGTCAGAATCACAGGGAAGTAAGCCCACCAGGAACCGTTGGTATGCGCGGAATACAGCATGGCCCAGTTCATCATCAGACCCAGCGTAGGAACCTCGGTGGTCTTGGGGCCAAGGCCCAGCAGTGACAGCTGTGCTTCGCTGAGGATGCCGGAGGAAACCTGAAGAATGAAAGCCATGACGACATAGGAAGCAATGTAGGGCAGGATATCCGTCAGCACGATGCGAACCAGACTGTGTCCGGAGAGCTTACTCAGGTTGACGTGGTCACGGTTTCGCAGGCTGATGACCTGAGAACGGACGGAACGAGCGGTCCAGGTCCAGCTTGTCAAGCCGATAACCAACGCGACCACTGCCGCGCCGCGCTGTTCCTGACCGATGGAATAGGAAATCAGAATCAGCAGGATGAAGCTGGGGATAACGGTGAAAATGTTGGTGATGAACATAATCAGATCGTCCGCAAAGCCGCCTAAGTAACCGGCCAGCAGGCCCAGGGTCAGGCCAATGATTGTGGCAACGGCACCGGCGATCAGGCCGATTCTGATGGAGGTGCCGCAGGCGGACACCAGCTCTTTAAGGACGTCGCGGCCGAAGTTGTCGGTGCCCAGCGGCAGAGTCTTGACGTTGGCAACGGCACGGATGTTGACATAGTCGGTTTTGCTGATGGAATTCACCTTTTCCAGATCGCCCTCATCATTCTCATCGGCGATAATCCGCACGTCAGCGGAGCGCAGCTCCAGCAGAGCGTTATTCAGGCGCTTGTAATAGTTCCGCTTTGCCATGGTCATGCCGGCAGGCTTGGCGGTAACCTCGTAATTGTCGTTCCACAAATCCACCAACGCGTCGGTGTCGTTAATGTCCAGTCCGGACACGTCGATGCCCATAGCGGTGAACCACTCCACCATGGCAACCCTGTCCTCAGCGGACAGAGCCTTCGCGATTCGGTTATCGTCCGCGTCGGAAAGGCGCAGCGTCTCGGTGTCGGTGCCCACGGCGTCATACAGGGAAACGTAAGTACCGGGAGATGCGAAGGTGCCAACGCCAATCATTTCCAGAGGGTTTCCGGGGTTGAACATGGGATAGATCAGCATGACCAGAAGGATAAACACAAAAATGCCAAAACCAACCACAAATTTGGGGGAATGAAAAACCTGGCGCAGTGTATTCTTCATTTTTAATTCCTCCCTTAGCTGTCAAACTGGGCGGCTTTGACTCTGGGATCGATAAAGCCGTAGATGATGTCCAGCAGGAACGTCACTATCAGAACCATAATGGTGATAATCAGAGTAGTAGCAGAAATCAAGGGATAATCCGCCGCGGTCACGGCGCTGTACATGGTGCTGCCGAGACCGGGATAGGAGAAGATGATCTCAGCGACCAGCGCGCCGCCGATCATGGTGCCGATGGACAGCGCCAGACCGGTGACCTGGGGCAGCATGGCGTTGCGGAAAACATAACCGACGATCTTGCGATCCTTGATGCCAAGGAACCGGGCATACTTGACATAGTCGGCATTAAGTTCATAGATAGACATGGAGCGCATACCCACGGCCTGACCGCCGATGGAAACCAGGACAATGCTCCAGAAGGGCAGCTGGTAGTGAGAAATCACAGAGGAAATAAACCTCCAGCTGAAATTGGGAATCATATCAAAACCATAGCCGCCGGAAATGGGAGCCCATTTCAGTTTCACGGCGAAGAGAACAAGAAGAATCACTGCCATACCGAAAGCCGGGACGTTGCCCAAAAACAGGAAGGTCGGGAGCAGAACCTTGTCAAAGCCCTTGCGGATGTACGCCGCCAGGGCGCCAAGCAGGTTGCCAAGCAGCCAGCCAACCAGGATCGCGGGCAACTGCAGGCAGATCGTCCACATGATGGCGCTGGAAATAATGTCGCTGACGGATCTGGGATACTGGCTGAAGGAAAGCCCAAAGTCGCCGTGGATGGCGTTCTTGCAGAAGATCAGAAACTGCTCCGCCATAGGCTTATTCGTACCGAACTGTTCTGCATAACGCTCGTAAATTTCCTGCACGGCAGAGGCGTCGGACATACCGTTCGCCATTTTACCGGTGATGGCCGCGACAGGGTCGGCAGGCATCAGCCGGGGCAGAAAGAAATTGAGGAATACTGCAACGACAAAAGTAATAAGAAACCAGATTATTTTTTTCCCAAAATATTTACGGTAGCCTTTCATGCTACTTTTCCCCCTTTAGCATAAAAACGGGAAGGGCCATGCTCCATGAAGGAGCATGGCCGCTTCGAATTAACTATTAGCCGACCAGCTCGAGCTCGTACAGCGCGGCAATACCGTAGCCATCGGTGCAGTCAGCAGGGGGAATGTTCCGGCCGTCATCGCCGGCGGGGAAGTTGGTCCAGACAGACTCGTTGACGCAGTGGAACACGGAAGGACGATACATCAGGGAGAAGCTGGGAACCTCGGTCAGGTAGATCTCGGTCAGCTTGGTGTACAGATCCTTCAGCTCAGCAGTGTCAGTGGTGGTGGGGATCTTCTTGATGAGAGCCTCAGCCTCGTCATTGACGTACTGGCCCCAGTTGCCGGACCAGTTGTTGGCAATACCCACATAGTCCTTGCCCATAAACTGGTTCACACGGCCCCAGGGATTGGAGGGAGTGGAAGCATCGGGAGACCACATGAAGATGGCGTACTCAGTCTGGTCGGGATCGACAAACACGGTCTGATAGATGGAGTACTCGGGATACAGAGTGGTGATCTCAACGCCAATGTTCTTACCGGCAGCGGCAACCACTTCCATGGAGGCCTGCCAGTCAGTCCAGCCGTTGGGGCAAACAGCGTTCAGGGAGATCTTCTCACCCTTCCACTCACGCCATCCGTCGCCGTCGCTGTCCACGATACCGGCTTCGTCCAGCAGAGCCTTGGCGCCTTCGATGTCATTGCCTGCCCACTGCAGATCGGCAACGGCGTCGTGATCGTACAGAGCCTGCTCACCGTCGGTGGGGTTCATCAGGGAGCGGGGAACATCGGAGAAGCTGGGGGACTGATTGGTCATGGCGTTGGCGATGATGGTATCGTAGTCAACAGCCATGGCAATGGCCTTACGAAGGGCGGTATTCTCAGCGATAACGGGGAGGTTCATGTTGTACCATGCGGTAGGCATGGTCAGGCAGACACCATAGGGAGCTTCGTCATAGAAGGTGGAGATGGGCAGGCCGTCTTCCAGCCACAGATTCTGAATGTTGCCGATGAACTGCTGGCAAACGTCAACCTCGCCAGCCTTCAGAGCGACTTCACCAGCGGCGTTATCAGCGTAGATAACGTGAGCCAGGTACTTGGGAACAGGGAGCTTACCCCACATGGAGGCGTCCTGACCCCAGTAGTTGTCGTCACGGATCAGAACGACCTTCTGATCGTCGGAGTAGTACTTGGTGTAGGGGCCGGACCAAACGACATCATCACCGGGGTCGTTCAGGATAGCGGTGGCGTCGCCGTTGCAGCGCTCAACGACCTTGTCGATCCAGGCAGCCTGCGCAATGGGAGCCAGTTCCAGGAAGTCCAGAACCTTCAGGGGGTTGACAGGCGCGCCGCTGGCATCAAGCTTGCAGTGGATGACCAGGCTCTTGTCACCGGTAGCCTCGATGCTGTCGATGAAAGCGCCGTAGGAAGAACCGGTGCCGTTGCCGATCTCAACGCCGATTTCCCAGGTGCGGACAACGTCGGCGGCGGTGACAGGCGTGCCGTCAGACCAGTGGGCGGCTTCCTTCAGATTGACAGAAAGCTCAGTCATGTTGTCGTTCCAGGTGTAGTCGCCGTCGGCCAACAGACCGATCAGCTCGCCGGTCATTACGTTCCACATGTACAGGGTCTCGAACATGGTAGTACGGTAGCCGGCACCAGCGGCGAGGGCCATGGCGTTATTCTGGTTGGTTCCGATGACGTTCCAGGAGTTGACGGTACCCCACTGCTGACCAGCAAAGTACAGGGTCTCGTCACGAGGCAGGTCGGTGGTATTACCGGCTGCTTCGGTTTCGGCAGGAGCTTCCGCTTGCGTGGGAGCCTCGGTGGCAACGGGTGCTTTCGTCTCCGTAGTGGCGGAGCCGCCGCAGGCAGCAAGGCCAATAACCATGACCAGCGCCAGCAGCAACGCGATGAGCTTTTTCATTGTGTTTCCTCCTTTAATTTTTGTTATTGACCTTCTTGGGGAAGGCCATTAACTACAATGGTTTATCATGTCTTTCCTGAAAGGAAAGACACAAAAAGGGATATCCCTTTTTGCCGGATGAAATCACGGTGTCAGCTTTTTCACCGTTTCGCCCGGGAGCAGGGTCCCGCCAACCACATGGCGTCCCGGGATGTAGGATCTTCCCTCTTCCACTGCTCTTGCCAGCTCCTCGGCTGCCAGCTCTCCCATCCGCTCGGCATCCTGCCGCATGGTTGTCAGCTTCGGGCGGAGCATCTGACAGAAATCAATGCCGTCATACCCGACGATGCTGACATCGTCCGGGACGGACAGGCCCATTTTCTCAAGCTCGTTTTTGCCCCCAAGGTGGGCGATGTCGTCGGGATAGAGGATGCACGTTGGCGGATCGGGAAGCTCCATCAGCTTCCGGGTTGCCGCCGCCGAGGATTCCGGATCCAGATACATGCTCTGAACCAAATATTCGTCCGGCAAGGAAAGCCCCAGTTCCTTGCAGGCTCTGCAGAAGCCGGAGATTCTGCGGCGCGTCACCGGCGTATCTTCTCCATAGGCGAACGCAATCTTCCGGTGTCCCATACTATACGCATATTTCACCAGTTCCGTCATCCCGCCCACGTTATCGGACAGGACACTGCCGCAATTTTCAAACACACAGTCAATCGTCACAACGGGGATGCCGCTGTTCGCCAGATCCACCACGGCGTGCTCCGTATAATCCACGGAGGCGATGACCACTCCGTCACAGTTACGGTAACGGGCGTGATCCACATAGCTGATTTCCTGACCGCCCATGTGGTCACTGATGAAGGAAATGTCGTAGCCCAGTTCCTCAGCGCGATGCTTGAAGCTGTTGAGAATGTGGGAGAAGAAGCTGTGCGTCAACCCCTTGTTGGCCTGATCCTCAAAAAGAACGCCAAAATTATACGAGCGGCTGGTTTTCAGCATCCGTGCGGCAGAATTTGGTGTATAACCCATTTGGGAAGCCACTTTGCGGATAGTCTCTTTTGTCTCTGCGCTGATATCCGGCGCGCCGTTCAGCGCCTTACTGACAGTGGCAATGGAGAAACCGCACTCCTTTGCAATCATCTTTATCGTCACCATAACGGCCTCCGGGGCCTGAATTTGTCTGCGAATGCAAGGACATGTGCATTTTGAACAATCGGCCGCATATCTGAAACGTTTTCGTATAGCTATATTAACACCATTTTATTTTCTTGTCAAGATGGTTTCTGAAATTCAAGAATTTTTGTGCAATCCGCCGATGAACTATGAAATATGCTTAATTCGAGTCCAATTTTCACCATTAAGCTATTGACTTTGACGAATAATTGTCCTATAGTGTATTTTGTAAATAAGTCGATTTTGAAAACGTATTCGGAGGTATTGCCAATGAAAACACGCACCCTTAACGGCGCATGGACGCTGGAAATTCCGGGCACCCCCTTTGCTGCTGTCCCCGCCACCGTCCCCGGCTCGGTTTACCATGACCTGCTTGCCGCGGAGCGGATTCCTGATCCATTCTACCGGGACAACGAAATGGAAGCCCTAAAGCTGATGGACAACGATTTTGTCTATTTCCGCAGCTTCCAGGTGGACGATGCCCTTCTCGCCGGGGACAAGGTTTTGCTCCGGGCAGAGGGACTGGACACCATCGCCGCCGTCCATATCAACGGTCAGATCGTCGGTGAGGCCTGCAATATGCACAGAATCTGGGAGTTCGACGTTAAGTCCGTTCTCCGTCCCGGAGAGAACACCATCACCGTCTCCTTCCGCTCTCCTACTAAGTATATTAAGGAAGCATACGCAAAGTCCGTGGCAGACGGCAGCTCTGATGCCATGGTGGGCTTCCCTAACATCCGCAAAGCCCACTGCATGTTCGGCTGGGACTGGGGTCCCCGTCTGCCTGACGCCGGCATCTGGCGGAACATTTCCATCATCAGCATCGAAAAAGCCCGTATTCAGGACGTTCGGGTGGATCAGTTCCATAAAGACGGCACGGTTCGTCTGCGCATACATACCAATCTGAACCGTTATACCGATGACGAGGTCTGGGTCAACGTTTCCGTCACCGCTCCCGACGGCTCCGTCCTCACTGCCAGCGGCACCGACTGCGAGCTGATCGTCCAAAATCCCCAGCTCTGGTGGCCTGCCGGCTTCGGCGGTCAGCCGCTGTATCAGCTCAGCGTTTCCCTGTGTGCCAAGGGCAAGGAGCTGGACGTTTGGAGCCGGCGCATCGGCCTTCGCACCATGACCGTCAGCCGCCGTAAGGATCAGTGGGGCGAAAGCTTCAGCCACTGCGTCAACGGCGTGGACATCTTTGCCATGGGCGCCGATTACATCCCCGAGGACAATCTCCTTCCCAGAGTCAACCCGGAGCGCACCCGCCGTCTGCTGGAGGACGCAAAGGCTGCCAACATGAACTGCATCCGGGTCTGGGGCGGCGGCTACTATCCCGACGACTTCTTCTATGACATCTGTGACGAGCTTGGATTGCTGGTATGGCAGGACTTCATGTTCGCCTGCGCCGTGTACAATCTGACGGACGCGTTTGAGGAGAACATCACCGCCGAGTTTGTAGACAACGTCCGCCGTCTGCGCCACCATGCATCCCTCGCCCTGTGGTGCGGCAATAATGAAATGGAGCAGTTTGTGGCCCAGGGCGAGTGGGTCACCTCCATGCGTCAGAAGGCCGACTATATTAAGATGTACGAGTACATCATCCCCAAGGTTCTGAAAGCAGAGGATCCCCAGGCCTTCTATTGGCCCGCCAGCCCCTCCAGCGGCGGCAGCTTTGACGATCCCCAGGATCCCACCCGAGGCGACGTCCACTACTGGATGGTCTGGCACGGTCTTCTCCCCTTCACCGACTACCGCAACCATCAGTTCCGGTATGTCTCTGAATTTGGCTTCCAGTCCTTCCCCTGCACGGAAACCATCGAAAGCTTTACCGAGCCCGAGGATCGGAACGTATTCTCCTATGTGATGGAGAAGCACCAGCGCAACAACGCAGCGAACAGCAAGATCATGACATATCTCGGCCAGACGTACCGCTACCCGACTACGGGCCTTGGCACGCTGCTGTATACCTCGCAGCTTTTGAGCGCCGAGGCGATGAAGTACGGCGTAGAGCACTGGCGCCGTCATCGCGGGCAGTGCATGGGCGCGATCGTGTGGCAGCTGAACGACTGCTGGCCGGTTGCTTCTTGGTCGTCTATCGACTATTTCGGTCGCTGGAAGGCGCTGCACTACTATGAAAAGCGCTTCTTCGCGCCGGTGCTGCTCTCCTGCGAAGAGAAGGGCTTCTTGGATGACCCGAACCCGAACCGCGAGTGCCGTGACTTGAATACCGACACCGTAAAGAGCATCCGCCTGAACGTCTCCAACGAGACGATGCAGCCGCAGACGGTCACCGTGAAGTGGGAGCTGCGCAACAACCGCTCCGAGGTTCTGCGCGACGGTGGCGAGGTGGAAATCACCGTGCCCGCAATGGACACCGTGTGGCTCGATACCGTAGAACTGCCGGAAGCGAACATGTTCACCGACCACGTGCATTATGCGTGCTACCAGAACGGCGAGATGATCTCCGAATCCACCGTGCTGTTCTCCGTGCCGAAGTATTACGATTACATTGACCCGCAGCTTTCCTGCCGTGTGGAGGGCGATGAGATTATCGTTTCCGCAAAGGCATACGCGAAGAGCGTGGAAGTACTGAACGAGAACGAGGACTGGGTGCTTGAAGACAACTACTTCGACCTCGAAGCCGGTGAAGAGCGCCGCATCCGCATTGTGAGCGGCGACGCGAACGGTATTCATATGCGCAGCGTGTATAACATTCGCTGATTTTGCGTTAAAACTAAAAAGACAAAAGCCGTTACAAGACAGAAAACAGCTGTTTTGTGACGGCTTTTTCAAGTTTCCCTGCATTTTCTCTTGCAAAATATCGTGCGTTTGCGTATAATAGATACGGAAATTGAAATCGTAGTGTAAACTAACTTGCGCTATTATGATTTTGAAAGATACATGAAGGAGCGATAAAAATGATTAGAATCGGCATTGCCGGATACGGAAATCTTGGCCGCGGCGTGGAAAGTGCGCTTTCCCACACGGAAGATATGGAGCTTGTGGGCGTTTTCACACGCCGCAGCCCGGACAGTGTGAAGACGAAGACCGGTGTGCCGGTTTATTCTATGGAGCAGGCAAAAAACATGACGGATAAGATTGACATCATGATCCTGTGCGGCGGCAGCGCGAACGACCTGCCGAAGCAAACCGCAGAGCTTGCACAGTATTTTAATGTCATCGACAGCTTTGACACGCACGCGAAGATTCCGGAGCATTTTGCGGACGTAGACGCGGTCTGCAAGAAGAGCGGCCACCTCGGCATGATTTCCGTCGGTTGGGACCCGGGTATGTTCTCCTTGAACCGCCTCTATGGTCAGGCGATTTTGCCGAACGGCAAAGACTACACGTTCTGGGGCAAGGGTGTCAGCCAGGGTCACTCCGATGCGATTCGCCGCATTCCCGGCGTACAGGATGCCCGCCAGTATACTATCCCGGTGGAGAGCGCGCTTGAAAGCGTGCGCCGCGGCGAGAATCCGGAGCTGACGACGCGCGAGAAGCACACCCGAGAGTGCTTTGTCGTTGCCAAAGAGGGTGCGGACAAGGCTGCCATTGAGAAAGCCATCGTCACGATGCCGAACTATTTCTCCGATTACGACACGACCGTACACTTCATCAGCCAGGAAGAGCTTGACCGCGACCATTCAGGCATTCCGCACGGCGGCATGGTGTTCCGCACCGGTGTGACGGGTCTGAATGGCGAAA
>OLQB01002566.1_pt1 | contig 11607 bp, 9 predicted proteins | sample 1672681 | NCBI WGS metagenome assembly OLQB01 (sample SAMEA3136713, study PRJEB25190) | human gut metagenome | reverse complement strand
GCGCCCTCGGCGCTATAAAAAGCTTTTAAAGCTTTTTATCAGATTCTAGTATAAGATCGTCAAAACAGCATTTATCGTCGCTCCTGATCCGTGCGGTCAGGAGCGATTTTTTTCGCAAAGCGCAAAATTCGGCGCAGGTCCGCAGCGTCTCTTCCGCCATAACGTATGACAATGATACGGTTTTTCTGAATTTCTGCATAACGCTTGATTTCCGTTCTTTTCACTGATATACTGGGTGCAGAGATATCCCCCAAAAAACGACAACGGAGCCGCGGCTCCCACACCACGACACAAGGAGGTCCCAACATGAAACGCACGCTCCGCATTTTTCTGTTTGCCGCCATCCTTGCGGCATTTCTGATGGGCTGTTCGCCCCTACTGCCGGTCTCCCCGAGCGGTGAGACGGCCGTTCCCTCCGAGCCGTCCGCCCCGCCTGCAACGACCGCGCCGACGGAGGAGCCCGCGCCGACGTTCGACGACAGCGTGCTCGGCGAGGCTTACACGAACGAAGGCACGTTCACCGACGCCTGGGGCTCCGAATGGAGCTATTCCCTGCATTTGCCCCGCCTGCTGCTGGATACGCCTGCGGCTGAGGAGCTGAATTCGAAGATCCATCGGGACCTGTCCGGCATCATCAGCAGCATGGAGACGGCTATCGAGCAGAGCACACCCGCCGAGCTGTGCGCCGTCCGCTGGGAGCGGGTCTGGACGGACAGCATCGTTTCGCTGGCCGTCATCGTCGAATACGCCGAGGGGACCTCGCACTACTACATCTACCACTTCGACTGTGCCAACAGCATCGAGCTTGATTCCGCGCATATGCTGCGGCGCCTCGGCATCTCCATGGACGACTATACCGCAGCCGTCCGCCGTGCGGCCGCGCAGGCATTCGACCGCCAGTATGCCGGGTTCGATCCCGCGATCGGCGGCGGGGCAGCCTATCTGCTGCAGCTGCGCGCCATGACAGTCGCGGCCGCCGGGAAGAGCGATCCCGTCCCCTTTCTGCCGAATGAGGACGGCTCGCTGCGCATCTTCCCTTCCATCGGCTCCATCGCCGGGGCAGGATGGTATATGACGCCCCTGACGGTCTCGTTCGGCTCCGCAGAGGCCGGGACCGGAGCGCCCATCCAGTCCAATTCCAGTGATGTCTGGGCTGCCATTACGCTCGACGGGACCGGGCTGCAGGTCTCCTTCGAAAGCTCCGGGAAAAACTATCCCGTTTCCGGCTGCTATGCCGACTACACCGCCCTGCTGGCTGCCAACATTGGGCCGGACACCTATGTGTTTGCCCTCACGGCAGGCGGCTTCGTCGAGGCCGTGAATATGACGGCCTGTTCCCGCTTTGAGACATTCTGCAGTATGGGTCCGCTCTACGGTCTTTCCGGCATCACATCGCTGGTGGGCGGCGTGATTGGCATCATCAGCGGAATTACGCAATTACATGCTGGTGTAACTTTAGTCGCCCGTTTTGCCACCCCTTTTGAATTTGCCGATTTAACCCTGCGAATGGATAGCCTCTCGGCATTTATGGTGCTGGTTATCTCCTTGCTGGTGGTGGTTTGTTCTCTCTATTCATTGACTTATATGCGCGAATACGAGGGCAAAGGCGCGGCGGCGATGGGCTTCTTTATGAATCTTTTCATCGCATCGATGGTTGCCCTGCTGGTGATGGACAACGCTTTTTGGTTCATCGTGCTGTTTGAAATGATGTCGCTGTCTTCCTGGTTTCTGGTCATTGCCAGGCAGGATAAAACGTCGATCAACGCTGGCATGCTCTACTTTTTTATCGCCCACGCCGGATCGGTGCTGATTATGATCGCCTTCTTGCTGATGGGGCGCGAAAGCGGCAGCCTCGATTTTGCCAGTTTCCGCACGCTTTCACTTTCTCCGGGGCTGGCGTCGGCGGTGTTTCTGCTGGCCTTTTTCGGTTTTGGCGCGAAAGCCGGGATGATGCCGTTGCACAGCTGGTTGCCGCGCGCTCACCCTGCCGCACCATCGCACGCTTCGGCGTTGATGTCTGGCGTAATGGTCAAAATCGGTATTTTCGGCATCCTGAAAGTAGCGATGGATCTGCTGGCGCAAACGGGTTTGCCGCTGTGGTGGGGCATTCTGGTGATGGCGATCGGCGCAATCTCCGCGCTCCTGGGCGTGCTATATGCGCTGGCGGAACAGGATATCAAACGGCTGCTGGCCTGGAGTACCGTCGAAAACGTCGGCATTATTTTGCTGGCAGTCGGTGTGGCGATGGTCGGTCTGTCACTGCACGACCCGCTGCTCACCGTGGTTGGACTGCTCGGCGCACTGTTTCATCTGCTCAACCATGCGCTGTTCAAAGGGCTGCTATTTCTCGGCGCGGGAGCGATTATTTCGCGTTTGCATACCCACGACATGGAAAAAATGGGGGCACTAGCGAAACGGATGCCGTGGACAGCCGCAGCATGCCTGATTGGTTGCCTCGCGATATCAGCCATTCCTCCGCTGAATGGTTTTATCAGCGAATGGTACACCTGGCAGTCGCTGTTCTCACTAAGTCGTGTGGAAGCCGTAGCGCTACAACTTGCGGGTCCTATTGCTATGGTAATGCTGGCAGTCACTGGTGGGCTGGCAGTAATGTGCTTCGTAAAAATGTACGGTATTACTTTCTGTGGTGCGCCGCGCAGTACACACGCTGAAGAGGCACAGGAAGTGCCAAATACGATGATCGTCGCCATGCTACTGCTCGCGGCACTCTGCGTATTAATTGCGCTTAGTGCCAGTTGGCTGGCACCGAAGATAATGCATATTGCCCATGCGTTTACCAATACCCCTCCCGCCACTGTCGCCAGCGGAATAGCACTTGTACCCGGCACGTTTCATACACAGGTCACCCCCTCATTACTGTTGCTGTTACTACTGGCGATGCCTTTGCTGCCTGGCCTTTACTGGCTGTGGTGTCGTTCGCGCCGCGCAGCGTTTCGTCGCACAGGAGATGCCTGGGCATGCGGCTACGGCTGGGAAAATGCGATGGCCCCGTCAGGCAATGGCGTGATGCAGCCGCTGCGTGTGGTCTTTTCTGCGCTATTTCGTCTACGACAACAGCTCGACCCTACGCTGAGGCTAAATAAAGGTCTTGCGCACGTCACCGCCAGGGCTCAGAGCACAGAACCCTTCTGGGATGAGCGGGTGATCCGCCCCATCGTGAGCGCCACCCAACGGCTGGCCAAAGAAATACAGCATCTGCAAAGCGGCGACTTTCGTCTCTATTGCCTGTATGTGGTTGCCGCACTGGTTGTGCTGCTAATCGCTATTGCCGTCTAAGGAAATCACCATGAGACAAACTCTTTGCGACGGATATCTGGTCATTTTTGCGTTAGCACAGGCCGTGATTCTGCTGATGCTAACCCCACTTTTTACGGGTATTTCCCGGCAGATACGCGCGCGTATGCACTCCCGCCGCGGGCCGGGGATCTGGCAGGATTATCGCGATACCCACAAACTGTTTAAACGCCAGGAAGTTGCGCCGACATCTTCAGGTCTGATGTTCCGCCTGATGCCGTGGGTATTAATCAGCAGCATGCTGGTGCTGGCGATGGCCTTACCACTGTTTATTACCGTTTCCCCTTTTGCGGGCGGCGGCGATCTGATCACCCTTATCTATCTTCTTGCCCTGTTTCGTTTTTTCTTTGCTCTTTCCGGGCTGGATACCGGAAGTCCGTTTGCGGGAGTCGGTGCCAGTCGCGAGTTGACGCTCGGCATTCTGGTCGAACCAATGCTTATTCTCTCACTGCTGGTATTGGCGCTGATAGCAGGTTCCACGCATATCGAGATGATCAGCAATACGCTGGCAACGGGCTGGAACTCGCCGCTAACCACCGTACTGGCGTTACTGGCCTGTGGTTTTGCCTGCTTCATTGAGATGGGAAAAATTCCCTTTGATGTTGCTGAAGCAGAACAGGAATTACAGGAAGGCCCGCTGACCGAATATTCCGGTGCCGGGCTGGCGCTAGCGAAATGGGGGCTGGGGCTGAAACAGGTCGTGATGGCATCACTGTTTGTGGCCCTGTTTCTGCCCTTTGGGCGCGCGCAAGAACTTTCTCTCGCCTGCCTGCTGACTTCACTTGTCGTTACGCTGCTCAAGGTTTTGCTGATTTTTGTACTGGCCTCAATAGCAGAAAACACGCTGGCACGCGGGCGTTTTTTACTCATTCACCATGTGACCTGGCTTGGCTTCAGCCTTGCTGCGCTTGCATGGGTCTTCTGGTTAACCGGTCTGTAAGGAGCACTGACGGAATATGGAAAATCTTGCTCTGACGACGTTATTGCTGCCTTTTATCGGCGCACTGGTCGTTTCGTTTTCGCCACAACGTCGGGCCGCCGAATGGGGGGTTTTGTTCGCCGCGCTGACCACGCTGTATGAGCGCGTGCCGAAAGCACTTTGACCTCGTTTTCCTTTCGTTTGGCAACCTGTAAAACACACAAGGCATCTGCTTTGCCCGCTGCTGCGTTCTGCGCAGCGGGTACGGGCAGATGCCTTTGTTGTTGATCGGCTTTTTCAGCACATTTTTGCTACAACATTTTTTCGCCGTAAAAAAGCAGGAGTTTTGCGCGTTTATGGCGTATTCAGGTCAGTTTTACAACGCATCGTCACAATATATTCACAAATGTATCATGATTTTCAAACCCGCGCTCTCTTGTCATTTTTGTGCAGATATGCTACAATTCAGTTACTAGATGAACTGCCCCTTGGGGAGTTCTGTGTGCGAAAGGAGTTTTCCATCATGGATCATACATATCAGCGCCCGCTGCAGCTGCCCGCCTGCTGCTCTGTGCTCTCTGCCGAGGAGATGACCTATACCGAGGGCGGTGCCCTTTCTATCAACATCACTCCGGAGCAGGTGATGGCCTTTGGCATCAATGCCACGGTAAACCTGCTGGGCATGATGGGCCGCTATGCGTTCCAGGCTGCAGTTTCCGGTATGCAGAATGCCCTGAACGATGGTTTGGGTGTTGGTGATGCAATTGGGCACTACTGGGGCAAGCTGAACACATGGAGCAAGGTTGCCACGATCGGTATGGCTGGTCTGGGCGGTTATTATGCCTATTGTCAGGCACGCAGCATCTATCTCTCCATCAAAAATCTTGTGGACGCCTTTAAGAATACGTACAACGAAATTCAGGCCAAAAAGAAGGCAGAACAGGAGGCCGCCGAGCAGCAGAATTGTCTGCCTACTCTGGTAGCTCTGTGCTGATCTTTCATCGACCCGGAAAGGAGTGTTTTTATTTATGAAAAAGCTTCAGCTGCCCTCTTCCTACGCAGCCCTCTCCCCCGAGGAGCAGTGCGCTGCCTTTGGCGGCAGCGAATTCGGCGATGCTGTCGGCAGCTTTTTTGACAATCTGCACTTCAATGATTTCTTCTGGAACGGTGGGCTGATCTCGTTTTCCTTCACCTTTGTGCCCATGCTACTTTTCCGCGTGATCAAGACAGGTGTGCAGACCGGGATCAAGCTCTCTCAGCAGATCGGCCGCCTGCTTGGCATCACCCGCGAGGCTACCGTCACTGCCGTCCAGTACTTGGATAATACGCAGCAGCGAAATGACCAGCCGGTCGAAAATTCTCTCCCCCAGCTTTTTTCTCTTCAGTAATAAGCTATAAGAAAGCCGTGCATCCCGGAGCATTCCGGCTATGCACGGCTTTTTGTTTTGTTCAGATCACCCGGACTGCACCCTGCTCCCGCAGGCGCAGCACATAGCAGCTGCCCTGCCCGAATACCTGCTCGATGGCTGTATGGTACCGCTCCAGCAGCTGCCCGGGCACATAAGCCTGAATGGTGCCTGCAAAGCCGCCGCCCTGCATCCGCCATGCGCCCTCACTGCCCTGCAGAATGCTCTGGCTCAGAGCCAGCGCTATGGACAGTCCCTGATGCCGCACATCCGCTGTGCAGTACACATTCTGACACAGCGCAAAGGAAGCCTGTCCGCTCTGCTTCACCAGACCTGCAAACACCGGGAACTGCTTTGCATAAAGCGCATCCCGCTGCGCCAGCGTGCGGGCATTCTCCTCAAAATAATGGATCGCCCGCAGCACTGCACGGTCTCCGCAGCAGCTGCGCAGGACAGGCAGTGCCATCCAGAACGCGTTCTCTTCCACCTGACCCAGCAGCGGCTTTCCGAAGCAGGCGGCCACCTGCTCCATCTCCTGCCGAATCGCCGCAAACTCGCTCGTCAGTTCGCTGTGGCTGCCCCGGGTATCGGTGACGCAGAGGAACATTCCTTCCGGCAGCAGACCGTCTGCATGGAGCTTTTCGATCTTTGGGGTGCGCGGATCGGCAAAATCCGCAAAGATAATGCCGCCCACCGCACTGGTCAGCTGATCCAAAAGACCGCTGGGCTTGCCGAAATAGGTGTTTTCCGCATACTGGCAGATGCCCGCCAGCTCTGCCAGGGTCAGCCCGGTGCTGTATTCCTCGTTCCAGATAGAGGCCATGCCCATCTCAAAGGCCGCCGAGCTGGACAGACCGGAGCCCCGCAGCACATCGCTGGCGGTGTAGGCATCAAAGCCTCCGATCTGCTTGCCCACCGCGCGGAAACCCTCAGCAATGCCGCGGATCAGGCTGGCCGAATGGGTGCTCTCCCCTGCCTGCGGCTCTGCGGTGGCCAGATCAATGACATCCAGCTTGTTGAACCCCCGGGACTTGACCCGCACATAGCCATCCGTATTGCGGGCCGCCACTGCCACCATATCCAGCGTGACCGCCGCCGCAAGGCCGTAGCCCCCCTGATGATCCGTGTGGTTGCCGCCCAGCTCTGCGCGCCCGGGTGCAGAGTACACCTGCACCTGCCGCCCAGGGCCGAAATACAGCTCGAACTGCTCCAGCGCAGCCGCATAGCGCCCGCGCTGCCGTTGTAGCACCGCCGGATTCGCCCCATAAAGTGCAGCAAGTACGGCGTCCCAGCTGCCCTGCAGGATCTGTTTTCTGAGTTGTGCACTGGTGGCCATGACAGCTCCTCCCCTCCGGAATAAACGATTCTGCTCTTTTTGCCTATTGTAAAGCATTTCGGGCGTTTTTTCAATTTATTTGACCTAAAAATCCAAAATTTGGCGTCAGGTGCAAAGAATAAGATGTACTTTTGTTGAATTTGCAGGGCATTCTATGGTATACTGGGTGCAGAATGTGACAGGACGGAGGTAAAGCTGCCATGCCAGACGTTTATAAGCAATCCTTTAAGCAGAATTACACCAACAACATCGAATTGTCCATCTTCAACTGCGGCTTGGAGCGGTGCGCTCCGGGCCAGACATGGGGACCCGGCATCCGTGACCACTACCTGATCCATCTGGTGGTATCCGGCAAGGGCATCTTCGAGGTGGGCGGCCGCACTTGGGAGGTAAGCGAGGGCGACCTGTTCTTTGCCCGCCCCAGCCAGCTGATCCGCTACACCGCCGACGAGCAGCAGCCGTGGGAGTACAGCTGGGTGGGCTTTAACGGTGCCTGTGCCCACAAGCTGGCCGCGCAGCTGCCCTTTACGGACGATGCCCCCGTGCACCACACCAGCGACCCGGACGGGATGCGGGCAGCGCTGACCAACATTTATTCCTCCCGCGGGCTGCAGCCACAGGACGAGGCAGCCATGGTGGGGTATCTGTACCTGTTTATCGCTGCCTTGATGCGGGAGACCAGCGCAGGCAAGCCCCACACGGCCTCCTCCTCCAGCCAGTATGTGCTGAACGCCATCAAGTACATCCAGTTCAACTACTCCCACGACATCTCCATTGACGATGTAGCCAAGAGCGTGGGGGTTTCCCGCAGCCATCTGTACCGGGTGTTCATGTTGAACGTGGGCAAGAGCCCCATCGACTACCTGACCGAGTACCGCATCAACGAGGCCTGCAAGCTGCTGCGCGCCGGCAACCTTTCCATTGCGGAGGTTGCGGTGTCGGTAGGCTTCTTTGACCAGTTCTACTTCTCACGGGTGTTCAAGCGCGCCAAGGGCGTGCCGCCCAGCAAGTATTTTGCCGCCCAGCAGGACGCCGACCCGGCAAGCCCTGCCCAACTGTAACCTGAGCCCATCACACAAGGAGAAACCATGCCTTTACAGAAAAACCAGATCCTGACCCTGCGCATCGAACGTCTTTCCAGCGACGGCAGCGGTGTGGCCCACAGTGCCGATGGCGAGGCCGTATTTGTCCCCGGCACCGCCCCCGGGGACGAAGCACGGGTGCGCATCGTGAAGGACTGCGGCCGGTACGCCTTTGGCATTTTGGACGAGCTGCTCACCCCCTCGCCGGACCGCATTCCGGTGGACTGCCCGGTGGCAGGCCCCTGCGGCGGGTGCAGCCTGCGGCATCTGGACTACGCCGCAGAGCTGCGCGCCAAGCAGGAAAGCGTGCTGGATGCCTTCCGCCGCATCGGCGGGCTGGAGGTGCCGGTGCTGGATATTCTGCCTTCTCCAGACGTAGACCGCTACCGCAACAAGGTGCAGTTCCCTGTGGGCATAGACAAGAACGGCGTGCCCTGCATCGGCTTTTACGCAGGGCGCACCCACCGCATCGTCCCCTGCCCGGACTGCAAGCTGCAGCCCAGCGTGCTGAACGAGATTGGCAACGCGCTGTGCGCCTTTTTTGCACAGCAGGTCATCCGCCCCTACGATGAGCAGAGCGGCAAGGGGCTGGTGCGACATATCTTCCTGCGGCGCGGCGCGCACAGCGGGCAGATCATGGTGTGTCTGGTATGCACCCGGGCAAAGCTGCCCCACGCAGAGCAGCTTTGCACCGCACTGCGGGGGCAGTTCCCGGCCATCAGCACCATTCTGCTCAACGTCAACGCCAAAAACACCAACGTCATTTTGGGCAGTGAAAATCACATCCTGTACGGCCCGGGCTACATTGAGGACACGCTTTGCGGCGTGCCGGTGCGGTTGGGACCACTGTCCTTCTATCAGGTCAACACGCTTGCCGCCGAGCGGCTGTACGGCGTTGCTGCGCAGTACGCGCAGCTGACCCCGGACGACACGCTGCTGGATCTCTACTGCGGCATGGGCACCATTGGTCTTTCCATGGCAGGTCAATGCCGGGAGCTGATCGGCGTAGAGATCGTGCCGGAGGCCATCGAGAGCGCCAAGGCCAACGCTGCCCGCATGGGCGAAGCCGTGGCTGCCAAGAGCCGCTTTTTCTGTGCCGATGCCGGACAGGCTGCCACCCAGCTGGCTGCCGAGGGTCTGCACCCGGACATCGTAATGCTGGACCCGCCCCGCAAGGGCTGCGATGAGGCCACCCTCTCCGCAGTGGTGCGCATGGCACCCCGCCGGGTGGTGTATGTCAGCTGCAACCCCGCCACCGCCGCCCGAGATGCCGCATGGCTGGAGCAGAATGGGTATCACGCAGAAAAGGTGCAGCCGGTGGATCTGTTCCCGAGGACGAAACATTGCGAATGCGTGCTCTTGATGTCAAAAGTCCAGTAATATAGTGCGGTGATTCGTTTAATATCGTTTGGACATCATTTCACAGTCTGAGCCGTTCTTGTCCTTGGAAACAGGTCGAGGGCGGTTTTCGAGAATTTGAGCAATATCTAAATCGTAGCCACAGGGGTAGTGGATAATTGAGTTTCTGGATTAGATGTTTGGGCTAACAGCGAATCCACTAACTCAGGTATCTGGGGGTATCCAGTGTAGGATTTAGATGTCATCCCCCTATAACGCAAAAACGCCGCCAGCGTAGCATGTGAAATCATCACACGGTACGCTGGCGGCTATGCTTTTATTGTTTATACAGCTTTCGGCGTGAGCCACTTTTCTGAGGAAGACGTCCGTTGCGTTTCACATAAAGAAACATCTGGCTAACAAAAAAGAATAAAGCTGATTTTTATGCCCTCATTATTCTCTATAAATAGCACTGCACCGCAGCTCTTGACGTTTCTCATCCAGAGAATACCGGATCGTAATCACACCATTTTCTGTCTCTACTTCTACCTGTTTTGCATGTTCAAACAACCTGCGCAGGCGGCGGTACTCGTCCCGCTGCGCATCCGTGTAGTGAGACGGCATATCCGAGGTAAGGAACACATTGCCCAGCAGTGCGTTGACTGTGGCAAGGGTGCGTTTTTGCTCTGCCGTCAGCTTGCAGTTTTCCTCCCGGAGGAAGAACACATCCGGGTCGCTGCCATAGGCACGGCCATTGAGCTGCCGCCGGAACACTGTGTTGTTCAGCGCCTGCTTTGTGGACACCCGCTCCCGGTGGAACAGGCGCATATACCACACATCGTCCCAGTCCAGCCCTACGTCACAGCTGACACGGCAGTAGTCCACCAGCCCGAAGGCAGGCATCACCGGCACGCCGCAGCCGAGGATGGCTTTTTGTCCGCACCAACTACGCAGCAGCTCCATGGCACGGCGCATCCGGGCGGCACGACTCTCGCGAGCATTGCCAAAGGGAGCAGCGCCGTACAGAAAATCCAGCTTGACAAGGTCGAAACCCCAATCGTTCAGCACCCGGTCAAATACCCGGCGCAGATAGTCCAACACGGCCGGGTTGTCGATATCCAGTGCATAAAAGCTGCTCCAGTTGCTGCCGCAGCACCACGGTTTGCCGTCCACTTTCAGCAGCCAGTCCGGGTGCTGCCGGAAAAGGGCAGAGTCCTTTTCGCACACAAAGGGTGCAAGCCAGAGCCCGGCCTGAAAGCCAGAGGCGTGGATTTCCTGCACCATGCCTTTCAGCCCGTGGGGGAATTTCTGTGCATCCGTTTCCAGCCAGTCGCCCACCTTCGGCTCCCAGCCATCATCGATCTGGAACAGGTCTCCCGGGCAAAGCAGGCTGCGGCAGCCGGTCAGGTCCTCCCGGATGGTGTCCTCGGTGATTTCCTGATAGCGGTTGTACCAGCTGGAATAGCCTGCCAGCTTCTTCTCTGTCCGGGGCTTGATGCCCATAGCCTGAAACCAGCCGTCGAACACCTCGGCCTCGCTGCCCTCGGCAAAAAACAGGTCGAACAGGGCAAAGCTGCCGCCGGGATGCTCCACCCCGGCGCAGTCCCGCTCCAGTGTCAGCAGGGCTTTGCCACTGTCGTAGCGGAGGATGGTGTAGCCCGGGGTTTCGTCCAGCGATGCCACCAGCTGGAACTGCCCGCCCTTGCGGAAATAGCAGTAGGAAAAGCCGTGGCTCTGACCGTTATGATGCCCGTAAGGTACAAAGTGATAATCGCCGTAGCGGTCAAAGGCGTATTTCTTGCGCAGAAAGCCGGGGATATGGTCGGTGCCGCGCAGCTTGCCGTTCCGGTTTAGCTCCGGGCTGTATGTCCATGTCTGGTAGCCGTTCATGAACAGGCGCTCGTCGGCGACCATCTTCCACGGCAGCTCGGCACGCACGGCTTTCAGCGTCCCGGCAGGCAGGTCAGCGGAAAGATGCACCGCACCGCAGCCCGAGTGCACCGGGGCATCGCCCTGCCGCACACCGCCGGAAGTTTCCGCGTACCAGTGCAGCGTTTCAGTCATGGTGCGTTTCCTCCCCGTGGAGCTGTGCGCTGATCTCGGCAGCGCGGGCATCCGTCAAAACGAACTTGCGGCGGAACAGCACCAGCGCACCTGCCAGCACCAGCATGGGCAGGACCGTCATCATCAGGCGCAGACCCAGCAGAGTAC